>Ga0136846_1219591_pt1 | contig 18307 bp, 18 predicted proteins | sample HopSoiMetagenom2_FD_96841 | JGI IMG/M metagenome (GOLD analysis project Ga0136846, IMG submission 96841) | Grasslands soil microbial communities from Hopland, California, USA - 2 Assembly 2016 (version 4) | ecosystem: Environmental > Terrestrial > Soil > Grasslands | place: USA: Hopland...
CGCGCGCACCAACCTGCTCATGCTCACGTCGGCAGGCCAGCGCGGAGATGGGGAACGCTGCCGCGTGCTGGGCATCCGCGGCTATCTGACGAAACCGATGTCGCGCGCCGATCTGCTCGAGGCCCTCGGCACCATCCTCGCGGAGACGCAGGCCGGCGGTGAGCCCGAAGTCGTGACGCGGCACACGATCGCGGAATCGCGGCACGCCTTGCGCGTCTTGCTCGCAGAGGACAATCCGGTGAACCAGCAGGTTGCCGTCGCGATGCTGGTCAAGCGGGGCCACGAAGTGCACGTCGTCGGCAACGGCCGGGAAGCCGTCGATGCTGTGCTGGCGCATGACTATGACGTCGTCCTCATGGACGTGCAGATGCCGGAGATGGACGGCTTCGAAGCCACCAAGGCGCTCCGGGCCACCCCGAAGGGCGAGCATCTGCCGATCATTGCCATGACCGCCCATGCGCTCTCGGGCGAGCGCGAACGCTGTCTCGCAAACGGCATGACCGATTACCTCGCCAAGCCGTTCAAGGCCCATGAATTATTTGCGCTGGTGGAACGAGCGTCTGCGGGCGAAGACCCCGAGCCGGAAGCGCCGGCCGCGCTGTCCAGTGTGGCTCCGCCGCCGGTTGATCTCGATGGATTCCGATCCATGCTGCGCGAAGCGGGCGCCGAAGAGGCGCTGTACTCGGTCCTCGACACCTTCCTCCGGATGGCGCCGGACCGACTCGCGACGTTGGCTGCGGCCGCGGCCAGCGGAAAGGCGACCGACATCGCCAAGGCCGCTCATGCATTCCGGGGCGCGGCCGCCACGATCGGCGCGCGCGAGCTGGCGGAACAGCTCGAGCGGATTGAAACGCGCGCACGCGCGGGCGATATCGAGGCGGCCCGCGAGGCATTCGCCGGCGTGAGTCCCACCGCGCACCGCGTCATCGACTATCTGCGACAGCAGCGCGCCGCGATCACGGAGGCGTAATGCGGATTCTGCTCGCCGAAGACGATGCGGTCGCCGGACAGACCCTCACCGCGATCCTGACCGCACAGGGCCATGACGTGACGCCCGCCGCCAATGGCGCGGAGGCGTGGGGTCTCTGGCAGATCACCCGTCCGCGCATCATCGTGTCGGACTGGCTGATGCCGGAGATGGATGGGATCGAGCTGTGCCGGCGCATCCGCAACCGGCCTCCGGGACCGTACACCTACTTCATGATGCAGACGGTCCGCACCGGCCTCGGCAATTTTCTGGAAGCGATGCAGGCAGGCGTCGACGACTTCATCACCAAGCCGATCGTCCCGGAAGAATTGATCGCGCGCCTGAACGTCGCCGAGCGCATCCTCGGCCTCCGCGAAGAGCTGATGACGCTGGAAGGACTGCTCGCGATGTGCAGCTACTGCAAACGCATTCGCGATACGAATGGCGCCTGGAGCTCACTCGAGCGCTACGTCGAAGCGCGGTCCGGCGCGCGCTTTAGTCATGGGGTCTGCGAGGACTGTTATGAGAAGCATTTGCGTCCGGAAATCGAGGGCACGAAGACGTAAATAAGGAAGGCAATCGGGGCGGCGGGATTCGAACCCGCGACCTCCTGGTCCCAAACCAGGCGCGCTACCGGACTGCGCCACACCCCGATCTATCGACTGCGTCGAAAAAAGACGTCGAAGGAACGACGTTGAACAGCAGACGTGAAATAAAATACGTCGCAGACGACGTTAAAAGAACTACGTAGAACGGCGTAAGAGTACTTCGATCAGGGCGCGAAATGCGCGGGCGCGGTGGGAAACGCGGTGCTTGGCGGGAGCCGGTGCTTCCCCGAAGGACATCTGGAGCTCGGTCGAATAAAACAGCGGGTCATAGCCGAACCCGCCGGTCCCTCTCGGTTCGGTCAGGATAAAGCCCTCGCAGGTCGCTTCCACAATCTCCGGTACACCGCTCGGTATGGCGAGAAACGCCACGACGCAGCGGTAGCGAGCGGCGCGGCGCTCGAGCGGCACCCCCGCCAGCTGCTCGAGGAGCAGCGCATTGTTCGTCGCGTCATTCCCGTCGACCGACCAGCGCGCCGAGCGGGGACCGGGCGCGCCCCCGAGGGCGTCGACTTCGATGCCGGAGTCGTCGGCGACGGTCGCCCAACCCGCGCGCGTCGCGAAGTAGCGCGCCTTGGCAGCGGCATTCTCGGCGTAACTCATGCTGCGCTCGAGGTCCGCTTCCTCCGGCAGCGGCTCCAGCAGCCGCTCCGCGGGAAACGACAGCTGAAACGGCAGGCCGGTGAACAGCTCCCGGATCTCGCGCGTCTTGCCGGCGCTGCGCGTGCCGACGAGCAGCTTCATCACCCGCGCCGCAGCTTGTGCAGCAGGGTGGTGGTGGATTTGTCCTCGAGCAACGGCACGCGGACTACCCGTCCCCCCCAGGCAACGACGTCTTCCGCGCCCACGATCGCATCGAGTGCGTAGTCGGCTCCTTTGACCAGGACGTCAGGTTTCAGGCGGCGAATCAGCTCGAGCGGCGTTTCCTCTCCGAAAACGACGACGCAATCGACCGCCGCGAGCGCCGCGATCACGCGAGCGCGCTCCGCGTCGGGGACGACCGGCCGTTCCGGGCCCTTTCCCAGCCGGCGCGCGGAGGCATCGGCATTCACGGCCACGATCAACGCGTCCCCTTCCCCGCGCGCCGCTTCGAGCAGCGTGACGTGCCCGGTGTGCAGGAGATCGAAGACGCCGTTCGTGAAGACGACCGTGCCTTGGGTCCGTCGCCAGGCCGTGGCGGCCTCGGGCGTGCGGATCTTCGCGGCGGTGTTCAGAGCGGCTGCGTGGTCCTGGGGTGGAGCGAGAAAGCGTGGTTGAAGAACGGCAAAGAAACCCACTCGCTGTAGCGGGTCTCGATCACGATCTGCCGCGGCGAGGCCATCCGCTGAATCACGAGCTGCCGCCCGCCGGCGGAGTCGGGCAAGCCGATCTCTTCGATGGCGGTCTGAATGCGCCGACGAATCGTCCCGTCGTCGAGGCCCGGCGACAGCCGGGCTTCCGTCTGCATCTCGTCGAGCAGCCGGTAATAGCGGAAATAGACCTCGCCGATATTCACGCCGTAATACAGCGCCGCCACAAAGATCAGGAGCGTGATCAGACAGCCGCTCGAGCTGGCGCCGCGTGTTCCCTGGAGCATGCCTACCATTGCGACTGCGCTCCGTCCACGATCTGCGTCACGAGCTTGTCGAGCGCGATCTTGCGGCCGTCCTTGTCCGCGGGCGGACTGTATTCGCCATCGACCGTGAGTCCCTGGCCCTTCCATACCGTCGTGCCATCGCGCTGGTTCACGATCTCGACATCCACGGTCAGCTGTACTTTGCGTTTGGTCACCGTCACCGTGCCCTGACCCGGCTGAATGGCCGTGGGGACATCGGGATCGTAGCGCACGACGCGGCCGCGCACGAGCGCATCGGCTTTTTGCTCGGTGGCGACACGAAGACCCAGACGTCCTTCGAGTGCCTGACGCACCGCTTCACTGACCTCCTGCGTCAGCGCGGGCTCGGAGGTGTCGTTTTCGAAGGGAAGGATGGCGACGGTCCTGACATTCGGCAGGGTTCCGCCCGCAAATCCATAAATACAACCGCCGAGCCCCAGGCTTGCGGCGCTAACGACGACTGCGCCACAGAGCCGGCGGAATGATCGCCGCCGTGTCCACCGCCACCACGGTGAGCTCAAGTCTGGCCGGGCCCTCCGGAAACTCGACACGTGCATTCGCGCTCCGCCCCAGGGCGTCGAACTGGGACCGGCTTCGCGCCACCACCTTCCCCCGACGCCGCCATTCTGCCTCGAACCTTGACTCGCGGCCGGCGCTGTCGGTCACGACGTAGTCGAGCGTATCCTCGACCTGCGCAAAACGACAGACGGTGCGCTGCCGTTGGTGCGCCGTGTCCGCCAGCTGCGTTCCGAGCACGGCGGCGCTGTCGGCGGGCGGCAGCACCATCGCAAACGCTGCCCACAGCATGGGGATCGCGGGAACGAGCGAGCGGAAATTCTTGTCCGGGTCCGCCCACGCGACCGAATCGCCGATCACGACGGCTGCTCCGCTGCCCCATCCCAGGGGACCAACATAGTCGAATCGCAGCGAATCGGGTGCCACGATCCGCGCCGTGCCCCGCCCCGCGTACTTTACGTGCTCATCTTGATAGTGCCAGCGAAACCGGATCGACGTCGGGGTGGACGGCAGCGTCGCCCGGGCCCACCGCACCGCGCTGTCCCGACTCGCCGGTGCGAGCGCCATGGGCACGAGCGGTGCGGGCGGGCGTGGCCCCGGACAGCCGGCGAGCAGCGCGCAGGCGCCAATGGAGAAAACGGCGCGCCGCGCGGTCAATAGTTGAAGCCAAAGAAGAAGTCCACAAAGTTGCGATGGTTGGAGCTATTGGGCAGCCGATACAGATCGAGGTTTTGCAGCCCAATCCGATATCCGATATCGAGACGCAGGACGAGCGGCGGACCGAGCGGCATGCGCAGTCCCAACCCCGTCGCACCCAGAACCGGGCGATGCATCGTGGTGCTGGTCCACGCGCGCCCGTAATCGAGGAACAGCGCGCCCTGCACGCCCGGGAACCGCGCGGCGCCGAACGGGAATCCGATCGTGAGAAAATCGAGGATCGGGAACCGGTATTCGGCATTGAACAGCCAAGCGCGCGTGCCGGCGATGTAGCCGTAATTGGGATAGCCCCGCAGGCCCCACGATCCGCCGATGTTTACGCTACGGGGGCGCTCGCCACCCGACACGTAGCCCTGGGCGCGCACCGCGAGGCCCGTCTCCATCGACGTCCGCAAGTATTTTCGCACGTCGGCCGACAACATCCACGAGTCGAACCGCCCGTTGCTGAGATCGTTGACGAGGCCGCCGGTAAAGTTGTAACGCTCACCGTCGATGGGTCCGGTCGGCAGCCAGAGACTATTGTCTTTCACGTAGGACAGATAATTGGATGCGAGCCATCCGACGCGGCGCGGCTCATCGATCTGATTGGTCAAGAGATCGAACCGGTCGGAATGCTCGAGGCGATATTCGCCCACGATGCGGCGAAACCGATTGAACGGATACCGGACCTGGGCGAACGCGCCGTACGACGTTTCCTGATAGAGCGTGTTGTAATCGCCCTCATAGAAAAGCCCGCGCTGGCGAAACGTGCTCAGGCCCCAGTTGACGCGGCGCGCCTGGTTCAGGTAGAACGCCGTACCGTTGACGTTGTCGAGCAGGCTGCCCCAGCCGGCGCCCTGGAACGACGAGACCGTCAGAAACAGCAGGTGATCGGAGAGCAGGTCGCTGAACATGAAGACCGCCCCCTGCGCTCCGCCCAGTCCGGGCGCGACCATCGCATCACCGGCCGCGAAGTCGAGGCTGAACTTGCGGTCGTAGGCGGTCCCGTCGGCGCGGGCATACTGAGGATGCGACAGTTCGCCCCAGGTCCACGAGGGCGGCGCGAGGCTGTCACTCGGCGCGAGCGAGAAGGTTTCGGCTTCCGTGAGCGGGGACGCCACGTAGATGTTGAAGCTCAAATCGGCGAATCCGCCGAACAGCAGCCCGCCGTGCTCGCCGGGCACCCACTGGGGGTCGAAGGCGCTGTTCAGGGTGCGCGTTTCGCGCATCCCGTCGCCCGTCAAATCGATCGAATAGATCTGGAACGAGCCGTCGCGATCGCTCGAGAAGTAAATCCGCGCGCTCGAGCTGTCATCTTCGGGCGAATGCGTGGGTGGCCCCCATCGCGGTGTCTCATCGCGCCAGTTGCCGTACGTGAGGTACCGGATCTCGCTGGTCGCGAGATCGAGCGCGAAGAGATTGTGCGCGCCGCTGCGCCCGAACGCCGTGCGGTCCGAAGAGAAGACCACAGTCTTCCCGTCGGGACTGACGGTCGGATCCACGTCCTCATATCGATCGGACGTGAGCCGTTCCAGATGCCCCGCTACCATTCCGGTGTCGGGTCCATCGGTGAGCCACAGCCGGTAGAGATCCGAGTACCCCGATACCGACAGGCCGCTGAAGATGATGCTGCCGCCGTCCGGCGCCCACGCCGGCGAGAGGATCGAGACGAGCTCCGGAAACTGATACCGCCCTACCACGCGCGATTTTTGCAGATCCCATAAGAACAGCGCGTCGCGCTCCGCGTATTTGCTGCTGAACGCCGCGACTCCCTTGCGACTGACATCGATGCGGGACTCGAAGAAGTGAAACGACTCGAACTGCTCGCTGCGCTCCCCTTCCACGACAGCGCGCTTCGTGTGTCCGGCGAGGCTTTGCGCATAGATCGTGGTATAGCCGCGCGCCGGCGAGAAGAAGAGGAACGATGGTGCGGAATCCCCTGGCAGCCGGTACGCCGTCGGCTTGATCGCGAGCTCGGTCAGCCGGTGCGCGGTAATCGCGAGCGGCGGCTCGTTGGCAACAACCGGGTAGTAGCGCTGCCGCATCCAGTAATGCCACTCCTCGGAAAGGTGCTCGATCGACGCGCCATACACGCCCTGCAGCGCGGCATCGAACGAGCCGTACTTCCAGATGTCGCTGTACAGCTCGAGAATGCGCCACTCGCCGAAGCGCTCCGCCAGAAACCGATGGATGACGCCGCCGACCGGATACACCAGTCCCCCGTAGGCGTACGCGAGATCGGGCAGGGACGGCAACCTGCCCGACACCGTCATGTCGCGCAGAATCATCTCGTCGCGGCTGTCCTCCCCTTCGGAGAAGAACTCGGCCAGTCCCTCCGTCCACCACAGCGGCATGCCCACCTGATGGAAGCGCGGGTATCGCCCGAACGTCTGCGCGGAAAGGCTCAATTGAAAGACGTGCACCAGCTCGTGCCGGATCGTATGGCGAAACTCGGAGTAACTGCCGCGGAACGGCAGGGCCACGCGCCGCTTCAAAAACTCCGTGACGCCGAGCAGACCTTCCGGCGGAATGAAGGGCAGGATGTTCGTCTGCTCGAAGTCGGTATGGGAGGCATAGACGATCAGCGGAATCCGGCGTATCACCGAATGATTGAAGCGGCGCTCCAGCGAGTCGTAACTCTCCTCGGCGTACGCCAGCGCGACGCGCCCCAGCTCTTCTTCTTCAGGATAGTAGTAGAGATCGACGTGCTCGCCGCGCAGCACCCGCCAATCAAAATGGCGGTACTGAATCTTGTTCTGCCCGAAATACCCGTACTGCGCGAGTGCGGCGGAGCTGCACAACAGAAACAGCGCGGTGAGACAGATGAGACCCTTCACGATCATCTATGCATGCTCCTGATACGGTCGCCTTGCCCGATCGCATCGAGTGTCGGAAGACCCGAGACGATGCGGCCAAAGACTGTGTACGTCCCATCGAGATGCGGCTGCGCCGTATGCGTAATGAAGTATTGGCTGCCGCCGGTGTCGGGGCCAGACAACGCCATCCCCACAACTCCCACGTCGTACCGCACCGGATTGATCTCGTCGCGCAGGACGAAACCGGGACCACCCCATCCGTCGCCGCGCGGATCACCGTCCTGTACCACGAAGTTGGGGACGACGCGATGCCAGCGCGTGCCATCGAAGAAACGCCGTTCGACCAGTCCGATGAATGCGGCCACCGTCACCGGCGCCTCGGTCGGAAGCAGCTCGATGTCCAAGATACCCCGGTCGGTCTCCAGAATGATGTGCGGATTGGTACCCGCCAATGCCGGCGCCAGCCAGCGGCGCGCGATATCGCGGTAATCCGCCGCGCTACGTCCGGTAACGATCGGCGTGACGGGGCCCCAGGCATCGCGCGTATCGGGCAGCGTGTCGGCTGCCAGGCGCCGGACGAGGTAATCGTCTGGCCGCGAGACGGCCGACACGAACTTCGTCGCGACACGCAGCCGTCCGGTGGACGAACTCGCGATGGCGCCGAGCGCAGCGACTGCCGACAGGCGGGCGTCGTTGAACGGATCACTCTCGGCACGCCGATAAGCGGCGACCAACAGGTCCACGTCGTCGGGGTTCGGATGCCGCGCCAGGAGATCGGCAGAAAGGCTCCGGACGGCGGGATCGGCGTGCGCGAGTAGCGCGCGAGCGTGCGGCTGGAGTGACGAGTCGGTCGGGGGCACGATCCGCTGGAGCGCCTGCAACGCCTGAGCAACGACGCGACCATCGGGATCCGCGAGCTGCCCCTCGAGCCGGTCGCGCGCACGCGCCGCGCCAAACGTCTCCGCCGCCACGCTGCGCAACCGCCAGTCCGCGTCACCGGCCGCGGCGTTCGCCGCGACCACGCCGGCGGCGCTGTCCGCCTGTGCCAGCGCAATCAGGGCCTGGCGGCGCACCGCGAACACGCTGCTCGTCAGACGGCCGCGCAAGGTGGCGACGGCGCCGGCGCCTCGGAGCACACCGAGCGTCGTCTCCGCCTGCACCGCGACGCCGATGTCGCGATCAGCGACGAGCGGAATCACGACATCGGCAAGGGCGGAGTCGCGAAACGAAGCGAGCGCGCGCAGCACATTGATCCGGAGGTGCGCGTCGGGATCCGCGAGGAGCGGCCGCAGTCCGTCGATCGCGCCGCGCGTGTCGAGCTTCGCGCTGTCGACGAGCGCCTTCGTGATCCCTCGCGCTGCGGCGGCGCGGACGGGGAGCTCGCGGTCGCCAAGCGCACGAACCAAATGGGCGGCGCCAGCCGCGGCGCGCAGGCGCGCGAGCGAGTACAGCGCATGCGCGCGCATCGCGCCGTCGGTCGCGTCGGCAAATCGCACGAGGTCGGCGACCGGCGCGCGGGTGCCCAGCCGCCACGCCTCGAGCAGCGCCTGGTCGACGACGCGCGACGTCGAGGCGGGTGACCCGGTCGCGATGATTTCGACGAGGGCGCGGGCGCCTTCATCGCCACCGATCCTGGCGATCGCGGTCACGGCTTCGAGCTGCGCGAGCCCCACATCCGCCACAGCGACCGCGTGGACGGTCTGCAGTAACACCGGAATTGCCCGGGCGTCCTTCAACAACCCGAGTGCAAACGCGGCCCCTGCCTGGACACCGGCGATCGAGTCGTTGAGCACCGGAATCAATAAGTCGACGGCTGCGGCATCGCCGGTGCGCCCCGCGGCGAGTGCAGCCTGCCGCCGGACGCCCGGGCTAGGGTTCCCGAGTGCTTGCCGCAGGACGGCGGCGTCAAACTGCCGTGCGTCGGCGACGGCCAGCAGCGATGCCAGCACGCCGACCGTCGCCTCGTCCGGCGCGCGCGGTTGCTGCAACGCGCCCAGCGGCGGCGGCGCCACTGCAGCTACAACAATAAGAAGGAAGGAAACGACGCTAAAGACGGACCGGGTCTGCAGCGGCTTCGAGCAGCTCACACACGTGCTCCGGAATGCGCGAGAGGGTTTGCCGGGGGTTCAGCGCGATCAGCGATGTTTCTGCGGTCGCGAGCAGCTCGTCAGTCTCTGCCCGCTCCACCGCGTACCCGAAAATGACCCGCCGGGATGCCAGATCCCGCACCCAACAGCGGACCCGAATCATATCATCGTAGCGGGCCGGCTTGCGGTAGCGAATGCGCACATCCGTCACGGTCAGATACGTGCCCTGCGCTTCGAGCTCCTTGTACGACATGCCGCGCTCGCGCATGTGCTCTGTGCGCGCCATGTCCATCCAGATGAGGTAGTTCGCGTGATATACGAAACCCATCTGGTCGGTTTCGGAATAATTGACGCGGTGCAAGACCGCGCTGATTACGGGGGCTGGGGGCTTGGGAATGGGGAACTACTCGCCGTACGGGATCCAGATGTTCTTTACTTCCGTCGCACGGCGGAGGAATTCCCTTCCTTCACCCTGAAGCGGGTCGAGCCAGTCGCGCGTGCGCGCCGTGGCCCAGGTCCGCTTCATGTTCGCGGCGGAGGCCAGCTCCACGGCCTGCACGCCCGCGGCATTCCCGAAGTACCAGACCCCGTCGACGTCATCGTGCTCGGCGAGCACTTTGGCCAGCGGGTTCTTCGCGCCGGTAATCACGTTGATCACGCCATCGGGAACGTCGGAAGTCTCGAGCACCGTGTAGAACTCGGTCGCCGCGAGCGGCATGGATTCCGACGGCACGACGATCACGGTATTGCCGACCGCGATCGCCGGCGCAACAAGCGAGACGAAACCGAGCAGCGGGACTTCGTCGGGCGCGGCGATGCCAAGCACGCCCACCGGCTCATTCATCGCCAGCGTGACCCCGCGGATCGGCGTCTGATGGACGGCGCCGTCCCACTTATCGGCCCACGCGGCGTACGTGAACAGTCGCGCGATGCTCGCATCGAGCTCGTCGCGCCCCACCCGCGCCGCGAATTCGGCGCCCCTCGTCGCGAGATTCTCGGCGATGAAATACAGAATCTGCGCGCGCATGTGACCACTGCCACGTGCCCATCCCGCCGCCGCATGCGCGGCCTCGACGGCGTTGCGCACATCCTTGCGATTGCCTTCGGCAATCTCACCGAGGACGCGACCGTCGGATGTCACGATCTTCCGACTGTAGCCCTGGTCGGGACGCACCTGCTTGCCGGCGATGAATAATTTGTAGGTGCGGTCGATTGGAGGGAGTGGGGAGTGGGGAGTAGTACTCACCGGTGCTACCCGAGGCACCGGCACAGACCACTCCCCACTCTCCACTCCCTTGGTTTCCCACCCCGCCTTCAAGTACTCCCACATCCCTTCCCTTCCGCCCTCTCTGCCAAAACCAGATTCCCGATAACCACCGAAACCCGCGGCTGCATCGAACAGATTGGTCGAGTTGATCCAGACAACCCCGGCCTTCAGCTTCGGCGCGACATCGAGGGCGAGGTTGATGTTCTCGGTCCAGACGCTCGCCGCGAGGCCATAGGGCGTGTTGTTCGCGAGCTCGACGGCCTCTTGTGGCGTGCGGAAAGTCATGCTGACGAGCACGGGCCCGAAGATTTCGACCTGCGCAATCGTGGCGGCCGGCGAAACGTCGGTGAACAATGTGGGCGGATAGAAGTAGCCTTCGGTCGGACATGCCCACGACGGCTGCCACATCTTCGCGCCTTCGTCGACCCCCTGCTCCACCAAACCGCGAATACGCTCGAGCTGCACGGGCGCCACGATCGCGCCCATGTCCACCGCTTTGTCGAGCGGGGAGCCGACCCGCAGTTTCTCCATGCGCGCGCGCAACTTCTGGGTCAGCCGATCCGCAATGCCCTCCTGCACGAGCAGGCGCGAGCCGGCGCAACATACCTGCCCCTGATTGAACCAGATCGCATCGACGACCCCTTCGACGACACTGTCGAGATCGGCGTCTTCAAAGACAATGAAGGGACTCTTGCCGCCCAGCTCGAGCGTCAGCTTCTTGCCGCTGCCCGCCGTCGCTTTGCGAATGATGCGGCCGACTTCGGTCGAGCCGGTAAACGCGATCTTCTGCACGTCGGGATGCTCGACGAGGGACTTTCCTGTCGCCCCATCACCCGTGAGAATGTTGAACACTCCCGGAGGCAGCGCCGCTGCCTGCGCGATCTCCGCAAAACACAGCGCCGTCAAGGGAGTGAACTCGGCCGGTTTCAGGATCACCGTGTTCCCCGCCGCGAGCGCGGGCGCGACTTTCCATGCGACCATCAGGAGCGGGAAATTCCACGGGATGATTTGTCCGACGACGCCCACAGGCACGAAGCCCGGGAATTCGGACTCCAGAAGCTGCGCCCACCCCGCGTGGTGATAGAAATGCCGGGCCACGAGCGGAATATCGAGATCGCGCGTTTCGCGGATCGGCTTGCCGTTATCGAGACTCTCGAGCACGGCGAGGAGCCGCGAGTGCCGCTGCACCTCGCGCGCGAGCGCGTACAGGTATCGGGCACGCGCATGCGGCGGCAACCCTGCCCATGCGGGAGCGGCGGCATTGGCGGCGGCCACCGCCGCATCGACATCGGCTTTGCTGCCCTGCGCCACGCGCGCCAGCACCGCCTTCGTGGCCGGATTGATCGTCTCGAAGTACTGCCCCTCGCTCGGCGCAACCCACCGCCCGCCGATGTAGTGACCGAAGCGGCCGTTGTCGTGCTGCTTGATCCAGTCGAGCGCGGGCGCGGCGCTTTCGGGCGCCGGTCCATACTCCATGGTCTCGAAAATCTTGGCGACTGTGGTCATCAGACCATCGGATGGCGATGCGCCGCCGCATAGCGGCCGGTGACGAAGTGCTCCAGCTGGCGCTCGATATCGGTGAGCAAAGAGCTGGCGCCCAGCCGGAATAACGCGGGGCGCAGCCAGCGGTCGCCGAGCTCTTCCTTCATAAGGATCAGCCAGTCAAGCGCCTGCTTGGCGGCGCGAATCCCGCCCGCCGGCTTGAATCCAACCGCAGCGCCGGTGCGCAGCTCGTACTCGCGAATCATGCGCGTCATCACGACGCCGACCGGCAGGACGGCATTCACCGGCTCTTTACCGGTCGACGTCTTGATGAAGTCTGCTCCCGCCATCATCGCGACCATGCTGGCACGGGCGACGTTCGTGAGGGTTGCGAGCTCGCCCGTGCCGAGGATCGCCTTCATGTGGGCCCGCCCGCAGGCATCGCGGAACGCGCGCACCTCGGCGTACAAGGCGGGCCAGTCGCCCGTCAGGACGTGCGCGCGCGTGATCACGATGTCGATTTCCTGCGCGCCGGCGGCCACCGAGGCTTGTATCTCCTCGAGCCGCTGGGAAAAGGGGTTGAGTCCCGCCGGAAACCCGGTCGACACCGCAGCCACGGGAATCCCTGAGCCTTCGAGCGCCGACACCGCCGTGGGGACGAGTGCATGGTAGACGCAGACGGCGCCGACTGTGATCTCGAGATGCCGCACGCCCAGCGCGTCCACCAGGTCGGGCCGGAGCGGGCGCCGCGCTTTGGCGCAGAGCCGGATCACGTTCCCGGGGGTGTCATCGCCCTGCAGGGTCGTGAGATCCATGCAAGTAATTGCCCGGAGCAACCAGGCTGCCTGCCACTCCTTCTTTACTGTGCGGCGCGTGGGGATGGTCGCGGCGCGCCGCTCGACCGCGCTGCGGTTGACGCGGAGTGCGTGGATCATGTCGAGGTCGAGTGGCAGCCCGGGATTACGATCGTCCCTTAAACCCGGAGGACGGGTCGTGGCCACTTGGCGCAGCCGCTCACCGACGGGAGGAGCCTTCATGCTGGCGGAGAATGCGAACCCCCGCCCCAAAAGTCAACGCAAACCGGCTCCCTGGCGGCAGGCAGCCACGGCCTGCGGCGCTTGCGCACGCAGACACTGCTCTTCGCGATCGGTCGTCTGCACCATCATCGTGGAGATCGCTTCGCCGAGCGCCTGATAACAGCTGTTCCCCTCGTCCACCGACGCATGCATGTCGGTCGTGAGGATCCGGCACATGTCGAGCGCCCCGTCGGTCGTCGCCGTCCAATTCACCAATGACTTGGCGGCGCCCGCGTAACACGATGACCGATTCGGCACAGTGCCCTTCTGGCATAGCTCTGCCGTCTTGCGGGGGTCGCGTGACGCGTACGCCGTCACGTCGCGCCCCAGGCTTTCATAGCACGACGCGCGCATGTCGGCGGGGGCGCGATCGCAGACCCGGGCGGTGCCGCCAATATCGCCATGGTTCAGATGGAGGATGACCGACGTCTGAATCTGATAGCAGGAGTAGAGGTAGCGGTGGGCGACAATCGAGCACGGATAGAGCGGATCCTTGGGATCAATCGCCGGGAACGCACTGGCAGCCATGTGATGATGCGAATGACTGGCGAGCTCGGTCGCCGGATGGTGCGGTGAAGTTGCGTTGACGAACACCTCCATGAACACGCCGCCGTAGCAGGAGGTCTGGTCCCAGTCCGTCGCGAGCAGGTCGCAGTCGGTCAGTGCAGCCGGGAGATTGTGATCGCGGAACATCGTGAGCCCGTGCCCCATGCCGTGAATGCACTGGAACAGCAGCGCGCGGCTGAACTCCGCTTTCTCGAGCGGCCGGCACAACGCCTGCAGCTCCGGCCCGGAAATCTGGTCGCGGGACTCGAGGTACGCCTGCATGAAGCCATGGCGGCAGCCCGACGCCGAGCCGTCGCCACAGGCGATGAACGCGGGCACGATATCCGGATACAGCTTATAGCCCTCGATGCCGATGCCGTGCGCGAACTCATGCGCATGCTCGGCGACATAGTCCTCGCTCGCGCTCAACGCATCCAGCGCCGCGACGGCACCCGCAATGCCCTGCGTCGCCAGGCGATCGGAAAAGACTCGGCTGTAGCAGGTCTGCCGGACCGCCGCGCTCCCCGAGCGGCATGCGGCGGCGGCCTCGATGGCAGGCGGTTTCGATTGCGCGTACCGCACGACGACCAGCGCGCCGATGATGAGTACGCCAACGGCGATCGCCAGTGCCTTCGAACGATTCATGTGAGAACAGTAATCTCCTTGCGGCACCGGTTCCAGCTTCCTAAGCTTGGTCCGTGCCTATCCCGGCTTCGCGCGTCCTCGTCGTGGCGGACGCTCATCTCGGTCAGGTGCCCCCGAGTGTCCGAGACGCATTTCACGCCTTCCTCGATACTGTGCCGCAGGACGGCGATCATCTCGTGCTGACCGGCGATCTGTTCGATTTCTGGTTCGAGTATCAAAGCGTGATCCCCCGCAAACACTTTGCCACCGTCGCGAAGCTGCAGGAGGTGCGAGCGCGCGGTATCCCGATCACCTTCGTCGGCGGCAACCACGACCGCTGGGGCGGGACGTTCTTCAGCAAAGACCTCGGGATCGAGTTCTTCGGCGGCGAAGCCGAGCTCCACCTCGCCGGACGGCACACCTTTATCGCGCATGGCGACGGGCTGACCGAGCAGCATTGGAGCGGCGCGCTGATGCATCGCGTCTTGAAACACCCCGTGACGGTCGCGGTATTCCGCGTCCTCCATCCCACGATCGGCTTCTGGATTGCGGATCTCTTCTCCCGGCATCTGGCCGACAATACCAAGGATCGAGCGGTGCTCGATCGCGCCGCGGCGGCCCAACGCCGCTGGGCGGCGGAGTATCTGGTCGAACACCCGGACGTCAGCCTGGTCATCATGGCCCATACGCACCGGCCGATGGTCGATCGCCTGTCCGACGGAAGGACGTTTCTCAATCCGGGGGCGTTTCTCGATGGCGGGCGGTACGCAGAAATCACTGCGGCCGGCGTGGAGCTGAAGCAATTCACAACGGAACAACTTCGACCTGCTTGAGCTTCTCGCCGAGAAACAGCGCGCCGACCTTCCGAAAGTGCGGCTCGTCGTCCGACACGACGAAGCGATGATCGTGAGCCGCGCCGTTCGCGAGTAGATCCCGCCGCTCCAGCTCCCGCGCGACGACCGTCGCCGTTTCTTCGGCCGAATCGACCAGCGTCACATCCGGCCCCATCACCCGGGCCAGCAGCGGCTTTATCAGAGGATAATGCGTGCATCCCAGGACGAGCACATCGATCTGCGCGCGTTTCAGCGGCTCCAGATACTCGCGCGCGATGAGCTCGGCGGCGGGATGGTCGAACCATCCCTCCTCCACCAGCGGCACGAACAACGGGCACGGCTGGCTGTGGACCTGCGCCGCCGGGCGGAGCGCCTTGATTGCGCGCTCGTACGCGCCGCTCGCGATGGTGCCCGCTGTGCCGATGACACCGATCGTCCCGCTGCGTGTCGCCGTCACCGCGGCGCGCGCACCGGGCTCGATCACGCCGACGACGGGGACGGGCGACTGCTGCTGCAATGCGCCGAGCGCGTGCGCCGTGCTCGTGTTGCAGGCGATCACGACCGCCTTCACGCCGCGCCGCAACAGGTACGTCAGTATCTCGGCGCTGTAGCGGCGCACCGTCTCAGGCGATTTGGGGCCGTAGGGCACGCGTGCCGTGTCCCCGAAGTAGATCACCGCCTCGCGCGGCAGGCGCTCGAACAGGGCGCGGGCCACCGTGAGCCCGCCGATTCCCGAATCGAAAACCCCCAGCGGCGCGCTGTTCACGGATCGATACGCGGCATGGGAACGGTGACGCCGATGCCGCCCGGGAAGGTTTGCATTTGGAGATTGGGCGGGAAGTCCTGCAGGTGCGCGGACACGTAGGCTTCCATGCCTGAGAAGAGATGATTGAAGATCCAGAGAATCATCCAGTCCTGGACCTCTTGGCGCTTGAGGTTGAGGCTGCCGGAATGGATTTTTTTCATGTAGGTCGCTTCCTGTTGCGCCTTCAATGTCATCATCGCCGTGACGCCTTCCCACGTGACGAACAGGGCGCCAGTCATATGACGGTTGGTCACTGCCTGGCCCCAGCCGGGGAGCACGAACGAGCGCCAGAACGCCCCCATCGGTCGGACGCCGATATGCATCGTATCGCGAGGCAGCAGAATGTGGGCGGTGTCGAGGACGCGGCTTGTGTCTTGCGATACAAGTCGGCAGGTCGGCACGACTGCAAGAAGTCCCGCTAGAGCAATTACGTGCCGACATGCCGACGTGCCGACGCGCGACGTCATCGCGCCACCAGCACGTTCAGTTTCCCCCGCTCGAGCGTCACCGTGCATTCGTTCACGCCAGGCTCACGCAGCTAGCCATCCACATGCACGACCATCGGCTGCTCGGGCGTGCGGACGGTGAGCTTTGCCGTCTTGATGATCGACACCTCGCGCATGTTTGTGTGCGTCCCCCGCATGACTCGCGGAATCGCGAGCAGGAATCGGGGCAACGATACGCGGCGGATGAGGCACACGTCCATTTTGCCGTCCGCGGGATCGGCGTCGGGCGCGAACCGGTAGCTCCCGCCCGCGGTGGTGCCATTGCAGACCTCGACCATCATCATGTACCCCCGCTCGCGAAAGCCGGGCGCGGCGACGTCGAACACCAGCGGCTCGAACGTGAAAAACGTCTTCACGACGGGCACGAGGTACGAGAGAAAGCCGGTGAGGTGTTGCATGCGATTGCGCGCCTGTACCACGGCGGGGCCGAACCCGAAGCCCACGGTATTGACGAACCATTCGTCCAACACCCGTCCGGCGTCGAAGCGACGCGATCGTGCCGTCACGATTCGCGCCACGGCGCGCGCCGGATCGTGCCCGTACAGACCCACCAATTTGGCGAAGTCGTTCCCTGAACCCACCGGTACGACGCCCAGTGCCGCATCGGCGTCAGCATGCAGCAGGCCATTGGCCACTTCGTGGACGGTGCCGTCGCCGCCGACCGCGACCACGTGGCGGGCACCGCGGGTCACGGCCTCGAGCGCCAGCTCCTGGCCGTGGCCCGGTCGCTCGGTCCGTGCAATCTCGACCGCCCATCCCTGTGACCGAAACGCGCGCGCCACCGCGTTTTCCGCCTGGCGCCCCGCGCCGCGACCAGCCGCTGGATTGATGATGAGGTGAGCCTGGAGCACGCGGCAACAAGATACAACTCGCCCGCCCCTTGAGGGGGCGGGCGAATTGGGCAGCAGCTACTCCAGCAATGACTTAGGCGAGGTATCGCTCGTCCCAGTCGACCGCGTATTCCACGGAACAGCGGCCGCACAGCATCCGGGACGGCCGGCCGTGGAGCGAGACACGATCACGACACGACGGACAGACCGCGTACTGCGGCCCGATCTGCAGCGAGCGCGGCACGTTGTCGGGCCGCGGCACGACGGTCCACTTACGGGGTGGCGTGTTCGACATCTGGAGGAAGGCACGGACAACAGGGACCGGCTTACCTCTGACATCCACCAGAGCCGCCAGGCCATCGGCTTTGATGAGCCGGTACCAGGCGCCGCGGCGCAGACTGCAATTCAGATCGGCTTGTAAACGAGCCCACATCATCGGTGACACTCGGGCGTCGAGGGACGACTACAGTGCGAGATCCAGAATCAGGCGTCTATGTTGAATGACCGACTTCAGAGTGACATCGATCACTCTAGACCTTCACGCCGTTTTTTTCGGTCCAATTGATCTCGAATTCCTTGCGGCACCGCCCGCATTCGAGCGCGCGCGGCATTTTCTTCGGCGGGAGGGGAGCGCGAGCCCGACAGTTGGGGCACACGGCATACGTGCCACGGAGGTGTGGCGGCGCTTTGCGATGGGCTTCTTCAGGCGCGGTTACGACGCTCCAGCGGAGCGGCGGCCGCTGCTGAATTTCGAGCCATGCCCGCAGCACGCCGATTTTGCGGCGGTTGACCTCGATAACTGCCTGGAGGTCATCGAGTTCGAGGACGCGGTACCAGGCGCCTCGACGGAGCTTCAGCGGGACATCGGCCTGCAGACGAGCGAACAGAAGGGCCATCACGGCTCCTGATAAGGGAGACGAGGATGGGCGCGCGCACAATATACAACGGTCTGCTAAAAGCGGCGGTCGAAAATCACCTAGGAATTGTCCCAGCCGATATCAAAGAAGCCGTTGCACTTGGGGCAGCGCATGCTGGTCGTGCGTTCTTCGAGACTAGC
>Ga0136846_1216126_pt1 | contig 18299 bp, 17 predicted proteins | sample HopSoiMetagenom2_FD_96841 | JGI IMG/M metagenome (GOLD analysis project Ga0136846, IMG submission 96841) | Grasslands soil microbial communities from Hopland, California, USA - 2 Assembly 2016 (version 4) | ecosystem: Environmental > Terrestrial > Soil > Grasslands | place: USA: Hopland...
ACCAGGAAAGACTTGAGGTCACGCGGGTTCGCCGCCTGCGTCCGTCTCACGACGGGGGTGGCGATAGCGCTTCTACTGTCCAATCCCGCGCACGCCCAAGATATCAGCGTCAATTTCGGCCAGGGCGCTGGCCTCACCGAGCGCGTGATCCAGTTGATCGCGCTGCTGACGGTACTGTCGCTCGCGCCGTCGATCCTGGTGATGATGACCTCGTTCACGCGGATCGTGGTGGTGCTGTCGCTCTTGCGCACCGCGCTCGGAACCGCGACCGCACCGCCCAATGCAGTGATCGTGTCGCTGGCCCTCTTCCTCACCGCCTTCGTGATGGGGCCGGCGTTTCAACGCGCCTATGACGTCGGCATCAAACCGATGATCGCCAACGAGATCACCGCCGAGCAGGCGTTCGAACGCTCGTCGGGGCCGTTCAAGGAGTTCATGCTCAAGAACGTTCGCGACAAGGACCTGAAGCTGTTCAACGATCTCGCCAAGGAGCCAGTACCGGCGACGCCCGAAGGAGTTTCGCTGCGGATTCTCATCCCGGCTTTCATGATCTCCGAATTAAAGCGCGCCTTCGAGATTGGCTTTCTGTTGTTCCTGCCCTTCCTCATCATCGACCTCGTGGTGGCGTCGGTGCTGATGTCGATGGGCATGATGATGCTGCCGCCGGTGGTGGTGTCGCTGCCGTTCAAGCTGATCTTCTTCGTGCTGGTGGACGGCTGGAGTCTGGTTGCCGGCTCATTGGTGCAGAGCTACGGCGGCGGGTGAGGATCAGCGCGCGGAGACCCGCCGCGGGTTCTTCTGCCTGATCGAGCCGGTCGGTTCGGGATCGGCCTTTGGCTTTGGCGCGTTGACGCTCGGCCCGGCCGCCTCCGGCCATACGCCATGCATCTCCGGATAGCGAGCCTTGAGGTCGCGCAGGAAGCCCGACAGCGTGTCGCCCGCCGCCACGGACCGCGCCACCTCGCGGAATTCCGGGCTGCTGGTGCCGAGCCCGCCGGTGACCACATCGAAGGCGCGGCCGTCCGGCCCATCAGCCATCTTGGCTGCATACTTGTCGCGCAGCCGCGCGATGCCGAGCTTATCTTCGGCCAGCGCATAGCCGACGCCGGTGCGCAGCATGTCGGCGCGCTCGGCGTCGCTAAGCGGTTCGAAGCTCTTCCAGCGGTCACCGTAGAGCAATTCGATGTGCTCAGCCGCCTTCTGCCAGTTGCGCGATGCCCAATAGATGTCCGAGCGCAACCGCAATGACTCGCGGCCTTCGAGGCCCGCGATCACTTCGAGCGCAAAATCGTGGCGGCCGAGATCGGAAAGCGCGCGGGCCTCGATCATCAGCCGCGGCACGCGGATCTCGTTCGACAGGTCGGCGGTGCGGGTGGCGCGCAGCACCGCCTGGGCCTTGGCCGGCTTGTGGTTCATCAGATAGATCACCGCGAGCCGCGTCGCGACCTGGGCGCGTGCTGCCCCCTGCAAGCGGTTGTCGACCTGGTACTGCAGAAGTTCGGCGGCCTGATCGAGCAGATCGACCGACACCAGACGATCGGCGAGCCGGCGGATCATCTCGTCGCCGCGCCGCCCGATCGGAGTAAGGTCGCGGAAATCATAGAACAGGCTCAGCGCGTCGATGGCGGGCAGTGCGTCGCCCTTGCCGGCGAGAAACAGCATGTCGAAGGTCTTGGCCGCTTCGCTTTGGATGTTTCGCGTCAGCGGCGAGTTCGGGTATGCGGTGAGCGCTACGCGCATGACATGAAACGTTTCGCGATAATTGTCCTGCTCGGTGTAGAGCCGCGCCAAGGTCTGCAATGCCTCGACCTCGGTCTCGTCGCCGCGCCAAGCGACGGCGAGATTCTCCAGTTCGGCGACGTAATCGGCCTTGTTGCTCTCGCCCAGTGAATAGCGGAGCGCACTCTCGCGAAGCCGCCCCTGCGCGGCCGCTGGCCGGTCGTTGGATGCCGCGGCAAAGCGATAGGCGGCCAGCGCGTCATGGCTCCGGCCAACGGCTTCGGCGATGCGCCCGCTCAACACCGAGATCGACGGCTCGATCTCGGGCGACAGACCGATAATTTTGAAATCGTTGAGCCTTCGCACCGCGCTGGTAAAATCGCCGACCTCGATCGCAGCGCGCATCGCCTCTTTCAGCACGATCCGCTGCAATTCGAGCGGCAGCGTGCCGAGGGCGCCTTCGACGGTGCGGAAGGCATCGACCGCATCTGGCCATTTGCCCTGCCGTGCAAAGACAAGCGCCCGCCATAGCGGCGCGTCGTTTTGATTGCCGACGACCGGATTGGCCAAGTCTTTTTGCGCCGCTTCGACGCGCCCCAGCATGATGTTGGCGACCGCGCGCAGGACAAGTGGCGACGGGTCTTCGGCGGTGGGCCTCTCATCGGTGAGCGCGGTGTCGAGAACAGACTTGGCCTCGACGTACATCTGCTGCGCGAAATAAAAGCGCGCGAGGTCAAGTCGCGCCTCGGTGCGTCCGGTGACCGGCGCATCGGCGGCGGCACGGACCAACTCAAACTGACGCTTGGCGTATTCCGCCTGACGGTCGTCGCTCCAGCGTTTGGTGTCGAAAATCACCGCGCGCGCAGCCCTCTCCTGTTGCGGCATCGCCGCGTCCGACAGCGTCAAGCCGCCGGCACGCGTTAGGATGACCTTGTCGGCCGACAACTCGGCTTTGAGGTCGTCGGCAAACGGCTGCACGGCAATGCCTTGTGCGGTGCCAAGTGCGCGAAGATCGACGAAGTCCTGGCCTTTGAGAAGGCCGCGCGCCGGTCCAAATCCAGTCACGACCAGAAGCCGGTCGCCAACGTCGGCATCGTCAAGCCAATGTGCCTGCTGCGGCCCGTCAAACGGGATGGTGATGCTGGTACGCCCGGGCCCAACCATGTTGCGGGCGACGACGAGGGGCTTGGTCACGCCCGCCATCGCCTCACCGATTGTGATGAGCCAGCCGGAGTCCTGCGGCTCGGCGCTGACCAGGCGCGGCCGTTCCAGCTTGACGCGCACCACCTGAGCATCGTCCTCGTGTGCGACCGCGGCACTGAGAATGGTCTTGCTCTGGTCGGTGCCGAGAACGCCGACATCGAGCTCGGACTTGGTGTCGAACACCATCCACAGCGTGTCGGCGCGCTGGAACACCGCCGCGGACGTCGACGCCGCGAACGGAAAGAACACCCGCAGGCTTTCGCCCTGCCGGCGAAGCTCGGCACTGATCGGACGTCTCGGGTCAAGCTTTGGCGCGCGGGTCGAGGTTTCACGCTCTTTCACCGCGGGCACCGGCGGCTCAACCTCATCTGCAGCGACCTTGGGCATGGCGGCCGCGGGGGGCACGGTGGTTGGCGCAACGCCTGGCCCATGAGATTCTGGTAACTTGGCTTCTGGCGTTTTGAATTCGGGCGGCTTGGATTCAGACAGCTTGGGCCCTATGGCCACGATCGTTTCCGGCGGGGCAACGCCCGCGAGCGGGCCGGTCACAGCAACTGCGGCTGCTGCCTTGGCGTCGATCGGGCTAACGTCGACGACGTAGTTCGAATCCTCCCGGAACGTGCGAATATCGGCCTGCTGCGAGAACTTGAATTGCACCTCGGGATTGTCACTGCTGCCGCCGGCGTCGACCGCGGTCACGGCCTTCGCCGCCGCCAGTTTCGCGTCCGACAGGTCGAACCGCAACGGCTTGGCAAAGACCAACTTCAGCTTGTCCTTGCCGCGTTCGGCGGTGACGCCGGTGAGCTCGGGCAATTCGAAAATATAACGCGTGAAGGTCGGTTGCGCGGCGACACGAACCCGCACCGGGGGAATTTTTTTCAGCTCTTCCGCCGCGAGCTTCTGCCGCGCCACCCGGTCGGCTTCGTTGGCGCGTTTGGCCAATTCCTCGACCACCTCGCGTGGCAGCCCCGGCGGGTCGCCGCTCCAGCTCTCGGGCAGGAGATCGACAAACAGCCGATCACCCGCGACCATCGAGCTGACCTTGACCTTTTGCGTCAGCGCAAACCGCAATGCGCGTCCATCGGGATCGCGCCGCGCCGCGCCGATATATTCGCTGGCCCCGGCGCCGAGCCGATCGACCGCGACGTTCACCGGCTGCCGGAATTGGATGACGAGGATGCCGCCGGTCATGCGGACCTGCGACTCGATATCGGCTGCGGTGCGGATGACGATGCGGCCATAGCCGCCGGTCGTGGTGATGCTGGCTTCGCCGCGCACGCCCTGCGCCTGGGCCAACGCCGCGTCCGGCGCAAGCATGTGCGCCGTCAGCAATAGGCCGACGACGGCGACCACAGCACTCTTTGGACTCAACATACGCACACACGCTGACAAGGACGCCTAAGCCGGCGCCCGAACCAAACCTGGATCGACCGTTGAACCCTAGCCTAGGGCGTTTAAGGCAGCGTTAACCGTGAGCGCGCGGCCGTCAGGTGCCGCCCGGCCGCCCGTCGATTTTCGGCAGGTTGGAGGGGTTGATGTTGCGGTCGCTGCCTGGTTTCACCGCGAGTTCGGTGGTTAGCCGCTCCGCCGCTTCCGGCGACATCTGCGCCAGGATCGCCGCCATGATCTGCGGCTTGATCTGGCTCGCCACATCGAGCAGCACTCGAATGTCGAGACGATCGAAGATCTTGGCGGCCTCCTTCGGCTTCATGCTTTCGTACATGGTAATGACACCCTTGAACCGGGCGTTCTCGGCCGCTTCCTTTTCCTTGCGCTGGGCCATTGGCCCAGTCTTCCCGTCGCCCCCCGCCTCCTCTACCGCCGTCTGGGTTTCCAGCTTCTTCTCCGCCGCCTTCAGCATGCTTTCACGAAGATCAAGCTCGCGCGCCCGGGAGTCGAGTTCCTGACGGCGCTCCTGCAAACGTTCGAGCACGGCGCGCTCGCCGGCCGAGGTCTGCCGCGGCTGATCCTGGGCGATCACGGTCCCGGCAACCGCCTTGCTCTCGGGCGCCTGCTCGACCGGCGGCTCCGGCTTCTCCGGCTCCTTGGGCTTGGGCGCCGGAACCGATCCGGTGATGTCGCCGCCGGGATAATTGAACACGTCCTGCATCCAGGACCTTTGCGGCCGCACGCCGGCGACCTCCATGGTCACCGCGGGGGAGCGCAATTCCGCCAAAGGCTTCGTCGGGACCGTGGTCACCACCAGCGTACTGCCGCTGCCCAGGCGCTGGCCCAGCGTATAGCTGCCCTCGGCAAACAAGCCGAAGGTCTTGAGCGCGAACAGGCAGCTGATCGCCAGCAGCACCAGCGGCAGCAGGCGGAAGTCGCGCAGCCACCGGCTCATGCCGCCAGCCCTTTGGCTCGCGCCCGCGCCCGGTCGGCAAAGGCTTGTGCCGCCGCAACAATGCTCTTGGGTTCAACGACCTTCGCTGGCTCGTCCTCAGGCTCGGTGCCCATCAGCCGCGCGCCCGCGATTTTCGAGAGCCGGTTGAGCACCTCGGCGCCGGCGGCGGCGTTGCTTCGCATTTCAACCGTGTAACGCTCGGCGGCCTTAAGGCGTTCGCCCAGCGTCTCATCGGCCTCGCGCACCGTGGTCTTGAGCCCGGCGATGGCGCGCTCGGCGGATTCGGTCGCCGTGATCAGCTCGGCGATGGTTTGCTGCATCGAGCTGCCGTCGGCCTTGAGCCGCTTGAGCTGCTCGTTGAGCCGGATGCAATAGAGGATCGTGAGCAGCAAAAGGATTGCGACCAGGCTCTCGATCGTCAGCGGCAGGACGTTGATCACTGCGTCTCCATCCTTGTGCTGGTTTCGTCGGCTTTCTCGAACATGGCGAAGGTGGTGTGGGGCTTGCGCAACGGCTTGGCGACGCGCACCGCGACGCGGTCGCCGACCCGGCCCATGCGCCCCTCGCTCAAGGTGACGTCGCCGCAGCGTACGCGCACCATGGCGTCGGGCTTGAGCTCGAGCATCAGCGTGTCGCCGACCTGGAGATTCATCACCTGCTTGAGGGGAAGCTTGGCCTCGTAGAGCACCGCATCAACCGCGATCTCGGCCTGGCCGATTTCGGTAGCGAGATGGCCTTCCCAGATCGGGTCGCGGCCGAACTTCTCGCCCATGAACATCTGCAGCAAGACTTCGCGGATCGGCTCGATCGTCGCGTATGGCAGCAGCAATTCGAGCTCGCCGCCGCGGTCCTCCATGTCGATGCGAAGCCGGACCAGGATCGCGGCGTTCGCCGGACGCGAAATCGCAGCGAAGCGCGGATTGGTCTCCATCCGATCGATGTTGAATTTCACCGGCGAGAGCGGCTTGAAGGCGAGCTCGGCGTCGGCCAGCACAACCTCGATCATGCGCTTGACGAGGTTGGATTCGATTGTGGTGTAGGGACGGCCCTCGACCCTGACCGCGGTCTGGCCGCGGCGGCCGCCGAGCAGCACGTCGATGATCGAATAGATCAGGCCGGAATTGACCGTCATCAATCCGAAATTGTCCCACTCCTCGGCCTTGAACACCGCGAGAATGGCCGGCAGCGGGATCGAATTGAGGTAGTCGCCGAAACGCACCGAGGTGATGCGGTCGAGCGAGACTTCGACGTTGTCCGAGGTGAAGTTGCGCAGGCTTGTCGTCATCAGCCGGACCAGCCGGTCGAAGACGATTTCCAGCATCGGCAGGCGCTCGTAGGAGACCATCGCCGAGTCGATGATCGCGCGGATGCCGGAATTGTCGTTGAGCGATACATCCGACAGGCTGAAGCCGAGCAGGCTGTCGATTTCCTCCTGGCTCAGCACACGCTCGGTGCCGCCCTTGCCGGTGCCCTGCGAGAACTTGGATTCCTCAGACGGCACGGCGGACCATTGGGCAGCCGTCGTCTCGACGCCGGGCCCGGCGCCGCCGGTCGTCGGCGCCGCCGCGAGCGCGGTCGCGGCATCGGGATCGAGTGCAAGCCCCCACTCGGCCGCAATGGCGTCCTGTTCGATCTGGTCTTTCGATTGGCTCATATGTCCGACTTCACCGTCACTGAACGACGATTTCCTTGAACAGCACGGCGTTGATGCGGGCGGGCGCGATCGAGACGTTGACGCGGCGCGTCAATTCCTCCTTCAGCCGATAGAGGCCGGCCGAGCCGTCGAGATCGCTGGGACGCAATTCGCGAAGGTAGGTCTGAAACGCGTCCATGACGCGCGGCATGATCGGCGTGATCTGGTCGATCATCTTCTGTTCAGGCAGTTCGAGCACGACCTTAACCCGGAGATATTGCGTGCGATCGGCGCTCGGATTGGAGAGATTGACGAGGATTTCCGGCAGATCGACGAACACTGCGGGCTTGACGTGCGACGCTTCGGCCTTGGGCTCGTGCGGTTTGGCGAAAAAGAAGAAATAGGCTCCGACGCCACCGCCAATCAGCATCAGGGCTGCCGCCCCGATGATGAGGAACTTCATTGGCGGCAACTTGAACTTCGACTTCGGCTGTTCGGACGCGCCCTCGGCGCTCTCCTCGACATCGGCCTCGCTGTCGAGTGCCGCAGCCTTCGCGTCTGCCATGGATGGAAACCCCGATCACTGTGCGACGCGGAGCCGGCTCACGGCAAAGCACTGAAACAGGCCGCGGGCGCCGACGCCGGGCCCTTGAGAACGACGGTAGGTTGGTATGGTTAATGGATTCTTTCCCGAGCCCTCTCGGCCGGTAATTTTTGCCGGGCGCACCCTGCAAGAGGCCAATCCTGCCGACGCAGCAGCGCCACCAACTTTACCCAACATATTGATATTATAAAGTTTTCTGGTTTGGCACGAGCGCTGCAATACTCCCGCCCGAGCGACCGCTTGGGAGAGCGCCGCTCGATCGACGGGATGGCCACCTGGGAGGGTGGTCGGGCCGTCGCCAGGGGAGTTCAAGCGATGGAGAATACCCTTCTCATTGGGCTGTCGCGGCAGACCGCGCTGCAACGCGAGCTCGATGTCGTCGCCAACAACGTCGCCAATATGAGCACCACCGGCTTCAAGGCCGACGGCGCGGTGTTCGCCGAATATCTGCACAGCCGCGCCAACGCCGAGCTGTTTGCGTCGCCGGACCGGCGGATGAGCATGGTGCAGGATCGGATGAGCTGGCACGACATGAGCCAGGGCACGGTCCAGCAGACCGGCGGCCCGCTTGACGTCGCCATCGACGGCGAAGGCATGCTGGTGGTGCAGACCGCGGGAGGCGAACGCTACACCCGCAACGGCGCGCTGCAGCTCAACAACCTCGGCGAGCTCGTGACGCTCGCCGGCGACAAGGTGCTGGGCGAAAACGGGCCGATCGTGCTGCAGCTCACCGACCGCGACATCGCCATCACCAAGAACGGCACGATCAAGGTCCGCGAGGGTCAAAGCCTCAATTCGGATTCGACGCGCGGCAAGCTCAGGCTTGTGACGTTTGCCGATCCGCAGCAACTGCGGAAAGACGGCGCATCGACCTTTGCGGCGCCGAACGGCGTCACGCCGACGCCTGTGCCGGACGCCAATGCCAATGTCGTACAGGGCGCCGTCGAGAAGTCGAACGTGCGTCCGGTGATCGAGATGACGCGCATGATCGAGCTCACGCGCGCCTACACCGAGGTCGCGACGCTGCTGCAACAGCAGAGCGACTTGAGAAAAAATTCGATCCAGCAACTCGCTGAAGTTCCGGCCTAGTAGGAGACCGTCATGCGTGCACTTCACACTGCGGCGAGTGGAATGATGGCCCAGGAGCTTAACGTCCAGGTCATCTCCAACAACATCGCCAACATGCGCACAACCGGCTACAAGCGCCAGCGCGCGGAATTCCAGGACCTGCTCTACGAGCACGTGCGCCGCATCGGCACGCAGACCTCGACCCAGGGCAATATCCTGCCGGTCGGCATCGACCTCGGCGGTGGCGTCAAGACCGTCGGCACGCCGCGCCTGATGACGCAGGGCACCATTGCGCCGACCGGCGCCGACCTCAACCTCGCCATCCGCGGCGAAGGCTTCTTCAAGGTGGCGATGCCGGACGGCACCTTTACCTACACCCGAGACGGCTCGTTCCAGATGGACGCGCAGGGCCGCATCGTCACCTCGCAAGGCAACGTGGTTCAGCCCGGCGTCAACATCCCAACCAACGCGCAATCGATCTCGATCAGCCCGGCCGGCCAGGTGTCCGCACTGGTGCCCGGATCGAGCACGCCAACTGTCCTTGGCCAGCTTCAACTCACCCGTTTCGTCAACAAGGCCGGCCTGCAAGCCATCGGCGACAATCTGTTCGTCGAAACGCCGGCCTCCGGCACACCGCAGGACGGCGTGGCCAACACCGACGGCTTCGGCGACCTGCAGCAGGGCAACCTCGAACAGGCCAACGTCGAAGCCGTCACCGAAATCTCCGATCTGATCGCAGCGCAACGCGCCTACGAGATGAACGGCAAGGTTATCACCGCCGCCGACCAGATGCTGTCGGCGACCTCCAATCTGATGCGCTGAGGAGCGGCCATGATCCGCATCGTGCTAGCTCTCGTCGTTGTGGCAGCGTTCGGTCGCGAAGCCACCGCCGAGCCCACGCCCGCCGGGCCGCGGCTCCGAGAGCTGGTCGCGGTCAGCTCGGAAATTGTGCGCATCGGCGATCTCGTCGAGAACGCCGGCGCCGCCGCCGATGTGCCGGTGTTCCGCGCGCCGGACCTCGGCCAGACCGGCGCCGTGCAACTGGGACGCATCATCGACGCGCTGCGGCCGTATGATCTCACCGGGCTCGATACCGGCGGCTTGAACGAGGTCGTCGTGACGCGGCTGTCGCGGGCGATGACCGCCAAGGACATCACCGACCGCATCACCCGCGCGCTGTCGGGACAATACGGCCTCGGCGACGCACAGAATCTCGCGGTGATCCTCGATCGCGATGTCCGCATCCTTCACGTCGAGCCAACGGTCGGCGGCGATCTCGTGGTGTCGCGCATGAACGTCGACCCGCGCACCGGCCGCTTCGACATTGCCTTCGAACTGCCCGGCAGCACGTTGTCGCGACGCGCCGGCCTGCGGTTCACCGGCACGGTGACCGAGACCGTCGAGGCGGCAACGCTGACGCGTTCGCTGCGGATCGGTGAAATCATCAAGGCATCCGACGTCACGATGAGCCGCCGGCCCAAGACCGACCTGCGCGGCGAAAGCATGGGTCCCGATCAGGTGATCGGCATGGCCGCGAAGATCGCGTTGCGCAACGGCCAGGCGCTCCGCACCGACGACCTCATCAAGCCACAGATCGTGCAGCGCAACGAAGCCGTGACCATCTACTACGAAGTTCCCGGCATCATGCTCACGGTGCGCGGCAAGGCGGTCGAAGGCGGCGCCATGGGCGACGTCGTCGGCGTGCTCAACATCCAATCGAACCGCACCGTCCAGGCCACCGTCATCGGGCCCGGCCGCGTCATCATCGCCGCCGCCGGACCGCTGATCGCGTCTGCGGCAGCGTCCGCCAGCAACGACCAAGATCCTCCCAGCCAGTGAGCGTTCCGATCATGCATCCGCGTCTTGTCCTGCTTCTCAGTGTTGCCGTCACCGCAACGCCGCTCGTGGGCTGCTCCACGTTCGATCGCCTGGCCAACTTGGGCGAGCAGCCGCCGCTGTCGGCGATTGAAAATCCGACCACGCAAGCCGGTTACAAGCCCGTGCACATGCCGATGCCGACTCCGCAGCCCGCCTCCTACAGCCCGAATTCGCTGTGGCGGAACGGCTCGCGCGCGTTCTTCAAGGATCAGCGCGCGCACCAGGTCGGCGACATCCTCACCGTCATCGTCAATCTCAATGATAAGGCGGTGATCGCCAACGAGACCCAGCGCAGCCGGGAAAACAAAGAGGATTCCGGCGTCGACACCCTGTTCGGTGCAAAGAAATACCCGATCATGAACACGCCAGTCGGGACCCGCATCTTCACCGGCGATTCCAGCTCGTCGAGCGACGGCAAAGGCTCAGTGAACCGCTCTGAAGCGCTGGTGACGAACGTCGCCGGCGTGGTCACCCAGGTGCTGCCTAACGGCAACCTCGTGGTCGAGGGCAAGCAGGAGGTCCGAGTCAACTTCGAGATCCGCGAGTTGATCGTCGCCGGCATCGTCCGGCCTGAGGACATCCAGAGCGACAACACCATCGACTCGACCAAGATCGCCGAGGCGCGGATCGCCTACGGCGGCCGCGGCCAGATCACCGACGTGCAGCAGCCGCGCTACGGTCAGCAGGCGCTCGACATCCTGCTCCCGTTCTAAAGGTGCGTCAGTCGTTGTGCCCAGTTGTCGTCAATTGTCAGTTGTTCTGGTCAGTTGTCGCTTGATTGAGCAAGGCTTTGGTTGAGTAAGGCTTTCAGAGCTCCCCCGCCGTGTCGCATCGCGCGAGCGGACGGCGGCAAGTGCGGCCTCCGGCAGCTCCCCTCCGGAGGCCGCTTTCTTTTCAAAAAAGAGCCGCCGCTGTGTATCCTGATGTGGAGCCGCGCGCTGCCGGCCGGAGCGCCTCGCGGCCCGCAATTCGAACTTCGTGAGGGAGGCCATCGTGGGAATTCAGAACAACACCGACCGCATTCAGACGACGCACATCGGCAGCCTGCCCCGGCCGCACGATCTGCTCGACATCATGAAGGCCAAGCTCAACAAGCAGCCGTACGACGAGAGCAAATACCAGGCGCTGCTGACCAAGGCCGTCGCCGACAGCGTCCGCAAACAGGTCGAATACGGCATCGACATCGTCACCGACGGTGAGTTCTCCAAGCCCGGATTCTTTACGTACATCCAACAGCGGCTCGAAGGCTTCGAAGCGCGGCCGAACCAGAAGCTCGTGCTGTTCCAGCAGGAGGTCGCGGCGTTTCCGGAGTATTACGCGGAGTATTTCAAGCAGGCGATGATGGGCGGCACCCTCATCCCGATCACTCCGGTCGTCTGCGTCGGACCGGTCAAGTACCGCGGCGAAAAGCTCCTGCAAATCGACATCGACAACGTGACGGCCGCTGCAAAGGCCGCCGGCGTGCCGGCCAACCATACGTTCCTGCCGGCAACCGCGCCTTCCGGTGTTGGCATCAACGAGTATTACAAGTCCGACGAGGAGTACTTCCACGCGCTTGCCGGCGAGCTCAACAAGGAATACCGGGCAATCGTCGCGGCCGGCCTCCTGGTGCAGGTCGACGATCCGTTCCTGCCAGACATCTTCTTCGAGCCCGGGCTCGACGACGCGCAGAAAAAGCGCCGTGCCCAGATCTATGTGGAGGCGACTAACCGCGCGCTCCAAGGCATTCCACCCGACATGGTGCGCTTCCACACCTGTTACGGCATCAATGAAGGGCCCCGCCTCTACGAAGCTGCGCTATCGGACATCATCGCGTATGTGTTGAAGATCAACGCCGGCAGCTACAGTTTCGAGGCGGCCAACCCGCGCCACGAGCACGAGTACCATCTGTTTGAGCGCGTCAAAGTCCCCGACGGCAAGGTGCTGTGTCCGGGCGTCATCACCCACGCCAGCAATATCGTGGAACATCCCGAGCTGATCGCCGAACGGATCGTGCGGTTCGCCAAGTTGGTCGGACGCGACAACGTGATGGCCGGCGCCGATTGCGGTTTCTCATCGCAGGCGCTGTACCGAACCGAGGTTCACAACACCGTGGTCTGGGAGAAGTTCAAGGCCATGCGCCAAGGCGCGGATCTCGCGACCAAGATGCTCTGGAACTAGCGTTCCATCAAACGCGGCGGCAAACAGTCGGGAGGATGAGATGCGGATAGCTCTGGCCGGGATCGCCATTGTCGTGGCGCTGAATGGTCCGGCGGCAGCGCAAGACAACAAGCAGGACATCAAGATCGGCTTCCTCGGAACATTCACCGGCCCGCTCAGCGCCGCCGGCGGCGACATGCGCGATGCCGCCGAGTTGGCGCTCGACAAAATGGGCCGCAAAATGGGCGGCCGCCCGATCACCGTCATCTACGAGGATGACCAGCTCAAGCCCGATGTCGGCAAACAGAAGACCGAAAAGCTCATCCAGTCTGACCGTGTCGACCTGCTTACCGGTTACCTGTCGTCAGCCGTTCTGCTCGCCTCGATCAAAACCGTAGCCGATGCGCAAATCATTCTGGTCGGCGCCAACGCCGGACCCTCGCAGATTGCTGGTGAGCTTTGCACGCCCTGGTTCTTCTCGACGTCCTGGCAAGGCGACCAGGTCCCGCAGGCCATCGGCGAGTACATGAACCAGAAAGGCGTGAAAACGGTGTTCCTGATCGCGCCGAACTATGCCGCCGGCAAGGATGTGCTCGCCGGAGTCAAGGCGAACTACAAGGGCAACGTTGTTGGCGAGGAATACACGCGCTGGCCCGATCAGCTCGACTTCTCCGCCGAACTCACCAAAGCGCGCACCACCAAGCCGGACGCGGTTTTTGCGTTCTATCCCGGCGCGGCCGGCGTGCAGTTCATGACGCAATACGCCCAAGCCGGCCTCAAGGGGCAGATCCCGCTCTACACGTCATTTATCATCGACGCACTATCACTGCCCCGCCTGAAAGACCTCGCGGTCGGCGTGCCAAGCGCACAGCATTGGGGCCCCGACCTTCCCAACGAAGCCAACAAGACCTTCGTCAAGGACTTCGAGACCAGGCATTCCCGTACGCCGTCGTTCTACGCCGCGCAGGCCTACGACGCGATCAACCTCATCGCGAGCGCGGTCGACGCCGTGAAGGGTGATGTCAGCAAGAAAGACGAGATGCGCGCCGAAATGAAGAAGGCAAACTATGCATCGGTGCGGGGGCCGTACAAATATGGCAACAACCACTTCCCGATCCAGAACTTCTATCTTCAGGAACCGGTCAAAACGGCCGATGACAGCTACGCGCTCAAGACCGTGGCGACAGCGCTTGTCGACCATCAGGACCGCTATCACGACCGCTGTCCGATGAAATGATCAAACAGCAATGGCCGGGGCAGTGCCCCGGCCATTGCGTGTCAAAAGACATCAAAGCGTCGGAAGAGATCAATCGTCCCGGTAAATCCGCTCGCGCCGCTCATGGCGCTCCTGGGCCTCCACCGAGAGCGTGGCGATCGGACGGGCCTCCAGGCGCTTGATCCCGATCGGCTCGCCGGTTTCCTCGCAATAGCCGTACGTCCCGTCGTCGATCCGGTGCAGTGCAGCATCGATCTTGTTGATCAGCTTGCGCTGGCGGTCGCGGGCGCGAAGCTCGATGGCCCGGTCGGTCTCGGATGAGGCGCGGTCCGCAAGATCCGGGTGGTTCACGTTTTCGTCCTGCAGGTGCTGCAGGGTATCCTTGGCCTCTTTCAGGATGTCTTCCCGCCAAATCGCAAGCTTCTGGCGGAAATACTCCTTCTGCCGTTCGTTCATAAACGGCTCTTTTTCGGTCGGCCGGTAGATCTTGCCCTTGTCCTTTGCCACGGTCCCCGCGCCATTGGCGGCGTCGATGCCGTTGTGTCCGTTATGCCCGTTGTGGCCATTGCTATGGCCATTCTGACCGTTCAGGCCATTGCTGCGGCCCTGTGTGCCGTCGACGGCTTTGATGCCATTCACGGCCTTTACGCCGTTGATCCCCTTCTTATTCTTCATTTTGACCCCACCCTACTCAAACGAGCCTCCCTGCTCGCGGGGCGAGCTTATAGTGTGCCGCCGAGGGGTCGACAAGCACGGAATAATGGCAGGCCGGTATGCCGAAAAATCGGGTCGTTTGAGCGGCGAATGCGCTACCGCCGGGGGCTCATCTTGGCGATCTCGACCTCCAGGCGGAGCTCGATCTCGGCCAGCACCGAATCCAGCCGCTGATCGCCCGAACTGTCGCTGAGCTCCGCCGTCGCCGCCTTCAGCCGTTGCAGCGTCGAAGGGCCGGGCGCGCCGCCCAGGACCTCGAGCTTGAGCTCGTCCAGCACGTCGAGGGCGGTCCGCCCGCGGTTGACCGCGCGGCGCTTTCGCTCGGCCGGATCGTCCTGTCCCTGCAGTGCGAGCAAGGCATCGATGCCGCCGATGGTGCGGAGCGAAGCCGCCGGCAGCGTCGATTGCGGCGCCTCCCCCTCGTCGACGGAGAAACCGCTGGATGCGGCGCGGCGTGGCGCGGAGGCATTGGCAACCTGGCTGGCGGCGTTCGATCCGTAGATGCGCATGAGCTTGACCTTCGCGCCCTGAGCCTCGGTAGCCGGAATGCGGAAGCGTCCCGGGAACCCCACCAAAGGTGGCCCGGTATGGTTAACCGCCGGTAAATGACCGGCAGATTTTGCCCAGCCCATGACACAAGCGGCATCACCCCGCCGCGCGCCGAAAAATAATCCTTCGATATTTCAGTGACTTGATTCCGCTGCACGGTGGCACGGCGTTCGCATGAGGATGTGCGGTCCGAATTCATTGGGGAGCAATGTGATGCGGACACTGCATCGTGCGTTTGCCGCGGCGGTCGCGGCGCTGACCTTGTCGTGCACCGCCACAGTGTCTGTGGCGGACGGAGCCTATCGCGTGTCGGCGACGTCCCGCATCAAGGACCTCGCCAACATCGAAGGCGTCCGCCAGAACCAGCTGATCGGCTATGGGTTGGTGGTCGGGCTCAACGGCACCGGCGATACCCTCAACAACGTCCCCTTCACCAAGCAATCGCTTACCGCGATGCTGGAACGCCTCGGCGTCAATGTCCGCGGCGCCACCATGCGCACCGGCAACGTCGCCGCCGTCATGGTCACCGCCAACCTGCCGGCGTTCGGCACGCAGGGCACCCGTATCGACATCACCGTGTCGGCGCTCGGCGATTCCAAGAGCCTGCAAGGCGGCACCCTGCTGGTCACGCCGCTGCTCGGTGCCGACGGCAACGTCTACGCGGTGGGACAGGGCTCCGTCGCCATCAACGGTTTCCAGGCCGAGGGCGAAGCGGCCAAGATCACGCGCGGCGTGCCGACCGTCGGCCGCATCGCCAACGGCGCTATCATCGAGCGCGAGATCGATTTCGCGCTCAACCGGCTCAATCAAGTGCGGCTGGCGCTCCGCAACGCCGACTTCACCACCGCCAAGCGAATCGCGGCGGCGATCAACGACTTCATCGGCGCCAACACCGCCGAGCCGTTCGATCAGTCGACCGTGCAGGTCAATGTGCCCAAGCAATACGCCGGCAACGTGGTGTCGCTGCTGACCGAGATCGAACAGTTGCAGATCGAGCCGGATCTCGCCGCCAGGATCGTCATCGACGAACGCTCAGGCATTATCGTGATGGGGCGCGACGTGCGGGTGTCCACGGTCGCGGTAGCGCAGGGCAATCTGACCGTGACCATTTCCGAGACGCCGCAAGTGAGCCAGCCGGCGCCGTTCTCGCGCGGCCAGACCCGCGTCGTGCCGCGCACCAAAATCGGTGTGCAGGAGGACGGCAAGAAGTTCGCCGTGGTGCGCGAAGGCGTGTCGCTGCAGCAACTGGTCGACGGCCTCAATGCGCTCGGCATCGGCCCGCGCGACCTGATCGCGATCCTTCAGGCGATCAAGGCCGCGGGCGCGATCCAGGCCGAAATCGAGGTGATGTGATGACCCCTGGTCTTATCTCATCGCTGTCACCCGCGCTGTCGCCGGCTGCGACCGCCGCGCTTGCCGGCAAGACCGACGCCGCCGCAAGCCGCGCCGCCAAGGCCACGGCCACCGGCCAGGACTTCGAGGCGATGTTCCTCAACAGCATGTTCCAGCAGATGTTCTCCGGCGTTGGCCAAGGACCGTTCAGCGGCGGTCCGGGCGCCAACATCTGGCGGTCGTTCCTGACCGACGAATATTCCAAATCGTTCGTCAAAGCCGGTGGCATTGGCATCGGAGCGCAAGTGACGCGCGAATTACTGGCACAACAGGAGGTTCGATGAGCGCTCTGGCCGTGCAGACGAACGAAGCCCTGGTCCAGCCGGTCGCAAGCGCGGCCGATGGCGAGGCGCTGATCAAGCATCTCCTCGAGGTGATGGAGACGCTGCTTGGCACCATCGAAGAGGAAACCGCGCTGATCCGCGCCGGCAAGCTCACCGAGGCAGCCAAGCTCGAACCTGCCAAATCCGAACTGTCGAGGATGTACTTGGCAGACACCGCGCGCATCAAGGCAAGTCAGGTTTATCTCGACCGGGTCAGGCCGGCGATGGCCAAGGAGCTGCGCCAGCGCCACGACCTGTTCCGCGCGGTGCTGCAAATGAATCTGACAGTGCTCGCGACCGCGCACGCGGTTTCGGAAAGCATCATGCGTGGGGTCTCCAGCGAACTTGCCCGCAAGGCCACCCCGCAGGCGTATGGCGCGTCGGGTTACGCCACAACGCCCACGCCCGGAGCCATGCAGCCGCTGACGTTAAGTCGTGTGCTTTAGCGCTCACTGAGGTTAAATCGCGTGAGGTAGCGTTTGAGTCGTTGGAAAGTCGGCGATATCCGCCGGGAGACCGACATGGACTCGAGCTTTACGATTAAGCCCAATGCCCCCGTGGCCAAATTCACGGCACGCGAGCGCTCGCCCGCGCGGCCGATCGAAACCGAACTCGATGCCGCAAGGACCGTCACTGCGACCGGAGACGGCGGCAAAGAGCAGCACGAACGGAATCCCGATCACGTGCCCCACGACGTCGTGGTCGATCCGGAAAGTCGCGAAGTGATCAACCGCGAGAACGACGTGCGCGCGCACGCGCACGAGCGCGAGCATCCGGATCAGGCGCTGCTGCGCTACCGGGCCTATCGGCCGGCGCGAAGCGAATCGGATAACACTGTCTCGATCGAGCCCCACGCCAACATCAAGGCTTAAGAGTTCATGCCGTCGTCCCTGCCGCTGCCGAAAGGCAAGCCCCTCGACGTTCCGCGCACCGTGCACCAGGCGCTGGAACTGCATCATCAGGGGCGCATTGCCGAGGCCGAGCAGCTCTACGCCACGGTGCTGGCGGTACGTCCGGATAACATCGACGCGCTGCAAATGCTCGGCGTCATCAAGCTTGCGCGCGGCGAGCTGGTGACAGCGCTGCGCCTGGTCGCCGCGGCGATGCAACTGCGGCCGAAGTCGCCGCAAATTTTGCTGAACTACGGCCTCGTCCTCAACGCCATGAATCGCCCTGAGGAGGCGCTCGCAAGTTTCGACGAAGCGCTCAAGCTTAAGGGGCGCTTCGCCGAGGCTCTGAACAACCGCGGCGCGGTGCTGGTGACGCTCGAACGCCACGCGGAAGCGCTTGAAAATTTCAAACGCGCCATCGCCATCAAACCGGACTATGCGGAGGCCTTCTACAATCAAGGCAACGCGCTCAAAGGGCTCGACCGCTACGACGAGGCAATCAAGTGTTACGATCGCGCCATCGCGCTGCGCCCGAGCTACGCCAAGCCGCATTGCAACCGCGGCTCGGTGCTCGACATTCTCGGCCGCCCGGCTGACGCACTTGTGTGTTACGACCGTGCGCTCGCC
>Ga0136846_1214087_pt1 | contig 18294 bp, 14 predicted proteins | sample HopSoiMetagenom2_FD_96841 | JGI IMG/M metagenome (GOLD analysis project Ga0136846, IMG submission 96841) | Grasslands soil microbial communities from Hopland, California, USA - 2 Assembly 2016 (version 4) | ecosystem: Environmental > Terrestrial > Soil > Grasslands | place: USA: Hopland...
CGCGGTCGCGTTTCATGATCGCGGGGTGCGCCGCGAGGCGCTGTTGATTCGAGTGGAGGTGAGGGACCTTCGCCGCTGGCCCGCCGCAGCGGGCTGGTGAAGCTGAGGGCAGTCTGATCCGGGTGATGCCGGGGAGGGCAGGAGCAGCCCTGACAAAGCCGGGACGTGCCTAGCACTGCCAGATGGGGCGGGTCCGGCGAGCGTGGCGGAAAGGAGTACGCGAGGAACCGGTGCAGTTACGTCCTTAAATCATGAGACCGGCTCAAATCTGGCGGATACGGGCCGGGCGCGGCGCGTCCTGCTGTCTTCCGTGAACGGCGGGAACTCCGGGGAGGCATGGCTGCCGATCCGGGAGGCCATGCTGAATGCCTGCGGCGCAGGCATGGCGGGGCCGCTGGGACAGAGCCGGGCTCCTCCTCCGCCGAGCGGATCACAGTGAACGCGGGAACCATCCGGGCTGGTTCCCGGCGGCGGGCATCCAGCCTGCTGTCCGGGATAGGCGCATCGGCCGCTGAACGGGCCGGGCGGGGCGGAGCCGCCGTAGTAGTCCGGGGCCGGGAGAGCCGGTCACATGGCGAAGGGCGGCAGCGGTTCCGGGGAGGGAAGGAGGCTGCAATGCCGCAAGACGCGCCGCCGAACGGCAGCGCACCCGGCCTGGTCCCGCGAGGGCCATGGTCGCGGGTAGCGGGGATGCAGGCCAAGCTTCACCGCTGGGCGGCGGCTGATCCTGGCCGCCGGTTTGATGACCTGTTCAATCTCGTGCATGACCCGGCGACGCTGGCCGTAGCGTTCGCCCGGGTCGCGGGCAACCAGGGCGCTGACACTCCCGGCGTGGACGGCCTGACGGCCGCTTATGCCGAGGAGGGTTCCTGGGCGACCTGCGGGCCGCCCTCAAGGACGGCTCGTTCCGGCCCCTTCCGGTGCGGGAACGCAAGATCCCCAAGCCGGGCGGGTCCGGGAAACTTCGCAAGCTGGGCATGCCCAGCATCGCGGACCGGGTTGTCCAGGCTGCGCTGAAGCTGGTGCCGGAACCCATCTTCGAGGCGGGCTTCGAGCCGTGCTCGTACGGGTTCCGGCCCGGGCGGCGGGCGCAGGACGCGATCGCCGAGATCCACTACCACGGCTCCCGGGGTTACCGCTGGGTGCTGGATGCGGACATCGAGGCGGCGTTCGACAGCCTCCCGCACCTGGCCCTGACGGACCGGGTGCGGGCCAGGGTGAAGGACAAGCGCGTCCTGGCGCTGGTGAAGGCGTTCCTCAAGGCCGGGGTGCTCACCGAGTCCGGCGAGCACCGCGAGACCTTCACCGGCACGCCGCAAGGCGGCATCTTGTCCCCGCTGATCTTCAACATCGCCCTCAGTGCGCTCGATGAGCACCTGACCGGGCCGTGGAAGACCGGCGGGGCAATGTCGACGTCCAGCAGGCGCGCGGGCCGCCGCCGCCACGGGCTGCCGAACTGGGAAATCATCCGCTATGCGGACGATTTCGCCGTCCTGATCGACGGCACCGGGCAGGACGCGCAGGCGCTGCGCGAGCAGATCGCCGGTGTGCTGGCCACGCCGGGGCTCCGGTTCTCCGAAGCCAAGACCCGCGTGGTGCACATGAGCGAGGGGTTCAGTTTCCCGGGGTTCCGCATCCAGTGGCGCCGCAAGCAGGGGACAGCGAAGTGGTACGTCTGCACGTTCATCGACGACCGGCCTACCCGGTCGGTGAAGGCGAAGATCCGTGCCCTGACCCGCAGGACATCACAGCAGGACCTGGGATACGTGCTGACCAGGCTGAATCAGGTCATGCACGGCTGGGCTAACTACTTCCGGCACGCGGTCGCCAAGAACGTCTTCGGCATGCTGGACAACTTCGCCTGGCGGCGAGTGATCCGCATGCTGCAGACCCGGCACCGCTGGAGGTGGAAAGACGTCCGCCGGCAGCTCACCACCCCCGCAGGGCAGTGGCTGCCGATCACGGCGGGCGAGATCACGCTACGGCGGATAGCGGCGATACCGGTCACCCGGTACCGCTACCGCGGCACCAAGATCCCCAGCCCGTGGGCTGCTGCACCAGCCTGACGGCAGGAACCGCGGAGAGCCCGTTGCGCGGAGACGCGCACGGCGGGTTCGGCGAGAGGCTCGGGGAAACGGACCGGGAGCAATCCCGGCACCGCGCCCCGGGCCCACTCATCCAGTTCCGGCGGCTATGCGGCCACAACTGCCCGAGATCATGAAGCCAGCCCGGCCGGCCGCCGGAAAGGTCCCATCCGCCGGGATGCGCGGGTCCTCATGGTCGCGGGCATCGTGGAAGGCGCGATCGAGTGGTCCGAGGATCCCGGCTACGACGTGGCGGGCGTGGACGACATCGAGATCCGCCAGCCCCGCCGGCTCTGCGACCGGCCGGGTCGGGCCGGTGAGCACGCGGCCATGGCGCCCGGCTCGAGCAGGAGCGGAAGGACTTCCTCGGTTCCTTCCCCGGCCTGGACGAATTCCTGGTCAAATCGCTGGGGTAGCAGGGGTGAGAATCGACAGGGTGAGGGCAGAAGGGACTTCGGTTATTAACCGGGGCGTTCCCCGCGTTGGGTACGTTGGCCGTGACTACCACGGTGATGAGGAAGGCCGCAGCATGGGAACTCGTGACCTGGTCTACCGGCTGTACGAGCGCAGGCTAGCAGCGTCCCTGTCGCCTGACGCGATCCCGCGCCACGTCGGGGTGATGTGCGACGGAAACCGCCGGTGGGCCCGGTCGGCGGGTTTCCGCGACGTCAGCAAGGGACACCGCAAGGGCGCGGACAAGATTTTCGAGCTGCTCGACTGGTGCCGGGAGAGCGGCGTGGAGGTGGTCACCCTGTGGCTGCTCTCCACCGACAACCTGACCCGCCCGTCCAGCGAGATCGTGCCGTTGCTGAAGATCATCGAGGACACGGTGCAGACGCTGGTGGCCGAACGCTGGCATGTGAACCCGGTCGGTGCCCTCGACCTGCTCCCCGGTGACACGGTCCGGGTGCTCAAGGACGCGGCCGAGGTGACCGCGCACTATCCCGGCCTGCTGGTCAACGTGGCGGTCGGGTACGGCGGGCGGCGGGAGATCGCCGACGCGGTCCGCTCCCTGCTGCAGGACCATGCCACCCGGGGCACCACGATCGAGGAACTGGCCGAGGCGCTCGACGTCGAGCACATCGCCGAGCACCTGTACACGGCGGGCCAGCCGGACCCGGACCTGGTCATCCGGACCTCGGGCGAGCAGCGGCTGGGCGGGTTCCTGCTGTGGCAGAGCACCCACTCGGAGTTCTACTTCTGCGATGCCTACTGGCCTGCGTTCCGCAAGGTGGACTTCCTGCGGGCGCTGCGTTCCTACGCGGCCCGGAGCCGGCGATTCGGCACGTAAGGCCTGATTACCGGGGGAAACACCTGCTAGTAACCTGACGGTGCTTTTGCCGTAACACGAACCCGGGTACTTTCGTTAGTGGTGGACGGCGCGGCGCCGTTCCCGGGAAGGCCCTCGGATCTTCGTGCTTCGCGCGTTGCGTGCAGGCGAGATGACAGAAGGGCCGGCGCGGCCCTTCTGGGGGCCAGGCCCGGTCCATCCGACACGTCTGTGTCCTGTCTTGGCGCCGGGCTCGTCCCGGCGCCCAGGGGAGTCTGCGTGGCCAAGTCCCAAGGTCGCCGTACTTACGTACTCGACACCAGCGTCCTGCTCGCCGACCCGGCAGCCATCACCCGCTTCGATGAGCACAAGGTGGTCCTGCCGGTAGTCGTCATTACCGAGCTGGAAGTCAAGCGGAATCATCCCGAGCTGGGGTATTTCGCTCGCCAGGCCCTGCGCCACCTCGACGCCCTGCGCATCGAGCATGGCCGGCTGGACGCTGAGCTGGCGGTCGGTACGGACGGCGGCACGGTCCGGGTCGAGCTCAACCACCAGGATCCGCAGGTGCTGCCTGCCGGGTTCCGGCTGGGGGACAACGACTCGCGCATCCTGTCAGTGGCGTGCAGCCTCGCGGCCGAGGGCGAAGATGTCGTCCTGGTCAGCAAGGACCTGCCGCTGCGGGTGAAGGCCGCCGCAGTCGGGCTGGCCGCGCAGGAGTACCGGGCCGAGCTCCCGGTGGACTCCGGCTGGACCGGGATGGCCGAACTGGACCTCAGCGCCGCGGAGGTCGAGCAGCTCTACGAGAACGGCGGCGTAGAGAGCGAGACCGCCCGCGAGCTGCCCTGCCACACCGGCCTGGTGCTCACCTCGGCCAACGGCAGCGCGCTGGGCCGGGTCAAGCCGGACAAGTCCGTTCAGCTGGTACGGGGCGACCGGGAGGCGTTCGGCCTGCGCGGCCGCAGCGCGGAGCAGCGAGTCGCCCTCGATCTCCTGCTGGACCCGGAGATCGGCATCGTGTCGCTCGGCGGCCGGGCCGGTACCGGCAAATCCGCGCTGGCCCTGTGCGCCGGCCTCGAGGCGGTGATGGAGCGGCGCCAGCACCGCAAGGTCATCGTGTTCCGGCCGCTGTACGCGGTCGGTGGTCAGGAGCTTGGCTACCTGCCGGGATCCGAAGCCGACAAGATGGGCCCGTGGGCGCAGGCCGTCTTCGACACCCTGTCCGCCGTCACCACCCAGGACGTCATCGATGAGGTGATCAACCGGGAGATGATGGAGGTGCTCCCGCTGACCCACATCCGGGGCCGGTCGCTGCACGACGCCTTCGTGATCGTGGACGAGGCGCAGTCGCTGGAGCGCGGCGTGCTGCTCACCGTGCTGTCCCGGATCGGCTCGGGCTCCCGGGTGGTGCTCACCCACGACATCGCCCAGCGGGACAACCTGCGGGTCGGCCGGCACGACGGCGTGATCGCGGTGATCGAGAAGCTCAAGGGCCACCCCCTGTTCGCTCACGTCACCCTGGTCAGGTCCGAGCGGTCCCAGATCGCCGCCCTGGTCACCGAGATGCTGGAGGACACCTCGCTGTAAACCAGACCGGCTCCGGGCTGTCAACCGGGCATCCCTGACGCTGGCCGCTGCGGTACGGTGGCCAGCGTCATGGAATACCCACCTGTTTCCGTCGTGATGCCGGTCAGGAACGAAGAACGGCACCTGGCGGAGTCTGTGCGGCACGTCCTGCGCCAGGACTACCCGGGCGAGTTCGAGATCGTGCTCGCGGTCGGCCCCTCGGCCGACCGGACCGAGCAGATCGCGCGCGACCTGGCCGGCGCCGAGCCGCGACTGACCGTCGTCGCCAACCCGACCGGCCAGATCCCGGCGGCACTCAACGCCGCCGTCCGCGCGGCCCGGCATGCCGTGATCGCCCGCGTGGACGGGCACGCGATGCTGCCGCCCGGCTACCTGCGGACCGCGGTCGCCACGCTGGCCAAGACCGGCGCGGCCGACGTGGGCGGGGTCATGGCGGCGGAGGGCGTGACCTCCTTCCAGCAGGCCGTCGCGTGGGCGATGACCTCCAAGGCGGGCGTCGGCTCGGCGGCCTTCCACACCGGCGGCGGAGCGGGACTGACCCTGTCCGTGTACCTCGGCGTCTACCGGCGGGCGGCTATCGAGCGGGCCGGCGGCTGGGACGAGGGCATGCTCCGGGCCGAGGACTGGGAACTGAACCACCGGATCAGGGCGCGCGGCGGCACCATCTGGTTCACTCCCGACCTGCGCGTCACCTACCGGCCCCGAGACAGCGTCCGCACCCTGGCCTCGCAGTACTTCCACTACGGGCGCTGGCGCCGGGTGATCGTCCGTGAGCACCCGGAGACGGCCAGCTTCCGCTACCTGGCTCCGCCCGGCGCGGCGGCCCTGGTCGCGGCCGGCCTGGTCGCCGGCATCGCGGGCCTGGCCGCGAAAGCGGCCGGCGCCCCCGCCGGACCGCAGTGGCTGACCGCGGGCTTCGCGATCCCGGTGATCTACGCCGCCGGCATCACCGCCGTGGGCACGCTGCTGTCGCGCGGCCTTCCGGCCGCAACCAGGCTCCGGATACCGCTCGCCCTCGGCGCCATGCACCTGGCCTGGGGGGGCGGATTCCTTACCAGCCCGCGGCACCTGCACCGCGAGTCCGACATGCGTGTCGGCCAACCGGCCGCGGCCACCGAAAGTCCCGCCGCGGCTGGGCGAGAATAGAGCATGGACTTCGACCTCCAGGCCCTGCTCGCCGCGCACCGCACCGACGGGTACGAGCTCTACGGCCGGTACCTGAACCCGCAGCAGCCCAAGGTGCTGCACACGATCGGCTTCGACAAGACCTACGAGCGGGCCGAGGGGGCGTACCTGTACGACTCCGACGGCCAGCAGTACGCGGACTTCCTGGCCGGCTTCGGCGTGTTCGCGGCCGGCCGCAACCACCCGGTGATCCGCCAGGCGCTGCACGACGCGCTGGACGCCAGCCTGGCCGACTGGACCCAGTTCGACTGCGGCCCGCTGCCGGGGCTCCTGGCAGAACGACTCCTGGCCCGGGCACCCGGCCTGGACCGGGTGTTCTTCTGCAACAGCGGTACCGAGGCGGTGGAGTCCGCGCTGAAGTTCGCCCGGTACGCCACCGGCCGCGGCCGCGTCCTGTACTGCGACCACGCGTTCCACGGGCTCACCACCGGCTCCCTGTCGGTGAACGGCTCGGCCGAGTTCCGCCGCGGGTTCGATCCGCTGCTCCCCGACGCCCCGATCCCGCTCGGCGACCTGGACGCGCTCGCGGCCGAGCTGCGCAAGGGCGACGTCGCGGCCCTCATCATCGAGCCCATCCAGGGCAAGGGCGTGCACATGCCGCCGGACGGCTTCCTGACCGCTGCCGCCCAGCTCCTGCACGCCAACGGCGCGCTCCTCATCGCCGACGAGGTGCAGAGCGGGTTCGGCCGGACCGGCAAGTTCTTCGCCTACCAGCACGAGGAGATCGTGCCCGACATCGTCACCGTGGCCAAGGCCCTGTCCGGCGGCTTCGTCCCGGTCGGGGCGATGCTGGCGAAGGACTGGATCTTCGAGAAGGTCTTCTCCAACATGGACCGGGTCATGGTGCACAGCACCACCTTCAAGGGCGGCGTGCTGGCCATGACGGCCGGTCTGGCCGCCCTGCAGGTGCACGACGACGAGCACCTCACCGAGAACGCCGCCCGGACCGGTGAGGCGCTCAAGACCGCGCTGACCGCGCTGGCCGGGAAGTACGACGTGCTCGCCGACGTCCGCGGCCGCGGGCTGATGATCGGCCTGGAGTTCGGCAAGCCATCCTCGCTGCGCGCCCGGACCAGCTGGAACATGCTGCAGAAGGCCCGGGTCGGCCTGTTCGCCCAGATGGTGGTGGTGGCGCTGTTCCAGCGGCACCGGATCCTCACCCAGGTCTCCGGCGATCACATGGAAGTGATCAAGCTGATCCCGCCCCTGATGATCGGCGACACCGAGGTCAAGCTGTTCACCGAGGCGTTCGGCGAGGTCCTCGAGGACGCCAGCAAGGGCACCGGCCTCATGTGGGACTTCGGCCGCACCCTGGTCAAGCAGGCCGTCCGCAACTAGCCATCCGGCGGGAAACGCGAGGGATCAGGGTTTCGTCTCCCGGGCCAGCACCGCTTCCGCCACGGCGAGGTCCTGCGGGTAGGTGACTTTCATGTTCCGCTCGCTGCCGGGCACGATGTGCACGGCGGTGCCGGGCAGGTAGCGGAGCACCACGCCGCAGTCGTCGGTCGCGGTGAACTCCGGGTCGGCCGCGGCCAGCTCGTGCGCGCGGGCGATCACGGACAGCCGGAAGCACTGCGGGGTCTGGCAGCGGAACAGCCGCTCCCGGGGCGGCACCGAGTGCATCACGCCGTTCTCGGTGAGCACCATGGTGTCCGAGGCGGGCACCGCGACCCCGGCCGCGTCATGCACCTCCAGCGCGGCCACGCAGTCCGCGATGATCCGCTGGTCCACCAGCGGCCGGGCCGCGTCATGCAGCAGCACCCCGCAGTCAGCCCCGTCAGCCAAGCCGGCGACGCCAGGCAAGCCGGCCACCGCCGCGAGCGCCGCCCGGACCGACTCCGGCCGGGTCGCGCCACCCTCGATGACCGCCGTCACCTTCCGGTACCCGGCCACCAGTTCCTGGACCTGCCCGGTGTACCCGCGGGCCATCACGACCAGGGTCTCGTCGACGCCCGGCGCGGCCTCGAAGGCGGCCACGCACCGCTCGATCAGCGTCTGCCCGCCCAGCGTGAGCAGCTGCTTCGGCATCCCCGCGCCGAGCCGCTGGCCCACGCCCCCGCCGAGCACCACCGCGACCGTCCGCATGAGCCGGACTCTACCGCCACGCCGTGGCCGGGATTAGGCTGGCTAGCTCCAGCTCGCCGCAAAATACCCCGGTGGCAGGCCCGGCAGCGACCGGAGGCGACGCCATGCTCCCCGAACCCGCCGCGGGCGCGCTGTACGACGCCCGCCGCCGCCTGTACTACGCCAAGCCGGTCCTGCGGGGCTGGCTGCACGCCGTCTGGTTCGGCATCTCCCTGGTGGCCGGGCCGCTCCTGGTGACCCGCGGCCACGGCGCCCGGCCGGTCGCCGCGCTGGCCGTCTACGCCCTCAGCGTGACCGGCCTGTTCGGGATCAGCGCGCTCTACCACCGCGGCACCTGGGGCCCGGCCTGGTCCGTCCGCCTGCAGCGGGCGGACCACCTGATGATCTTCTTCCTTATCGCCGGCACGGCCACCCCGGTCTTCGTGCTCGCCGTCCCCGGCGCGTTCGGGCTGACCTGCCTGACCGTGATGTGGACGCTGGTCCTGGCCGCCGCCGCGATCCACGTATGCTGGCCGGGCGCGCCCGAGGCCCTGGTCGGGGGGACGTTCATCGGGCTGGGCTCGCTGGCCGGCCTGGCGCTGCCCGAGGTGTGGATCCAGGACGGCGTGGCGGCCGGCCTGCTGATGCTCGCGGGCGGCTTGAGCTACATCGCGGGGGCGCTGTTCTACCACCGGCGCTGGCCGGACCCGTCGCCGGCCGTGTTCGGCTACCACGAGGTCTTCCACGCCTGCGTGTGCGTGGCGGCCACCTGCCAGTACGTTTCGATAACGCTTATCACGGTACGAATCGGCAGTTAGCCAGACCGTAACAATCGCACACCCTTGCGCCGAACCATGCCGCCCGGTACGGTCGGTGACGACCCATGTGGTTTTCTGGCTTTTTTCCCCGGGTATTACCTTTTCCCAGACCACTCCGGACCTCGGTGGTCTCTTTTGGTGTCTGGTGGGAATGACGATGCGCAAGACCAGCGAAGCGATACGCCGGCTTAGCCGCGCCGCCGCGCGGCCGCTGACGGGCATGGGCTTCAGCGACTCTGTCGAGAACATGCTGACCTGGGACACCAAGGACCGCGACGGCCTGTTCATCGTCGCGGTCGAGGGCGAACTCGATATCCACTCCGCGCCCGGATTAGGCGAGGCGCTCACGCCCGCGGCCGACGCCGGCCACCATATCGTCGTGGACCTGGCCGGACTGCGGTTCTGCGACTGCGCCGGGCTGAGCCTGTTCCTGCGCACCCAGGAGCGTGCCCGGGCGGCCGGCGGTTCGCTGCACCTGGCCGCGCCCACCAAGTCGATGCGCCGCCTGATCAGGGTCGCCCGGATGGGCGATGTCTTCACCGTCACCGGCAGCGTGGCCGAGGTAATCGCGCGGCTGGACCGAGAGGGCCCGGCCGGGACACCGCCGCAGCCGCTGCCGCGCCCCCGTAACCACGAAGACCGTCATGACCGCGAAGTGAGCTGAGCCGCCGGCCAGGGCCTACCGATCAGGCCCCAGATCCTGTCCCGCCGGCCCGGTACTCACCCCGGTGGCCAGTCAACCGGACCGCGCCGGACCACCGCGACATGCGCCTCGCGCTCGCGGGTGATCAGGCCGCCGCGTCCCCGGGCAAACCGATCCGGCGGCTCCGCAACGGAAGGTCATACCCAAGAACCGAATACCGAACGGGGTTGGCCGCCCGCCCCGCCCCCATCTTCGCCGAGCCCCCCGCGCATGCCGTTTCGCCGCTGTACACGCGGGTATTGCGGTGGCAGCGTGGCGGGCCGGCGTGTTCCCGGGCGCGCGTGTAACCGTGGGCTACAGTAAGTAACGCTAGGCGCTAGTCACGGCGGTCTGCGGCCGCTGGGAGGACACGCATGACCGTAGCGCTGGTCCTGGCGGGGAGGCCGGACGAGGCCGACGCCGTCCGGCAGCGGTACCTGCGCGGTCAGCTGGCCGCGCTCGGCGTGCACCGGGTCGACGCGGCCGAGAGGACCGGGCCCGGCTTGCTCACCGTCGCCGCCGCGGCGCGGGCGGCCGGGGAGCGCATCCTCATCTGCGCCGGCGCCGATACCGTGCCCGAGCCGGTGCTGGCCCGGCTGCTCGGCGCGGGCGGCACCGCCGCCTTCACCGGCGTAACCGCCCGGAGCCTGCCCGAACCTCAGCCCGTCCCCGGCCTGGCGTCCGGGATGCCGGCCAGCTTCGGCCGGACCGACCCCGGGCCGGCCGGCCGGGCGCTGGCGGGCGGGGCGCTGGTGGTGGACATCGCGGACCTGGACGCGCTGGCGGTGGCGGCGGAGGCGCTGGCCGCCACCGATGCCGGGTCTGGCATCGGGTCCGCGGCCGGGGCCGCCGCCGTCGGCGCGCTGACCGGTGAGCTCACCCGGCGCGGCATCGCGGTCCGGATCCTGGACGCCGGACCGGACAGCGAGGGCGCCGTAGCCCAGCTGGCCGCCGATCCCGCCGCCCGGGACATGGCCGCCTGGGCGGCCATGCGCCAGCTCACCCCGGCGGCGCTCTACGGCATCTCGCTCGGCCTCGGCCTCATCGCCGCGGTGTGGTTCGCCGAGCTGGCGGTGCGCTCCAAGCTGCTGGCCGTCGCGGCCCTGGCGGGCTCGTTCCTGTTCGCCCGGGCCGGCTCGCTGGCCGCCGCGACCAGCCCGGAGGGCCGGATCAGGGCGGTGACCGGCTGGCTCGGGACCGCCTGCGGGCTGCTCACCGAGCTCGGGGTCTACGCGGCCCTCGCGGTCAGCGCCGGGCTCAGTCCCGGCGTCACGGCCCGGGCCGGGGTGGCGGGCCTAGACGGCACCTTCGGCGGCGCGCTGCGGGACACCTTCGTGGGCGGCTGGGGCGGGGCCGGGACGACCGGCGTGTGGCGGCTGGCCATCGCCGCGGCGCTGCTGCTCGGCGTCCGGAAGCTGGCCGGCCTGGCCTATCAGCACACCTGGCACTACGCTGGCCGCACCTCCGGTCGCCTGTTCCCCCGCTCGGTGCTGCGCATCGGCGAGGAGAGCGCCACCTTGCCGGCCGGCGAGCGGCTGGTGCTGATCGCCGTGACCTCCGTCTTCTTCGGTCCCCGGCTGACCTTCGTGCTCCTGCTGGCCTGGGGCATGCTCGCGGCCGGGTACCTGCTGGCCGGGCAGCTGGCCCGGTCGCTGGCCGCCGACCCGGCTGGCCCGGCGGCCCGGGAGTACCCGGAGGATGCAGAGTCCGGCTCCGCCTGGCCCGCGGGCGGCGAGCTGGCGGCCTACCGCGGCGACGGCCCGCTGGCGCGCTGGATCGGCGTCCTGGTCGACGGGCGCCTGCCGCCGCTGCCGCCGCTGCTGGCCGGGCTGCTGGTGACCGGTGTGCTGGCCGCCCTCGGGCTGGGGAACCTGCCCGGCATCTTGGTGCTGACGCCGGTCGAGGTGATGATGCTGGCCGCGCTCGGCGCCTGGCACCCGCACGACGGGCCGCTCGACTGGCTGGTGCCGGCGCTGCTGCTGACCGGCGAGGGGCTGTACCTGGCCGCCCTCGGCCTGGCCCGGCACGTGGCCCCCTGGCTGGTCTTCGCGCTGCTGGCCGCCGTGATAGCCCGCCACCTGGACCTGGCCTGCCGGGCCCGGGCCGGCCGGGGCCTCCTGGACGACAAGTTCGGCCTCGGCTGGGAGGGCCGGATGCTGGTGGCCGGCGCGGCCGCCGTGGCCGGTGTCGTCCCGCTCGCCTACGCCGTCCTCGCGGGATATCTTTGGCTGCTGTTCGGCTGGGATTTCCTCAGCGGCTGGCTGGCCCCGGCGAACCCAGTATCCAGGGACGGAGACGACGATGATCGGGATGGTCCTCGCCGCGGGCGCCGGGCGGCGGCTGCGACCAGAAACGGACGGGTTGCCTAAGGCCCTGCTGCCGGTCGACGGCCCCGTCACCATCCTCGACATCGCCCTGCGCAACCTGGCCGCGGTCGGGCTGCGCGACGTCACCGTCGTGGTCGGCTACGCGGCCGGCGCAGTCCGGGACCGGGCGGCCGCGCTGGAGGCCGAGCACGGCGTCCGGCTGACCCTGGTGGACAACGACCGGGCCGAGGAGTGGAACAACGCCTACTCGCTGTGGCTGGCCCGCGCGCACTTCGCCGCGGGCGCGCTGCTGGTCAACGGCGACACCGTGCACCCCGTGGCCGTCGAGCAGACGCTGCTCGGCGCGGCCGGCCAGGCCGGCATCGTGCTGGCGGTGGACGACGTAAAGAGCCTCGCCGACGAGGAGATGAAGGTCATCCTCGGCCCGGACGGCCGCCTGACCCGGATCACCAAGCTGATGGACCCGGCCCAGGCGCACGGCGAGTACATCGGCGCCACCCTCATCAACCCGGCCGCCGCCGCCCCGCTGGCCGCCGCCCTCGAGGCGACCTGGCGCCGGGATCCCTCGCTGTACTACGAGGACGGCTACCAGGAATTCGCCGACCGCGGCGGGGTCATCAAGACCGCGCCCATCGGCAAGGTCGACTGGGTCGAGGTGGACAACCACGACGACCTGCGCCGGGCCCGCGAGATCGCGGCCAGCTGCTGAGCTTCCGGACCCCGCCGCGTTCGTGACCCGGTAGTCTCCCGTTCATGCAGCTGTCCCGCATCCTCACCGCGCCGCTCGTCGTGGACGTGCGCCCGGGCGCGGTCGCGGACCTCGGCGCGCTGCTGGCCGACCGGCGGATCGCCACCGAGGGCCGGGTCGCCGTCGCGGTCGGCCCCAGCCAGGGTGACAGCGTGCTCGCCGACCTGGACCTGGGCGCGGCGCAGGTCTTCCGGGTCGAGAACAGCACGGTCGACACTGCGGTCAGCCTGGGCAAGCAGTTGCGGGCCGACGCCTACGAGGCGGTGGCGGGGATCGGCGGCGGCAAGACCATCGACGTGACCAAGTTCGCCGCCCACATGGCCGGCATCCCGATGGTCGCGGTGGCCACCAACCTCTCGCACGACGGTATCGCCTCCCCGGTCAGCTCGCTCGAGCACGAGTCCGGCAAGAGTTCCTACGGAGTAGTCCCGCCGGTGGCGGTGATGGTGGACCTGGACCGGGTGCGCAGCGGCCCGCCCCGTTTGGTCCGTTCTGGTGTCGGGGACGTGGTGAACAACCTGTCCGCTATCGCGGACTGGGAGCTGGCCGCGGCCGACCGGGGCGAGCCCGTCGACGGGCTGGCCGTCACGCTGGCCCGGACGGCCGCCCAGGCGGTGCTGCACCAGCCGGGCACGGTCGCCGACGACGACTTCCTCACCGTGCTGGCCGAGTCGCTGGTGCTGTCCGGGATGGCCATGACCGTGGCCGGGTCCAGCCGCCCGGCCAGCGGCGGGTGCCACGAGATCCTGTACGCGATCGACCAGCTCTACCCCGGCACGGCCAACCACGGCGAGCTGGCCGGCGTCGGCGCGCTGTTCTGCACCTACCTGCGCGGGGAGGACCGGCTGCTCGCGCTCACCTCGGCCTGCCTGGCCCGCCACGGCCTGCCGCGGACCCCGGCCGACCTGGGCCTGAGCCACGCCGAGTTCACCAAGGCGGTGCTGCACGCCCCGGCCACCCGGCCGGGCCGGTACACCATCCTGGAACGGCTGGACCTCGACGAGACCCAGATCGCCGAACGGGTGGAGAGCTTCGCCGCCGTCGTGGGGAATGCGACGTGATGCCGGGGCCCACGCTGGCTGAGGTGCGCGCCAAGGGGCAGCCGCCCGAGGTGCTGGCCCGGCTGAACGACGAGCACTGGTTCGGCCGGCTCTACATGCGCAAGCTGTCCCCGTACGCCACCATCGTGTTCGCCCGGCTCGGCTGGTCGCCGAACGCGGTCACCGTCTGCTTCATGCTGTCCGGCGTGGCCGCCGGGGTGCTGGCCGCGGTGCCCGGGCTCCCCGCCGCCGTCGGCGTGTTCCTGCTCATCCAGCTCTACCTGCTGTTCGACTGCGCCGACGGCGAGCTGGCCCGGTACACCGGGCGGTTCTCGGCCGCCGGGGTGTACCTGGACCGGATGGGCCACTACATCGCGGAGGCGCTGCTGCTGGCCTGCCTGGGCATCCGCGCCCAGGGGCACTTCTCGCTGTCCGGCGGCTACGTGACCATGGGGCTGGCCGCGGCCGTCTGCGCCACCTTGATCAAGGCCGAGACCGACACCGTGATCGTGGCCCGGGCCTCCTCCGGCCTGGACGGCAAGCACGCCGACGAGGCGCTCGCGCCCCGGTCGCCGGGCCTGGCGCTGGCCCGGCGGCTGGCCTCGATGCTGCGGGTGCACCGGATCATCCAGGCCGTCGAGCTGTCGGTGCTGATCCTGGCCGCGGCGATCGCCGACGCCGTCGGTGGCGACCTGACCGCCACCCGGGTGCTGACCGTGGCCGCGCTGGCGGTGGGCGTGGTGATGACGGCGGCCCATCTCGTCGCCATCGTGGCGTCCCGCAGGCTCCGATGACCATGACCGGCCAGCGCACCCTGACCCTGTCCTGCGTCATCCTCACGATGGGAAACCGCCCGGCCGAGGTCGTCCGGGCCGTCGACAGCGTCCTGGCCCAGCGTGGGGGCCCGGTCGAGCTGGTCGTGGTGGGCAACGGCGCCGAGGTGACCGGCCTGCCCGCCGGGGTGCGCGCCATCTCGCTGCCGGAGAACCTCGGGGTCTCGGGCGGCCGCAACGCCGGGGTGGCCGCCTGCACCGGCGACGTGGTGCTGTTCCTGGACGACGACGGCTGGTACCCCGACCCCGGGCTGGCCGCTCACATCGCGGCCAGGTTCGCCGCCGACCCGGCCCTGGCCGTGCTGTCCATGCAGGTGGTCGACCCCGACGGCGGCCCCGGCGCGCGCTGGCACGTGCCCCGGCTGCGGGCCGGTGACCCGGAGCGGTCCTCGGTCGTGACGACGTTCCTCGGCGGCGCGTGCGCGATCAGGCGCATCGCCTACACCGAGGCGGGCGGCCTGCCGGACCTGTTCTTCTACGGGCACGAGGAGACCGACCTGGCCTGGCGGCTGATGGACCGCGGCTACCGGCTCGAGTACGACGCCACCGCCCGGATGAACCACCACTCGCTGCCGAACGCCCGGCATGACACGTTCCGCCGCCAGGACGGGCGGAACCGGGTGTTCCTGGCGCGCCGTAACCTGCCCTGGCCGCTGGCCGCGGTCTACCTGGCCGACTGGACGGCGCTCACTGTGGCCCGCGAGCGCGGCCGCCGCCGGGCGCTGGCCCCCTGGTTCGCCGGTTTCGCCGAGGGCTGGCGGGCCGATCCGGGCCCGCGCCGGCCCATCGCGCTGCGCACCGCCTGGCGGATGACCAGGGCGGGCCGTCCGCCCGTGATCTGACCCGCTGCTCCCGGCCGGTTACCGGATGCGTCAGCCACGCGGATGATAGCCATATCATCCGCGCGAGTGACGCCCGCCCGCGAGGAGGGCGCGTACGATATGTCGTGTGGAGAGACGCGATACTCGCGTACTCACGCCTACGACGGGGGTCGTCGGCGGCACCGAGGCATCAGAGCCCAGGGCCTGGCAGTCCGTAACCACCATGCCGGGGCTCTGGCTGATCGCCGGGTTGACCGCCTCTGCCCTGTTCGCCGGCGGAGTGACGCTGTTCAGTACCGACCCGCGGCACCGCCTGTGGGGGCAAGCCGCCGTCTGCGGGTACGCGCTGGCCGCGTTCGCCGTCCTGGCCTGGCGTTCTCGTCCGGTCCGGGGCGTCAACGCGGCCCTCACCGTGATGGTGTGCGGTGCCATCCTGTTCCCGCTGCTCTGGCTGATCGCGCACGGTTACGGGGAGCCCGAGGTCGGCGTGGTGGCCCAGTCGGCGGACCAGCTCATCCACGACGGCACCCCCTACCGCAGCTCGCAGGCACTGGCCGCCACCACCGACCCCAATGCGTATAACCCGTACCTGCCGCTGATGGCGGTGTTCGGCGTGCCGCAGGCCCTGCTCGGCCACGGCGTGCTCACCGATCCCCGGGTCTGGTTCGGTGCCGTGTTCGCCGCGGTGTTCGCGGTCGCCCTGCGGATCGCCGGGGCCAAGGACACCGTCCGGTGGGCGCTGCTGCTGACCGCCTCGCCGATCATCGCGTTCGAGCTGTGCGTCGGCGGCACCGACGTGCCCATGGTCGCGTTCATGTGCCTGGGGTTCGCCCTGCTGTGGGGGGCGCGGGAGAACACCCCGATCGTCGCCGGGCTGGCCCTCGGCGTCGCCTCCTCGATGAAGGCCACCGCCTGGCCGGCCCTGGCGGTGGCGTTCGCGCTGCTGTGGGTGCGCGACGGGCACCGCGCGGCCTGGCGCTTCCTCGGGGTCGCGCTCAGCGTGGTCGTCGTCATCGTGGGACCGTTCGCCGTCCTCAAGCCGGGTTCCCTGATCAAGAACACGGTCTTGTTCCCGCTCGGCCTGGCCAGCGTGCGGTCGCAGGCATCCAGCCCGCTGCTGGGCCACGTGCTGGCCTCGACCGGCGTCATCGGCCACACGATCGTGGTCATCTTGCTGGTCGGCTCGGGCCTCGCCATCGCGGTGTCGCTGGTGATCCGCCCGCCCCGTGACGTCCCGGCCGCCACCATCCGCCTGGTCCTGGGCCTGTCGGCCATGTTCGTGCTGGCCCCCTCGACCCGGTTCGGCTACTTCATCTACCCGGCCGCCATGATCTTGTGGCTCCTGGTCTCCCAGGCCGGCCGCCGAGCCGTCAGCTCACCCAATCCCAAATCCCTCACCACCACCCCCGCCGACCCCGGCGCCTTCAGTGTTCCCGCAGACCCCGAAGACCTCACCATCCCCGCCGACCGCGAAGCGTTCAGCCTCCCCGCGGACCGCGACGCCTTCCGCCACCCAGCGGACCGCGAGGCCTTGGATTTCCCCGCCAACCCCGAGGCATTCAGCCACTCCACGGACCTTGAGGCCTTCATGCTCTCCGAGGATCCCGATGACCCCGAGGACCCCGAAGACCCCAAGATCCTCGCCACCCCCGCATCCGGCTAGCCTGCCTGCTGCCTGCTGCCTGCTGCCTGCTCTGGTCAGCCCAGTTCTTCCTTACACTTATTCCCTCCAACCCCACTGGCCCCAGCGGCACCTAAGGAATTCAGTGGTTGTGGCGTTCTACCTTCTCTATACGGTAGGGTGCCACAACCACTGAATTAATTTGGTGCAGGTGAGCCGAGAGAAAACGGTGGGATTGCATGCCCGGAGGCCAGCGAAACTGGGGCGTAGACCGGAACGTCCCGGGCGTGCGGCATCGCGGCCAGGCGCGGTGGGAGCAGGGCCTATTGTGGGTTGGTGCGTCTTGGGCCACGTGCCGATGGGGCAACTGAGGCAGACAGTGCCGCAGTGACGGATTCCCCGGCGAAGAAAGAAGACACGGAGGGCAGCGCGAAGGCCTCCAGCGTGGAAGGCCGCCCGAACGGAACTGCGAAGGCCGGCGCGGGAGAGACCGCGAAGACGCCCGGCGCGGAAGACACCGCGACACCCGGCGCTGAAGGAATCCCGGAGTCATCCGCCCCGGCAGTCGCTGGGAAAGGCTCCGCGAAGTCGCCCAGCACGACGCTCGGCGAGAACGAGAACGAGAACGAGTCCGCGAAGGCCGGCGAACCAGGGGCCGCCGAAGCCAGCGCACGAGAGACCCCGCTTGCCGACGGCCAAAAGACCGCGAAAACCGGTGCGCACGAGACCGCGAAAACCGGTGCGCACGAGACCGCGAAGGCCGGCGCGGGAGAAACCGCCGAGGCGCCCGTCAAGGACCGCGAGCCGGCCGTCAAGGATCATCACCAGGTCGGCGAGGACCGTAAGCTAGCAACCGCGAGCCGAGCGCGAGCGGCCGGGAACCAGGAACAGGCCGGCGGAAGCCCCAGCCGGGCCGGGTGGTGGTTCGGGGCGGTCACCGTGGTTCCCGCGATGCTGGCCGCGGCCTGGCTGCTGCCGTCTTTGCCGTTGCTGCTCACCGGCCGGCTCTCGGCCCGGCCGATGGTGTTCATGTTCGTCCCGCTGGCCGGCCTGCTCTGCTACTTCGCCATCCGCCGCCTGCCTCCCACCTGGCCCGCCTTCCGCCTGACCAGCCCCAAAACCAAGACCGAGCCGAAGCCGGGTACCCCGTGGTGGGCGGTCGCGGCCACCGTTGCGGTCGCGATCGCTTTCACCGCCTGGCAGATCGCCGAACGTAC
>Ga0136846_1230572_pt1 | contig 18289 bp, 13 predicted proteins | sample HopSoiMetagenom2_FD_96841 | JGI IMG/M metagenome (GOLD analysis project Ga0136846, IMG submission 96841) | Grasslands soil microbial communities from Hopland, California, USA - 2 Assembly 2016 (version 4) | ecosystem: Environmental > Terrestrial > Soil > Grasslands | place: USA: Hopland...
ATTCTCTGGAACGATCCCGCCATCGGTATCGAATGGCCTGTTGATTTCGAGCCGCTGCTCGCGGCGAAAGATGCGGCGGCCAAGCGCCTCGCCGACGCTGAGCATTTCTCCTGAGGTCGTATGAGCGCGGGTGATCAACCAACGATCCTTCTGACCGGCGTCAATGGCCAGGTCGGTTTTGAACTGGCGCGCACGCTGCAAGGTTTGGGCAAGGTCGTCGCGCTAGAGCGTAGCGCGCTAGATCTCGCCGACCTGGAGCAGGTGCGGCGCGTCGTGCGCGAAGTGAAGCCGGGACTCATCGTAAATCCCGCTGCACACACGGCGGTCGACAAAGCCGAAACCGATATCGACGCAGTCATGCGTCTGAACGCGGAAGCGCCCGGCGTGCTCGCGGAAGAAGCGAAGCGGCTCGGCGCGGCGCTCGTTCACTATTCGACGGACTACGTATTCGACGGCACCAAGGCCGGCGCGTATGTCGAGACCGACGCGGTCAATCCACAAAACGTGTACGGCAAGAGTAAGCTCGCGGGCGAACAGGCGATCGCGCAGTCCGGCTGCGCGCATCTGATTTTCCGCACGAGCTGGGTATATGGGACGCGGGGCAAAAACTTCCTGCTCACCATGCTGCGTCTCGGCGCAGAGCGCGATGAGCTCAGCGTGGTTGCCGACCAGTATGGAGCGCCGACGTGGTCCAACACGATTGCGGCCCTGAGCGCAAACGTACTCGCGCAAGCCGTTGCGCCGAATCAGTCCGACTGGTGGGAAAAGCATTCAGGCGTTTATCACCTGACCGCCTCGGGCAGTACGTCGTGGCACGGTTTCGCTGAAGCTATTTTCGAGTATTCGCAACTCGAGAAGAAGCCCACGGTGAAGCCCATACCTGCTGCGTCGTATCCGACGCCGGCCACACGCCCGAGCAACTCACGGATGTCGAACGACAAGCTCGCTGCCAGCTTTGGCGTACGCGCGCCCGACTGGCGGGACGCTCTGCGCCTATGCATGTCAACGAAGTGAATGGCGAGCCGCCGAAGCCGCGGTCGGGCGCAGTCGTGGTTTTCTACCATCCCGACGCGGCCTGCGTGCAGCGCGCCAACCGCCTCGCGTCCTTCATGCGATGCGTTGTCATCGACAACACGCCGTCAGTCTCTACCGCCCGCGACCTGGGCTTGTCGGATTCGATCGAATACTTGCCGAACGGCGAGAATCTCGGCATTGCCACCGCGATCAATCAGGGTATCGACATACTCATTCGTGAGGATTTCGAAGTCGCGATCCTCTTCGACCAGGACAGCGAACCGCCCGGATCGCTGTTTGTCGAGTTGCCGGCGATCATCGCGCGCGCCAACGCGTCGCAACAACGCGTTGCGCTGGTCGGGCCCGCCTACGACGACCCTCGCTTGCGCGGCGTCGCATCGTTCGTTCGCTTTAAATGGTGGGCGCTGGAACGTGTATCGCCAACAGGCAATCAGCCGATCGATGTCGACTTTCTGATTACCTCGGGCTCATGTATCAACCTGCGCTGGTGGGCAAGCATTGGTCCGATGGACGACGCACTGTTTATCGATTTCGTCGATCTCGAATGGTGTGTGCGCGCAAAGCGGAAAGGCTTCCAGGTTCTCGGCGTTCCCTGGGTGCGCATGAGTCATGAGCTCGGCGGTGAGCCGGTCCGCGTGCTCGGGCGCAACTATCCCATGCACAGCCCGTTGCGGCACTACTACCAGTTCCGCAACGTCGTTGCGTTGATCAAGCGCCCGTCGATGCCGATGGCATGGAAGAGCACTGAGCTCATCAAACTCCCGATACGCGTGCTGATTTACTGCTTCTTTCCGCAGCAGCGAAGAGATCACCTTGCGATGGCGTGGCGCGGGGTTCGCGACGGTTGGCACGGGCGGCTTGGTGCGTACCGTCGGCAGTGAATACGCCGCAGCGGCCGGCAACGGCCGCTGGTTTGTCCCACGCATTAGGGGTGTCAATCGAGTATGTGGGTGCGCGGCGGGTCGGCTAGCGTGAACAGCGGCAGTTGCGGGTTCAGCGTCAGGTTCGGGTTGTATGCCGGATCATATTCCAGCTTGCTCGCCCAACGGTTCTGCATCCATCGAACCTCGCTGACGAACCTGTCGCGCTTGTCCGGGTCCATATCCGAACCGCGCGTGGCCGATTCATGGTGGTACAGCTCCGCGTGCGGTGTCCACACATTCCGGTAGCCCGCTTCGCCTACGCGTAAGCAGAAGTCAACGTCGTTGAAGGCGACAGCCAGCTCTTCGTTCAGACCGCCCACTTCGTGGTAGATCGACTTGCGGATCACGAGGCAGGCTGCCGTGACCGCGGACAGGTTCTGCCGCACGACCGCCCGGCCGAAATAACCGAACAGCCCGCGTTTCATCTTGTGATGAATATGGCCCGCGACACCGCCAAGGCCGATCATCACGCCGCCGTGCTGCAACGTGTTGTCCGGATACCAGAGCGCCGCGCCGACCGCGCCGTGGCCGGGCTGACAGGCAACGCCGACCATCTCGTTGAGCCAGTCAGGCGAAATCACTTCAATGTCGTTGTTCAGCAGACAAAGATAGTCGCCAGTGGCCATAGCCACCGCGCGATTGTTAAGCGCTGAGTAGTTAAACGGCGAATCGTCGCGGACAACACGAACGTTGCTCTTCTCCGAAATCTGCGCGAAGTAGCTCAGCGTTTCTTCTTTGACGCTGCCATTGTCCACCACGATGATTTCGTAGTTCGGGTAAATGGTTCGCAATAGAACGCTTTCGATGCACTGGCGAAGCAGGTCAACGCCGTCGCGCGTCGGGATGATCAATGACACCTTGGGTGCAGGCTGAGGCACCGCATAGCGGACGTGCAGGATGGCCGGCTCGTCGAAGACCTGTTCGACGGTCGCTTCCGCGCCGATGCGTTTCAGGTGCTCCTGCAGCGCGCGAATGGCGGCCAGCAGCGCATACGGCTTCTCGCTGCCGCTGCCGGCGGTACTGCCCGGCGCGATGCGCCAGTGATAAAGCACGTGAGGAATGTGGACGACCTTGTCATGCCCTGCGATTTCCACGCAGCGCAATGTGAGGTCGTAGTCCTGGCTTCCTTCGAAGCCTTTACGAAAGCCGCCGGCTTCGCGGATCAATGCGGTCTCGAATACGCCCAGGTGAGAGAACATGTTCTGCGTCAGGAACAGTTCCGGGTTCCAGTCGCATTTGAAGTACGGCATCGCGCGCTTGCCGTCAGCGGTGAGTTTGTCCTCGTCGCTGTAGAACATTCGTGCGTCGGGGTGCTTGTTGATATAGCGCACCACCGAGAACAACGCGTGAGCCGGCAGGACATCGTCGTGATCCAGCAGCGCGACGTATTCGCCGGTAGCAATCGACAGCGCGCTATTGCTCGCCTCCGAGATATGACCGTTCACCTCCCGGAACACAACCTTGATCCGCTCATCGAGCGCCGCGTATCGGCGCAGAATCTGCGCCGGCTCGGGCCTCGTCGAGGCGTCGTCTGCGATGCACAGTTCCCAGTTCTGATAGACCTGATCCCGCACCGACTGGATCATGGCTTCGAGGAACACCGGGTCGCTGTTATAGGTCGGCACGACGACGGATATCAGCGGCTGACGCGCGAACGTCGCCATGATCGTGTTCGCCTTGTCACGCTCCGCTTCGCCGAACGTGTCGAAGCGATCGATCCACGCGCTGTAGACGGCTTCCGAAGGCGGTCTGTCTGCGAAGCCCGCGCCACTTTGCAATCGGCGCAGGCGATCGCGTGCGCCGGCTATGCCGCCGCGGCGCAGCGCTTTGGCGTAGTAGCCGAGCGCGCCAGCGTAGCCGCCCTGCGCTTCGGCCTGTCGCTCGATGGTCCCCCAGACAAGACGGAGCGCACGGGCCATCGCCGACACGCGACGCAACGGCGCGGTGATACGCCATGACGGCGAGGTAAGAACGCGTTGCAGTTCGACTTCGAGTCGTACCCGCTCGTTTTCTACTGACGCGTAGTGGGTCAGCTTCTCGAGCGCGAACGCCAGTTTTTCCTCGAGCACCTCGGCGCGTTGCGTTGCTGCGGCGAGTTCCGACTCGTGTGATGCAGCAGGCGCGTTACGTGGAAGCGGAGCGGGCCTGGGGTCGCCGACATTGTGGCCAGACGTCATTTTTTGAAGCGCGAACGAATCGCGTTATTCCATTGGTTCAGGTCATTCAGGCGCGAAGCGAATGTCACGCCTGTTCTACTTCATCTCGAACGAAGAGCGCTATGTTGCTCATCGGCGCGCCGACCAGACCGGTCGTCACGCTCGTTGACTCCGATTTGACGATCAGCGCGTCGTGCACACAATCTTGTACGGCGATTGTGCCGGCAACATGGGCAGCCTCGGTAAGCACCAGCGCTGTAAACGCGTAATCGCCGGGCGGCAGAATCGGCATGTCGAACACGAACTCCGCCTCGACCGCGGGCGCTTCGCGCAACGCTGCGTTGTCGCCGGTGCTCGTGAGCGAGGTGTCGTCACCGAACAGCGGCTGACCCAGCCGGTCTTTCACGAAGAAGGCGAACACCGGTAACGAGCCGGACTCCGGTCTCTTCGCACGGATGCGCAGCAGCACGCGCTCGCCACCGACCACCCAGCTCACCGGCGATCCCTGTTCGCTGATCAGTTCCACCGACTCGATGAGCGGCGTATCTCTCTGCGTGGGCAGGCTATGTGGGTCGACGTCGAGTGCGGTGAGCGTCACGCCCGGCCCGGCCGCGTTCTCAATAAAGCGTTGCCGCTGATCCGCGGTTTGCGCTTGCGCCGGTTGTCGTGTCAGCCCCGCCGGCGCCTTGATGTCCGACCCGCTTTCGCCAAGGTCCTCGGCGCTTGCCCATGACGTGGCTTCGCCTTGCTGCTGGCGGTAGAAAGCTTCGAAGTAACTGGTGCAGACGTGTCTGGCTTCCCCGGTCTCGCGAATCACGCCACGGTCGAGCCAGATCACGCGCGAGCACAGGCTGCGAACCGCAGACGAGTCATGGCTCACGAACAGCACCGTGCCCGTTTGCTGGAACCGGCGCAGGAACCGCATGCATTTTTGCGTGAAGAACGCATCGCCCACGGCGAGCGCTTCGTCGATCACCAGTATGTCGGCGTCGACGTGGGCGATCACCGCGAAGGCAAGCCGCACGAACATGCCGCTGGAATAGGTTTTTACGGGCTGGTCGATAAAGTGGCCGATATCGGCGAACTCGATGATCTGCTCGAGACGCGCGTCGATCTGGTCGCGGCTCAGCCCGTGCAACTGGCCGTTCATGTAGATGTTTTCGCGGCCGGTGTATTCGACGTCGAAGCCGGAGCCGAGCTCCAGCAACGCCGCAATCCTGCCGCGTGTTTCCACCTCGCCGCCGGTGGGCGCCAGTGTTCCGCAGACAATCTGCAGCAAGGTGCTTTTGCCGGAGCCGTTCCGGCCGATAATACCGACCGTTTCTCCGCGGGCGATCTCGAAGTCGACGCCCTTCAGGGCCCAGAAGGTGCGAACGCAGTCCTGGGCGCGTTTGAACAACGCTCGCCGTAGCGGCGGCAACGGCGCCAGGGTGCCGAGCAGGCCGAGGACACTGCGCTTGAGGCGGTCCGAAGGCTGCTCGTACGACTCGAAGCCTTTGGTCAGCGACGCGGCGCGGATGGCAATGTCAGATGACATCCGCAAATCCCCGTCGCGTTTTCTGGAACCATCCGAACCCGAGCCACGCGACGAGAACGGCGATGGCGGTATAGATGCCCCAGCGGCTCCAGTCGATGGAGTGGCCCCACACGAGCACATCGCGGCTTTGCTCGATGGGATACGTCATCGGGTTCAGATAGACAAACGTGCGAAAGCGTTCCGGCAGCGACGAGACCGGAAAAAAGACGGGCGACAGGAACATGAGGGCCGTGATCAGAATGCCTATCGTTTGTCCGATGTCGCGCAGATAGACACCGGTCGCCGCGAGCGTCCAACTGATGCCGAGTATGAACACACACAAAGGCGCGAGCACGACTGGAAGCAGAAACGCTGTCGGCGGCACTGAACCGACGATCAACCATTCCGCCACGAGCAGGATGAACACGCTGACGCAAAGATGGAACATGGCGGAAAGCAGCGTCACGCAAGGGAGAATCTCGAGCGGGAAGACGATCTTCTTGACGAAGTTCGCATGCGACAGGATCAGGGTCGGCGCGCGGCTCACGCACTCGGAGAACAGATTGAACATGATCATCCCGGCGAACAGGACGACGGCGAACTCGCCTTTGGACGCTGTTTCGGTGCCCGCGGCACCGCCGCCCCAGCGCGATTTGAAGACCGTACTGAACACGAACGTGTAGATGGTCAACATCAGAAGCGGAGTAAGCAGCGACCACAATATGCCGAGTAACGAACCTTTGTATCGCCCCACTGCATCGCGGCGTGCGAGGTCCAACATGAGGCGCCGATTCTTCACCAGCGATGCAGCGAGGTATCGTGGCGAAACGCTAAAACTGTGCATAAGTCGGTCGTCGATGCTCTACAAAGATGGAGTGAGATACGGCGTCATCCGACAGGCACACGCCCTCGGTTGATGCCTGCTGACGAGAGGCATCCGGCTTGTCGGGCGACGCGGTCGGATCAACCGGCAACGAGTGGCTTGCCGGAGATGAGCTGTATATGGGTGGGTACGCATTATCGCATAGCGGCTGCGCTCGAAACCCCGTGAAGCCGGCCCTCATGTCTCGAAGTGTAAATGCTGTAAATGAATATCGGCGGCGCATTGCCGCAAACCCGCTCGCGCAGGCAGCGACCCTCCGCAGAAGCGCGCGGCCGGCTCTTCGCATGACCACGGAATCATCGGCGACTGTGGTTTTATCATATTGTGAAATGAATGAAACGCGGTAAAATCGTCGGTTACTCAGCACCACTCTGATCAGGCCGTTAAGTCCGCGTCTGCGGCCAGGATGCGTTCGCGCGCCGGAGAGCGATACGAGAGCGGTTAAGGAACAAACCATATGTCGGGAAACTTGGCAGTCGAAGCTTCGGGCATTCGTAAGGGCTTTGCTTCTTACGAGCGCCCAGCCGACCGGCTGAAGAAAAGCATGTTAGGCGTCGCGGCGCGGTTCTCGCCGGGCGCGCTTGCAAAGCGCGCCGCATTGCGCCGTGTCGACGCACTATCCAGTGTGTTCTGGGCGCTGCACGACGTCAGCTTTTCGGTCGCAGCCGGGGAAACCGTGGGGATCATCGGCCGCAACGGGTCCGGCAAAAGCACGTTGCTGCAAATCGTCTGCGGAACGCTTGCGCCGACGGCGGGCGACATCGCTGTGCGCGGTAAAGTCGCCGCGCTGCTCGAACTCGGCTCGGGGTTCGACGTGGAGTACACGGGGCGCGAGAACGTCTACCTGAACGCGCAGCTTTACGGTCTGACTCGCCAGCAAATCGACGAACGGTACGACGATATCGTCGCTTTTGCGGACATTGGCGAGTTCGTCGACCAGCCGGTCAAAACTTATTCGAGCGGCATGTTCGTGCGACTTGCGTTTGCGGTCATTGCGCATGTCGACGCGGACATTCTCGTTATCGACGAGGCGCTTGCTGTCGGCGACGCTTTCTTCAATCAGAAGTGTTTTCGTTTTCTCGACGAATTCAAGAAGCGCGGCACGATCCTTTTCGTGAGCCACGACACTTCGACAATCAAGAAGCTGTGTTCCAAGGTTATCTGGATCGACCGCGGCCATGTGATGGCCCAGGGCGATCCCGAGGAAGTGTGCGCCGCGTATCTCGAAGCCCGATACACCGGTTCCGCGCCCTCAATCACGAGCGGGCGGGTTCCGGTAAAAGCTCGTAGCGTCGCGTCGTGCGACGAGCGGCGCGGGCTCATCAACGCGTCTTCGTTGCGTAACGACATTCAGGTCATGGCCTTCAATCGCCAGTCGCAATCGTTCGGAGCAGGCGGCGCGCATATCGTCGACGTCGCGCTCGTCGACGAAGCGAAACGCCGCCTCGAGTGGGTCGTCGGCGGCGAACCCGTGACCTTGCAGGTATCGGTTCATGTGGGCGAATCGCTTTTTTCCCCGATCGTTGGATTCTTTCTGAAGAACGATCGTGGCCAGGATCTGTTCGGCGAAAACACGTTCGGTACTTTCGCAGACCGCCCTGTGCACTGTGAGGCTAACTCCGTTCTTTGCGCGGAGTTTTCGTTCGTCATGCCGGTCCTGCCCAAGGGCCATTTTTCGATCAATGTTGCAGTGGCGGAAGGCACTCAGTACAACCACGTTCAGCTTCACTGGGTTCATGATGCATTGCCGCTCCAGTCGCACGCCTCACGAGTTCATCACGCGCTTCTCGGCATCCCGATGCTTCATGTCGACGTGAGCGCCGTGCCCTGACGCCGCGACCGTATCAGCAGCGGCGCTTCACGCACGCTTCGCAAGATCGGGCCTTAAAAAAACAACCGACAGTTTCACCAGGCTAAGTCAGCCAGTAGCCCAGGATTTCAAATATGACAACACGAGTTAGAACATTCCGGTTCAAAGGCGCGGAGAGCGGCCATGAATTTACCGGGGAACGCTATCTTCCCGGCGTGGCGGGTCCTATTCAGTACGAACACTACCATCGGTATCTGTTCTCCGCGCCGTTGTGCGAAGGCAAGGAAGTGCTCGATATCGCTTCCGGCGAAGGGTACGGTTCTGCAGTGCTGGCACAGTCGGCGAAATCCGTAGTGGGCGTGGATATCGACGCCCAGGCCGTCGAAAACGCCCGCAAGCGCTATGGCGAGCAACCGAATCTGCGCTACGAGCATGGCAGCGCAACGGCTATTCCGTTGCCCGACGCTTCGGTCGATATCCTGAACTCGTTCGAAACACTCGAGCACTTCCATGAGCACGAGGCGTTCATGCAGGAAGCCCGGCGTGTTCTGCGCCCGAACGGCCTGATGATCATATCGACGCCCAATCGGCCGATTTACTCGCCGCCTGGCGCACCGCCGAATGAATATCATGTGCGCGAGCTCGATCGCGAGGAGTTCGTTCAGTGGCTCAAGACCGGCTTCAAGAACTTCGTGCTTTACGAACAGAAGCCAACGGCAGGTTCAATGCTGTTCCGCGAGGGGCGCAAAGGCGCGCGCGAAGTCACGTACTGGTCGGAGACGGACATAGGCGAATACACGGCGACGGAGAGCATGGTCGACCCGGTTTATTTCGTCGCGATCGCTTCCGATGGTCCGTTGCCCGAGCCGAATGACGACGTTCTCGAAGGGAGCTTTTCGTTCGCGCGCTATGACCACTCGCGCAACGGGCACATCGGCAATCAGGCGGTCGAGATCGCACGCCTGACGACCGAGACGATTGCCCGTGGCGACGAGATCGGACATTTGACCGGCGAGACCGTACGCCTGACCGAGGCAGTGCTCGCGCGAGACGCCGAAATCGGCCGTCTTACGCAGGAAGCAGTGCGGCTGAACGAAGAAATCATTATCCGCAACAACGAAATCGAGCGCCTGAACCAGTTGTTGGCGAGCGCAAATGCGACTGCCAATGCCGCTGCCAATGTGCCGCAGGTTGAGCCGTCCCAGATCTATGAGCAACTGGCCGAATTGACGCGGCAGGTCAAGAACTCGAATGCGGCGTTGCGGGCGCTGCAGACCCAGCAGGCTATCCCGAGCGGCCCATCCGACGAAGCGCTGAGGCTTGAAAACGACAGATTGCGCGCGCAGATCGATGCGCTTGTCCATTCCGCGTCATGGCGTCTTACCGAGCCACTGCGCGGCGTCGTCACGCGTTTGAGGCCCGCGAGGCGCAAACTCGCCCGCGCGCTTGGCCGTGGCAACGCGTTGCCTGCTCATGAAGGCAATTCGCGCGTCGCGTTGCCGGCTGGCCGGCTGCCCGCGATTCCCAAATCGCCGGCCCGCTTTACCCAGGCGGCGCAACCGCGCGCAACCATCTTTGTCCTTGAATCGGGCAACGACGGATCGTTGGCGAAATGTCTGGCCGCACTAAGCGCCCATACCTCTGACGTGCCTTACGCAGTCTCCGTTGTGGGTACAGCCAATACGGAGCTCGCCGGGCAATACGGTGTCGGCTTTCTGGGCGACAGCAACACGTCCCGGTCGCTCGCGGCATTGCGTGACAGCATCGGCCAACTGAGCGGCGAATTCGTCGTGCTGGTTTCGGATCGGCTGGTCGCTCATCCCGGCTGGCTTGCCGCACTCGACGAAGCGTTTGCGCGCTTCCCCGATGCGGCAGCGCTCGGCGCACTGATTCTCAAGGATGCCGATACCGTGGAGACGGCCGGCGCCGCCATTGAAGCCGATGCGCGGCTGCGACCGAACTGCGCGGGGCTGACACCGGACGACCCGGCGGTCAACGCCGTCATGCGCGTGACGTGCGCGGGGCCCGGTTTGATAGCGATGCGCGCGGATGCCTGGCGCGCGATAGCCGGGCACTTCGGCAACGACGACCCGTTTCAGGCAGGGTTGGTCTCCATCGGCTTGTTGTTGTCCACGCTCGGCAAGAACACGTACCTGCAGCCTTTTGCGCGCTTCACCCGGCTGCCGGTCTCGAAGGTCGACCGCGCGGCTTCCAGCGACGCAAACAGCAAATGGGAGGACGCGCACCAGCGGTGGTCGGTTCGTCAGCGATTCGAGAAAGTTTTCGCTGCCGCCGGGGCCGATGGGACCGTGCTGAAGCTTGCAGCAAGGCCGAAGATCGTGATGATCGACGCGTTTGTGCCGAAGCCCGACCAGGACTCCGGGTCCGCCGATCTTTTCTGGTACATGCGGATTTTTCATGCGTTCGGCTATCAGGTCAGCTTCATCGCAGCGTTCGAAGAACAACCGCTCGAAAGTTACGCCGACGCACTGCGCCGTTGGGGCGTGCGGGTTCAATACGCGACCGATCTCGATCATCTGAATCATCTGGTACTCGAAGAGTCGCGAGACGCGCAAGTCGTGCTGGTGCAGCGCGTCGTCGTGGCCCGTCACGTGATCTGCGCGCTTCGCGAACGGCAACTGAGCGCCAAGATCGTATTCGGCACGGTCGATCTGCATTATCTGCGCGAGGAGCGCATTGCCATTCATGAACGCTCGCCCGAAGCGCTCGACTATGCGTTGACGCTGCGCCGCGAGGAACTCCGTGCGATGTCCTTGTCCGACGCGACCATCGTGGTGAGTCGGCTGGAACACGACATCGTCAAGGCCGCGTTGCCGGAAGTGAATGTCCACCGCATTCCGATTCCGCGGATGCCTGTGCGCTCGGCCAGTACATTTGCCGATCGCTCGGGTGTGGTGTTCGTCGGGGGCTTCGCGCATCGGCCGAATATCGATGCGGTCATGTTCCTCGTCAACGAAATCTGGCCGATCGTGCGCCGGAATTTGCCGAGTGCCGAACTGCGCGTTGTCGGCAGCAATGTGACGCCGGAAATCAGTGCGCTCGACAATCCTGCTGCCGGTGTCAAGATCGTCGGTTTCGTTCAGGACCTGGACGAGGTCATGAGCACGGCCCGGCTCTCCGTCGCTCCTTTGCGCTTCGGGGCGGGCATCAAGGGCAAGGTTGTGTCGAGCCTGCTGCATGGCCTGCCTTGCGTACTGAGCAAGATGGCGAGCGAAGGCATGGGCCTCGTCGACGGCGAGCACGTCCTGGAAGGGGAGACTGCCGAAGAGATTGCGGCGGCCATCGTGCGGTTACACGAAGACGCGCAGTTGTGGCAGCGCATTGCCGACGCAGGCTTTCTCGTAGCCGCCGAGGAATATTCCGTGGAGAGCGTCGCTGACAAGTTCTCGGCGTTGCTCGACTCGGTTGGTCTGATCGACAACTCGCGCGTTATCGAGCCTAGCGCGTTCCACATCCACTAACCGATCGTATCGAACGAACTGCCCCGGGCACTTTATGTTGCAATCTATTTTTTCGTTGTTCAGGAAGCGTCCGCCGCGTCGCACGGACGGCAAGCTAGGTGTGCTGATCGAACTCGCATCGTTCGACAAAGGCGGTCTGGAAAAGGTCGTGCTCGACTCGGCGATAGCTTTCGACCGTCAACGCTTCGATGTGACCATCGTGACGCCCGGCAAGGTTGGGCATCTGGGTGCCGTCGCGCGCGATGCGGGCCTGCGAGTGATCGGCTTGCCGGCCGATGACCCGCAGCGCGCCTACGACCGGTTATTGAGCGAGTTGCCAATCGACGTGGCCATGTCGCATTTTTCGAATGCGGGGTATCCGCTTTTTGCGCGGCACAAGATTCCCAACATCACGTTCATTCACAACGTGTATGCCTTTTTCTCGCCGGCGCAGGCCAAGGCGTTCGCGCGCGACGACCGATACGTCGATTGTTATGTCTCAGTGTCGAACAACGCGACACGTTTTGCGGTGCGAAACCTGGGCGTGGATGCGGACAAGATCGTTACCGTCCCGAATGGCCTCATCATTTCCGAACACGAAGCGCGCGAAAAGAAGCCCGTCAAGCTGACGCGCGCAGAACTGGGCCTTGCCGATAGCGATTATGTGTTTGCCAATATCGCGTCGTACAACTTGCACAAGGGCCACTACGTCATGGCGGACGCCATGCGTCATCTGCTCACGCAGCGCCGCGACGTGAAGATACTTTGCGTTGGAAACGTCGTTTATCCGCCGCATGTCGAGGAGCTTCGTGCGTATCTCAAGGAGCATGGTCTGGACCAGCATATTCTGATGCCGGGCTATTTCCCCGATGTCGAAGACGTGCATCGCGTGTCGGACGCTTTCCTGTTGCCCTCGTTTATCGAAGGGTGGAGCATTGCGATGAACGAGGCAATGTTTTACCGCAAGCCGATGATCCTGACCGACACGGGCGCGTCCGCCGAAGTGATCGAGAACAACGATATCGGCATTCTCGTGCCGAACGAGTACGGCGATACGCCGGATCTGAACTCCAGGCTTCTGGACGAGTTGGCTTACGCGCCGCGCAGTTATGCAATCGCACCCGTGCTTGCCGGCGCGATGAACGACATGGCGTCCAATCGCGACGAGTGGCGCGCGCGAGCCGAGGCTGGCCGTCAAAAGATTTACGAGCGTTTCGACTTCTCGAAGATCGTCAAACGGTATGAAGAGATCATCGAAAACGTGGTTCGGCAAAAGAGCCACTAGCAAGGCGAGAGGGCGACATGCTGGGACGTGCAAAAGAGTTTTATCGCTTCATCAGGTGGCGTTTCAAGCCCGCTGTATGTTTTTATCTGGGCAACCATCTGTTCATGAACTACATGCCGTACGGGATTCGGCATTGGTTTCTGAGGCGGTTTTGCCAGGTCAGGATCGGCCGGGATTCGAGTATTGCGATGGGCTGTTTCGTGACCGGTTATCACATCGCCATTGGCGACAATACGGTGATTAATCGTTACACGTATCTCGACGGCCGCGTGCCGCTTACGATCGGCAACAACGTCAATGTGTCGCACTACACGCTGATTCAGACGCTGACGCATGATCCGCAGAACCCCGACTTTGTCTGCCTGTGCAAACCGGTGGTGATCGAAGACCATGTGTGGATCGGCGCGCGCGCTATCATCAGCCCGGGTGTGCGGATCGGCGAAGGCGCGGTGATCGGCGCGGGCTCGGTCGTGACGCGCGACGTCGAGCCGTACACGATCGTTGCAGGCAATCCGGCCCGCTTCATCAAGGAACGCTCGCGCGATTTGCGGTACAGGTCACGCTATTTCCCGTTCTTCGACACCGATATTCAATAGCCGACGGCGCTATCCGTCGGCACCGTCACTTTTTTGCCAGCCGCCATCATGTCGATCTTCAAACCACGCCGGACATCGCCAGTGCGCACGACCCCGACTATTTCGGTCGTCGTGCCGCTGTACAACCACGCGCGCTATATCGAGGCCGCGCTCGACAGCGTGCTGTCGCAGACTTCGCCCGCCGACGAGATCATCCTCATTGACGATGGCTCGAAGGACAACGGTTTCGTCCTTGCGCAGCAGATGCTGGCGAAAGTACCGCATGCCACCTTGCACAAGCAGGAAAACGCTGGCGCGCACAATACGATCAATCGTGCAATCGGGATCAGCCGCTCGGAATACATTGCGGTGCTGAACTCGGACGACATCTTCGCGCCCACCAAACTGGAGCGAGTGCGGGCCATCGTGCAAGACCGTCCCGGCGTCGGGTTGATCGCGGGCAGACCGGGCATCATGGACGATAACGGCGTGCGGCAGAATGCAGGCGTCGCGATCGACTGGCTGGGCCGCGCCGCGAATTTTCTCGAAGACACAGGGCTGCCGCAGCTCGCGTTGCTCAACGAGAACTTCGTTGCGACCACGTCGAACATGGTGTTTTCGCGTGCGCTATGGGATGCAGCGGGAGGCTTCCAGCCGCTTCGCTATTGCCACGATCTGGATTTCCTGATGTTTGCGTATGCGCAGAGTTCGGTGTTTCTTGATCGCGAGCACGAGCATATCGTTTATCGCGTCCATGAAAGCAACACGATCAAGGAAGACCTCAGCAAGGTGCGGGTCGAAATCGCTGCGGTGATTGCACAGGCGTTATTCGCTTCGGGTCCGCGACTATTCTCGGCTGGTCTGGCCGAACAGGATCTGGCTGCATTCCTGACTTTCTTGCGAAACAAGCAGTTGACTGAACTGCTGTGCTTCTTCCAGACAATCCTGTCTACGTTTCCGACTCGGGCTGCATTTTACGAGTACGCGGGAGATGCCCGAAACGCGGCGGCTTTCCGAGCAGCCGTCATGAACTGAGCGCAGTGGCCCATCAACAGGGTCATTGTTCGCTGATCACCTGGCGCCAAAGTACTATGAATTCGACGGTATCTTCTCATCAGGACAGTGCGTCGCCGACGCAAGGTTCGCTGCCGCTGCAGGCGGTAATTCTGGCCGGAGGCTCGGGCACGCGCTTGTGGCCGTTGTCGCGGGAGCACTTTCCGAAGCAGTTGATCGGGCTTCTCAGCGAAGAGTCGCTTCTTCAATCGACGGCACGCCGCCTCGATGCGGTTCACGCAACGCGGCCCGTTGCTGAAGAGGTGCTCGTCGTGTGCGGCGAAGACCATCGTTTCACTACGGCGGAGCAGCTCCGGCGCGTTGGCCGAAGCGGCGTCATCATTCTGGAGCCGGCGGGCCGCAACACGGCGCCGGCGCTCACCCTTGCAGCGCTCGCGCTGGCGGAAGGCGGCAAGGACGCAATCATGGTGGCCATGCCCGCCGATCACGTCATCGGCGACGTCGCAGCATTCGCCGACGCTGTGGCCAAAGCCGCCGAGTATGCGGCGACGGGGCAGGTGGTCACGATGGGCATCGTCCCTACGCGGCCGGAAACGGGGTACGGCTATATCAAGGTGGGTGAAGCGGTGGGCGAGGGAAGCGGGCATCGCCTTCAGCGTTTCGTCGAGAAACCTGACCTGAGCCTCGCGGAAAGCTACATGCAGTCCGGCGAGTTCTGGTGGAACAGCGGCATTTTCGTCCTTCGCGCGTCGGTCTGGTTGACGCTGGTCGAGCACTATCGTCCGCTTATCGCCGAAGCGTCGCAGCGTGCTTTTGCGGCTTCTGTGACGGACCAGGATTTCCTCCGCGTCGGCAAGCCGGAGTTTATGGCGTGTCCGTCGGAGTCCATCGACTTCGCTGTCATGGAGCATCTCGGCGACGCGGATTCGCCGGCAGAAGCGGTGGTGATTCCGCTGCGCGCGGGTTGGTCGGACGTCGGCTCGTGGGACGCGATCTGGGATCTGTTGCCGAAAGACAATGAAGGAAACGTTGCACGAGGCAGGGCGATGTTCGATGGAGCGGTGAACACCTTCGCCCATTCCGAAGGGCGCCTGATTGCATGTGTGGGCACGGAGAACCTGGTGGTGGTCGAGACGCCCGATGCAATTCTCGTCGCGAAGACCTCGGAAGTGCAGCGCGTCAAGAACATCGTCGCGCGTATCAAGGCGGAGAAAGGGACCGAGGCGGGATATCACCGCAAAGTCTATCGGCCGTGGGGCTACTATGACTCGATCGACAGCGGTCGCGGGTTTCAGGTCAAGCGGATCGTGGTCAATCCGGGCGCGCGCCTTTCGCTCCAGATGCATCACCATCGCGCCGAGCACTGGATCGTCGTGAGCGGCACTGCGCTGGTTACGCGCGGCGAAGAAACGTTTTTGTTGTCGGAGAACGAGTCGACCTACATTCCGCTCGGGCAAAAACACCGGCTCGAGAATCCTGGCAAGGTGCCGTTGGCCATGATCGAAGTGCAGTCCGGCAGTTATCTGGGCGAAGACGATATTGTGCGGTTCGACGACACGTACGGACGGAGCTGAACGTTAGCGTCGCTGCGCGTCGCGGCTGATGCTATTGTCCCTGGCCGATCTACGCCCACGTACAACGACGCCTGCATCAGCAGTCCAGCGACTGCACCAGCATGTCGGTGCAGTCCTCTATCGACATATTGCCCGTGTCGATCGTCACGTCCGCATGTTCGGGCGCTTCATAGGGACTGTCGATGCCCGTCATGTTCGGCAGCAGTCCATTTCGCGCTTTTCTATACAGGCCCTTTGGATCGCGCTCTTCGCAGACGGTCAGCGAAGCATTCACGTAGACCTCCACGAATCGATCCGCGCCGATAAGTTGACGCGCCATTTCACGCTCCTGCCGGAACGGCGAAATGAATGCCGTCAGCACGATGAGCCCCGCGTCCATCATCAGCTTCGCGACTTCCGCCACGCGACGGATATTTTCGACGCGGTCCGCCTCTTCGAAGCCAAGGTCCTTGTTCAGGCCCTGACGAACGTTGTCACCGTCGAGGATATACGTGCGCTTGCCTAATGCGTGAAGCCTCACTTCGAGTGCGTTTGCAATCGTCGATTTGCCCGCGCCCGAAAGACCCGTGAACCAGATAACCTTGCCCGGGTGTCCGTTCTGCTGTTCGCGATCTTCACGCGTGATGGTCAATGGTTGGCGGTGCACGTTTTGCGACCGGCGCAAGCTGTGATGAATGATGCCGGCGGCCACCGTATTGCGCGTGAAATTATCGACGAGCAAAAAGCCGCCTAGCGTCGTCGAATTCTCGTAAGGCATGAAAGCAACAGGCTTGCTCGTGGCGATATTGCACACCACGATGTCGTTCATGCCGACATCGCGTGCAGATTCGAGCGCGAACGTGTTAACGTTTATCCGGTGCTTGATCGCGGTGATCGACGCGCCGACCCACTGGCTCGCCAGCTTCAGTTCATATTTGCGGCCTGTCAGGCCGCGTTGATCCTGCATCCAGATGACGGTGGCCCTGAACTGATCGGTGACCTCGAGCGGCTGCGACGCCAGCGTCAGCACATCGCCGCGCGAAACGTCGATCTCACGGTCGACAACGACTGTAATGGCGTCGCCGGCTTGAGCCTCGTCGAGATTGCCGTCGAATGTCACGATGTCGCTGACGCGCGCACATTGTCCCGACGAGGTCACACGTAGTTCGTCTCCACGGCGTACCGCACCGGCGGCCACCGTACCGCAGATGCCGCGAAAGTCCGCGGTCGAACGATTGATCCACTGCACGGGCAGAGCAAAGTCTGCTTGCGGCCGCGCGGTCGCATTGACCGTCTCGAGATAACCCAGCAACGTGGGACCGGTGTACCAGACCGTGCGCGCGGACCTCTGCGTGATGTTGTCGCCGTGGAGCGCGGCGACCGGTATGGCGACGATCTCATCGAAATGCAGCGGCCGGGCGAGGCGCGAGAAGTCCTCCTCGATCTTGTCGAACGTCGCGCGGTCGAAGCCGACGAGATCCATCTTGTTGACGGCCAGCACGACATGGCGAATGCCGAAGAGCGACGCGAGGAACGCATGCCGGCGAGTCTGAGTCTGGATGCCGCGCCGTGCGTCGACCAGCAATATGGCGACCGCGGCCGTCGATGCCGCCGTCGCCATATTGCGCGTGTACTGCTCGTGGCCGGGCGTATCCGCCACGATGAACTTGCGTCGGCGGGTCGCGAAGAAACGGTACGCGACGTCGATGGTGATACCTTGCTCACGCTCGGCGCTCAAGCCGTCCACCAGCAACGCGAAGTCGATGGCATCGCGTTGCGTGCCATACATTCTGGACTCCGCTACAAGTTCGGCGAGCTGGTCATCGAACAATTGACGCGAGTCCCACAATAGACGGCCAATCAGCGTACTTTTGCCGTCGTCGACACTGCCGCAAGTGATAAAGCGCAACTGGTCGAGTTGCGATTGTTCGGCCAGCCACGCGTCGATATCGCCCGGCCGCTCGACGGTTCGCTGCGGCAAGCCATTAGTCCTGGGATTTCGCGCCATCAGAAATACCCCACTTGTTTCTTCTTTTCCATACTGCCGGGGCTATCGGTGTCGATCTTGCGGCCCTGGC
>Ga0136846_1238417_pt1 | contig 18288 bp, 18 predicted proteins | sample HopSoiMetagenom2_FD_96841 | JGI IMG/M metagenome (GOLD analysis project Ga0136846, IMG submission 96841) | Grasslands soil microbial communities from Hopland, California, USA - 2 Assembly 2016 (version 4) | ecosystem: Environmental > Terrestrial > Soil > Grasslands | place: USA: Hopland...
CTAGGCGCAAAGCGCAGCCATAGCTTGGCTATGGCGAGCATTTGCAACGACGAGCAGGGGGCTTTTGGCGTGATGAGCGGGCATGATCGAAATACTCTCAGTCTCTGAGGGCCCGAAGGCGTCGAAACCGAAGACCAGCCGGCTTCCTCGTCAAGTTGGAGGCCAAAACAGGCGCTTTAACACGCTTTGCACAGAGATCTTCCCTGGAATCATGCAAGAGCAGATGCGGTGACCCGATAAACATCGCACTGCAAGGGAATGTCTCAAGGGAGCGGTACAAGATGTTGACGGTGGTGGGGCCGATTCCGGCCGCGGCGGCCAGACCGCTGCCCAATCATGTCTTGATGCAGGCGCTGGACGCCTCTCGCGCAGCGATGGTGCTGTGCGACTTGCGGCTTCCAGGTTCGCCCGTCGTCTACGCCAATCCTGCCTTCATCGAACTCACCGGCTTTACGCTCGACCAGGTGCTCGGCCGCAGCTGTGCCTTTCTGCATGGGCCTGAGACCGATGCCGACGTCTGTGCGGACATCCGCCGCGCCATCGTGCAAGGCAAAAAGCTCACGACCGTCGTGCGCAGCTACCGCCGCGATGGCAGCCCCTTCTGGAACCGCCTGAGTCTTGCGCCAATCGTCGACGAACATGGCGCGCTCACGCACTACGTCGGCATGCAGGAAGACGTGGGCGAGTGCAAGGACGCGAGCCTGCAGATGCAGATCCTCCGCTGCGATCAGGACCCAGGCCTGGCGTCGCGACAGTGGCTCGAATCCGAACTGCCCAAGGCGCTGGCTGAAAACCAGTTCCGCCGCGAAGCGAGCGCCATGCTTCAGTCGGGCCGCATCTTTCAGCAGGCCGCGCAGGTGCAGCAGAGCGCGCGCCATCTGCTGCTCCTCGACGATGAGCCCAACATCCTTCGCTCGCTGCGTCGCGTGTTCCGTGCGCAGCCCTGGACGGTGCACATCGCGAACATGCCTGACGAAGCCTTCGAACTTCTGGGGCGGCATCCCGTGGGCGTGGTCATGTCCGATCAGCGCATGCCCCTCATGCGCGGCACGGACTTTCTCGCGCGGGTAAAACAGATCTATCCCGACACGGTGCGCATCGTGCTGTCGGGCTACACCGAACTGCAATCGGTGACGGAGGCCATCAACGAAGGCGCGATCTACAAGTTTCTGACCAAGCCCTGGAACGACGTCCAGCTCAACGAGGAAATCGAGCAGGCCTTCCGGCAATACGAGATGGTGGCCGAGAGCCAACTGCTGCAGCAGCGCCTGCGCGACATCAATAAGCTGCTGGAAAGCCGCCTGCAGCAAAACGAGGAACGCCTTCAGCGCGAAGAGGTGGCGCTAGACGTCACCCACGAAGCGCTGGGCGTGGTGCCGGTCCCCATCCTGGGCGTGGACGCGAGCGGAATGATTGCCATCAGCAATGCTGCTGCAGACATGCTGTTGGGCGGCGGCGCATCGGTCGTCGGTGAGCACGTGAACGACGTGCTGCCATTGGATGGGCTGTCAGGGTCTTTCGCGGACGCCTGCAACGACTTGCGGCTGGTGCAGATCGGCGATGTGATGTATGAAGTGCGGTGCAACGGCCTGGGCGCACTATCGCGCGGGACGGGCACTGTCATCACCTTGCTTCAGGGAGCCAGATCATGAGCACCCAGGACTGCTACAAGAGCGAGTACCGCAGTGCGCAGCACGAAAGTTCTCCGAAGAGCACCACGCCCGAGGGTGCGACCCCCAGCGCGAAAAGACCGCTGCTGCCTCCGCCATTCCCCGCGGTGGCCGTGCAGTTGATCCGGCAGATGCAGGACCCGAACGTCTCGGCAGGAGACGTCGGCAAACTGATCGAGCTCGACCCCTCGCTCACCGCCTCGTTGCTGAGGCTCGTGAATTCACCATTTTTCGGCATGCGCCGGCAGATCGCGGGCGTGTCCGATGCCGTCATGGTGCTGGGCATGGGCGCGGTGCGCCGCATGGTGATGTCGCTCGCGGTGGTCACGCCGTTGCGCCATGCCGATATCGACCCGGGCTTCGCGCGCACGCAATGGCATCACACCGTGAGCTGCGCAGCCTTGGCGCGACGGCTGATCGAAGACGATTCGGCTGCATCGGACCTTGCATTCACGGCGGGCCTGCTTCATGACATGGGCCAGGTGCATCTGATGCAAATTCATGGCGCCGCCTATGCCGCGCTGCACGCCGAAATGCCAGACGGCGACGTGCGTGTGTTGGAGGCCGAACGCTTCGGCCAGACGCATGACAGTCTGGGCGCGGACTTGCTGGAAGCCTGGGGCCTGCCGCAGGCCATTGCCGACGCTGCACGCCACCATCACGCCGAGCCGCCTTTGTCGAAGCTCACGCTCGTACAACAGGCAGTGTGGGTCGCGAATCGCCTTGCAGGCTCGGCCGAAGATGCGGTGCAAGTGGCCAAGCTGTCGACGGACACCCTCGCGCCGGTCAATCAGGTCGTGGACGAGGCGCGCAGCGAGATCGAAACCCTGGCCAGTCTCTTGAACGGATAAGTCGAGAATCATATGGATGCGAGTTCAGAAGCCGCACTGTCGCTCGTCGAAGAGCTGCACGAGCTCAGCCGGAAAGCCGAGGGCGAAAGCGAGGCCTTGCAGGCCATGCTGAGCCACATCGTGCGCAGCTTCGGCGCGCAAAGCGGCAGCCTCGCGGTAGTGGATCGACAGGAGCCGTCGCAATTGCGCATCGTCGCCGGCATCGACCTGCCAGACTGCGTCGTCGGGCAGACGGTGGCGCTGGGTACCGGCGTGCTGGGCAAGGTCGCGCAAAGCGGCGAGCCCCTGCTCATCAATGGCGAGCTCAAGCGATCCGTCGACGATCTCAATGCCCCGCAGCGACCGCAGAACCGTCCGCGTTCGGCGATTTGCTGGCCGCTCGCGATCAAGAGCCGCCGGGTCGGCGCGCTGTCGATGAACCGCATTGGCGAAGGGGCACCCTTCATCGAGGACGACCTGAAGCGCGGACGTTCTCTCGTGACCCTTGTGGCGCTGGTGGTGGACAACGCCAACCTCCATACCGAGCAGATGGAGCGCATCGATCGGCTGTCGCAACTCAACGAAGAGATGCGCGCGATGAATGCGCAACTGCAGGCGACGCAGCAGCAACTTCTGCAGTCCGAGAAGATGGCATCCATCGGCCAGTTGGCGGCGGGCGTGGCGCATGAGATCAACAACCCGGTGGGCTATGTTTGCTCGAACATCAGCACGCTGCAGGACTACATGGACGAGCTGCTGACGGTGGTGCGCCACCTGCGCGGCAAGGGGGACGGACCCGAGCCCCATTGCGACATCGATTTTCTCGAAGAAGACATTCCGCAGCTCATGAGCGAAACCCGGGAGGGTCTCGACCGCGTGAAGAAGATCGTGCAGGACCTGAAGGACTTCTCGCACGTCGACAAGAGCGACGACTGGGAAAACGCCAACCTCGTGAAGGGCTTGGAAAGCACGCTCAATATCGTGCAGAACGAGGTCAAGTACAAGGCCGCCGTGGTGAAGGATCTGGTGCCGTTGCCTGACGTGCCCTGCCTGCCGACACAGCTCAACCAGGTATTCATGAACCTGCTCGTCAACGCCGCGCAGGCGATACCCGACAAGGGCACCATCACCTTGCGATCGGGATTCGACGACGCCCGCGTGTGGGTCGAAGTGGCCGACGACGGATGCGGCATGCCGGCCGAGGTGCAGGCGCGCATCTTCGAACCCTTCTACACCACCAAGCCGGTGGGCAAGGGCACGGGGCTGGGCCTGTCGGTGTCATATTCGATCGTGCAAAAGCACAACGGCAAGATCGTGCTCAAGAGCGCGCCCGGCCGGGGAACGAGCTTCCGCGTCGTGCTGCCGCGCGTGCGCGAAGGGCAACTGCAAGAGGAGGTGGCTCATGGCTGAGGTCATCGGCACGGGCTTTTCGGTGCTTGCCGTCGACGATGAGCCGAACATCGTCTCGGCGCTTCGGCGCACGTTGCGTTCGCGTGGCTTCACAGTGCACATCGCGCTTGGCGGGGCCGAAGGCCTGCAGGTTCTCGAGACTCAGCCCGTCGACGCGATCATTTCCGACATGCGCATGCCCGAGATGACGGGAGCGCAATTCCTGCAGGCCGCGCGCCGGAAGATGCCCGAGGCAGTGCGCATCCTGCTCACTGGTTACTCCGACATCACCTCGACGATCGAGGCGGTGAACAACGGCGAAATCTTCCGCTACCTCTCCAAGCCCTGGGATGACGACGTGCTGCTGTCGGTGCTGCACGACGGCCTGGAACGCAAACGCCTCGCGCGCGAACGCGACCAGTTGCTCGCGCTCACGAAGGAGCAGAACGCCCAGCTGGCGGCGCATGCTGAACAGCTGGAACAGAAGGTGCAGGAGCGCACCAAGGATTTGCAAAAGGCCACCGACGACGTGAAGGCGGCGCATGCTCGCATCTCGGCGGACTTTCAAGGCACGTTGAAGGTGTTGTCCACCATCCTCGAACAGCGGCCGGGGCTCACCGGCGGCTGCGCACGACGCGTGGCGGACCACGTGAAGAACCTCGGGCCGCGCGTGGGCCTGTGCGGCGAGGAGTTGCAGGACACCATCTATGCGGCACTGCTCGAAGATCTCGGCAAGCTGACATTCTCCGAGAAATGGCTGACCACACCATTGCATGCGCTCACCGGGCGTGAACGCGATGAATTCATGAAGCATCCGCTCAACGCCGACAGCTACCTGATGTCGTTGCAGTCACTGCGCGGCGCGGGCCGCGTGCTGCGCTGCCTGTATGAACGTTGGGACGGCAAGGGCATGCCCGCAAATTTGAAGGGCGACGCAATTCCTCTGGGCTCCCGCGTGCTTCGCGCCGCGAGCGAGTACGAGCGGCTTCGTGCCGGCAGCATCGAAACGCGCGCCTTCTCGCACCAGGACGCCTGCAACTGGCTCAAGAACGGCAGCGACACGCGCTTTGATCCAAAGGTGTCGCAAGCCCTCGTGGCCCTATTGAATGAAGAATCCAGCGCCGTGCCGACCCGGAAGCTGCCCGTGTCCGGCCTGAAAGCGGGGATGGTGCTTGCGCAAGATCTCACCGCGGGCATTGGCGTGTTGCTGCTGTCCAAGGACCATCTGCTGGACGACACGATGATCCGTCGGCTGGATTCTTTCCAGCGCCGTGTCGGCAAGGACATCGAAGTGACCGTGTACCGGAGTACGACATGACCGAAATCCGAATCCTGCTGATTGACGACGAAGCGCACGTGCTGTCCGCGTTGCAGCGCGTGTTGCGCCTGCATCCACCGGTGCCCGGCCGGCCTCACGCCGTCGAGACTTTCACCTCGCCGCTCAAGGCCATCGAGGCGGCGCAGGAGCGAATCATCGACGTGGTCGTGTCGGACTACCGCATGCCCGAACTCGACGGCGTGGAGACGCTTCGGCGCATCAAGGAAGTGCAGCCGCAGACCGGCCGAATCCTGCTGTCGGGCTCGCGCGAGTTCGACACGGTGATCGACGCAGTGAACGTGGCGCAGGTCGGGCGGATCGTGATCAAGCCCTGGGGCGAAGCCGAGTTGCTGGCGGCGATCCGCGACGCGGTTGAGACGCGTCGGTTGCGCATCGAAAACGCCGAACTGGCAGACCAATTGCGCATGCAGCGTGGGCAGTTGACCCAGCAGGAGGCCGAACTGCGCCGCATCGAAAACCTCTGGCCGGGGATTACGAGGGTGGAGTGGGGCGTGGACGGCAGTATCTGCATGAGCGAGACGGATGTGCTGAATACGGGGTTTGGGCGGGGCTTGAACTGAGAAAGCTGCTGCAGCTGTGCCCCGATGACCCGCCGCGCGACATCCCCATCCGATTTTTGTACAGTGTTTGCGTCTCACAAGCGGGGCGCCATGGTTTCCATCACTTCGCTGCTCGAGAGAAAGCTCCTGGCCTTGCAGATTCCGCTGGCGGTGGAACTGCCGGCGGGTGAACGTGTGGGCGCATCCGATGCACGTGTGACGCTGAAATTGCGCGACCTTTCGTCGTTGGCGTGTATCGCCGCCGGTCAGGTCGGGCGCGTGGCCGAGGATCACGTCGAAGGCAGGCTCGAGGTCATTGGATCCATGCGCGAATTGATGGAGATCGCCGCGCAGATGATCGGCGCCGATCCGACCCAGGCGGCGCACGGTGGCGGTGCCCCGGTTCGCTGGTGGCGCGCGCTGATCCGCACCAACCGATCGCGCGTACGGCACCAGTTGCGCATGGACGCCGAGCAGATTGCCTTCCACTATGACGTTTCCGATGATTTTTACGCGTTGTGGCTGGACCCGCGCCGCATCTATTCGTGCGCCTACTTTCGCGACACCGACATGACCCTCGCGCAGGCACAGGAGGCCAAGCTCGACCACGTGTGCAAGAAGCTCATGCTGCGAGAAGGGGAGCGCTTCCTGGACATCGGTGCGGGCTGGGGCGGCCTGCTGCTGTGGGCGGCCGAAAACTACGGCGTTCAGGCGCACGGCATTACGCTCAGTAAGAACCAGCATGCGCACGTCAGCCGCCTGATCGAAGAGAAGGGGCTGGCTGGCCGCGTGAAGATCGAACTGCGCGATTACCGCGAACTGCCCGAGGACGAGCCCTACGACAGGGTCGCTTCCATCGGCATGTTCGAGCACGTCGGGCGCGCGAACCTGCGCAACTACTTCGACAAGATCTGGCGCCTGCTCAAGCCGGGCGGCCTGTTGATGAACCACGGCATCACCTCGGGCGGCACGCGCAACGATCAGCTTGGTGCGGGCATGGGCAACTTCATCGAGCGCTACATCTTTCCTGGAGGCGAGTTGCTGCACGCGTCGCACGTGCTCAAGGTGATGAGCGAGGCTCGGCTGGAGCCGCTTGATGTCGAAAACCTGCGGCCGCATTACGCGAAGACCCTATGGGCATGGAGCGACGGCCTGGAATCTCAGCTCGATCGGGCGCGCCAAATTGCCACCGATCGCGTCGTGCGCGCTTATCGCTTGTACTTGGCCGGCAGCGCCATGAGCTTCGAGCGCGGCTGGATCTCCTTGCATCAGATGCTCGCGTCGCGACCGAGCGGCGAATTGAATGACGGTCCGATCACGGGGGCACAATCGCCGTTCCCGTTCAATCGAAGCTACATCTACAAGGACACTGGCCCGCCATGATCTACAAGTTCAAGTCCAATGCGTCCGGCGATGTGATCATGATGGGGCCGAATGGCGACGAGGTACTCCGCGTCATTGGCAAGTCGCCCGCGCCCAAGGGCATCATCGAGCCGCAAGCCATGCCAGCGGCCATCCAAGCCATCGAGCAGGCGGTGGCGGCGGACGAGGCCCAGCGCAAACAGGATGAAGCAGAAGCCGCCGCCGAGGGGCGGCAGATCTCCGCACGCGACGGCGTGAGTCTGCAGCAGCGTGCTTGGCCGCTCGTGGACATGATGAAGCGCGCACATGCCGCAGACAAAGAGATCGTCTGGGGTGTCTGAGAGCCTGAGAGTATTTCGATCATGCCCGCTCATCACGCCAAAAGACCCCTGCTCGTTGTTGCAAATGCTCGCCATAGCACGAGCTATGGCTGCGCTTTGCGCCTAGATCAGGTGCCTTTTGACGTGCTGCTCAGTCACGCTCGAAAAACTCTCAGCCTCTGAGGGTGTTCGAGAATACGCAGGAAACGATGGAGACATCACAATGAAGCTTTGGAGTGACAGTTGGGTCAACGGCGAGCACATTCCGGCTAAATACGCGGCCGGTCGGCTCGATGCATCTGGCAAGCCCGTCTTCTCGGACAACCGCAATCCGCACCTCGCGTGGAGTGACGTACCACAGGGTACCCTGTCGCTCGCGCTGATATGCCATGACTTCGACGTACCCAGTCTCGGCGACGACGTGAACAAGATGGACCGAGAAATCCCCGCCGATCTGGCGCGGGTTGACTTCTTTCACTGGGTGCTCGTGGATCTGCCGGTTTCGCTCACGCAAATCGCAGAGGGCGAATTCAGCAGCGGTTTCACGCCCCGCGGCAAGACTGGCCCAGCCACGTTGTACGGCGCACGCCATGGCATCAACGATTTCACTGGCTGGTTCGGGGGCGACGAGCAGATGAAAGGCGAATACTTCGGCTACGACGGGCCGTTTCCGCCATTCAATGATTCGTTGGTGCATCACTACGTCTTCACGCTCTATGCGCTTGGCATCGAGCGTGCGCCAGTTCATGGTGCATTCACCGGTGCGCAGGTTCGCGAGGCGATCTATCCCTATGTGCGAGGGGAAGCCACCCATTCCGGCACTTACACCCTCAATCGGCGACTGAGAGGCTGAGAGTATTTCGATCATGCCCGCTCATCACGCCAAAAGACCTGCTCGTCGTTGCAAATGCTCGCCATTGCGCCTAGATCAGGCGCCTTTTGACATGCTGCTCGGACACGCTCGAAATACTCTCAGCCTCTGAAGTTTTCAATGCAGGACAAGATTACCCGAATCATCGCGATTCGCCACGGTGAGACCGCGTGGAATGTCGACACGCGAATCCAGGGACAGCTCGACATTCCGCTCAACGACATGGGGCGATGGCAGGCGAAGCGGCTCGGCGGCGCGGTGGCCGACGAGGGCATCGTCGCCATCTATGCGAGCGACCTGCTGCGTGCCTATGAAACCGCGCGCGCGGTGGCTGACAGCACAGGTTGCGACATCGTGACCGATATCGGGCTGCGCGAGCGCCACTTCGGCGAGTTCGAAGGATTCACCTGGAAAGAGATCGGAGAACGCTGGCCCGTGGAAAGCGAGCGCTGGCGAAAACGCGACCTCGGCTTTGCGCCGCAGGGCGGCGAGTCGTTGCCGGTGTTCTACGAACGCTGCGTGGGCACGGCCTCCCGTCTCGCAGCGGCGCATGCCGGACAGACCATTGCCCTCGTGGCGCACGGTGGCGTGATGGACTGCCTGTACCGCGCTGCCTCGCGCATCGACCTGCAGGCGCCACGCTCTTGGCAGCTCGGCAACGCAAGCATCAACCGGGTGCTCTACACACCCGAAGGCTTCATGCTCGTGGGCTGGAGCGACACACTCCACCTCGACGAAGACACGCGGGGCGAGTCGGCCGACAAAGTCGGAAGCGCTGCGTGAAGGCTGCGGGAAAGCTGCGGGAAGGCCGAGTCGTGTGCTTCTACTCGAACAATTCCCCTGCCGACTTCGATGGCACGACGCCCAGGTGTCGGAACGCCGCCAATGTCGCGATGCGTCCGCGTGGCGTGCGCTGCAGGAAACCCTGCTGAATGAGATAAGGCTCGATCACGTCCTCGATGGTGTCGCGTTCTTCGCCGATCGCCGCCGCCACGTTGTCGAGACCCACGGGCCCGCCATCGAATCGATGAATGATCGCTTCGAGCAGCTTGCGATCCATCACGTCGAAGCCCTGAGGATCGACGTCCAGCATGGCGAGTGCCTTGTCGGCGATGGCCTTGACGATGCTCCCATTGCCCTTCACGTCAGCGTAATCACGCACGCGGCGCAGCAGCCGGTTCGAAATTCGAGGCGTCCCGCGCGAGCGTCGGGCGATCTCGAAAGCGCCTTCAGCATCGATGGGCACTTTGAGCAAACCAGCCGAGCGGTGAACGATGCGTGCCAGTTCTTCGGGCGAGTAGAACTCGAGCCGCGTCACGATACCGAAGCGGTCGCGCAGCGGATTGGTCAGCATGCCCGCCCGCGTGGTCGCGCCAACGAGGGTGAAGGGCTGCAGATCCAGCTTGATCGATCGCGCCGCGGGCCCTTCGCCGATCATGATGTCGATCTGGTAATCCTCCAGCGCAGGGTAGAGGATCTCTTCGACCACCGGACTCAGCCGATGAATCTCGTCGATGAACAGCACATCGTTACGTTCTAGATTCGTGAGTATCGCCGCCAGGTCCTTGGGCTTTTCCAGCACCGGGCCCGAGGTCTGCCGCAGGTTTACACCAAGCTCGTTGGCGATGATGTGCGAGAGCGTCGTTTTGCCGAGGCCGGGCGGGCCGAACAGCAGCACATGATCCATCGCTTCGCTGCGCATCCTGGCCGCGCCGATGAAGATTTCGAGCTGCTCACGCGCCTTGGTTTGCCCGACGTATTCGGCAAGACCCTTGGGTCGCAGGGCGCGTTCGATGGCCTCTTCATTCGGCGACGCGGCCGCTGCGCTGACCACGCGGCGTGGGGGCGCTTCGAAGTCGTCGGTCTGGATGCTCATGGGGCCATTATCGATGGCCGTCGACACCGCGTTTGGCACAATCCCAGGCATGCCTCTCGTGAAAATTCTTCGTTTCGTCGTTGGCGCCGCGCTCGCGTCGGCATCGCTCATCTCCTTTGCCCATGACTTGCGCGTGGGTGACATTGCCATCGGCCACACCTACGCCCGTGCCACCGTGCCGGGCCAGCCCTCGGGGGGCGCCTACCTCCAAATCGAAAACCACGGCAAGTCCGACAAGCTCGTTGCGGTCAAGACCTCGGTCTCGCGAAGCGTGGAGATGCACACCAGCAGCATGGACGGCAACGTGATGCGCATGCGTCAGGTCGATGCCATCGATGTGCCGGCGAACAAGACCATTGTGCTCCAGCCGGGTGGCATGCACTTCATGCTCGTCGGCCTGAAGGCGCCGCTCAGGGAAGGCGACAGCTTTCCGATGACGCTCAAGTTCGAGAAGGCGGGCGAAGTGACGGTGGACGTGAAGGTGCATGCGGTGACGGCTGCACCTCCGCAGTGACCTCAGCGCTCAGCGCGCGAGCGACTTCAGGGCTAGCTTGATGCCGTCGCTGACGCTCGCGTCGGCCGGCAGGTTCTTCAGGGCGGTAGCGGCCTCGCGGTCGCTGTAACCCAAGGCCACGAGGGCCTGGAGGATGTCGGCTTGCGCATCATTCGCTACGGTAGTCGGGGCGGTCAGCGCATCGCCCAGCTTGCCCTTGAGTTCGAGCAGGAGCCGCTCGGCGGTTTTCTTGCCGATGCCGGGCACTTTCACCAGACGTCCGCTTTCCTGCAGGCTCACGGCATGAGTCAGCTCGGTGACGCTCAGCCCCGAGAGAATGGACAACGCAGTCCGCGGGCCCACGCCCGAAATCTTCACCAGCTCCCGGAAGGTGGTGCGTTCTTCGTGGGTGAGAAAGCCGAAGAGCACGTGCGCGTCTTCGCGAACGACGTAATGCGTGAGCAATGTGACACGTTCGCCAAGTGCCGGCAGGTTGTAGAAGCTGCTCATGGGCACATTGACTTCGTAGCCGAGCCCGTTCACATCGATAAGCAATTGCGGAGGCGATTTTTCCGCGAGGACGCCGGTAAGTCGACCAATCATCGGCGCATTATCGCGACGCTGCTTGTAGCTGCGATGCATCCGGGGATGCTTGGCCGCGAAAGCCGATTCCCGGACTTCATCCGGTTGACGAATCAGCGCCTGAACAACCCCAGCCGCTGCGCTTCCAGTGCAGCTTCCGCCCGCGAACTCACGTTCAGCTTGCGATAGATCTGCTTCACGTAATCCGCGATGGTGTGGCGTGACAGGTTCAACTGCACGCCGATCTCCGGTAGCGTGAAGCCCTTGGCCACGCGCAACAGGACTTCGTTTTCGCGATCGGTCAGCGACACGTGCGGCATGTTCTGCGGCCGCTCCTGCGGACGCGACTGCGAGGCAAAATGCGAAATCACACGCCGCGCGATCGACGGCGACAAGGGCGGTTCGCCCTGACTCATGCGCTTCAACTGCTCAGAGATCAGCTCGCGCGCCTGTTCCTTGAGCAAATACCCGAAGGCACCGGCCTGAAGCGCGGGAAAAAGGTGATCGTCATCGTCGTGGATCGTCACGACAACCGATTGGGCCTCGGGCTGCGACTCGCGAAGCGCGGCCACCACGTCGACTCCAGAACCGTCGGGCAGGCCCAGATCCACAAGGGCCAGGTCGAACTTCACTGCGGTGATGAGTTCGAGTGCGTCATGGACGCGGGCTGCCTCGGAGATCAGCGATTGCGGAAACACCTGCAGCACGAGCTGCTTCATCCAAGCGCGAATTTCCGGGAGGTCTTCAAGCAAGAGGATGTTTTTCATCGAGCAATCCTACAGCGTGAGCGCCCACTGTGCGAAAAAGGCTACAACGGCAGCGTGAGCCTTATCACGGTGCCATACCCTGGGCCTGACTCCACAAGACATTGCCCCGCCAGTTGCTTGGCGCGGTGCTTCATGCTGGACATGCCATGGCCGCGGTCGAGCTTACCGTCCAGCTCCATCGGAATGCCCTTGCCGTTGTCCTGCACAAGCAGGCCGAAATCGCGTTCACCCACGCTGGAGCGCACCTTGCAGTGCGACGCGCCGCTGTGCTTGATGATGTTGCTGACGGCCTCTCGCAGGATGCGGGTGGTCTGCACATAGGCGCGCGCCGGCAGCAAGTGGTCGATCTCCTCGGCCGGGCCCTTCCAGTCTGTCTCGATGTTGGCTTGGCCCAGGCGCAGGACGGTCTCGGCGCGCCAGTCCGCCAGCGCATCGGCGAGGCGAACCGGCTTGCCGGTCAGGCCGCGAACAGACAGCCGCATCTCTTCAAGCGCCTCGCGAGCAAGCGTCGAGATGCGTTCGCTTTCGCTGGTGTGCACGATGGTCAGAAGCTTGGCACCCAAGTCGTCGTGCAGGTCGGCGGCAATGCGCTTGCGTTCCTTTTCCGTCACCTGCTCGACGCGCAGTTCAGAAAGCTGCGCGAAGTTGCGTTCGATCTCAGAGGTGATCTCCTTCACTCGGTCTTCGAGGCTGGACCGGTTCGCCTCTGCCGAGCGCAGGGCGTGAGCGAACACCTGCAAGAGCCGTGAGCCCACCGCGAGAAAGAGCACCGGCAGGGCGAAATGCGTGAGCGGCAGCCTGGGCAAGGGGATCAACTGCAATTGCACTCCCATCTCGATGAGCAACACGAATGCCGTGCAGGTGAGGATGAACAGCATCGACTTGAAATTGATGCGACGCTGGCGCCAGGTCATGGTGAGGTACAGCGCGACGGTCGCGAAGACTTCCAGCGACAGCAGCGAATACCAAGCGTTGGCCACGAGGAAAATTCTTGTCGGCCAGCCCATCATCAGCGTGAGCGGCATCAGCAAACACTGCACGATCAGCCCGGCCTCGATGAAGCGCGACCGCAGGCCTGCGTGGCTCAACATGAACTGCACGGCAAAGGCGACCAGCAGCGGGTAGGCGCAGGAGCCGATGAATTCGACGGTGGCAGTGTCAAGCGGCAGGTCGCGCCACCACACGCGCACCGACATGAGCGCCCAGCCCAGAAGCAGCAGGCCGAAATACAACAAGGAGGTCTCGCCGCGGTTGACCCACCACAGCCCCAACATGAACCCGCCAAGAATGAGGAGCGCCAGCGAGATCAGCTCGACCGACTCGATGCTCCAGAGCAAGTGGCTGCCATGCTCACGGGCCAGCTCGGCCTGTGGGCCGATGACGATCTCGGACAGCCCGCCCGAACGCTGGCGGGCGCCCACGCGCTGCAAAGCGGAGCCGACCACCTGGATGTCGAGCACGTTGCCTTGAGGCAGCAGCCAGGCAGCGGGCAAGGTCACGAGGTGCGAGTAGCCGCAGTTGCGCGTCAGCGGTTCCGTCATCCGCCCGCCGCTGTAGATTCGGTGGCCGTTCAGGTGGACTTCAAGGTTGGTGCAGGCCCGGTCAATGTAGGCCGCAAGCAGTTCGTCGGGGCGGGTGCCGGCAGGCCGGTCGAAGCTTGTGCGGTACCAGACGCTGCCGTCGTACTTGGGCCTTGATTGCGACCAGTCGTCGGGCAGGTGCACGGGCTGCGCGGGGATGCCTTCAGGGAAATGGATGCCGGCGCTGTTGACGCTCGAGACCTGGTTGATGGCGATAGGATCGGCCTGCGCGCTTGTGACGATCGCGATCAGCCACACGGCCAGGACAGTTCGAATGAGGGTCGCGAGGGCACGTGGCTGCATGGCGGGCGATTGTGCAGGAAGCGCGGGCGCTGAATGCAAGCCGTTCGCTCGATTGACTGGCGCGAAATGCACATCACGCCTGTGGTGTCACTGCAAACCGGCGCATAACTCTTTGTGGGCGGGCTGCCGCCGCAAGGCGACAATGCGGCCTCGAAAGAACGCCGACCCCAACGTGATCCTGCGCCACGCCTTCATCCCCCTGGACAATGCCCGGCTCGCCCACCTGTGCGGCAGCATGGACGAACATTTGCGAGATATCGAGTCCACGCTCGAGGTCAGCATCACGCGGCGCAACGAATCCTTCCGCATCGAGGGCGTCAAGGCGCAGGCCGAGCGCGCGGTCGGGCTCCTGCAGGCCATGTACGACCGGGCAAAGAAGCCGATTCCTGCGGAAACTTTCCAGCTTGCTCTGGCCGAAGCCGCAGGTGCTGGGGCGGGAACGTCGGCTGCTGCGCGCGGAACTCGCTCACCGGGGGCGCACGATGGGGAGAATGGCGAACTGGTGCTGCGCACCCGGCGCTCCGACCTTGCCGGCCGCACGCCCAACCAGCACGTGTACCTGCGCAACATCCTCGAGCACGACATCACCTTCGGGATCGGGCCGGCGGGCACGGGCAAGACATTCCTGGCAGTGGCCTGCGCGGTCGACGCACTGGAGCGCAGCATGGTGCAGCGCATCATCCTCACCCGCCCGGCCGTCGAGGCGGGCGAGCGGCTGGGCTTCCTGCCCGGAGACCTCGCGCAAAAGGTTGATCCGTACCTGCGCCCGCTGTACGACGCGCTCTACGACCTGATGGGCTTGGAGCGCGTGACCAAGGCCTTCGAAAAAGGCACGATTGAAGTGGCGCCGCTCGCCTTCATGCGCGGCCGCACCCTGAACCACGCCTTCATCATCCTTGACGAGGCGCAGAACACGACGCCCGAGCAGATGAAGATGTTCCTGACGCGCATCGGCTTCGGCAGCAAGTGCGTGGTCACGGGTGACGTGAGCCAGATCGACCTGCCGCGCGGCACCGACAGCGGGCTGATCGACGCCGAGCGTGTATTGCGCAGCGTGCGCGGCATCGCCACGACGCATTTCACCTCCGCCGACGTGGTGCGGCATCCGCTCGTGGCGCGCATCGTCGAGGCCTATGACGCGGCGCGCTCGGAGGCGACATGAGGATGGGTCGTCCGGAATTGATGCTGTCGCTGCAATTTGCCGACCCTTCGCACCGAACGCACCTGCCGCGGCACAAGGTGGCGCGATGGATTCGGGCGGCCTTGTCTGCGCCGGCGGAGATCACGGTGCGCGTGGTCGATGCGGAAGAAGGCCGGTTGCTCAACCGCGAATACCGTGGCAAGGATTATTCGACCAACGTGCTCACCTTCGACTACAGCCGCGAGCCAGTCGTGTCCGCGGATCTGATCCTGTGTGCGCCGGTGGTGGCCGAGGAAGCGCGCAAGCAGATGATTCCGCTGGAGGCGCACTACGCGCACCTGTTGGTTCACGGCACCTTGCATGCGCAGGGCTACGACCATGAAGCGGATGACGATGCGCAAGAGATGGAAGCGCTCGAAACCGAGATCGTCATGCGGCTCGGGTTCAAGGACCCGTATTCGTAGGCCGATGAAATCCGGGTTGTGCCAAATGGTGATACCGACCCCTCAGAGGCTGAGAGTTTTTCGATCATGCCCGCTCATCACGCCAAAAGCCCCCTGCTCGTCATTGCAAATGCTCGCCATAGCCAAGCTATGGCTGCGCTTTGCGCCGAGATCAGGCGCCTTTTGGCGTGCTGCTCGGACACGTTCGAAATACTCTCAGCCTCTCCTCAGTGCTTCGTCCCGATGTAGCGCTTGCGCCAGAAAAAGATGCTTAGCCCGATGCCGAGGATCGCCATCACGCCCGCCACGGTCCAGAAGCCGCGCGCACTGTGAATCAGCGGCAGGCCCTCGAAATTCATCCCGAAAAATCCCGTCACCAGATTGAGAGGCAGGAAGATCGCGGTCAGCACTGTCAGGGTCCGCATGATGGCGTTCGTGCGATGACTCTGCGCCGCGAAATGAATCTCCACGGCGGCCTCCGACGACGACTCCAGCCGCCGCACGTGGCTCAACACGCGTTCGATGTGCTCGAGCACGTCACGTGAACGCACACGCAGCAGATCTCTCTCGCGTCGCTCGCCGCCTGTCGGCGGATCGGGCCATTCGTCGAGCGCGTCGATCCATTCGACGATCGCGCTCCGCTGGTCCTCGCAAGTCTCTTCCAGCATGTGCAGCGTGTTGCGCGATTCGAGCAGCAACTGCCACGTGTCGTAGGTGTTGCGCGGGCTGAAAAGCTCTTGCTGCAAATAGCCAAGCTGCCGGGTGAGCAGGCGGCGCAGTTCGAGGTAACTGTCGACCATGTGGTTGACCATGCGCAGCATCAGGTCCGCCGGGCTGGTGGGCAGGCGCACGATCAGCCGACTTTCGCTGCCTTGAACCTGGTCCTTGAGCCGGTTGGCGAAATGGTCCCGCACCGTGCAGTCAGTCGGGTGCACGGTCAGAAGCACTCGGTCGAAGAGCGAGAAGCCAACGGGGCTGGTGTCTATGGACGCGAGCGCCTTGCGCGCGGTGGCCAGGGTGCCCGTGTTCTCGTCGATGAACATCGGCGCACTGCCGCCGCCGGCGGCGAGCCGTCGGAATACGAGGATGTCGTACCACGAGGTGTAGTCGTAATGCGAGGGCAGTTGAATGTTCAGCAGGTCGACGATATGCGGTTCGAACAACTGCCCGCCCGTCCATCGTTGCAAGGAGGCCTGCAGCAAGCCCGCATTGACCTCGAACTCGCGCCGCGCCGAACCGATCCACAAATATCCGACGGCTGGTAATTGCTCTGGAAATGATTCGAGCTCGGTGAACTGATCGCCGCAGATGTGGAAGATGCGCATTAGTTCTGCCGCCGGGCCGCCCCAAGGGAGGACTGCGCCTCCTCGCGGGGCAGGAGCGAAGCGACGTGGGGGCTGCTCATTGATCGAGGAGGCGAGCGGCGTCCAAAGCGAAGTAGCTCAGTACGCCATCCGCGCCTGCGCGCTTGAATGCAAGCAGGCTCTCCATCATCACGGCATCGTGGTCCAGCCACCCGTTGGCCGCCGCGGCCTTGAGCATCGCGTACTCGCCGCTCACCTGATAGGCAAAGGTCGGAAAGCGGAATTCATCTTTCACCCGTCGCACGATGTCGAGATAGGGCATGCCGGGTTTGACCATCACCATGTCCGCGCCTTCGGCGATGTCGAGCGCCACTTCGCGCAGCGCTTCGTCTGTGTTGGCGGGGTCCATTTGATAGACCTTCTTGTTGCTCTTGCCGAGGTTTTTGGCGGAGCCAACAGCATCGCGGAAGGGGCCATAGAAGGCGCTCGCATACTTTGCGCTGTATGCCATGATTTTCGTGTGAATCAGGCCGCGCGATTCGAGCGCCTGGCGGATCACGCCAATACGGCCGTCCATCATGTCGCTGGGGGCAACGATGTCGACGCCGGCCTCGGCTTGCACCAGCGCCTGTTGCCTTAGAACTTCAACAGTTTCATCGTTGACGATGTAGCCGTTCTGATCGAGTAAACCGTCCTGGCCGTGGCTCGTGAACGGGTCGAGCGCGACATCGGTGAGCACGCCGAGTTCGGGGAAGCGCTTCTTCAGCTCGCGCACGGCGTTGGGTACGAGACCTTGAGGATTCAGCGCCTCTTTTCCATCCTCAGTTTTGAGACTTGCATCGATCACCGGAAAGAGCGCAATGCATGGCACGCCGAGAGTCAGGCATTCGTCAGCAAGCGGCAGCAGACGGTCGATGGTTCTGCGTTGTACGCCCGGCATCGATGCGATGTCTTCAGTGCGATTCTCGCCAGCCAAAATGAACACCGGCAGGATCAGATCGCTGGCATGTAGGCGATGTTCGCGCACCATCGAGCGGCTGAATTCATCGCGGCGCAGACGCCGTGGGCGGCTGGCGGGATAGGGGGGGAGTATGGACACGGTGCGCAATTCCGGTGAAGTGTGAACGGGCGCGTTTGTCGACCCTGGAACCCAGGTAAAACTTCGCGTTATTCCGGGTGTTGTTCGCTCCCCGGAAGCGCCGTTCATCTGCTAAAGTAATCGATGAATGATAGCCGCAAGGTGGTCATTCCCTGCTTTTCCTCCCTGAGCAGGTGCCTCAACGTGATGACAGCGTTAAGGCTTTTGAGCCCTGACCTTCTGGTTGGGGCTTTTTCTTTGTGGCGACCCTTAGGATTTGGCCCGAAACAATTTCCCGTTTTTTGGGGGGCGCTGGGCGGGCGCGCTGCGGCGTTGCTCCTCACTTGTGTGGCTCGCCACACGGCGCTCGGAGCGCCTTGCATCGCATCCCGCCCAGCGCC
>Ga0136846_1230405_pt1 | contig 18287 bp, 19 predicted proteins | sample HopSoiMetagenom2_FD_96841 | JGI IMG/M metagenome (GOLD analysis project Ga0136846, IMG submission 96841) | Grasslands soil microbial communities from Hopland, California, USA - 2 Assembly 2016 (version 4) | ecosystem: Environmental > Terrestrial > Soil > Grasslands | place: USA: Hopland...
CCGCCGGTCTGCAAGCTGATGGACTACGGCAAGTTCCGCTACCGCGAGCAGAAGAAGGAACACGAGGCGAAGCGCAAGCAGAAGCAGATCCAGGTCAAGGAGATCAAGTTCCGCCCCGGCACCGACGAGGGCGACTACAAGATCAAGCTGCAGAAGCTGATCGATTTCCTCGAGGAAGGCGACAAGGCGAAAGTCACGTTACGCTTCCGCGGCCGGGAGATGGCGCACAAGGAGTTCGGCGAGCGCTTGCTCGAGCGCGTGCGCAAGGATTTGGATGCCATCGGCGTGGTCGAGCAGTTTCCGAAGCTTGAAGGCCGCCAGATGGTGATGGTGCTGGCTCCGAAGAAGAAGGCGGAGCCGGTGAAGAAGGAAAAGCCGGAAAAAGCAGCAGCGCCGAAACCGGAGCAGCAGAAAAAGGCTCCGCCGGCGAAGCCCGCTACCGCACAGCGGTAAACAAGTGATGGCCGTGGCTGTTGAAGCGTCCGCGTAGCGGACCGCCCGGCGTCAAGCTAAAACAGAGCAAGGAGTAGTCATGCCCAAGATGAAGTCGAAACGGGGCGCTGCGAAGCGCTTCACCGTCCGCCCGGGCGGCAGCATCAAGCGGGGCGGCGCCTACAAGCGCCACATCCTCACCAAGAAGACGACCAAGCGGAAGCGCCAGATGCGCAAGCGCAGCGCGGTGGACTTCACCAACCTCAAGGCAGTGCGCAGCATGCTGCCGTACTCGTCGTAAGGAGCGCGCCATGCCAAGAGTCAAGCGTGGAGTAACGGCGCGCGCGCGCCACAAGAAGGTCCTCAAGCAGGCCAAGGGATTCCGCGGCCGCCGCAAGAACGTATACCGCGTAGCGAAGCAGGCGGTGATGAAGGCCGGCCAGTACGCCTACCGCGACCGGCGCAACAAGAAGCGCACGTTCCGTGCGCTGTGGATCGCGCGCATCAACGCGGCCGTGCGCGAGCTCGGCATGAGCTACAGCACGTTCATGGCGGGCCTGAAGCGCGCGAACATCGATATCGATCGCAAGGTCCTCGCCGACCTCGCGGTGACTGACAAGGCGGCCTTCGACAAGATCGCCGGCCAAGTCAAAGCAAACCTCGCGCACTAAACCTAGTTGGACCTAGACGGCATCGTCTCGCGCGCGCTCGCCGCGTTCCGCGCGGCGAGCGATGCCGCGTCCCTCGAGAACGCGAAGGCGAAGTTCGTCGGCAAGCAGGGCGAGTTGACCGCCTTGCAGGCGACATTGAAGTCGGCGTCGCCCGAGGAGCGAAAAACCTTGGGCGCACGCTTCAATGCCGCCAAGCAGAGCATCGAGGCCGGCTTGCAATCGCGCCGCGACGAGCTCGCCAACGAAAAGCTGAACGCGCGCCTCGCGGAAGAGGCGCTCGACGTGACGCTGCCCGCGCGCGGCCGCGGGCGCGGCGGCGTGCATCCGGTGATCCGAAGCTGGCAACGGATCGAGGCGATCTGGCGCACCCTCGGCTTCGATGTCGCCGACGGACCCGAGATCGAGACCGACTGGTACAACTTCACCGCGCTCAACAATCCGGAGAACCATCCGGCGCGGTCGATGCAGGACACCTTCTACGTCGACATGAAGGACGAGCACGGCTTGCCGCTCCTCCTTCGCACTCACACCAGCCCGATGCAGGTGCGCTACGCGCGCATGCACGAGCCGCCGATCAAGGTCATCGCGCCCGGGCGCACGTATCGCGTCGACTCCGACGCTACGCACTCGCCGATGTTCCACCAGGTCGAGTGCCTGTGGATCGACGAGGACATCAGCTTCGCCGACCTGAAGGGCGTGTACACGCAATTCCTGCGCCGCTTCTTCGAGGACGATAACCTCGAGGTGCGCTTCCGCCCCTCGTTCTTCCCATTTACCGAGCCTTCCGCCGAGATCGACATGAAGCTGAAGGGCCGCTGGCTCGAAATCTCCGGTTCCGGCCAGGTGCATCCCACCGTGGTGAAGAACTTCGGCCTCGATCCCGAGCGCTATATCGGCTTCGCTTTCGGCTCGGGACTCGAGCGGCTGACGATGCTGCGCTACGGGATAGAGGACCTGCGGCTCTTCTTCGACGGCGACCTGCGCTTTCTTTCCCAGTTCTCATGAACGTTCCCGAGAGCTGGCTACGCAGCTTCTGCGATCCCTCGATTTCCGGCGATGCGGTCGCGGAGCGCCTCACCATGGCCGGCCTCGAGGTCGAGGCCTACGACGCGGTGGGCCCGCAATTCAGCGGTGTCGTGGTCGCTGAAATCACGAATGTCGAGCGCCATCCCAATGCGGACAAGCTGACGGTATGCACGGTCGACACCGGCAGTGAACAGCTGAAGGTCGTGTGTGGCGCGCCCAACGTGCGCAAGGGCATGAAGGTGCCGCTTGCCCAGGTGGGGGCGCGCCTTCCCGGTTTGGAAATCAAGCAGGCCAGTCTGCGCGGCGTGGAGAGCAGCGGCATGCTGTGCTCGGCGCGCGAGCTCGGGCTGTCGCAAGACCACTCGGGGCTGCTGGAACTCAACGGAGCGGTGGGCAGCGACGCGCGCAAAGCGCTTGGGCTCGACGATCGAGTCTTCACGCTCAAGCTCACTCCCAATCGCGCCGATGCGCTCAGCATCCTCGGCGTGGCGCGCGAGGTATCGGCGCTCACCGGTGCGAAGATGGAGCCGCCGCGAATCGACAATGTACCAGCGAAGGGGCAGGCCAAGCATGCGGTGAAGATCGGCGCGCCCGAGGGCTGCGGCCGGTTTGCCGGACGCGTGATCCGCAACGTCGACGCGGCTGCGCCCACGCCCGACTGGATGAAGCAACGCCTCGAGCGCGCGGGACAGAGAAGCATCTCGGCGCTCGTCGACGTCACTAACTACGTGATGCTGGAGCTTGGACGCCCACTGCATGTCTACGACCTGGACAAGCTGCGCGGCGCGATCGATGTGCGCTGGGGCCGCAAGGGCGAGAAGGTGCTGCTCCTCAACGAGCAAACGGTCGAGGTCGATGAGACCGTGCTCTGCATCACCGATGATTCGGGCGTGATCGGTCTCGGCGGCATCATGGGCGGCGAGACGACCAAGGCGGAAACGACCACCCGGAATCTGTTCCTCGAGTCGGCGTTCTTCTTTCCGGAGGCGATCGCCGGCCGCTCGCGACGCTACAACTTCGCCAGCGATGCCGGCCATCGCTTCGAGCGCGGCGTGGATTTCAACAACAACGTCGACGGCATCGAGCGCGCGACGAGACTGATCCTCGACCTCTGCGGCGGCGAGCCGGGACCGACGCAGGATCTCGTGGTGCGGCTGCCGGAGCGAAAGCCCGTGCGCATGCGCGTCTCGCGCGCGCAGAAACTCATCGGCATGCCTCTGGCAGCGGCGGAAATGCAGAAATGCCTCGAACGGCTGGCACTGCCTGTCAAGCGGGAAGGCGATGAGTTGGTGGTGACGCCGCCCAGCTATCGCTTCGACCTCGCCATCGAGGAGGACATCGTCGAAGAGGTGGCGCGGATCTACGGCTTTGAGCGCATCGCCGCGCATCCGCCGCGCGTCGCCGGCTCGTTTCCCCGCCTCGAGGAAAAGCGCAGCCTGCACGATCTGCGCGAGCGCATGGCCGCGGCGGATTACCGCGAGGTGATCAACTTCGCCTTCGTCGAGCCGCAATGGGAGCAGGACCTCGCCGGCGAATCGAATCCCATCCGCCTGCTCAATCCGATCGCCAGCCAGCAATCGGTGATGCGCACGACCCTCATCGGCTCGCTGGTGGCGAACGTGCGCTACAACCAGGCGCGTAAGGTGGAGCGCATCCGCGTCTTCGAGGTCGGCCGCGCGTTCATCCGGGACGAGAAGGCGGCGGCGGGCCCGCTCGCGGTACGCGGCGTGCGCCAGCCGATGCGGATTGCAGCCGCTGCCTACGGGCCGGCGGTGGAAGAACAGTGGGGTACCGAAACGCGGGGCGTCGATTTCTTCGATGTGAAGGCCGACGTCGAATCGCTGGCGGCGCCGCTCGCCGTGCGTTTCGAATGCACGCAACATCCGGCTTTCCACCCCGGGCGCGCCGCCGTCATCCGGGTCGAGGGACGGGAAGCCGGGTGGATCGGCGAGCTCCATCCCCGCTGGCAGCAGAAGTACGAGCTCGCGCGGCCGGCCGTGCTTTTCGAGCTCGACACGGCTTTCCTGCAGCCGGTGCCGCTACCCAGCTTTGTACCGCCCTCCAAATTCCCTCCGGTGGTGCGCGACATGGCTTTGCTCGTGGATGCTGCACTGCCCACGCAGGCTCTTTTGGACGCCATGGCCGCGGAAAAACCGCCCATCGTGACTACCGTGCGCGTGTTCGACCTGTACCAAGGTCAAGGAGTGCCAGAGGGACGAAAAAGCCTTGCGTTCCGGGTAGTTATGCAAGATACTGAAAGGACCCTCACGGATGCGGAAGCCGATACGGCCCGCGACCAATTAGTGCGGCTGCTGGGGGCGAAGTTTTCCGCAACTCTGCGGAAATAAAAGGGGATCAGGACAGTGATGACGTTGACCAAGGCGGAGCTCGCCGACCTTCTGTTCGAGAAGGTCGGCCTGAACAAGCGCGAGGCCAAGGACATGGTCGAAGCCTTCTTCGAGGAGATCCGCGGCGCCCTCGAGCGAGGCGAAAGCGTAAAGCTCTCCGGCTTCGGCAACTTCCAGCTGCGGGACAAGCCCCAGCGTCCCGGCCGCAACCCGAAAACCGGCGAGGAGATCCCGATCAGCGCGCGCCGCGTCGTTACCTTCCACGCCAGCCAGAAGTTGAAGGCCATGGTCGAGAAAGCCCGCCATGGAGCCAAGCCGCAGGAAAGCTGATCTCCCGCCGATCCCCGCGAAGCGCTACTTCACCATCGGTGAGGTGAGCGATCTTTGTGGGGTGAAGCCGCACGTGCTCCGCTACTGGGAGCAGGAATTCACGCAGCTCAAGCCCGTCAAGCGCCGCGGCAATCGGCGCTACTACCAGCATCACGAAGTCCTGCTGATCCGCCGCATCCGCGAGCTGCTGTACGAAGAAGGCTTCACCATCAGCGGCGCGCGCAACCGCCTCGACAACGCGCGCATGGAGAACGGCCACGGCGCGGCGGAGGAAAAAGAGAAAGTCGATGCTCCAGCGCGCCCCGTAGGCCGGCCGCCGATGGCGCCGGCGGGCAATACCGATCTCGCCGCGATCAAGCGCGAGCTAAGAGCGCTGCTCGATCAGCTGCAGCGGTAAAATTCGGGCCTCAGTTCCGGTATCTCCGTGTAGCGCAGCCTGGTAGCGCACTACCTTGGGGTGGTAGGGGTCGCGAGTTCAAATCTCGCCACGGAGACCAACTCCCTACTCGACGGTGAAGGCCACGATCTCCTTCGTCGACACCGACGGCTGGCCGAAGGCCAGGCGGCCGCGGCCGGAAAGGGTGAATTCCTCTCGCTGAACCAGGACTTCCTGCGCACCTTCCACGGTGACGTACGTGCCGTTGGTACTGTGGTCGATCAGGAACCACTTGTCTTGCCGCCGCTCGATCGTGCAATGCAGCCTCGACGCCTGGTCGTCGGCGACGGTGATGCCGCAATTCTCGTCGCGCCCGACCGTCAGCGAGTCGCGCTCGCGCCGCCGCACATGCGTGCGGCCGCCGTAGACGAGGGTCAGCGCGCTCGCCGCCGGGCGCGTGGTGCGGCTCTTGGCAAAAAGCGTGGCGTTGTCGTCGGCACGCCAGACGAGCTCGCACAGCGCAACTTGCCCGGAGCGGCCCTTGATATCGATCGAGTAGAGCTTGCGCATCCAGGCGCGGTAGAGCGGCGAGAGGTGCGAGGCGGTCTCGCGCGTGGTGATGATCTGTCCGCTAGCCGCCTGGGCGACGAGCTGCGCGGCGAGGTTCACCGTGTCGCCGAACACGCCGTCGTCCTTCTGGATCACCGGCCCATGGTGAAAGCCGACGCCGAGGGCGAGCTTCGTTTCGGCGGCCTGTGGCAGCGTGTCCATCGCGGAATGCATGGCAGCGGCCGCATCGGCCGCCGCGTCCGGTGTCGGCAGAAGGATCATCAGCTTTTCAGCTGCCAGGTCGAGGACGCGGGCGCCGCAGTGCTCCGCCGCTTTCTTCAGGTGAGCGAGGCAGCCGGCGAGTGACGCGACGGCCGCGGCGTCGCCGGCTTTCGCGATCAGGTCGGCGCCGCCAAGGATGACGGCGAAGAGAACGGTAGTCTCCCGCTCGAGCCGTTCGCCCTGCGCTTGCCCCATGGCAGCATCGTACTAGACCCAGACCTGCAGCACATAGTCGAACGCCGCCTGCGCATTGGTCATGTCCACGCGCTGCAGCTTGATGCGCAGTCCGTCCTTGGTGCGCTTCAGCTCATGGCGATAGGCGCCGGCGAAGTGGCGCACGTCGTCGCGCCGCAGCTCCATCATGTGAAAGCGCGAGCGCGCCACGATCTCGTCGCCGGTCGCTTTCTCGATGATCACGTTGGAGACGACGTGGTTGGTTTCCCACAGCGGTCGCTGCGACCAGGCGTCGGGGTGCAGCACGCGCTTCATCCGCACCGTCATGAGGTTCTTGTCCTCGGCGAAGATCGCCGGCTGCCCGTCCCAGGTCTTGTAGCTCGGCTCGGGCGGCATCCAATAAATCCCCTCCGGCGTAAAGAGATCGATCCAGGCCTGCCAGTTCTTGCCGTCGAGGATCTCGGCCTGGCGGTAGAGGAGCTGCTCGACCTCGTGCTGCAGCTCGAGATCAGCCACGCATGTACTCCGCCCAGGCCTTCATCTGATTGCGCATGGGCGCTTCCGAAGTGCCCATGTTGGGCGCGCTCGACACTTGGCCGTCCTGCTCGATGTCGTGGCCGTGGTGGCGGGCGAAGCTCACCCAATCGCCGCCGTCGGAGGCGAGGCCCTGGTGGCATTTCCAGAAGTTCTCTAGGTCATCCGCGTTGATCAGCGTGGCCGGCGAGTTCACCAGGTTGTAGTAGGCAAGCGAGCGGCGGTAGATCGCCTCGGGCGCGCCCTTGAGACGAAAGTGCCAGATTTCGGTGAGCGTGCGGTCGACGCCGAGCGGCCGTACGGCGCGCAGCTGCTGCAGCGGCGATTGCACGGAGAGGCCGGGGTAGACGAGCACGTGGTGGATGTTGACGCCGACGATCTCCTCGAACCGCTTCTGGCCGTACTTCTGGATCATGATCTTGTCGTATGCGAGCGTATCGGGGTCCTGCGGCCGCAGGCCCATGTAGCCGGTGAGGATGCAGTGGCCATACGGGTAGTTGATGGTCTGGAAGTGGTCCCACTTGTCGATGGTCACCGTGGCGAAGGCAGAAAGCATGTGGTACGAGAGGGCTTCCCCGGCCTTTGCCTGCTTCGCGATTTCCTTTTCCACCTCGTGCGCGGCGCGGCCGGTGGACTGGTGCGTCACCGACGGGTGCAGCGCGTCGATCTGGTTCTCCATGAAGAGCTTCCAGTTGGAGTGCTGGATGACGCGGAAGCAGTTCGGCACCACTTCCACCTCGCCGTCCGGCGCGCGATCGCACATGTCGTCGAAGGCGACAATCGCCTGGCCGAGGAACTCCTTGAGCGTAGGCCCGTCCTTGGCGAGGCTGGCGAAGACGAAGCCGCGATAGTTCTCCACCCTCGCCGCGTGCTTCATGTTGCAGTCGGACTTGTCCTTTTCGTAGCGGGTACCGGCGTAGCCCGATTCCATCATCGGGATGTTCTTCAGCTTGCCGTCGAGGTGGAACTGCCAGGCATGGTAGGAGCAGCGGAAGAACTCGCCCGTGTTGCCCTTGCGGTCGCCGGCGATCATGTTGCCGCGGTGTGGGCAGCGGTTGTAGAGGACGCTGATCTTGCCGTCCGGGCCGCGCACCATGATCATCGGCTGGCAGCCGATCTGCACGGTGTAGTAGTCGCCCGCCTTCGGCACCTGCGTCTCGTGCCCGCAGTAGATCCAGACGCGCTCGTGGATGCGCTGCATCTCGAGCTCGAAGATCTCGGCGCTGGTGTACACCTGGCGGCGCACGCGGTCGGGCTCGACCATCGTTCGCAGGTCGGGAATCGATTCACGAAGCATGGGTTTCTCCTCCTTCTGAAACGTAGTCTTCCAGGTTGGAGCGCATGCGCTCCAAGGTCTTGTGCAGCTGCTCGATCTCGCCCTTCGTCAGGCCGGCGAGGGCGAGCTCGTTCAACCGCTGCACCGCGGGCCATACCTTCTCGAACAGCTTGCGCCCCGATGGGGTGAGCTCCAGCCGCGTCACGCGCAGGTCCTCGCTGTCGGCTAGGCGCGCGAGCCAGCCGGCGTCCTGCATGCGGTCCACGGTGCGGGTGAGAGTGGTGCGGTCAATCGTCGCCAGGTCGGCGAGCTCCGACATGGCGCAACGTTGCCGGGCATACAGCGCCGCAAGTGCGCGCCACTCCGGCACACGCAGCCCGAACTCGCGCAGCCCTTGCGTGAGCTCGCGGTCGCGTGCCCCGATCACCTGCGTAAGCCAGTAGAAGACGTGGCTGTCGAGGTCGAAGGCGGCGGGCACAGGCGCAACGTAACGCCAAATTACGTGCGTTTGCAACTATTTGGGCTTCGGAAGGACTGGGCTGCTGCGCCGGACGGACTACGTTGTAGCCAAAGAGCGACGTAGAACCGTAACGGCAATCGTCGGAAGATGCTGACCTGTGTAGGACGTCACCTACACAGGACTGGATGAGCGGCAGTCACGAAGTTATCAGTGCCATCCGAGAGACCGACTCGAAGCGAGCCGGTCCACGGTAGCGCCAAACTGTGTGTAGTCGCCGTCTGATTCGCCAAAGCTTGGGTCAGTACCGGAGGGCAGGTCTAGCGGACCTGCCCTCTTTTTTTGTGCCCTTGCTCTGTTAAAGATTCTGCAGGATCGGCCGCGGCGGCGGTATCGCCGCCTGCCGCGTCGTCGTGTCGAAGGCAGTGGATTCCGCGTTAGCTGCTTCGCGACAGGGAAATCCCTGATTTTGTGATTCTAGATACCGGCTACGCGGTGAGCGAGGGCCTCACTTCGCGCGCAAAGAGGGCGAGTGAACGCATGGCGTGGTCGGGCGCGATGTCGCCGAAGGAAAAGACGCACAGCAGGTAGTTGGCGCTCGTCACATCGAGCATCTCCTGCAGCTTGTCGACGACCACCCGCGGGCTGCCGGTGATCAGGCGGTGTGCCGAATCCTCGGAGTAAGGGTCGTTCTTGTGCACGTCGGGCCGACCAAGCTTGCGCGTCAGGTGGTGGATGTGCGAGGCCCACTTGTCGTAGGCGCGCAGCCCGATCTCCTCCGCCTCGGCATCGTTTTCGGCGATCACGAGGTGCTGGGTCTTGGCGAGGAACGGCTCGGCGACTTGCCCGTTATGCCGGCCGGGATCGGCGCGATGCTCGGCCCAGATCCTACGGTAGAGATCGAAGTGCGGCTTGCACTGCCTGAGAGGGCCGAGGAAAGCGGTGTGATAGCCGTGCCGGGCGGTGAACTCGACCGAGTCCTTGTTCGAGCTCGGGAACCAAAGCGGCGGGTAGGGCTTCTGCACGGGCTTTACATGCAGCTCGACGTCCTTGTACTGGTAATGCTTGCCGCCGTAGTTGAGGGTGTCGCCCGCGCATGCGGCAAAGAACACGTCGAGCGTCTCGCGGTATCGCTCGCGCGAGTGCTCGATGTTCTGCATGCCGAAGATCTGCGACTCAATCGGCGACACGCCGCGCCCGACGCCGAGCTCGAGCCGCCCGCCGGAGAGCTGGTCCAGCATGCAGACCTCGTTGTAGAAGCGATAGGCGTCGTACCACGGCAGGCAAAAGGTGAGCGCGCCGAGGCGTAGGCGCTGGGTGCGCTGACTCATCGCCGAGAGGAGCACGCTCGGGCTCGCGTCGATCGAGAGCGGCGTGCCCTGGTGCTCGGCAAGGAGATACGCGTGCAGGCCCGCCTTGTCGGCGGCTGCGGCGAGCGCGAGCTTGTGCGTGTAGACCTCGCCGGGCGAGCGCGTGTCCGACGCCTCGACCCAGTAGAAAAGGCCGATGCGCAGCTTCTCGATCATTGCCATACCTTTCTCGCCGCTTCGACCACGCGCTCGAGCTTGCGCCGCTGGTCGTCCTCGCTCACCAGATTCCCGACCACGTCGGAGCCGAAGCCGCACTGCGGACTGATGGCGAGGCGCTCGAGCGGAACGTATGTCGCCGCCTCTTCGATCCGTCGCACGAGATCCTCGACGGTCTCCAGCGGCGCCACCTTGGTGCTGACCAGGCCCAGCACCACGACCTTGTCCTTCGGCACGAAGCGCAGCGGCGCGAAGCCGCCGGCGCGCGGGCTGTCGTACTCGAGGAGGAAGCGCTGGTATGGCAAGTCGTTGAAGAGCTGCTCGGCAATGGCGTCATAGCTGCCTTCGCGGTGCCACATGCTGCGCTGGTTGCCGCGGCACAGATGGATGCCGAAGGTGACGCCCGGGAATCCCTGCACCAGTCGCGCATTCGCCTTGAGCGAGCGGGCGAAGTTCGCCATCGGATCTTCGCCGCGCTTTTTCATCGCATCCACGGACGGCGCGTCGACATACGCCGTGTAGCCGGGCTCGTCGATGTGCACGTAGCGGCAGCCGGCGCCGGCGAGCTCTTCAATCATTTGGCGCTGGATGGACACCACATCGTCGAGGAAATGATCGACGGTCGCGTAGACGGCCTTGGATGCGGCATGGTCGAAGCGCTGCTGGATGCGATCCGGGCCGATGAGCGAGACTTTCACCGGCCTCTTGGCGAGTGCCGTGGCGCGGCGGTATTCCTCCAGCGGCACGTTGCGGTTCAGCCGCAGCCGCTGCACGACGGGGCGGCGGTGGACGACCGGCGTGCCGGCTGCGGCCAGGTCCGGCATGTCGAAGCGCGCGAGCGGAGCGCCGCCGGCCACCCGGCGCTCGTGGCTGGTGAGCGTCTCCTTGCCGGTGTCGTAGCCATCGACCGCGAGGCCAAAGCTATCCTGGAAATTGAGCCGGCTCACTTCGCCGTCGGTGACGACGTCGAGCCCGACCGCTTCCTGAAGCGCGATGTGTTCACGCACGCAGTCGAGCTCGATGGCCGAGAACTCGCCCGGTGAGATCCGCCCGGCTTCGAGTCGTTGCCGCGCCTCCTTCCAGCGCGCCGGGCGAAGCAGGCTGCCGACGACGTCGGTGCGGATGCGATCGAGCGCGGCCATCAGTCCTGGCGCACGCCGGCGGCTTTCACCGCCTGCGCGTAACGCTCCATGTCGTGGCGCACGAAGCGGCTATAGCTTTCCGTGCCGTCCTCGCGAAGCTCCATGCCCAGATGGGCCATGCGCTCGGCGATGTCGCGTTCGCGCATGATCCTCGCCACCGCCGATTGCAGGCGCGTCACTACCTCGCGCGGCGCGCCGGCGGGTGCCTGCAGCCCGATCACGGTGGCGATATCGAAGCCCGGATAGCCTTGCTCGAGGGCGGTCGGCACGTCGGGCAGGCTCGCCGAGCGATGCTCGGTGCTGATGGCGTAAACCTTGAGCTTCCCCGACTTGATGTGTGGCGCGACGTTCGGGATGCCGGACCAGCCGGCTTGCACCTCGCCGCCGAGCAGGGCAGCGACGAGCGCCGTGCCGCCTTTGTACGGCACATGCAGCAGATCGATGCCGCCGCGCGCGGCGAACACCGCCATCGTCAGGTGGTGCACCGACCCGTTGCCGGCCGAGCCGTAGCTCATCGCGCCGGGCTTCAACTTTGCCAGCGCGACGAATTCGGCGAGCGTATTCGCCGGCACGCTGGCCGGCGCGACGAGCACAGTGGGCACGGCGGCGAGCGCCGTGATGAGCGTGAAGTCGCGCAGCGGGCTGTAGGTCAGCTTCGAGTTCAGCGCTGGGTTGATCGCCATCGCACCGGAGTCGCCGAGCATCAGGACGTGTCCGTCGGGATTCGCGCGTGCCACCTGCTCCGCCGCCACCACGCCGCCCGCGCCGGGGATGTTCTCCACTACGAAGGGTTTGCCGAATTGGTCCGATAGGCGGGCGGCCAGCATGCGCGCGAGGACGTCCGGGTTCCCGCCGGGCGCGGCGGCGGCGATGAGGCGAACGCTCTTCGACGGGTAGTCCTGCGCCTGCGCGGTCGCGATGGCCATTAGCAGGATGGCGAGCAAGGCTTTCATCATCCCCTCCGGTCGACGAAACGCGGCGCCTTGACGTTCGCCTCGAATTCCTTGGCGATCGTGCCGCGCGCGAGGAGGCTCACTTCCGGCGTGACCTGGAAGACGCGGCGCACCATCTGCACGATGCTCTCCGACCCGCCAGAGCGGGTCTCGACGTGCAGGTGCAGGAGGTCGTTGTCGCCGGCGTTGCGCACTTCGGCGCGGAAGTCGACCACGGCCGGATCACGGAACATGGCGTCTTCCAGCTCCGCATGATTGATGTTCACGCCGCGCACCTTGAAGAAGCCAACCGTGCGCCGGGCGTGCCGCATGATGGGGAACACCGACCATGGATGCGGGCCGCCCGTGGACGAGGTGAGCGACACGAGATCTCCCGAGCTCCAGCGCAGGAACGGCGTCATCGTGTTGGACCAAAGCGCGGTGACGACGAGCGAGCCGACTTCGCCCTCCCGCACCGGATCGCCCTTGTCATCGAGCACTTCGAGGTGCCAGAAGTCCGTGAAAGCGTGCAGCCCGCTATGGTCGATGCTCTCACCGGAGACGATGGCGGCTTCGGTCATGCCGAAGTGGTCGAAGACCTGCGCGCCCCAGGCGCGCTCCAGCTTCTCGCGCTTGACGGGCGAAAGCGGCTCGGCGGCGACGACCAGCTTCTTCACCGTCGAGCGGGAGAGATCGATGCCTTTCGTCTCGGCGAGGTTGGCGAGGTGAAGGCCATAGCTCGCCATGCCGATCCAGATGGTGGGCTTCAGCTCCCCGATGAGCTCGAGCTGCGCTTCGGAGGCGGTATTGTTGCCCGCCCCGCACCAGACCGTGCCGATGCCGAGGTTGATCGCGGCTCGCGCGTAAAGGTGGGCGACCGGGTGCACGCCGAGCGGGAAGGACACATGCGCGCAGTCGTCCGCGCTTGCGCCGACCAGCGCCCAGGCGCGCTCGAATGCCGCGATATTGGTTTGCATGTCCTCCGCCGAGCGCGGATAGAAGAGCGGCCGGCCGGTGGTGCCGCCGGAACGCCAGTACTCCACGACGTGCGTACGCGGCGCGATGCAGAACTCCTCGTGGAACCGGTCGGCCGGAATCTCGCGCAGCGCTTCCTTCGTGAGCACCGGGATGCGGCGCCACACCTCCGGCTCGTGCACGCGCTCGAGGTCGAGCTTCGGCATGCGCTTCTTCCAGAACGGCGAGCGCAACGCCCGCTCGAGCGCCAGGCGCCGCCTTTCCTTCTGCATCGCTTCGATCGCCGCCTGGGATCGCGGCCAGCGCAAGTCCATGGGAATTGGGGTCAGATCAACATTTCAGGATCATCGGAGCAACTGCGCTCATTGTCCTCAAATGTTGCTCTGACCCCAATTATTTAGTGCAGTATGTTTTGCAGAAGGAGCATCAACCCGCCCAGGATCGCAAGGTTGCCAAGCAGCGTGATGCGCGAGAGGTTGCGCTGCAGGGGATCGGGTTTCTGCCAGAAGCGATGGAAGATCGCCGTCGCGGCGATGGTGAAGATCATGAGCAGGACCACGCCGCTGGCCGCATGCCACTCGGCGATGATCAGCGCGCAGCCGGCGAACTGGATGGCGATGCCGATCCAGAAGGCGGCGGTCGGAAAAGGCACGCCGAAGCCCGCCATGCGCCCGATGTGATCGGCGATGCGCGCCTTGGTCAGGTTGGAAATGCCGGTGAGCAGGAAGAAGCCGACGATGAGCCATTTGCCGGCGAAGCCAAGGAGCGGTTCTCTCATTTTCTAGACACCTAGGTAGCGATGCCACAGCTCGCGGTCGGCGTTGAGCTCGGCGGACGTGCCGCGCCAGGCGACGCGGCCGCGCTCGATGATCGTATGGCGGTCGGCGAGCCGCACCAGCCTCTCGATGTACTTGTCGATGACCAGGATCGTCTGGCCGGTCGCGCGAAGGGTGGCGAGGCAGCGCCAGATCTCCTCGCGCACCAGCGGGGCCAGGCCTTCCGTCGCTTCATCCAAGATCAGCAAATGCGGGTTGGTCACCAGCGCGCGCCCTATGGCGAGCATCTGCTGCTCGCCGCCGGAGAGCTGGTTGCCCATATTGCCAGTGCGCTCGCCGAGCCGCGGAAAGAGCTCGAGCACTTTCTGCGGCGTCCAGGGATCGGCGCGGCGCGAACGGTTCTCGGCAAAGGCGATCAGGTTCTCCCACACCGAAAGGTTGGGGAAGATCTGCCGGCCTTCGGGCACCAGGGCGATGCCCATGCGCGCGATGCGGTCCGGTGCCTCGCCCTCGATGGCGCGGCCGCGAAAGCGGATCGAGCCGGACTGCGCGCGCGTGAGGCCCATGATGGAGCGCACGGTGGTGGTCTTGCCCATGCCGTTGCGGCCGAGGAGCGTGACGACCTCGCCGGCGCCGATGTCGAGGTCGACGCCGAAGAGCACCTTGCTCGCGCCGTACGCGGTTTGCAGGTTCTGCACGCTAAGCAGCAAGCTCTTCCCCGAGATACGCCTTGCGCACGGCCGGATCGGCGCGGATCTGCGCCGGCGGGCCGGTGGCGATGAGGCGGCCGTCCACCAGTACCGAGATGCGGTTCGCAAGACGGAACACCGCGTCCATGTCGTGCTCCACGAGGAGCACGGTGAGGCGCTCGCGGATGCGCTGGATGAGCGCAATCATCGCCTGCGACTCCTGGGGTCCCATGCCGGCCATCGGCTCGTCGAGCAGCACGAGCCGCGGGCTGGTCGCGAGTACCAGGCCGACCTCGAGGGCGCGCTGCTCGCCGTGCGCCAGGTTAGAGCTCGTCACCTGCAGTCGATCGGCGAGGCCGATTTCGTTCGCGATGCGCGCCGCTTCCTCGTAAAGCGCGCGCTCGGCGCGCAGCGGCCGCCAGAACGAGAAGCTCGAGCCGCTCCTCGCCTGCACGGCGAGCGCGAGGTTGTCGAGCACGCTGAAGCGCCGGAAGATGCTCGTGACCTGGTAGCTGCGCGCAAGGCCGGCCGCGACGCGGGCGTGGGTCTTAAGCTGCGTGATGTCGGCGCCATCGAAGACGATGCGGCCCGAATCGGTCGGCAGCACGCCCGATATCTGCGCGATCAGCGTCGTCTTGCCGGCGCCATTCGGGCCGATGAGGGCGTGCACCTCTCCCTTCGGGATCTCGAGCGTGACCTCGTCCGTCGCCACCACGCCGCCGAAGCGCTTCGATATCCCGCGCAGCTCAAGCATGTCTTTTCCTGAACAGGCCTGCGATGCCCTCGGGCGCCAGCATCACGATCAATAGCAGCACGGCGCCGACCGCGAGGCCGGCGTGGTCCTGGTAGTTAGGCGCGAGCGATGCCAGCCAGCCGACGCGGTAGTCGGCGATCAAATGTTCCAGGCCGAGGAGCACCGCCGCGCCGATCATGCCGCCCCATAGCGTGCCGACGCCGCCGAGGATCACCATGATCATCAGCGTGCCCGATTGGATCCAGTGCAGCAGGCTCGGGCTCACGTAGCTCGACTGGTTGGCGATCAGCGCGCCGGCGAGCCCGGCGATGGCGCCCGCGATCACGAAGCACAGCAGCTTGTAGCGGTACACCGCAAAGCCAATGGCCTCGGCGCGAGCCTCGTTCTCGCGGATGGCGTCGATGACGCGGCCGAAGCGCGAATGCACGAGGCGATGCAGCCCGTAGAGAACGAGCGCGAGGAGGGCGAGGACCAGGTAATACCAGACGAATTCGTTGCCGAGCGTCACATCGGTCGCGACCGTCGAGCGGCCGGGCATCGATAGGCCATCGTCGCCGCCGTAGGATTTAAGGGAGACGAAGATGTAGTAGATCATCTGCGCGAAGGCGAGCGTGATCATGATGAAGTACACGCCGCGCGTGCGAAGCGACATCGCGCCGATGACGAGGGCCGCGAGCGCGGCGACTACGATGGCGGCTGGCCAGGCGATCCAGACGCTGCGCACACCTTCTACCGCCAGGATGCCGACGACGAACGCGCCGGCGCCGAAGAAAGCGGCGTGGCCGAAGCTCACCATGCCGCCATAACCGAGCACCAGATTCAGGCTGCTCGCCGCGATGGCGTAAATCAGAATGCGGCTCGCGAGGCCGACGTAGAACATGGCGTCCATCGCGTGCATCACGAGGGGAAATAGTCCCAGCGCAAGAAAAACCAGCAGGATGCGAATCATCCGCGCGCCGGGAAGAGGCCTTGCGGCTTGAAGTACAGCACCACCGCCATCAGGAGGTAAATCAGGATGGACGCCACCGCCGGTCCGGCCGCGCTCGCCAGCTGGGGCGGCAGGAAGGTGCTGAACAGCAACGGCAGGAATGCGCGGCCGCTAGTGTCGACGATGCCCACCAGCAGCGAGCCGACGAAGGCGCCGCGGATCGAGCCGATGCCGCCGATGACGATCACCACGAAGGCGAGGATCAGGATGTTCTCGCCCATGCCGACCTGCACGGCGAGGATCGGACCGAGCATGGCGCCGGCGAGCGCGCACAACGCGGCGCCGAGCGCGAATACGGCGGTGAAGAGGCGCCGGATGTTCACGCCCATGGCCGCCGCCATCTCCCGATTCGACGCGCCGGCGCGCACCAGCATGCCGACGCGCGTCTTGGTCACCAACAGGTAAAGAAGCAGCGCTACGAGTGTCCCGGTGGCGATGATGACCAGCCGATAGGACGCATAACGCAATCCGCCCGGTAGCGCGACCGGGCCCGTGAGCTCGGCCGGTGGGTTCAGCATGATCGGCTGCGAGCCCCAGGCGATGCGCACGAGCTCGTTGGCGATCAAGATGATGGCGAAGGTGGCGAGCACTTGTGTGAGGTGATCGCGGCCATAGAGCCTTCGCAGGAGCGTGATTTCGAGGATGGCGCCCACGATGGCAGTGGCGATGAGCGCGAGCGGCAGCCCGATCCAGAACGACCCCGTCGCTTGCACGAAGCTCGCCATGAAGTACGCGCCGATCATGTAGAGCGAGCCGTGCGCGAGGTTGATCATGTCCATGATGCCGAACACGAGCGTGAGGCCCGCGGCGAGCAGGAACAGCATGAGGCCGAACTGGACGCCGTTCAGCCCTTGCTCGAAGAAAAGGATTGCCGACATTAATTGGGGTCTGACCCCAATTAACGCACTACTTCATGCTGCATTCGCCCAGCCAGTGGTCCTTGTGGTTCTGCAGGATAGTGGCGATCTTTTTGTTGACGATGCGACCCTCGCGGTCCTTCACCAGGGCGCGCACGTAGTAGTCCTGGATCGGGGTGCCGTTCGCCGCCTCCTTCCACGGGCCGCGCGGCGTTTTCGCGCGCTCGGGCGCCTTCATCAGAGCGGCGCGGAAAGCCTTCGGATCCTCGACCTTGCCCTTCGCGTCCTTCACCGCCTGGTCGATGATCAGCGCCGCGGTGTATCCCTGCTCCGCGTACAGCGTGGGAATGCGCTTGTACTCCTTCTGGAATTCCTCGACGAACTTGCGGTTGGCGTCGTTATCCAGATCGTAGGCCCACTGCGACGTATCGAAGAGCCCGAGCATCGGCTCGCCGACGGCGCGCACCACGTCCTGATCGGAGGCGAAGCCCGGCACGATCAGCTGGATCTCGTTGGACAGCCCGGCGGCGACGAATTGCTTGATGAAGTTGATGCCCATGCCGCCGGGCAGGAATGCGTATAGCGCATCCGGCTTCGCCGCCCGGATCTGCGCAAGCTCCGCCGAGTAGTCGAGCTGGTTCAGCTTCGAGTAGTACTCGTTGACGATGGTGCCCTTGTACGTGCGCTTGAAGCCGGTGAGCGCGTCCTTGCCGGCCGGATAGTTTGGCGCGATGAGGTAGGCGTTCTTGAAGCCCTTCTGCTGCGCGAAAGCGCCGGCGGCTTCGTGGTGCGCCTCGTTCGGCCACGATGCGGAGAAGAAGTAGGGGCTGCAGCCCTTCCCGGTGATGCTGGTCGGCGTCGCGTTCGGCGCGATATAGAACGTCTTCGCTTCCTGGATCGTCGGCCACACCGCGAGCATCACGTTCGAGAACACGATGCCCGTCATCAGGTTCACGCGATCGCGCTTTAGCAGCCGCTCGGCGAGCTGGCGGCCGGTATCGGGATTCAGCGTGTCGTCGGCGAAGATCACTTCGGTCTTCATGCCGCCGAGCTTGCCGCCGGCGAGCTTGGTCGCGAGATTGAAGTCGTCGCGGATCTCGATGCCGATGCCGCCGGCCGGGCCGGAGAGCGTCGACAGGAATCCGATCTTGAGTTCGCTCGCTGCGTGCGCGCTGAACGCGAAGAACATTGCC
>Ga0136846_1214217_pt1 | contig 18282 bp, 15 predicted proteins | sample HopSoiMetagenom2_FD_96841 | JGI IMG/M metagenome (GOLD analysis project Ga0136846, IMG submission 96841) | Grasslands soil microbial communities from Hopland, California, USA - 2 Assembly 2016 (version 4) | ecosystem: Environmental > Terrestrial > Soil > Grasslands | place: USA: Hopland...
ACTCGGCCTCCCCGGCCGCCACAACCGCCGCAACGCGCTCATCGCCCGCCGCTGCCTGATCGCGCTGGGTCTACCGGGCGCCGGTGACACTGGTGCCGCCGACGGCCGGCTGCGCGCGGCGGCGGCCGGCTACCAGCCGCTGCCGAGCCGGCTCACCCCGGTCGGCACCGTGGCCGGGGTCAGCTTCGTCGACGACAGCCTCTCCACCAACGTGCTGCCCACGCTGGCCGCGCTGGACGCCTTCCCGGACCGCCGGATCGCCCTGATCGTCGGCGGTCACGACCGCGGCATCGACTACACCCCGCTGGCCGCGGGCGTGCTGGCCCGCGCCGCGCCCACCCGCGTCCTGACCCTGCCCGACAGCGGCCCCCGGATCCGCGCCCTGATCGAGGCGGCCGCCGGCCCCCTCCCGGCCGGCCCGCCCCCGGCCGGGCCGCCGGCGTCCGGTTTCGCCGGGGTGAGCGACTGCCCGGACCTGGACGCGGCCGTGGCGGCCGGGTTCGGCTGGGCGCGGCCGGACGGCGTGGTGCTGCTGTCGCCCGCCGCCCCCAGCTTCGGTCACTTCAAGGACTACCGCGACCGCGGCGAGGCCTTCGCCCGCGCCGTCCGCGCGCTCCCTGACAATCCTGACAATCCTGGCAATCTGGTCTAGCTAGTCCTCCCCGGAGAACCGCTCCCAGGCGGCCTGCTTGGTCACGCCGAGCGCCTCTCCGATCCGGGTCCAGCTGATGCCCCGGCCGCGCAGGACGGCCACCTGGTCGTGGACGGCGGCGTCGGCCTGGGTCACCACCGCCTGGACCTTGGCCAGGCTGGCCAGCAGTTCGTCCTCCGGCCGCTCGTCCCACGCCGTGAACCCGGCCGCGGGCGCCTCGGCGATGATCAGGTTGCACAGTTCGATGCACTCATTACAGATGTAGACGCCTGGTCCGGCCACGAGCTTGGCGACCGCGTCCTTGTCCTTCGTGCAGAACGAGCAGGCCAGCGTGCCCAGCCGGGAAGCGCCCGGCACCACGTTCGATGAGCCCGCCATGGTCCAGGGGTGGACCTAGAACTGCCAGCGGGTCGCGCCGCCCGGCTCCACGGTGGCCACCGCCGTCGCGGTGCGCGGGGTGAGCCGGTATACGTGCCACGGCGGCGGCCCGGCCGACGGGGCGCTGAACTCAGCCGTGAGCGCCAGGCCGGTCTCGTCCACCCGGCACGGCCAGCTCTCCGCCCACCGAGCGGCCATGGCGGCGACCGTGGCCGGGTCGCTGACGACCGTCGCTTCGCCGTCCACGACCAGGTCGAAGTCGTGCGTGGCGACGCTGATCGTGCAGCGCGGGTCACGGGCCAGGTTGCGGCCCTTCCGGGTGCCCCGGCCGGTCTCGAACCAGAAGCAGCCGTCGGCCCACAGCGCGCCGACCCCGGTGACGTGCGGGCTCCCGTCCGCGTTGATCGTGGCCAGCCAGCTGGTGTGCCGGCCCGGCCCGCCGCTGCCCGGTACCATGTCCACGCCCGCCCCGAGCCCGGCCCCGATCGCATCCCACTCGAGCAGCGGCGTCTTGTACATCTCGGCAAGATTCTTAGCTTCCATGCCCTACCGACGAAGCCCGCCCCCCAAACTCATCGCCCCTGAAACGCATCCGCCCCCGAAACGCATCGCGGTGGAGCCGGTGTACCCCCGGGTACCTTCTTCGGTATCCGATGTGCCACCCACTCCTATCGGACGGGGCCCACCCGTTCGGTAGCTAGTTCTTGCGGCCGGTGACCGAGCGCAGGCCGGGAGGGAGGTCGGCGGCGCCGAACGCCGTGCCCACCTCGGCCCGGACGCCGTGCGCGGCCAGCAGGGCCGGCAGCGCGGAGGTGTCGATCAGCACGTTCTCGTGGCGCTCGTGGCCGCGCCGCCAGCCGCCCGCCCCGTCCGGGACGAACGTCGTGGCGTCACGGACGAAACGGTCGGGGGCCGGCGCGGAGAACTCGGTGATGATGGCCCAGTCCGCCTCGACCTTGGCGAACGGGCGCTCACCGGCCCGGATGACCCCGTAGTCCAGGTCCAGGATGTCGATCGCCAGCACCCCGCCCGGCCGCAACGCGCCGGCCGCGGCGATCAGCGCCGCCTCGATGGCCGCCCCGTCGGGCAGGTAGCTCAGCACGTGCCCGACCGAGACCACCGCGTCGGCGGGCGGCAGCGGATCGCCGGGCAGGGTGAGCTGCCGCAGGTCGGCGCCGGCGCCCCGTGCTGACCAGGGGGCGAGGGCGGACCGGGCCAGCGCGAGCATGTCGGGCGACGCGTCGGTGGCCGTCACCCGCAGCCCGGCGGCCAGCAGGTGCCTGGTCAGCGCCCCGCTGCCGCAGCCGAGCTCGAGGACCAGGCCGTCCCGCACCGGGGCCAGCAGCTCCAGGATACCCGGGGCGCACTGGTCGCCGTGAAAGCCGTAGCCCCGGTCGTGGATGAGCGCCAGGTCGCGCTGGTAGTAGTGCACCGCGTCAGTCCTTCACCGTAATGCCCAGGTGACGCGCGAGCAGCGGGGCCAGCGCGACCAGCTGGACGCTGTCGATGGTGGTGCCGCGCAGCGACTCGTACCCGCCCGTGATGCCGAGCTCGGCGCCCCGCAGGTCGACCTGGGCACAGGCCGCCTTGGTGAAGTCCGCCCCGGCCAGCGTGCTGCCGGCGAAGCTGACCTGGCGCAGGGTGGCGCCGCCGAACTCGGCGTCCCGCAGCACGCAGTTCTCGAACCTCACCTCGGTGAGCGTGCTGCCGCGGAAGTTCACCGAGTCGAGCTTGGCGTCGCGGAACGTGACCCGGCGCATCGAGCACGAGAAGGCCTGCACCCCGGCCAGCGCGCAGCCGGCCAGGGTGACGTCCTGCCAGCCGGTTTCGGCCAGGTCGCAGGCGACGAACCTGACCTCCCGCAGGCCGGTGTCGGTGAACCGGGCCTTGCGCAGGCTGCCGCCCTCGAACGCGACGCCGGAGAACGAGCACTCCAGGAAGTGGCCGAGCGCGGCGTCGGCCTGCTCGAACGTGATTCCGTCGAACGCCATCCCGTCGTACAGCTCGTCCGGTTCTAGCGCCCCCTGGAACGGAACGAGATCAGCGGCCATGGCACTGACCCTACCGGCGACCACCGTCACGCCCCTCATATGATCGGCCCTGGAACCGGCGAACAACGTGGAAAGGACCGAGCCGTGGCAGACGGCGACGATTTCAACACCCAGGTCATCAACGAATTCAGGGCGAACGGCGGGAAGGTGGGAGGCCCGTTCGAGGGAGCCCCCATGGTGCTGCTCCACCACTACGGGGCCAAGTCCGGCACCGAACGGGTGAACCCTCTCATGTACCAGCAGGTTGGCAGCAGCATTGCCATTTTCGCCTCGGCGGGCGGCGGGCCCCGTGACCCGCAGTGGTACCGCAACCTGGTCGCGCACCCTGATGTCACGCTCGAACTCGGCACGTCGACCGTGAAGGCGCGGGCCCGGGTGGCGGAAGGAAGCGAGCGAGACTCGATCTGGGAGGCCCAGAAGAAGCAGTATCCCCAGTTCGCAGAGTATGAGAAGAACACCGCGCCTCGCGTGATTCCCGTCGTGGTGCTCGACCCGGAAGCGTAACCTCCTTCCTGGCGGCCAATCCGGTCCACATCCGGATATTTCGCATCGGGATACTGCGAGTCTGGATCTTCCAGATCCGTAGTATCCAGATCCGGATAATACGGCCTCAGGTCTGCCGGCCTCTGGTCGGCGAAGGGGTGCGCATGGACGTAGCCGAGCCCGTTGTCCGCACGGCCGCCGGGCAGGTCCGGGGCCGGGCCGAGAACGGCATCGCCGTCTTCCGGGGCATCCCGTTCGCCCAGCCCCCGGTGGGGCACCTGCGGTTCGCCGCCCCGGAGCCGGCCCGGCCCTGGGACGGCGTGCGGGAGGCGGCCATGTTCGGGCCGCCCCCGCCGCAGTCCGGCTTCCTGCTCACCCCGGCGGCGCCGGCCGCGCCGGACGCCGATCCCGGTGACTGGCTGACCGTCAACGTGTTCTCGCCGGATCTGGGCGCGGCCGGGCTCCCGGTCATGGTCTGGATCTACGGCGGGGCCTACCGGTTCGGCTCGTCCGGCATGACCGGCTACGACGGCGGGCCGCTGGCCGGCTCCGGCGTGGTGGTGGTGACCTTCAACCACCGGGTCGGCGTGGAGGGCTACGCCTACCTGCCCGGCGTCCCGGCCAACCGGGCGCTGCTGGACCAGGTGGCCGCGCTGCGCTGGGTCCGGGACAACATCGGCGCGTTCGGCGGCGACCCGGGGCGGGTAACCGTGTTCGGCGAGTCGGCGGGCGCCGGCGCGATCGCGTCGCTGCTGGTCATGCCCGCCGCGGCCGGGCTCTTCGGGCGCGCCATCGCGCAGAGCGTGCCCGGCACGTTCTTCTCGACCGCGCTGGCCGCCGACGCCACCGCCGCCATCGCCTCGGCCGCCGGGCTGCCGCCGACCGCCGCGGCGTTCGCGGCCGCCGCCCCCGCCCGGCTGGCCGCCGCCTCCGACGCGGTGCGCACCGCCGACTACGCCGACCGGTGGGGTCCGGTGGGTCGCACCGGCGTGCCGTTCTCGCCGGTCGTCGACGGCGAGGTGCTGCCCGCCGCGCCGTGGCAGGCGGTGGCGTCCGGCGCCGCCCACGGCGTCGACCTGATCGCCGGGCACAACCGCGACGAGTACCGGCTGTTCACCGCGCTGGCCCAGTTGCGCGGCACGATCACCGACGCGATGGCCGCCCGGGCGCTGCGCGCGCTGGCCGGCCCGGACGGCGAGGCCGCCTACCGCCAGGCCTACCCCGACGCCGGCGCCGAGGAACTGTTCGAGCTGGTCCACTCGGACTGGCTGTTCCGGATGCCGACCCTGCACCTGGCCCAGGCGCACGCCGCGGGGGGCGGCCGGACCTTCCTCTACGAGGTCAGCTACCCGGCCTCGCAGGGGGACCTGGGCGCCTGCCACGCCGTCGAGGTACCGCTGGTGTTCGGGGTCTGGGGAGGGCTGAGGCAGCTGCTGTTCGGTCCCGAGCCGCCGGCCAGCGCGGTGGCGCTCGGCGAACAGATGCGCGCGCAGTGGACCGCGTTCGCCCGGGACGGCGACCCCGGCTGGCCGGCCTATTCGGTGGGCCGCCGCCTCACCCGCGTCTTCGACGACCCGACGGCCGTGGTCCCGTATCCCGAACGGGCGTCCCTGCACATCTGGGACCAGCACCGTTTCGGCGTACTCGACCTGATCGCGGCCCGGGCCTGACCGGTATTCTCTGCCCTAGCCGAACGAAAGGGCTAGGAGTGCCGATATACGCGCTGGGCGACTACGAGCCCGAGATCCACGAGACCGCCTTCGTCCACCCCGACGCGGTCGTCATCGGCCGGGTCACGATCGGGCCCGAGTCGTCGGTGTGGCCGTGCGCCGTGCTGCGCGGCGACCACGGCCGGATCGAGGTCGGCGCGCGGACGTCCGTGCAGGACGGGACCGTGGTCCACTGCACCCACGAGTGGCCGACGCTGATCGGGTCGGACTGCGTGGTCGGGCACAACGCGCACCTGGAGGGCTGCGTGGTGGCGGACCGGTGCCTGATCGGCTCGGGTTCGGTCACGCTGAACCGGGTCACGGTCGGGACCGGCTCGATCGTGGCGGCGGCCTGCCTGGTGCCCGAGGGCTTCGAGGTGCCGCCGGGCACCCTGGTCGCCGGGGTGCCCGCCAAGATCAAGCGGACCGGGCTGGAGCCCGGCTTCACCGACAACGCGGTGAAGTCCTACGTCGAGACCGGCCGGGCGCACCGGGCTGGCCTGCGCCGCCTCGACGCCCCTGGTCATGTCGGCTGGCCGGGCGGCCTAGAAGGCCCCGGTCTGGTCAGCGGCCCCGGTCTCCCCAACCGCTGAGCATGATCGACGGCCTGGCGGTCATCGACGCTCACATGCACGTCCCCCGGCTCAGCACGGTCTCGCCCGCCTGGCTGAAGTGGGCCGAGGACTTCGGCCAGGACTCGCCCTGGCGCGGCGTGTTCGGCCCCGGCGGCGACCCGGTCCCGGCCCGGTTCGACGCCCTGCTCGACGCCGAGGGCGTCGACACCGCCCTGCTGTTCGCCGAGTACAGCCCGCGGGCCACCGGGATCCAGCCGGTCGAGGACCTGCTGCCGCTGATCGCGCACAACCCGGCCCGGTTCCGCCTGGTCGCCAACGTGAACCCGGACGTGCACCCCGATCCGGCCGCCGAGGCCGCCCGCCAGCTCGGCCTCGGCGCCGTCGCGGTCAAGCTGCACCCGGTGCACGGCGCCTTCTCACCCGAAGACCCGGCCCTGCGCGCGGTGTACGAGCTGTGCGCCGAGCGCGGCGTGCCGGTGATCACGCACACCGGCGGCAGCATCTTCCCCGGCTCGGACCCGTCGGCCGGCGACCCTCAGCTGATGCGCCAGGTCATCGCCGACTTCCCGGCCGTGACGTTCGTGCTGGCTCACGGCGGCCGCGGCCAGTGGTACAACGAAGCCGCCGAGCTGGCACTGACGTGCGACAACGTCTGGCTCGACCTGGCCGGCCTGCCGCCCAAGCGGCTGCCGGACTACTACGCCGCCTTCGACCTGGCCGCCCTGGCCCGCAAGTGGATCTTCGGCACCGACTGGCCCGGCGTCCCCGGCATCGCCAGGAACGTTCGCGCTCTCGCCGCCCTGGGCCTGCCCGCCGACATCCTCCCTGGCGTCCTGGCCACCCACGCCACCCACGTCTACCTTGCACCCCTAACCCCGCCCCCGCCCGCCCCCGATGCCTGATTTATGGATCCTGGCCAGAAACGGCCACCTAGAGCCCGAAGCTGGCCACGATCGTGCCGCCACTCCGTTGAGGCGTCATCCAACCTCACCCGCCCCGTGGGCACCATTTCGATTCAGCGGGAGCCCTTACCCGACCTGCCCGCCGAGCCAGCCGCTTTACTTCGCGACCGGAGCGGCTTCTATCCGGCCAGGCTGGGTGTCTCCGCGCCGGAGTCGTCCGTGCTGTCCGCCCCCTCGGCCGCGGTGAGCAGGCGCTGCAGCAGCACGACCTCGCTGCTGTCCAGGCCGGTGCTGACGGGTACCTGGCGGACCCGCTCGGCGGCCAGCGCGAGCGATCGCTGCGCCGCGCTGAGCTGCTCCCGGAGCCGGACGTTTTCCTCGGCCAGCTTGCCGTGCTTGGTCCAGGCCGTGGCCAGCTCGTACTCCAGCCCGGTGACCGTCTGCTGCAGCTCCGAAGAATCCGCCGGCTGGCCCGCATCCGGCTGGCCCGTCTCCGGCTGGCCCGTCTCCGGGTCGGCCGCGGCCAGTCGCCTGACCACCTGGACAAGCAGGCGGCGGGCCAGCTCGTCGTAGTCGAAGCCGGCCGTTCCCGCCGCCGGGAGCCCGCCCGCCGCGGTGAGCCCGGGCGGCCCGGAAGCGACCCGGGGGACGCTGCCCGGGAACGGCCCGGTTAGCCGGGCCGTTCCCGGGCCGGCGATAGTCACCGTCCCCAGCCTGATCCGGTATGTCCGCTTACCTCGCACTTCGCGCTCGATCAGGCCCGAGCGCTCCATGCCGGACAGCAGCTGCGCGAACGCCACGCTGGACCCTGGATAGCCGACCGCCGCGGCGAGCCGCGTGCTGGCCATCCCGTTGGCGTCGAAAAGCTCGCTGACCTCCGTCAAGTACGAGATGATGTGCTCGCGTGTTCCTACGGCCCTCTTTCTGGCCGTCTTTCTCCCAACCCCCACGGCAGCACCTCTCCCCACCCATGGCAATCATGCCTGCCGACCACCTCATGATAGTACGGCCACCTCCTTAGCAGCAGGGATAGCGTCGGCCTGACCGGGTCTGCGTAGATAACAGTTGGATGCCAATCACGTCGCGCGGGGCGCTATGAGGTTCGATGGCCCGGCGCGGCGGGAGCTGAGGGGCTGGACAGCTGACGTACGATCGAAGGGCAGTCGCCGCCCCTGCGTCACGCTGACGAGCCGAAACCAGCCGTCGGTTGCGCACGTTGTCATTGGTATCCGCTCGAACCGCACCTAGTTAGACGACAGCACGTGGACCTGAAGGTGGACTACGCGACCACGCTCTTGGCGGCAGTTCTGCTCGGCGTTGGCTTTGTCCTGCAGCAGTACGCCGCCCGGCAGGAGCCGGAGTCCCGCTTCCTGAGCCTGCGCATCCTGACCGACCTGCTGCGCAAGCCCCGGTGGCTGGCCGGCATCGCGTGCATGGTGGCCGGGCAGTTGCTGGCCGCCTATTCCATCGGCCACGCCTCCCTGACGCTGGTGGAGCCGCTGCTCACCACGTACCTGCTGTTCGCGCTGATCCTGGCCGTCCCGATGTCGAAGCAGGCGATGCGCTGGACCGAGGTGGTCGGCGCGCTGCTGCTGTGCGCGGGCGTGACCCTGCTGTCGCTGTCCCGGTCGGCCAAGCCCATCGGCCTGTCGTTCGGCTCGTTCACGCACTGGCCCGCGGCCGCGATCATCGCGGGCGTCGCCTACCTCGCGGTGATGGCAGGCCTGTCCCGTGGCGGGACGGGCCGCGCCATCCTGACCGGCCTGGCCGCGGGCCTGGTGTTCGGCATCCAGGACGCGCTGACCCGGCAGACGCTGGAGATCCTGCAGGGGCACCCGGTAACCGTGCTGTTCACCAACTGGCCGCCGTACTGCCTGCTTGCCACCGGCATCGTCGGCCTGTGGCTGATGCAGAACGCGTTCAGCGCCGCCCCGCTGCACTGCTCGCTGCCTACCATCGCGGCCGGCGAGCCGGTGGCGGGGATCGCGCTCGGCATCGTGGTGTTCGGTGACCGGATCCAGGTCTCACCGGGGCAGCTCGCGATCGAGGCCGGCGGCATCGCCGCGCTGATCGTTGGCGTGGTGATGGTCGCGCGCTCGTCCGCGTTCAGCGGGCTGCGCAAGGTCACCGACGTCATCAAGCCGCATGGCGACGACGCGGCCCGCCATCACGACGCCCCCCACACCACCCCGGCCGACCTGAACGGCCGGACCGCCGACCTGAACGGCCGGCCCGCCGACCCGGACCAGGTCGTGAACAGCCGGCCCGCCGACCCGGAGCAGGCCGTGAACGGCCGGCGTCCCGATCCGGAGCAGGCCGGCCGGCTCGACGTCGCCCGCGCCCGCCGTCTGTCCCGGCGCCCGCTTCACGGTCCCGCCTCCGGCGAGGAAGGCGGCTGATTCCCGCCGCGCCGGTCAGGGCGTTTCGGCGGGCTGCCAGTGCGTGCCGTCCGGGGTGTCGCTGATGTCGAGGCCGGCTCCGGCCAGGGCTTCCCTGATGGCGTCGGCGGCGGCGAAGTTGCCCGCGCGGCGCAGCGTGGCCCGCAGCGCTAGCAGCGGCTCGACGGCCGGCCGCAGCCGGTCCCGGGGATCGGCCAGCCCGTCCTGGGCCGCTCGCCCGAGCCGGCCGATGAGCCCGCGCAGCAGCGCCCGGGCCTGCTGAGTGCCCTGGTCCTCGTCGGTGTCCGCTTCCCACTGCGTGATCGCGGCCTCGAGCTCCAGGATCACCCCCACCATCGCGTCCGCGTCCCGGCCGCCGGCCGCGGCCCCGAATCCCTGCTCGGCCGCCGCCATGATCTCCGGCAGCGGCAGCGGCTCGTCCGCGCCTCCGGCCGCGACCCCCGCTCCGCCGCCGGACTCACGCGAGGCGCCGCCCACCGCGCCGCCTCCCGGGCCGCCGGCCGCACCGTCCGCCCGCCCGGTCGCGCCTGCCTTCGCCGTGCGGATCCCTTGCACCAGGTCGCGCAGTTCCGCCACCGACAGCCGGGTACCCGGCGGCAGCACCACGCTGTCCCCGGACCGCCGGACGGTCACGCCGCCGCGGCCGCGGATCTCGATCCCGTCGGTCCGCAGGTCGATCAGCACCGCGGTGTGCTCGTCCACGCCCAGCACGGCGGCGTCGGCCGGAAGATCGCGTTCCATCACCGCCAGCCTGCGCTCGCCGAGGTAGCAGTACCGGGTGTCGTAGCGTCCGCCCTCGGCGTTGTCGTAGTGCGGGATCAGCGCCACGTTGAGGCCGAGGGCGCCGAGCAGGTCGAGCCCGGCCAGCCAGCGCGGTGCGCCGCCTGCCTTGTAGATCTCGTAGACAGGCACGGTGTAGCGGCCCGCGGTGGCGGCGGCCGCCGAGGCCAGTACGGTCAGCCCGTCGCCGGCCAGGACCCGGTCCCGCAACCCGGCCGCGACCGGCCCGGCCTGCCAGTGCGCCAGCGCATAGGTAGGGCTCCCGGGGCCGGCGAACATCCAGTCCGCCGCCCTGATGCCCGCCGCCTGCCGGGTGTCGTCCCCGTCGTCCCACCCGGTCAGCGGCGGCGCCATCCCCGGGTCAGCCTGCGGGCTGGTGCCCGCCGCCACTCGCACCTCGAGGCCGACGCTCTCCGCGAAGTAGCGTTCGGTCCGGGCCGAGACGTCGGCGGCGTTCTCCTGGAAGGCGTAGGGGGTAGCCAGCACCGTCGCCTGCGGGCTGCTCAGGTCCAGCCGGGCCACCAGGTCCCGGTGCACGGTGACCATCGTCGGGCTGGTCTCACCGGACCCGATGATGGCCAGGACGCGGCAGCGAGGGTTGTGCGCCATCGCTCGTCGCCCCCCTCAGGTCACGTCGCAAGACAGGACGCCCTGCCCTAAAAGTTACGATGCCACAGTCGCGCTGGATGCACCTGCAGGCGGCCGAGGCCCGGCCGCGGCTGACCGGGTGCGTACCTGGGCCGCCGCCAAGCACCACGCCGCCATGGCGTGACAAGGAAAACGCCGCCGTCACGGATCTCACCGTGACGGCGGCGCGTTCACTCGTCAGCGCCGAGGCTCAGGCGCCCATGCTCAGGCGCCCATGCTCAGGCAGAGACGGCGGCTTCCGGATCGGTCTTGCGGGCCCGCATCCAGGCCACGCCAGGCTTGGTGCCCCAGATCGCGGCCCCGAACGCCGTCAGCACGAACAGCAGGAACGTAATGACGTGCACGCTGGTGCAGTACAGGCAGATGCTGCCGATGATGATGAACTCGGCGTAGACCAGGTAGATCACCATGCCGATGCCCGCCACCATGGACGCTATCCGGAGCAGGTGGACCTCGCGCCGGGCCGCCTGCCACGCCCACGGGCTCATGATCGCCGCCACGAACACGAAGAAGGCCAGTCCGAGCACCGCCACCGGGATGCCGAACACGTAGGACTGCGGGCTGGTGGTCACCCTGGTGCAGTTGATCAGGCCCTTTTCCGAGCATCCGGCCAGCGCCGACTCGGTGAAGTGCGCGATCGTCAGGTAGACCGACACGCCCAGGCCGGCCAGCGCCAGCACGAAGGTCATGATCTGCATCCAGACCGCGGGGCCGCGCTGCCCGGGATCGTCCTCGACGACCGGGGTACGGGGCCCGCGCCCGGCCGCCGTCGCGGCCCGTGCCTGGGTACGGTCCTTGACCGCGGTGCCGTTGCCGCCGGCCCGTTCAGTGCGGCCGGCGCCGTTACGGGCCGCCGTCCCGTTCTTGACGGCGGTGCTGCCCCGGGCTGCGTTCCTGGCCGCGCTGGCCTGGGCCGCGGCCCGCGCGTTGCGGGCACGGTTCGACTTCGAAGCTGTCATCCGGGCTTAGCCCTCCGGTGATGTCACGGCTGGTGCTGCCGACGGTCGGCAAATACTCGGCCCGACCGGCACCTGACGCCAGATTGTACCTCCCGAGCCTGCACTCTCATCCTGAGAGTCAGCTCAGGATTTACAGGCTGCTCTCCAGAGACTGGACGGCGGCGGTGCAAGCGCTGGCGGGCTGGTTGCCGGTCATCTTGCAGATGGCGGCCGTGATGTAGTTGGCCGTGCCGCCGATGCCCTTGGCCACGGCGCTGTCCGGGTTCTTCAGGTCGGACGCGATTTTCGCCCAGCTGAGCCCGGAGAGCACCTGCGGGTTGTAGCTGGCCCCGGCGATCAGGTACTTGTTGCCGAAGTCGATGAACGGGATCGCGCCGTTGCTGCCCGCGGGGACGTACGGCGGGACGTCGTACTTGTTCAGCAGCGCCTGCTGGGCCGCGGTCGGCACCTCGAGGTTGGTGTAGCCGCCGTTCGACTTGTTCGGGATGTTGGTTTCCATCTCGACCGGGGTGAACGTCAGGTACTTGCTGGTGTACGTGGAACCGTGGAATGTCCAGGTTGGCGTGTTCGGATAGGGCTCGGTCTGGCCGCCCCCGTTGACCGACGCGGAGTGCGTGGTCTTCAGCCCGGAGAACGTGCCGAACCGGCTCAGGGCCACGATCATCGGCCAGCGCTCGGCCGCGCAGTAGGGACAGTACTCGGCGCCCATGTAGAGCATCTCGGGCTTGCCGTTGGCGGTCAGCGCGGTGCCCCCCTTGATGGCCGCGGGCTTGGCGGTGACCGCGCCGCCGCCGTCCCCGATCTTGTCCAGGGTGCTGGCCGGCACGCCGGTGACGTCGGACACGACGCCGGCCAGGGCCGAGCCGGCCGGGCCGTTCGAGGCGGTGCTCGTGCCCGAGTTGCTGCCCGGCTTGACCACGATGATGACCACCACGACCGCTATCACGGCGAGGATGGCACCCGACACGATGAGAAGCCGCTGGCGCTGTTGCGCGCGGCGTTCCGCCGCGCGCTGGGCGGCAATTTTCTCTCTGCGGCTGCTGTCGACCTTGGTCCTGCTTGCCTTGCCCATGCTCGCTTTGCCCAACCCTTGCGTCAGCCAGCGGGCGGTCAGGCCGCATTTGCGCTGGTTTCCGTACCTGCGCCGTCGCGCAGGAGTAATCCGTGTCCCGGGTACCGGGCTCTATGTTAGGCGCTCAACCTTACCCGCGGGCCCGAGCTGAGCGACTCGGCCGGCCCGGCCGCCCGGCCCGGTGGCGGTGTCCTGTATGCCCGGGCCGCGGGGCTTAAGGAATTTAGTGAAGTATCGGCCAAGAATGCCTGACAATTCAATAAAGCACGCCCCGTAGATCATCACGGCCCGATATGGCTAGGCCATGCCCGCCCGCTGGGCGGAGCTGAGGGTGCCGGCCCTCACGGCAGGTAGTGAGGGGGGTGCCGTGAGGGCCGGCGGCTCCGGGTCACTGCGGTACCCGGAGGCTTGGGGGCGGCGCCTAGGCCGTGGTGGCTGGCGGCGCGAGGATCTGCGGTCCGCCTGGGCCGGTGATACCCGCAGAAGTGGCGGAAGTGATTGCAGTGGCGTTCATCGGCCTCAGGAGTCCCGGCGGCCAGGGGAGTAACAGAGAAGCAAGCCGCGTGCCGCCATTCCCGGCCTCCCCCGTATCGCTCAAGCGCCGACTAGCCGACCTGCGGCGGTCGCCGATGGCCCCGAGGCCGCAGGCGCCCTCGGGCGCGCGACCAACTATGAAAGGGCGGTCTCTAGGCGATCTGGATTTTTTCTGGATGACTAGATCAAATCACTGTAACCTTAATAGGAAGCTCCGGCCCGTGGGGGGCGGACCTTTGGGTCTCAGGGGTATCTGGCGAGCGGAAGGTCGGCGAAGCCGTGGTATTGCGCGTCGGCGTGCTCGGTCCCGTCGCGGCCTGGTATGACGACCGGGAACTGCCGGTCGGTCAGCCTCGGCAACAGGCGGTACTGGGAATTCTAGCGATGCGGGCGAACCGGGTGATCTCCCGGGGCGAGCTCGTCGATGCCGTCTGGGGGCAGGATCCTCCGGTCAGCGCCGAGGGCGGCATCTATACCTATGTGGCCGGCCTGCGCCGGGTCATCGAGCCCAACCGGTCACTGCGCGGCCCGGGCCGGGTCCTGGTCTCGTCCGGAGCCGGCTATGTGCTGCACCTGGTGCCGGGCCAGCCGGACGCGGTGGCCTTCGAGCAGGACCTGGGCCGTTCCCGGCAGCTGCGCAAGGCCGGTGACCCGGCGGCCGCGGTCAACGCGCTCAACTCGGCGCTCTCGCGCTGGCGGGGCGTCGCGTTCGCCGGCGTGCCGGGACCGTTCGCGGAGACCGAGCGGGTCCGGCTCGGCGAGCTGCGCTCCGCCGCCGCGGAGGAGCGCGCCGACGTGCTGCTGTCGCTGGGCCGCCACGAGGAGGTCGTGCCCGACCTCACGGCCATGGTGGCGGACCATCCGTTGCGGGAGCGGATGCGCGGGCTGCTGATGATCGCGCTCTACCGCTGCGGTCGGCCCGCCGATGCGCTGCGGGTGTTCGCCGAAGGCCGCCGGGTGCTGGCCGAGGAACTCGGCATCGACCCGGGCGGCGACCTGTCCCGGATCCACCAGCAGGTACTGACCTCCGATCCGGCGCTGGCCGTCCCCGCGGGCCCGGCCGCGGCGGCGCTGCGCGGCGATGCGGCGTCCGGACCCGGCGACGGCCAGCGGCCGTCCCGCCCCGGCGCGCCCGAGCCCAGGAGCACCCCGGTGCCGGCCCAGCTGCCACTCGACGCGCCGGGCTTCTCCGGCCGCCGCGAAGAGCTCAGCCTGCTGCACGCGATGCCGGACAAAGACCAGGCCAGCCAGCCCGGATCAGACCGCACGGTGCCGATCGTGGCTATCTCGGGCGCGGCCGGGACCGGCAAGACCGCGCTCGCCGTCCGGTTCGGCCGCCAGGTCGCCCGGCGGTTCCCCGACGGCCAGCTCTACGTGAACCTGCGCGGCCTGGACCCGGCCACGACGCCGCTCGACCCGCTGGCGGCGCTGCGCTTGTTCCTCGACGCGCTGGGCGTGGCGCCGCACCGGATCCCGTCCGACACCGACGGCGGGGCCGCGCTGTTCCGCAGCCTGCTGGACGGCAAGCGGATGCTGATCGTCCTGGACAACGCGCGCAACGCGGCCCAGGTACGGCCGCTGCTGCCCGGCTCGCCCGGCTCCCTGGTCGTGGTGACCAGCCGCAACGAGCTGACCGGGCTGGTGGCCGCCGAGGGCGCGGTGCCGCTCACGCTCGATGTGCTCAGCGACGGCGAGGCCCGCGAGCTGCTGGCCCGCAGGCTCGGCGACGAACGGATGGCGGCCGAACCGGAGGCGGCGGCCGAGATCGCCGAGTCGTGCGCGCGGCTCCCGCTGGCCCTGTCCATCGCGGTCGGCCGCGCGGCCGCCCGGCCCAAGCGCCCGCTGGCCGAGCTCGCCGCCGAGCTGCGGGACGCCCGGGGCCGGCTGGACGCGCTCGAGGCCGGGGACGTGATGACCAACGTGCGGGCCGTGCTCTCCTGGTCCTACGACCAGCTCTCCGAGCCCGCGGCGCGGATGTTCCGCCTGCTCGGCGTGCATCCGGGCCCGGATATCTCACTGTCCGCGGCGGCCAGCCTGGCCGCGATGCCCCGCACCGGGGCGGGCACCGCGCTGCGCGAGCTGGCCCGGACCCACATGGTCGCCGAGTACCTGCCGGCCAGGTTCACGTTCCACGATCTGCTTCGCGTCTACGCCGCCGAAGCGGCTGAGCGGCAGGACCCGGAGCCTGAGCGGCAGGCCGCGGCGGAGCGGGTGCTCGACCATTACCTGCACACGGCGATGACGGCCTCCAGCCGGTTCAGCCCCGGCCGGTCTCCGCTGCAGCTCACCGGCCCGCACCCGGGTGTGCTCCCGGCCGAGATGGCGGACAAGGAGCAGGCGATGGCCTGGTTCGACGCCGAGACCCCGGTGCTGATCGCGCTGACCGCCTACGCCGAGGCCAGCGGCTTCGATGCGCACGCCTGGCAGATCCCGTGGACCCTCGCCCCGTTCTTCTCCCGCCGCGGCCGGTGGCGGGACTACGCGGCCACCCAGCAGATCGCGCTGGGCGCGGCGACCAGGCTCGGCGATCCGCTGGCCCTGGCCCATGCGCACTACCTGCTCGGCCACGCGCTCGCCGAGACGGGCGACTACGAAACGGCCGACTCCCACGTCCGCCAGGCCCTGGACCTGTTCCGCGGGCTCGGCGACCGCGGCAACGAGGCCTACGTGCTCAACGGGCTGGCCGGCATGCTGGAGAAGCAGCAGCGCCTGACCGAGGCGCTGGCCGTCGCGCTGGACGCGCTGCGGATGCTCAAGGCCGTCGGGCACTGGTGGACCCAGGCCACCCTGGAGAACGGGGTCGGCTGGCTGTACGCCCACCTCGGCCAGTACGACCAGGCGCTCACCCACTGCCAGCGGGCGCTGAGCCTGCACCGCGAATCCGGGCACCGCGGCGGCGCGGCCGACACCCTGGACAGCCTCGGCTTCGTCTACCTCAAGCTGGGCGACACCGCCCAGGCCAAGGCCCAGTACACCCGGGCCGTCGAGGCCTACCGCGACATCGCCTCCCCGTTCGGCGAGGGCAACTCGCTGACCGGCCTTGGCGACGCGCTGCTGGCCGAGGGCGACCGCCGGGCCGCCGGGGCGGCCTGGCGGGAGGCCGTCGCCATCCTCGATCGCCTCCCTCACCCGCTCGCCGACGACGTCCGGGCCCGGCTCCGTGACCTCCGGCCGGAAGGCGCGGCGGGAAGCGATGGTGACGGGCCCGTCGGCCCCGATGAGCTGACCGGGGCGGTCACCGCAGCCCGTTAGGTATAAAGGAAACGGCCTACGGGGATGAATCCTGGCCCGCCCGCCGGGCCTGGGTAATAGCGCGAAAGGTGAATATTCCGGTGACGACGAGGGCATTGCTGCTCGAGAATATCCACCCGGACGCGTCGGCTCGGCTGGTTAAAGCGGGATATCAGGTTGATACGCTGCCGCGTGCGCTGGACGAGGACGAGCTGATCGAGGCCGTCAGGGACGTGAACCTGCTCGGCATCCGGTCCGGCACGCAGGTGACCGAACGCGTCCTGGCCGCCGCGCCCGGACTGGAGGCGGTCGGCGCCTTCTGCATCGGGGTCAACCAGATCGACCTGACCGCGGCGAGCAAGCGCGGCGTCGCGGTGTTCAACGCGCCGTTCTCCAATACCCGCAGCGTGGTCGAGCTCGCGCTGGCCGAGATCATCGCCATGGCCCGGCGGCTACCGGAGAAGACCGCCCAGATGCACGCGGGCCACTGGGACAAGTCCGCGGCCGGGAGCCACGAGGTACGCGGCCGCAAGCTGGGCATCGTCGGCTACGGCAACATCGGCACCCAGCTCTCGGTGCTGGCCGAGAACCTCGGCATGTCCGTCTACTTCTACGACATCGCCGACAAGCTCGCACTCGGCAACGCGCGCCGCTGCTCCACCCTGGCCGAGCTGCTGGAATCGGTGGAGACCGTCACCCTGCACGTGGACGGCCGGGACACCAACCGGGGCTTCTTCGGCGAGGCTGAGTTCGCCATGATGCGGCCCCGGTCGCTGTTCCTGAACCTGTGCCGCGGCTTCGTGGTGGACCACGCCGCGCTGCGCCGCCACATCGAGTCGGGCCACATCTCCGGCGCGGCCATCGACGTCTTCCCCGAGGAGCCGAAGGGCAAGGGCGACGAGTTCGTCTCCGAGCTGCGCGGGCTGCCGAACGTCATCCTCACCCCGCACATCGGCGGCTCCACCGAGGAAGCCCAGCAGGACATCGGCGAGTTCGTCGCGGGCAAGCTGGCCGACTACGCGACCACCGGGGCGACCTCGCTCAGCGTGAACCTGCCGGAGATCGCGCTGCCGGCCGGCAGCGGGACCCACCGCCTCGTCCACCTGCACCGCAACGTGCCCGGCGTCCTCGCCGCGGTCAACCGGGTGCTAGCCGACCACGGCGTCAACGTGGAAGGCCAGCTGCTGCGGACCCGGGACGAGTTCGGCTACGTGCTGACCGACATCAGCGCCGAGTACAGCGAGGCCGTCCTGGCCGAACTGCGGGCGATGCCCGTCACCATCCGCCTGCGCACGCTGCCCGCGCCCTGAGGAAAGCACAGCGTGTGCCGCGCCAGCGCCGTCACGTCCACCCGGCCGCCCCCCTCACCCCCTTTTTAAACCATGACACCGAACGAGTGGGCGCGCCTTTCCGCAAAATTACCGAGCCATCGCGGCGCAGGCCGGATTCCCGCGAAAACAAGCCAATTAAACTGATTTCCGCCATTTCACGGCAAGGCAGCCCATTAATCGCGATTATTCCGCCCGTGCCGCCTCAGAGGCCCTTCCAGGCGGATCGATGGAGCATCGAGCCGGCTCGCTAGCGCCCTCAGGACCCGGGCCGGGCCCGGACAAGATCCTCATGAGTACCTAGCGGCACACCGACTCCACTCGGCACGAGGCAGCCGGCGCTACAGCGGTGTCACGTACGCGCCGGACAGGCCGCCGTCGACCAGGAACGTGGAGGCGGTGATGAACGAGGCGTCGTCACTAGCCAGGAAGGCCACCGCGGCGGCGATCTCCTCGGGCTCGGCGAACCGGCCCATCGGCACGTGCACCAGGCGGCGCTGGGCCCGCTCCTGGTCGGCCGCGAACAGGTCGCGCAGCAGCGGCGTGTTCACCGGTCCCGGGCACAGCGCGTTGACGCGGAT
>Ga0136846_1240602_pt1 | contig 18281 bp, 18 predicted proteins | sample HopSoiMetagenom2_FD_96841 | JGI IMG/M metagenome (GOLD analysis project Ga0136846, IMG submission 96841) | Grasslands soil microbial communities from Hopland, California, USA - 2 Assembly 2016 (version 4) | ecosystem: Environmental > Terrestrial > Soil > Grasslands | place: USA: Hopland...
CGGGCGGGCAGCGGCGGCGCCTGGACCTCGGCGTGGCGCTCGTCGGCGACCCGGAGCTGGTGTTCCTGGACGAGCCGACCACCGGCTTCGACCCCGCCGCGCGCCGCACGGCCTGGGACACCATCCGGTCGCTGCGCGACCTCGGCAAGACGATCCTGCTGACGACGCACTACATCGAGGAGGCACAGCAGCTCGCCGACCGCGTGGCGGTGCTCGCGAAGGGCGAGATCGTCGCGTCGGGCACGCCGGCCGACCTGATCAGCGCCGCCTCCGCGACCGAGATCCGCTACCGGCGCGACGGCGAGGTCGTCGTCGTCGAGACCGAGGACCCCACGCGCGTCCTGCACGAGCTGACCGGCGAGGCCCTCCGCGCCGGGGTGCCCCTGGCGGAGCTCGAGGTGCGCCGGCCCACGCTGGAGGACATTTACCTGACCCTCACCGAGGAGGGGTAGCAACCTGATGCGGCTCCTCCGCCACCAGCTCCGGGTCGAGCAGCTGCTCTTCTGGCGCAGCCGCGAGCTCGCCTTCTTCACGTTCCTCTTCCCGATCATCTTCCTCGTCCTGCTCGGGTCGGCCTACGGCAACGACACCGTCGACGGCGTCCGCGGCTACACGTACCTGCTCAGCGGCCTGCTCGGCTACGGCGCCGCCGCCACGACGTTCGCCGGGCTCGGGATCCTGCTGGTCCTGCGGCGCGAGTCCGGGACGCTGAAGCGGATCCGCGCGACGCCACTGCCCGGCGCGACGTACCTGGCCGGGCTGTTCGGCTCCTTCGTCTTCGTGTACCTAGTCCAGGCGGTCATCCTCGTCGTGCTCGCGCGCGCGATCTGGGACGTCGGCGTGCCGACGCGCTGGCTGTCGCTCCTCGTCGTCCTGCTGATCGGCGCGGCGTCGTTCACCGCCCTCGGCGTGGCCACGTCGACGTTCATCCGCACGGCCGAGGGGTCGTCGGCCGTGATCAACGCGATCTACCTGCCGGCGGCGTTCCTCGCCGGGGCGTTCTTCTCGACGAAGTCGTTCCCGGGGGTGATCCGCTGGCTCGCCGACGTCCTGCCGCTGTCGCACTTCATCCGCCTCGTGCGCGACGTCATCGTCCATCACGCGCACGCGTGGAACGTGCTCGGCGACCTGTCCATCGTGGCCGCGTGGGGGCTCTTCGGGCTGATCCTCGCCGTGCGGCGCTTCCGCTGGGAGCCCTCGGAGCACTAGGGGCGTCGGCGGGAATTTGCTCGCCTGGCGACACGCGATGCTCGTTCCGAGGCTAGGACGCAGGGAGCTTCGGTTAGAAAAGCGCGAGCTATCGGGGCGACCGAGGACGACGCATCGGGGCGAGCAGCGCCTGTCGACGGGCACAGCCTATTTCCGCCGACGCCCCTTAACAGGAACCTGGCCCGGCGGAGCGGTGTATGACCACCGTGCGCCTGCTCCTCGCCGTCCTGCTTGCCGCGCCCCCGCTGGCCGCGACGCTCTCGACCCCGCGCGCCGTGACCGCGGGGGCGCCGTGGCAGGCGACCCTGACCGTCCACCGCGGTGCGAAGCCGTTCACGGGCGCCGCGCCGGCGCTCACGTTCCGCAACGGCTTGACGCGGCGGACGGTCACGGCGGCGCGCACCGCCCGCAAGGGCACGTACAGCGCGCGCGTCACGCTGCCGTTCACCGGCACGTGGAAGGCAGAGGCACGCGCCGGCGGCAAGCGCATCACGCTGCGATCGGTCAGCGTCGGCGCAGCCGCCCCCGTGCCCTCGATCCTCCCGACCGCGGACGCGTTCCCGATCTGCGGCGGCGAGCGCGACTTCCTGCCCCAGTACGCGACCGCGCTCGACGGCGACAGCGTCTGGGTCGCGTGCCGGCGCAGCGCAGAGTTCGGGCGCGTCGAGGCGGCGACGGGCGGCCTCCGCGCCCTCCTCCCCGCCGGCTCCCAGCCGCCGCAGTCGATAGCGGCGGGCGGAGGTGCGATCTGGTCCGTCAGCCGTGGCCCCTGGCTCACGCGGCTCGACACCGCCACCGGCCAGGTGACCACGATCGGGCTGGGCGGCGAAAGCTCCTACGTCTGGTTCGCCGCCGGCTACGTCTGGGCCGCCGACGACACGCGGTCGCGCCTGATCCGCATCGACCCGGCGACGCGCCACACGGTCGCGGAGATGCAGGTCGGCGACGGCACCGCCGCGTTTGTCTCCGACGGAACACACGCCTGGGCGCTCAACCACCGCGACGCCACGCTCGACCGCATCGACCTGGCGACCAGCGCGGTGACGCGCCTCGGGCGGCTTCCGGGCGAGGCGCCCGAGCGGATGGCCCTCTTCGCCGGCTCGCTCTGGATCACCGGCCGCGGCACCGACCTGCTGCGGGTCGATCCGGCGACGGGCGCCGTGCAGGCGACGGTCGAGATCGGCGCCGGCGGCGTCGACGTCGCCGCCGCGGGCGGCCGGATCTGGGTTGCGGCAGCGAATGCCGGCGACGACCGGAGCGGCCTACCCGTGCTCGAGCATCTCTACGCCGTCGATCCCGCCACCACGACGATCGCCGAGACGCTCGCGCCGACGGGCCGGCTCGTTGTCGACGGCGTCGCGACGGACGGCACGACACTCTGGATCGCCGACGTCGTCGGCGGCCGGCTCTACCGCCTGCGCCGGGGTTAAACCTCGGTCGGCACGGGGTACAAGCCGCGCTCGTGGACGAAGCAATCGCCTTCGTGCAGCCTTCCGAGCACGGCGCCCTGCAGGTCAGCGTCAACTTCGGCATCCTCGCCGGCCGCACCGCAACGCCCGCCGAGCTGGAGGAGCTCGGGCGCCGGCTCGTCGCGGAGACCGGCGACGTCTCGGTCATCTCCGAGGAGCGTTTCGAGCTCGGCCCGCACTCCGAGGCCGAGGTACACCAGGTGCGCATCGAGCTCGACGGCGCCTCGCTCGACGAGGACCTGCGCGCGCGCGTCGTCGCCACGGCGGAGCGCTGGGCGCGTTCCTGCGCGGCCGACCGCCACATCGATATCTAGCCGCCCGCGCCCCGCATCACCCGATCGGGCGAAAGGAAGCGGCCTGCGCCGCCGATAGAGCCTGTGCGCGGATCCCTACCCGCGCGCATTGCGGCATGACATTCAAGCTTGCTCAAGCAGCGGCGGGACTGGCCGCCGCCTCAGCCGTCGGAGCCGGTTCGTTCGCGGTCATGTCGCCCCTGGACCGACCCCCGGCCAACGCCGGCGCAGCGGGCTTCGGCGCCGGGCAGCCGTCTGCCACGGTCGCGCGCGCCGACATCCGCCAGGCCGTGCTCCAGGCCTCCAAGCTGGAGCCGGGCGAGGTGAAGGCCGGCTCGATCGCGCACGGCGCCGTCGGCACGGACGCGATCGCGAACGGCGCCGTCAACTCGGCGAAGGTCGAGGACGGCTCGCTCACGGCCTCCGATTTCGCGGACGGGCAGCTGCCCGTCGGCCACGACGGCGCGCCGGGCGTGCAGGGCGATCAGGGCATCCAGGGCCTCGCGGGACTCGACGGGCCGCCGGGCCTGCAGGGGCTCCAGGGGCTGACCGGCCCGGAGGGCCCGCGTGGGCCCGAGGGGCCGCAGGGCGCTCCCGGCGCGCAGGGCGCAGCCGGCGAGCACGGCGCAGCCGGCGGACAGGGCCCCGCCGGGCCGCAGGGCATCCAGGGCCTCACCGGCGACGCCGGTGCGGCCGGTGCGGCCGGTGCCACCGGCGCGACCGGGGCGCAGGGCCAGCAGGGCGCGACCGGCGCCCAGGGCCCGGCCGGACCGCAGGGCGCGACCGGCCCGCAGGGCGCCGCCGGCGCGGACGGCTCACAGGGGCCGCAGGGCCCGGCCGGACCGCAGGGACCTGCGGGGCCGCAGGGGCCGCGCGGGCCGTCCGACGCGCGCGAGGTGCGCCGCGACGGCGACGTGATCGTGCCCGACGGCGGCACGGTGACGGTCGCGACGATGAGCAACGTCGCGGTGGGCTCCTATGTCGTGAGCGCGAAGACGACCACGCGGCAGGTGTCCGGCGGGAACGGCCACGACCCGAACGTGACCTGCACGCTCGACGCGGGCGCCGGCAGCACCGACACGGCCGAGACGAACTCGACGGGCGACCGGACGACGCTCCACATGCAGCTCGTCGTGTCACTGGCCGCGGCGGGCCCAATCGAGCTGCGCTGCACACGCGACGCGACGAACGGCACCTACGTCGCGCGCGGCACGAAGATCATCGCGGTCCAGGTCGCGAGCGCGACGACCGAAGACGTGACCGGATGACCATTACGGTCCGCACGCTCGTCCTCTCCGTGACCGGCTTCCTCGTCGTGACGGTGGGCGGCATCGTGCTGCTCGTCCACGGCGGCGAGGCGCCGTCCAGGACGCTGCTGAAGCCCGGCGTCCCGGTCGTCGTGACCGCCGACCACATGGATTCCCTGTCTGGCGCGACCGCGCCGATCTACTGGGCCGGGTCCTTCCCCGCGCGGCGGCTCGAGGTCACGACGACCAGGAGCGGGTCGTTCGTCCGCTACCTGCCCCCCGCGACGCACGCGGGCACGCACACGAAGACGCTCACCATCGCCACCTACCCGGTCACGGACGCCTGGCAGGTCGCGCAGCGCGCCGCGCAGCAGCGCGGGGCCCGCCTGACCAGGCTTTCCGACGGGCGCGTCGCCGTCTGGCGCACCTCGCGACCGACGAGCGTCTACATCGCCCAGCGCGGCTCGAGCACGCTAGTCGAGGTCTTCGATCCGAGCGCCGCGAAGGCGCACAACCTCTCGGTCTCCGGACTGGTGCAACCGGTCACGCAGGCGGGCTGAGGCAGCCCATGCGCCGGTCGCTCCCCGGTTGGCTCGCCGCGCTCGCCGTCCTGGCTCTCGCCGGAGCGGCCGTCCTCGGCGTGCTCAAGCTGCGCGAGCAGGCCGACCTTGCGCGCGGCAAGGAGCTCGCGCTCGAGCGGCTCGGGTCGCTGACGAACGAGCAGTCGAGCCTCGAGTGGCAGGCCGTCGCCGCGGACGGCGCCGGGGGCGGCGTGCTCGCGAAGGAGATCGGCACGCGCCGGCGGGCGATGGACGCCGAGCTCGCTCGGCTGTCCGCGCTCGGCGAGCGGCCGGATCCGGCGCTCCTCGACGCCGCCACGATTCACCAGCAGGCGCTCGGGCACGAGCTCCGCCTGCTGGCTGAGGGTCGCCTCGACGCGGCGCTCGCGGTCGGCGAGCAGCGCGTCGACCCGAGCCTCAGCCGCTTCCAGGGCGTCCTGCGCCGCACGCTCGACGATTCGGCGTCGAAGGCGCAGTCGGCCTCGTTCCGGGCAACGGCCGCGACGGGGGTCCTCGTCGCCCTGGCCGCCCTCTTCAGCATCCTGCTCTTGCGGGCCTTCCAGGGAGCTCGCCGCTCGCTCGCGGACGCGGACGAGCGCGCGCTGCGCCAGAGCGAGCGCTGGTTCCGCGAGCTGGTTCAGAACGCCTCGGAGCTGATCCTCGTGGTCAAGCCGGATACGACCGTGACCTACGCGACCGAATCCGCGGTGCCTGTGCTCGGCCTGATGGCGAGCGACCTCGTGGGCCGCCGGCTGCTCGAACTCGCACACGCCGACGACGCGGAGTTGCTCCGCGACGCGGCGGCGGGCGTGCCGACGAGCCGCTTCGAGTGCCGCCTCTCCACCCGCAACGGCTCCTGGGTCGTGCTGGAGTGGGTGCGCGGCGAGCTCGCCGATGATGCAGGCTGCATCCTTACCGGCCGCGACATCACGGACCGCAAGCGGCTCGAGAGCGAGCTCCGCCACCTGGCCTTCCACGACAACCTGACCGGGCTTGCTAACCGCGCCCTGTTCGAGGACCGCCTCGAGCACGCGCTGTCGGGCGTCGCGCGCCACGGGGGCGGCATCGCCGTCCTCTTCGTCGACCTCGACGACTTCAAGACTGTGAACGACAGCCTCGGCCACACGGCGGGCGACGAGCTCCTGCGGGCAGTCGCCGACCGGCTGCGCGAGGGCCTGCGCGGCTCCGACACGCCGGCCCGCCTCGGGGGCGACGAGTTCGCGCTCCTGCTGGAGGGCGTGCTCGATCCAGAGGCCGCCGTCCTCACCGCACAGCGCCTGCTCGCGTCGCTCGAGCCGCCGTTCGAGGTCGACGGGCGCCACCTGGCGGTGACCGCCAGCATCGGGGTCGCGCCCGCGCTGGGCGGCGGCGAGACCATGGCCGAGCTGATGCGCAACGCCGACCTTGCCATGTACGACGCCAAAGGCCGGGGGGGCGCGCAGGCACGGCTCTTCGAGGAGACGATGCACGAAGTCGCACTCACCCGCCTCGAGCTTGGCGGCGAGCTGCAGCGCGCCATCGACGAGGGCCAGTTCGAGCTGCACTTCCAGCCGATCGTCGCGCTCGAGTCGAATTCGATCCTCGGCGCCGAGGCACTGATCCGCTGGCGCCACCCGGAGCGCGGGCTGCTCCCGCCGGGCGCCTTCCTCCCGCTCGCCGAGGAGACGGGCCTCATCGGGCCGATGGGCCGCTGGGTGCTCGAGGAGTCGACGCGCGCCCTGCGCCGCTGGCAGGACGCGTACCCGGAGCTGCCGCTCTACGTCAGCGCGAACCTCTCCATCCGCCAGCTCGACGATCCGGAGATCGTGGAGCAGGTCCGGGATGCGCTCGCGGTGGCCGGTGTCACCTCCGACCGCTTCGTCCTCGAGATCACCGAGAGCGTCCTCGCCGACGAGAGCGAGGGGCCGCGGACGCGCCTTCAGCGCCTGCGCGCGCTCGGGGTCCGGCTGGCGGTGGACGACTTCGGCACCGGCTACTCGGCGCTGAGCTACCTCCAGCGCTTCCCGATCGACATGCTTAAGATCGACCGGTCGTTCGTCGAGCACGCGCGGCCCGCCTCCTCGAGCGTGAACCTCGTCCGCAGCATCGTGCAGCTCGGACAGAGCCTGCACCTGGACATCATCGCCGAGGGGATCGAGGACGCCGAGCAGGCACGGACGCTCGTCGGCATGGGTGTGCGCGCCGGCCAGGGCTTCCATTTTGCGAAGCCGCTCGAGGAGGAGCGCTTCACGGCGATGCTCGCCCGCGGCGCCGTGCGCGACCGCGGCCTGACCGAGATCCTGCGCTAGGCGGCTACGCCGCGAGCCGCCGCTCGAGGTCGTCCAGGAACTTCGCGGCCTGCCGCTCGGCCACGGGCTCGATCGCCGGCGCAAGCCGGTTGAGCATGCCGCCGAGCCCGATGTCGGCCGACCATGCCATCGCGGTGTGCCCGGCCGCATTGGTGAGGTCGAAGGCGGTGCGGACGTCGACCGACGCGCCGAGCCGCTTGCCCGTCGCCTTCAGCAGGGCGTGCTCCGGCGGAGTCTGCTCGAGGAGCTCGAAATGCAGCGTCAGGGCCACCGGGGACTTCGGCAGCCGCATCTCGGCCGACCAGTGGGATGGGTCCTTGACGTCGAGCGACTGGACGCCGGGCAGGAAGTCGGCGAGCACCTCCGGGTCGACGAGCAGCTCCCACACGCGCTCGCGCGGAGCAGCGAACTCGCGGGTGCCGCCGATGACCACCGCGGGACGCTAGCGCTTAGGCGTGGCGAAATGCCGGCGGGTTCGGCATCCGGGCACCGCCGCGGAAGAAGCGGCGGTGCTCGAAGTGATGGTCTTCCGGGAAGCGGCCGTTCACGAGATCGGTGATCCGCGCCTGCAGGTCCTTCAGCATCTGGTCGGCCTCTGACTGCGTCAGATGACCGTTCTTAACCGCGGTGCTCAGCTTCTGCTTCGCGTCGTTCGTCAGCGCAGTGATCAGGCCGTCGACCGTCTTGCCCTTGTCCTTCGCCACCTGTGCGAGCGAGGTGCCGCCTGCGAGCGCCTGGTGGAGCTGCTGCTCCGTCATGCCGAGGTAGGTCGCTGCGACGTCGAGGCCGCGCGCGAAGGGGCCGCCGTGATGGCCGAAGCCGCGGGGGCCGCCGAAATCGCGGTGCGGCCCGGCGAAGAGCGGCAGGTTGCCGGACTCGAGCCGCGCCTTCAGAGCGTCGCCCTGGGCCTTGGAGAGGGTGCCCGACTTCACCATGGCGTCGATCTGGTTCGCCACCGCCTGCTTCAGCGCCGCGCTCAGCTCCGCGGGCGTGATGCCGAGCTGGCCCGCGGCGTCGGCGATGATCGCCTGCTGGGCCGCCTTCGGATCGTTGAGCTTCGTTGCAGCGATGGCGCCGCCGCCGGCAGCGACGGCGAGAACGGCGGCGCCGATCGCCAGGAGGGTCCCCTTCTGCAACCTCACACCCCAACGGAATCACGGCCGTCTAAGAAAACGCTGGGAATCACATAAGAATCAGCGCGAGCGTGAACTCCCCCGCGACCAGGCCGCCGATGACGGGGGCGAGCCGAACGGCCCACGGCCCGGCGGCGCGGCGGCGCGCGATGCGCCATGCGATCCCGCCCACGACCAGGGTCGCGGAGGCGAGGTAGAGGAGCTGCGCCCAGCCGGCCTGGGTGTCGGTACCGGCGGTGATGCCGTGGACGAGCGACAGCGCCCAGACCGCGAAGTTGAGGTAGTGCGTGCGACGCCAGAAGGAGTGCGGGATCCGGTCCTTCAGCTGGTTCGTGATCCCGATGGCCGCGAGCAGCTCGGCGCCGACGATGCCTGCGGCCGTTGCCGCCGGCCGGTACGACGACGTGAACGGGATCAGCACCTCGCGCAGCGTGAAGCCGATGTACGTGTCAACGAGGAGGCCCGCGACGTGGACGCCGATGAACGTCCAGGTCAGCATGCCCACGAACCGGTGCACGTCCTCGACGGCAAAGCGCGGCCAGCGAGGGAGCGCCTTGCGGCCGGCGAGCACGATGCCCAGCAGGACCGAGGCGGTCAGCAGGCCGAAGGCCACCATCCCGCCTGCGCGGGCGATGTACCAGGCGAGGTTCATGCCGCCACGCGCCGCTCGGTCGACGCGCGCCACCCGTCGTTGAGGACGACCGTGCCGCCCGTGCGGAACCGCCCGGGGAGCCCGCGCTCGTCGAGCCACGCCGGGCCGTCCCAGCCGAGCAGGAAGGCCGCCTTGGCGGCGACGTCGGCGGCGGCGCACGTTCCGGCCGCGACCGTGACCTCGTCCCACGGCACCCGGGCCGGACGCCCGGTGGACGGGTCGATGAGGTGGTGCTGCTCCGCGCCGCCGCGCGTCCAGCGCCGGCGCGAGCTGCCGCTCGTGGCGATGCCGCCGGCCTCCAGCCGCACCGAGCCGTTGCCCGGGAGCGCGACGATCACGCCGCCGCGGGCGGCCACGTCGCCGCCGGCCGAGACGTACGCGTCGCGCGCGATGAGCGTGAGCGCACGGTCGACGGCCATGCCCTTGACGACGCCGTTGAGATCGAGCCGGAGCCCCACCGGGCGCGAGAGGATTCGCCCGGCGAGGCTCACGACGTCGGGGCGACCGCGCTGGCGCCTGCCGAGCACGCCGTCGTCCGGCAGCGCGGCGAAGTCGCGGTCATACCCGGCCGCCTCGATCGCCCCACCGAGGGTCGGATCGACGAGGCCGGCGGTGCTCCGCGCAGCGTCCAGCGCGACGCGAACGACATGCGCGAAGAGGGGTGAGACGAGCACCGTGTCACGAGGGACGGCGTTGACGAGGCTCAGCTCGCTCGTCGGCCGAAAGCGGCTGAAGATCCGATCCCATTCATCGAACAGGCGCCTCATGCGGCCGAGCTCGGCCGCGGTGGCGCCCCCGACGACGACCTCGACGCCCATGCTGCGGAAGGCGTCAGGAGACACTCGTGCCCACCTGGGGCTGCGAGCCGGAGCTCGGGCTCACCGAGCCGGAGCCGAAGCTGAAGCCGCCGTCGTCGTTGTTGGTGGTGGAGGAGCTGCCGTCGTCGGAGGAGGTGACGGGCGTCGAGGTGCCCGCCGAGGAGGAGGAGGTGGTCGCGGTCTTGCCGGAGTGGCTCGACCAGGCGAGACCCGCCGCCGCGGCGAACGCGACGGCGGCGCCCGCGCCGAGGGCCGTCTTGGCCCTCGACGCGCGGTGCCTCGCCTCCTCGATGCGCGAGGGGCGGGCGGGTTCCATCAGGCTGCCGTCCCGAGTGACGAGGGCTGCTGCGCCGCGGCGGGGGGCGGCCCGTTGAAGTCGGGCCGCTGCGGCATGGTGCCGTTGACCATGTCGGTGACGTGCTGCTGCAGATCCGAGAGGATCTGGGTCTGCTGCGCCTCGGTCAGGCGCCCAGCCTTCACGTCGGCCGCGATGTGCTGCTTCGCGTCCGCGACCATCGCCGCGACGAGGCCGTCGACCGACTTGTCGTTCGCCTTGGCGACGTCGGCGAGCGACTTGCCCGACTGCAGCTGGGTCATGAGCTGCGACCGGGTCACCCCGAGATAGGTCGCGGCGGCGTCGAGGCCGGCGCCCGGGCGGCCCCCGTGATGGCCGAAGCCGTGGCCGCCGCCGCCCGGGCCGAGCCCGACGAGCGGAACCTGACCGGCCTCGATGCGCGACTTCATCTCGGTCGCCTGGGCCTGCGTGATCGTTCCGGCCTTCGCGGCCGCGTCGACCTGGTTCTCCAGCGCCTGCTTGAGCGCGTCGGACAGCTTGGTCGACGTGACACCGAGCTGCCCGGCCGCGTCGGCGATGATCGCATCGCTCTGCGCGGTAGGGGAGCTGCTCTGAGTGGCGGCGACCGCTGCTCCGCCGCCCGCAATCGTGAAGAGCGCGACCGCGCCGGCGGCCACCGACCGCTTGTGACGTTTGATCATCTTCTAACACCTCCGTGTTGGTTGCTGCCTGCCATGGACAGCAGCTAACCGGGGGCGCGTAAGCCGGCCTTAAGACACCGCTGTGACTTCGCTGTGAACCGGTTCCAACGGCTCCGCGACCGGCAGGCGCAGCCGCATCAGGGTGCCGCCGCCCTCGGCGTGCTCGGCCGTCACCTCGCCGCCGTGGGCGTGCGCGACCTGCCGGACGATCGCGAGGCCGAGCCCGGAGCCGGGCATGCCGCGTGCGGCGGTCGAGCGGTAGAAGCGGTCGAAGACGTACGGGAGATCCTCGTCGGCGATGCCCGGCCCCTGGTCGCGCACCAGCACCTCGCCGCCCGAGACGGTCAAGTCGACGATCCCCCCGGGCGGGCTCCACTTGGCCGCGTTGTCCAGCAGGTTGCCGATCGCCCGCTCGAGCGTCGCGGGAACGCCGACCATCGGCGACTCGTCGAAGTGCGTCAGGAAGGTGACGGCCGGCCGGTTGCGCTGAACGCGCTGCAGGGCGGCCCCTGCGACCAGGTCGAGCCGCATGTCCTCGGGCTCGGAGACATGCTGCTCGCCGCGCGCCAGCTCGATGAGCTCGTTGATCAGCTCGGTCATTTCGCCGAGCTGCTCGACGACGTCGGCGAGCAGGCGCTCGCGCTCGCCCGGCGGGAGCGGGCGGTCGCGGGCGAGCACCTCGATGTTCGTGCGCAGGCTCGTCAGCGGCGTGCGCAGCTCGTGCGACGCGTCGCCGACCAGCTGGCGCTGGGCGCGCGCGGATTCCTCGAGCGCGGCAAGCATCTCGTTGAAGCGCGTGGCGAGCTGGCTGAGCTCGTCCTTGCCGTGCACCTCGAGGCGCTGCGACAGGTCGCCCGTCTCGGTCACCTGCTCCGTCGCGCGGGTCAGCCGCCGGATCGGCGCGATCGCCGCGCCGGAGACGAGCAGGCCCAGGATCGCGGCCAGGCCGATGCCGGCGAGCGCACCTACGAGCAGAATGGTCCGCACGCGATCCACGGCCCGGTCGACCTGTGCGAGCGGCCGCGCGACCTGGATGGCGAGGCCGCGGCCGAGGCGATACGGAACCGTGTAGACACGCATGCGGTTGCCCCCGACCTTCGCGGTCGTGTAATAGGCGCCGGCCTGGCTCCTGGCCACCGCGAGCGTCTCGTTCGTGACCGGCAAGGGGATGAGCTGAAACTGGCTGCGCACGACGTCGCCGTCGGCAAGCACGATCTGCGGGTAGCTGCCGAGGAGGCTCGAGTCGGGGCCGTAGAGCGCATGCTGCAGCTGGTCGGGATCGCGCAATGCAAGCGTCCGCGCGTCGCCGCTCAGCGCGTTGTCGACGCCGTTGTAGAGCTGATCGCGGACGACCACGAAGAGGCCCACCGACGCGAACACGATCGCGATCGCGACCGCGCCGGTCGCGAGCAGGGTCATCCGGGCCCGGAAGCTCACTGCGGGCGGAGCGCGTACCCGACGCCGCGCACGGTCTGGATCAGGCGCGGGCGGTTGCCTGCCTCGGTCTTGCGGCGCAGGTAGCCGATGTAGACGTCCAGCGAGTTGGAGGCGAAGCCGAAGTCGTAGCCCCAGACGCGCTCGAAGATGGTGGAGCGCGTCAGCACCTGGCGCGGGTTGCGCATGAAGAGCTCGAGCAGGTTGAACTCGGTGCGCGTCAGCTCCATCGAGTCGCCGCCGCGGCGCGCCTCGCGCGTGCTCGGGTCGAGCTCGAGATCCTCGAAGCGCAGCACCTCGTCGGTGCCGCCGGAGCGGCGCAGGAGCGCGCGGAGCCGTGCAAGCAGCTCCTCGAGCGCGAACGGCTTCGGCAGGTAGTCGTCGGCGCCGGCGTCGAGCCCCGCGACGCGGCTCTCGACCTCCGCGCGCGCGGTCAGCATCAGCACGGGCACGGAGTTGCCCTCCCGGCGGATGCGCCGGCAGACCTCGAGCCCGTCGATCGTCGGCATGAGCACGTCGAGGATCACGGCGTCCGGGGTGCCGCCGCCGTTCAGCTTCGCCAGGGCGTCCGCGCCGTCCTCAGCGAGCTCCACCTCGTACCCTTCGAGCTGGAGTGCACGCCGGAGCGATTCACGCACCGCACGCTCGTCGTCGACGACCAGAATTCGCATGACACGCAGTCTGCCGCGCCATTGTGAACCTGCGTTAAGACGGCGCGCCTCCGGGAAGTTCTTACCCGGGTCTTAGGTGCAATTCAGCGCGGTTTTAACGGTGAGTGCTCCACTGTGGGGCAGACAACGCCGATAGAACGAGAGGAAACCGAAGCCGACCATGTTCCCACCGTCCCAGTCACCCTTCCCACCCGCGCACCCTGCACCTCAGGTGCCCCCGGCGAACGAAAAACGCATTCGCTTCCGGACGGCAGTGACCGCCCTGCTCGCGGCGGCGGCGGTCGGCGCCACCACGGCCGCCGTCGTCACCGCCACGCTCGATTCGTCCGGGACGAAGACCGTCACGCGGAACGTCACCGTGACGAACGCACAGCCGACCTCGTCCGCTAGCGCACTCAGCGTGAACGGCGTCTGGACCCGCGCGAAGAGCTCGGTCGTCGACATCAAGGTGCAGACGACCTCGCAGCTCGGCCAGCAGGGTGAGGCCCAGGGCTCGGGCTTCGTCTACTCCAAGACCGGCTACATCATCACCAACGACCACGTCGTCAGCGGCGCGTCGTCGGTGAGCGTCAACTTCCCGAGCGGCGCCACGTACAAGGCGACCGTCGTCGGCGCCGATCCGTCGACCGACATCGCGGTCATCAAGGTCAACGCACCCGCGTCGGTGTTGAAGCCGCTCGCGGTCGGGAACTCCAGCAAGCTCGTCGTCGGCGACCCGGTCGTCGCCGTCGGCAGCCCGTTCGGCCTCGACGGGACCGTCACGGCCGGCATCGTCAGCGCGCTCCACCGGCAGATCGACGCGCCCAACAACTTCACCATCAACGACGCGATCCAGACCGACGCCGCCATCAACCACGGCAACTCCGGCGGCCCCCTCTTCAACCTGCGCGGCGAGGTCGTCGGCGTCAACGCGCAGATCCAGAGCGACTCCGGCGACAACGCGGGCATCGGCTTCGCCATCCCCTCCAACACGATGAAGTCGATTGCCGACCAGCTGATCTCCAAGGGCAACGTGAAGCACGCCTACCTCGGCGTCTCGATCACCGAGATCCCCTCGGCGGTGGCGGGGCAGCTGGGCGAGGCGGCGGGCGTCGCCGTCAAGGAGACGATCCCCGGCCAGCCGGCCGCAAAGGCGGGCCTCAAGGCGGCGACCAGCACGCGCGCCCTGGACGGCCAGCAGTACCCGACGGGCGGCGACGTGATCACCGCCATCGACGGGCAGTCAGTTTCATCCGCGGCCGAGCTGCAGAGCCTCATCGACGCACACCGGCCCGGTGACCAGGTCCGGCTGACGGTCACGCGAGGCGGTTCCTCGCGCAGCGTGACGGTCACGCTCGGGACGAGGCCCGCTCAGGCCTCGTAGCTCCTCCCCTCAGTACTCCCCTCGAAGGTGCGGCGGGCCTCACGGCCCGCCGTTCCGCTAGAACGGGGCGTATGCGCTGGCTGGGGGTCGCCGCCTGCTGTCTCGCCCTGGCCGCACCGGCGGCGGCCGCGACGCGGACCCTCGACGGGAGCGGCAACAACGCCCGCCATCCTGCGTGGGGCGCGGCAGGGACGATCTACCCGCGCATCGCCCCGGCGGACTACGCCGACGGCATCGGGTCGATGGTCACCGGGCCGTCCCCGCGCTACGTCAGCAACCGGATCTTCAACGACGTCGGCCAGAACCTCTTCTCCGAGAACGACGTCACCCAGTGGGGCTGGGCGTGGGCGCAGTTCGTCGACCACGACATCGGCCTCTCCGACGAGCGGCCCGGCGAGGACGCGCCGATAGCGTTCAGTGCCGCCGACCCGCTCGAGCGCTTCACCGACGACCTCGGGCTGATCGGGTTCTCGCGCACGCCGGCGGCGCCGGGCACGGGCGTGACCTCGCCGCGCCAGCAGCTCAACACCGTGAGCAGCTACCTGGACGCCTCGAACGTGTACGGGGGCACGCACGCGCGGCTCGCCTGGCTGCGTGACGGCGCCCGCCTTCTGCTTCCCGACCGGTACCTGCCGCGGGCGAGCGCCCGCCCGTCGGCGCCGTCGATGGACCTCTTCGGCCCGCTGGCGGCGACGCCGGCCAGGGCGATGGTCGCCGGAGACGTGCGGGCGAACGAGAACATCGCGCTCACCGCGATCCAGACGCTGATGGCCCGCGAGCACAACCGGATCGTCGGGCTGCTGCCCCGTGCCTTGTCGGACGAGACGCGGTTCGAGGTCGCCCGGCGCGTCGTCGGCGCCGAGGAGCAGTATGTGACGTACGGGCAGTTCCTCCACGCATTCGGCGTGCAGCTCGCGCCGTACCGCGGCTACCGGCCGACCGTCGACGCCGCAGTCACCGACGAGTTCGCGACCGTCGGCTACCGCGGGCACAGCATGGTGCACGGGAACTTCGACATCTCCGCGCCGGCCGGGCGCTGGTCGGCCGCGCAGCTCTCCTCGTTCCGGTCCTCGGGCATCCAGGTCGACGCCGCCCGCGGGCGGTACCTGCTCGACGTCCCGCTCGACCTGACGTTCGGCGCGCCCGACCTGCTCCGTGCGATCGGCATCGGCCCGGTGCTCCAGGGGCTCGGAGTCGAGCGCCAGTACCGAAACGACGAGCAGGTCGACGACGCGCTGCGCAGCGTGCTGTTCCAGGTACCGAAGACCTTCGCGACCAGTTGCGGCGACCCGCGCTTCGTGAACCCTGGCTGCTTCTCGGGCGTCGAGGACCTTGGCGCGATCGACCTCGCGCGGTCGCGCGACCACGGCATCCCGTCCTACAACGCGCTCCGGCACGCGTACGGCCTTCCGGCCGAAGCGACGTTCGCAGCGGTCACGGGCGAGCGGGAGGCGGCGCTGCCCGCCGAGGCCGGCTGGATCGACGACCCGGCGTCGCTGCAGTTCGTCAGCCTGCGCACGCGCGACGGCACGTCGATCGCGCCCGGGACGGAGCAGTCGCTCGAGGACGCGGTCAGCGGAGTGCGGCGGACGGCCCTGGCCGCCCGGCTCGACGCGATCTACGGGGACGTGGGCCGGCTCGACGCCTACGTCGGCATGGTGTCGGAGCCGCACGTGCGGGGCACCGAATTCGGCCCCCTCCAGCTCGCCGCGTGGAAGCGCCAGTTCGCCGCCCTGCGCGACGGCGACCGGTTCTTCTACGCGAACGACGCGGAGCTCGTGCGCATCCGCAAGCGCTACGGCATCGACTACCGCACCACGCTGGCGCAGCTGATCCGCCGGAACACCGGCGTGGCCGTCCAGGCGGACGTCTTCAAGCTCGTTCGCTGAGCGGCCGCAGCGCGAACGATCGCGCTGCGGCCGTCCTTGCCGCTCAACAGCAGTCGTCGCCGTCGCGGCAGCAGTCGTCGCAGCAGCCCATCAGCAGCACGCTCCTCTCAGGTCGGTCACGGACGCGAGCGCCTCGACCGCGGTCGGCCGCAGGCTGAAGTACGCCATGCGACCGCGCTGCTCGCGCTCGACGATGCCGACGTCCGCGAGCTTCTTCATGTGGTGGGACACCGTCGGCTGCGAGAGCCCGAGCGGCTCGACGAGGTTGCAGATGCAGACGGGCGTGCCGCTCGTGGCCAGCACGTTGACGATGCGGACCCGCGCCGGGTCGCCGAGCGCCTTGAAGAGCTCCGCCGTGTCGGCCGCCGCCTCCTCCGTGAGGGCCGGGGCCGCGAGCGGCTCACAGCAGGCTGCATCCATCGATGTCTATCTATACATCGACGAACGTCGATCTGTCAAGCGGCCGCGACGGCCTCCTCCCACGGGCTCGGCCGCCCGGTGCCCGGCCGGCAGCAGTCGGGCACGCAGCTGTCGGGATTCGCCGGCAGGCGGCCGGCCGTCGGGCGCGGCGCCGCCGGGTCGAGCCGCTCCTGGATCAGCTCGCGAATGGCCGCGACGAACCGCGGGTGCGTCCCGGGCGTTTCCGCGCGGACGAAGCCGAGCCCGAGCTCGGCGGCGAGCTCGGCCGCTTCCACGTCGAGGTCGTACAGCACCTCGACGTGGTCGGACAGGAACCCGAACGGCGCGACCACCACGTCGCCGACTCCACGGGCGTGCAGGCCGCGCAGGTGGTCGAGGACGTCCGGCTCGAGCCACGGCACGTGCGGCGGGCCGCTCCGGCTCTGGAAGGCGACCGCGTACTCGTCGACGCCGGCTGCCCCGGCGACGAGCCTCGCGCTCTCCGCGAGCTGCGCCTGGTAGGCGCAGCGCTCGGCCATCGCGATCGGGATGCTGTGCGCGGTGAAGGCGACATGGGGCCTGCCGCTGCTCTCGGCGAGCGCGGCGCGCAGCCGGTCCGCGTTCGCCTCGATGAAGCCGGGGTGGTTGAAGAGCATGCGCAGCCGCGGCAGCTCGGGTGCCTCCGGCCCCACCTCCCGCTGGGCGACGAACAGGTTCTCGCGGTACTGGCGGCACCCGGAGTAGCTCGAGAACGCCGAGGTCACGAAGCAGAGCGCGCGCCGGACGCCCTCGCGCGTCATCTGCGCGACCGTGTCCGGCAGCAGCGGATGCCAGTTCCGGTTGCCGAAGTAGACCGGCAGGTCGATGCCGTGCTCGGCCAGCTCGCGCTCGAGCGCCGCGATCAGCTCGCGGTTCTGCGCGTTGATCGGGCTGACGCCGCCGAAGCGCATGTAGTGGTGCCCGACCTCCTCGAGCCGCTCACGCGGGACGTTGCGGCCCCGCGTGACGTTCTCGAGGAACGGCAGGACGTCGTCGGGACCCTCAGGGCCGCCGAACGAGACGAGCAGCAGCGCGTCGTACGGAGAAGTGTCGGCAGGCATGCTCCGATCTTAGGATCTGCCCTGATGCTGACGACCTACCGACGGGTGCTGGGCCTCCCCGGCGCCCTGGTGTTCTCGATGAGCGGCCTGGTGGCCCGGCTGCCCATCTCGATGATCAGCCTCGGCATCGTCCTGCTGGTCTCCGGACGGACCGGGTCCTACTCGCTGGCGGGGACGGTCTCGGCCGCCTTCCTCATCACCAACGCGGCCTGCGCCGTGCCGCAGGCGCGGTTGATCGACCGGCTCGGGCAGAGCCTCGTGCTCCCGCCCTGCGTGGCGGTCTTCGTCCTCGGGCTCGCGGGCACGATGGCGAGCGTCGAGCTCGACCGGCCGGCTCCCTGGCCGCACCTGTGCGCCGCCGTGTCCGGAGCGGCGATGCCGCAGATCGGCGCGTCCGTGCGGGCCCGCTGGTCCGCGCTGGTCCCCGACAAGGCCGAGCTGCGCACGGCCTTCGCGTTCGAGTCGGTCGTCGACGAGATGGTCTTCATCATCGGGCCGGCACTCGTGACGGTGCTGTCGACGGCCGTCCACCCGCTCGCCGGCCTGACCAGTGCCGCCCTGGCCGCCCTGGTCGGCACCGTCGCGCTGGTGGGCCAGAAGCGCACCGAGCCCCCGGTCGCCTCACGTCCGCAGCGGCACGGCACCGGCGCGATGCCGTGGCGGATGCTCGGCCCTCTCGTCGCCTGCGGGGCCGCGATGGGGTTCCTGCTCGGTGGCACGGAGGTCGGCACCGTGGCCTTCGCCGACGAGCACGGGGTGA
>Ga0136846_1231112_pt1 | contig 18275 bp, 13 predicted proteins | sample HopSoiMetagenom2_FD_96841 | JGI IMG/M metagenome (GOLD analysis project Ga0136846, IMG submission 96841) | Grasslands soil microbial communities from Hopland, California, USA - 2 Assembly 2016 (version 4) | ecosystem: Environmental > Terrestrial > Soil > Grasslands | place: USA: Hopland...
CCTTTTGCAGCCCCCACGTCACCTTGAAGACGCCGCCCTTGCCCTTCACGTGGCCGAGGTACTGCTCGCGTGATACGTCGGCGACGTCCTCGCCGAATACGATGATACGCTCGTCGCGGCGCATCTCGTCCTTCATGCAGGCGTTCAGCAGGTCGACCATCGTGGTCTCGTTGCCCGAGAACTGCGGATCGTCCTCGGTGTCGAACTGCTCGCTCGTCGGATCGACTTCGGGCGAGTACACGCCATAATGGACCGAGTCCACTCCGGGCTGCGGCTGGCCTAACGCGTCGTCGGTGGCGGCCAGAACGATCTCGTCCACTTCCTGCTGAATCGACGAGATCTCGTCGTCCGTCGCGTGGCCGTGCTCGACGAGCCAGCGCGGGAACACCGTCACCGGGTCCCGCGCCGCATCGGCGTCGCGCTCGGTAGGCGGGCGGTACATCACCTCATCATCCGAGAGCGAATGCGAATACGGACGAATCACGTGCGCGTGCACGAGGGCAGGGCCCTTCCTCGCTCGAGCGTAATCGACCGCCTTCGACATTGCCGCGTAGCTCGCGAGGAAATCGCAGCCGTCGACTTCCTGCACGAGCAGCCCCGGGAAAGAGCTCACGAGCTTCGAGATCTACCCGCCCGCCGTGTTCACTTCGACGGGGACGGAAATGGCATACCCGTTGTCTTCGACGAGGTACACGACCGGCAGCTTGAGATTCGACGCCGTGTTGAGTGATTCCCAGAACTCGCCTTCGCTCGTCGTCCCGTCGCCCGTGGAGACGTACACGATTTCATCGTCGCGAAAGCCGTTCGTGATGTCGAGGAGCTTGGCGCGAAGCGTCGCCTCCGCAGCACCGACGGCCTGCAGGAATTGCGTCCCGGTCGGCGACGACGACGACACGATGTTCAGCGCTTTGTGTCCCCAGTGACTCGGCATCTGGCGGCCGCCCGAGTTCGGATCGATGGCCGCGCCAACGGCCTCATACAGCATCTCCGCCGGCGTCATGCCCAGGGTCAGGCAGAGTGCGCGGTCACGGTAATAAGGGAAAAACCAGTCGTACGACGGACGAAGGACCAGACCGGCTGCCGTCAGCACGGCTTCGTGACCGGCTCCGGAGATCTGGAAGAAGATCTTGTTCTGCCGCTTGAGCTGGATCTCCTTGTCGTCGAGCTTGCGCGACAAGAGCATGGTCCGATAGGCGGCAACGAGCTGATCTCGGCTCAGGCCGGCCAGCCCCTTCTTCTCGCCGCGCGTCTGAGTGGCCAAGGCGATCTCCAGGAAAGGTGTGCGGATGCGTAGGCGACGAATTGCCGAGGACGCGACATCCAAGCAACTGACATGCGTTCGGCGCGCGAAAGATACTCGGTCGTTCGGAACATCGCTCACTCGCCCCTGCACGATTCGAGCGCTCGCGTTGTCCAGTCGTTTGCATCCGGCGACGCCGGCCGGCGTTGTGCCGATGCTGTAGCGCCGACGCAACTGAACGCCCACGACTGGGGCCTCGGCCGCCTGTCGGCGATTCAACTCGTTGGCACCACTGGTGCATACTGCGCTCTGGTCCCTCTCTCTTCGAGACGCGCATGGCCAGGACTGCTGCTCACTGCATCTTCTGCGATCTGATTCAAGGCGCCGCTGAGGTATCGGTCTGCTACGAGGATTCCGACGCGATCGCGTTCATGGATGTTCAGCCAGTGAACAGCGGACATGTGCTCGTCGTCCCGCGTGACCACTACGAGTCGCTGTGCGACGTACCCCCCAAGGTCGCGATGCATCTGTTCGAGGTCAGCATGCGTCTCGCGCCGATCATTCGCGACGTCTCCGGATGCGGAGACATGAACCTGGTCGTGAATAGCGGTGAGGCCGCAGGGCAGAACGTGTTTCACTATCACGTGCACCTGATCCCGCGACGACAGGACGACGGCTTCGACATCCCGCTGCCATTCCCCGGGTCGCAGATGCCTGACCGCACGTTTCTGGACGCCATGGCGGCGCGAATCATTGCGGCGTTGCGCGACCCGGCGCGGCGGCTCGGAACGCTCGCCGCGGCGAGCTGACCGTCACGGGTGTAACCTCTCACAACTTTGGTGCGTCGAAGTTACAGGCGATGATGTAGTCAAGGCTTGCGCCGTTGGCACACCGGCTGCACTCATGTGCTTGCGTGAAGCTCACTGACTTCAGGGCCGCGGAGGCCGATGAGCGATCGACGCCGACAATCATTGTGTAGGCCTGGGCCGCAGAAGCGTACGCAGCGGCACGCGCCACGGAGTCTCCGCTCCCGCCACCCCGCACGGGCAATCGCCCCGTCGCGGGGTTTTTTCTTTTGCAGCGAGGTGCAATGTCTCGACGTGGTCTCCACCGAGTCACGCTCCCCCGCACACCGCGCGGACTTTCTCGCCGCGCGCGGCACCTCCACGACACCGGAGTCAAGCGTGCACTCAAGCACGCTGCCATGCGCGATTGCAGCCGACGCTGCGTCTACTGCGCCGTTCCGCTGGCGCTCGACGTCGCGACGCTGGATCACGTATACCCGGTCTCGCACGGAGGGCCACACACCCCCGGCAACCTGGTCACGGCGTGTGCCCCGTGTAACCACCTCAAGGGCGATATGCTCCCGCATGAGTTCTTTGGACGGTATCCGTGGGCGGGCGCTAACTTCGTGCGCTACGCGCGAGCCGTGCATCGAGCCTTGAAGCGAAACGCTCGACGAGCAGTGAGTCTGGCGTTCGCTGCTTGACCGCCCGGGCCCCGCTGGGCCCCGGATTGGTAGGGAGACGACGTTAGGCGCCGCGGCGCTGAACGACTCGCGGCGGCGCCCGTGGGATGGTTATCCGGCGGCGAGCGCGAGTCGTCCGCCGGAGCGCTCTCGAATCGCAGCCGTCGGGAGACCGGCAGCGACGGCTGGCTCGTCGTTGGAGGTCGACGCGGTCTCCCTCAACAGCAGCGCGACTTTTCGTGCGGCGCCCCAGTGATAGCCGCCGAATGCCCCGGTTTTCCGAATCACGCGATGGCAGGGGATCAAGTACGCAACGGGGTTGCGAGCGATCGCTGACCCGACGGCTCGTGTCGCACCAGCGCGCCCAACGACCGACGCGACATCCTCATAGGTGGCGACCGCTCCGGGCGGAATGCGAAGCAATGCCTGCCACACGCGCACCTGAAAGTTCGTCCCGCGAACCAGCAGCGACAGCGGTGTCGGCGCGACATCGGTGGCGCTCTCTGCGGCCGTCGGGAGTGGCTGACCTTCATTCCATGCGGCGAACACTTTCTGCACGGTGAGTCGCGTCGCGCGCGTGTCTTCGACGAACGCGGCTCCCGGCCAATGACCTTCCAGCTCGGCCAGCGCCCCCGCGCGGTCGCCGTCTACGACGAACGACAGCCCGCAGATACCCCGGTCGGTAACGCCGATCAGGCACTCGCCGAACGGGGAATCGTGAAATCCCGTCCTGATCGTTAGGCCTGCACCACCCGATTTGAATTCCCCCGGTGTGACCGCCTCCAGCGTGACGAACAGGTCGTGGAGACGGCCACCGCTCGACAGGCCCGCCGAGTACGTCGTGTCGAGTACGCTGCGAGAATCGCGAAGCAGCGACTTCGCGCTCTCGATGGTCTGAAACTGCAGGAACCGCTTTGGGCTGATTCCGGCCCAACGAGTGAAAAGTCGCTGGAGGTGGTGCTCGCTCAGACCCACGTGCGCGGCCACGTCGGCGAGCGACGGCTGGGTGTGACGGTTGTCCGAGAGAAAGGCAAGGGCCGACTCGACCCGAATGTAGTCCTTGGTATCCATGGCGCCCTCGTTCGACTGGCGATTACAACGAGATCCTCGCTGAGATCTATCGATTCGCTGATCAGCCGCCAACCCGATTCTTGCGGCACCAGAATGAGCGCCGGACCAATCTACTAGAAAACTAGTTGACACGAGGGATGGCGCTGCCTATTATCTACTAAATTTCTAGTAGATACCCATGCGCATCTCCTTTACGGATCGCGAGCTCGACGTCATGGCCGTGCTGTGGGACCGCGGATCGGCAACGGTTGCCGAGGTCCGCGAGCGACTTCCCGACGACCTTGCCTACACGACCGTCCTCTCCGTTCTCCGCACGCTGGAGGAAAAGGGGCACGTCGATCATCGCGAGGAGGGGAAGGCGCACCGCTACTTCCCGCTCGTCGAGCGACGCGTTGCCGGTCGGAGCGCACTCGCTCGATTGATCGACACGGTGTTCAATGGGTCGCCGGAGCTCCTGTTGACACAACTCGTGAGCGACCGGGATCTCTCCGATGACCAGATCAAGAATCTTCGTCGGCTCATGGACGCTCGACTCCGAGGAGACAAGCGATGATCACGCTCTGGATGGTCTATTCGCTGATCGTGTCGCTGGCGCTCGCCGTGTCGGCCAGCATGCTTGATCGGGTTCGCCGTGCGGGTTCGGCCGAGAACGATGTGGTCATGCTCAAGGTACGGCCCGCACAGCAGACGTTTTCCCCAGATGGCCTCCGGGCGATTCAGCCTAACGATATCGCAACGGCGACTCCGCGGTAATGACCCCTAGTAGTCGACCGGACGCAAATACGACTCGCCGATCGCCGTAGGGCTCAGCATCGCGACCGTGGGAAGGCGGCGCTTCCAGTGTGTGCTTTCGAGGCGCCGCCGCACCAACGCGACGTCGGCGTCGCCAAATCCCCGATCAGCAAGCTCACGCGGCGTGTAGCCGGACAGAAGCCAGTTCAGGATCTGGTCTGCCTTGGCGTAGCTGATGCCGAAGTCCCCCTCGTCGGTTTGCCCGGTAATAAGGTCGGCCGACGCCGGCTTCGTGACAATGGCCTCGGGAACCCCAAGGTGACGCGCGAGCGACCACACCTGGGTCTTGAACAGGTCGCCTAACGGGTTGATGGGTGGCGAATCGTCTGCGTGCCAGGTGAAATATCCGAACAGGCGCTCGGTCTTGTTCCCGGTGCCCAGCGGCAGCGCGTGATAGCGTGACGAGAGGTCGAACAACGCGATCATTCGAACACGCGCCATGACGTTGCCGCGCCGCGCGGGATCCGCATCCGGTTCCGTCGCGAGGTAGCCGTCCACGGCCGCCGAGATATCGATCGTTCGGGCGTCGACGCCGAGGGCGTCGATGACGAGCTGTGCGTGCTCGAGACTCGTCGGGTTCGACGTGCGATAGGGCAGTCGCACCGCCACGACATTGGCCGGTCCTAGCGCTCGCGCCGCGAGGTACGTCGCGACGGCGGAGTCCACACCGCCGGACAGGCCAACGACGGCGCGCTCGAAACGCCGCCGCCGCATTTCATCGCGAATGAACGCGATGAGCCACTGCTCCACGAGCGCGGGGTCGATGTCGAGCGGCGGCGGTGCTCCACGCGCGGCCTCGCCGCCGTGAACGATGCACACGTCCGCGGCGGAGCCATCTGCGATCTTGTGGGCCGACACGCCGGGCGACGACTGCGGCGACGCCGGTGCGGAGGGTGTAGCCGCGGTCGCAGTGTTTCGGATCTCGGTGTCGCTTGTCGGCACCGGGTCCCACTCGACGGGCGACCTAACGTGATCGCGATCCACCGCGTCGAGCAGCTCGCGCAGATGTGGCAGCGCAGTGCGCAGATCCGCGAGAAGCGGCGTGTCAGCGCGCGCGCGGGCGAGATCGCCCAGGTCGATCGTCGCGAGCAGCATCGCCTCATCCCAAACGGGAGCGCGACCGCGCACGTCGCCGCGCGGGCCCATGAGCATCGACGCGCCTGGAAACATCTTGCCGCCCTCGCTCCCGACAAGGTTCGAGAACGTCACGAACACCCCGTGCTCCTCGGCGATATCGCGAACGAGTCGGTCCCATCGCGCGACTGACGCTGGTCCCGGCGTGGCGTCATCGCGTGGCCAGACACCGCGAGCGGGAGCGGCCGAAGAAAGGAAGATCAGTTGCGCATCGTCGAGGGCCGCCACGGTTCCCGAGAGACTGTGCCACGCGTCTTCGCAAACGAGAATCGCCGCACGTCCCCACGGCGTGTCGAACGCGCGCATCTCATGACCGCGCTCGACGAAGCGCTCTTCATCGAAGAGCCCATAGGTGGGAAGAAAATTCTTCCGATGTACGTGCAGAATCTCGGGCTCACCCGTGCCGAGCCGAACGTAGGCGGCGCTGTTGTATAACGTGTCGCGCCACTTCTCGTAGAAGCCCACCACGACGTCGACCGGCAGCGGCTCGCCCAGCGCGTTGTGGTATGCCGCGTCGAGGTCGCGCGCGAGCTCGCCTGCGGTCACCGCCAGGTCTCGAACTCCACCCTCGACGAAGTATCCCGTGGCCGCAGTTTCGGGGAACTGCACCACCGTGGGCCTAGGTGTCAGTGTGGCGGCGCGCGCGAGCAGTCCACCCATGCGCGCGAGGTTCGCGGCGTAGTCGCCTTTCCGCGGACGGAATTGGACAATCGCCAGGTCGAGCGTCGATGTCATACCGAAAGTTGCCATCGCCATGCTGGCATCGGAATGCCGGACGCGTGATCGCTGTCACAGTGCCGGCGAGCGATGCGCCCAAGGTACGTTCGAGGCGGACAGGTGTATGTTACCCGCTATGGTTGGCCCACGAATGTTCCGGCGCGTCTCCCTCATCATTGCGACCGCCTTGTCGCTTGCGGCGCCGCTTGCGGCGCAGGAGCGTGAATCGAACGAGGCCTGGCGGATCATCGCGCCGCCACAGTCGTCGCTCGTGTTTGCTCGTGACGGGTCGCTGATTGGCGAGCTCGGAAAGGAAAAGCGCACGCTTGTTTCGATCCGGACGCTGCCTCGCTACGTCGGCCAAGCCTTCGTCGCTGTGGAAGACCAACGCTTCTACCAGCATGATGGCGTGGACGTGGTCGGGATAGCCGGCGCGCTCAAGGATGCCGTCCGCGGTGACCCGCGCGGCGCGAGCACGATCACACAGCAGCTCGTCGGCAACATGCACCCCGATCTGGTCGACCGACGTGACAAGAGCCCAATGCGCAAGCTTCGCGAGCAGTCCGCGGCGCGTGAGATGGAGAAGCACTACAACAAGGAGCAGATTCTCGAGGCGTACCTGAACCAGATCAGCTTCGGGCACGGCTGGTACGGCATCGAGACCGCGTCGAGGCATTACTTCGGGAAGGGCGCAGCGCAGCTGACACTTTCCGAGGCCGCGGCGCTCGCGGCGATGCCAAAGGGTCCGGCGATCTACGACCCGGTCAAGGCCCCGGACCGCGTGACCGAACGCCGGAACCTCGTGCTCACGCTCATGGCACAGCAGAAGTACGTGACTCCCGCCCAAGCGGAGGCGGCGAAGCACGTTCCGCTCAAGACGGTACCTAACGCGGGCTTTTCGGTGGACGCGTCGTATTTCCTGGACGTCGTGCGCATCCAGGCCGAACGGGCCGGGGTTCCCGTGTCCACGGGCGGGTATCGCGTCTACACGAGCCTCGACCCGTTATTGCAGCGCGCGGCGAACGAAGCGCTCGCCGCCGGGGTCGAGGACGTCGAAGCGCTCCCGGGTTACCGACACACGAAGTTTGCCACACGTCCGAAGGGCAGCACGGACTATCTACAGGGCGCGGTGGTCGCGATCGATCCTGCCAGTGGCGACGTACGCGCGTTGGTTGGGGGTCGCGACTATCGCGAGTCGTCGTTCGATCGCGTAATCGATGGAATGCGGCAGCCCGGGTCGGCGTTCAAGCCGATTGTCTATGCTGCGGCCATAGCCGACAGCCTGACGGCGAGCACGATCATCCCCGACACGGCGATCGCCATTCCACTGGATCGCGGCCGTGTGTATCGGCCGGACAACTCGGACAATCAGTTCCTCGGTCCCATTACGATGCGCGAGGCGCTGGCCAAGTCCAGGAACGTCGTCGCGGTGCAGCTCGCGGAACACGTGGGTATGGACACGATCGTGCATCTTGCGCGGCGCTTCGGGATCGACGCTCCCGTCGCGCCGTATCCGGCGAGTGCTATCGGCGCGTCCGCGCTACAGCCGCTCGATCTGGTCGGCGCGTACACGGTGTTCGCAAACCTGGGTGCGCACGTCGACCCGCGATTCGTTTATCGGATCGAGGATAGGGCGGGGAACGCAGTGTTCACGAACCCTGCCGCGCCACCACGCGCCGTGATCGACCCCAAGGTCGCATTCATCGTGCGCGACATGATGCGCGAGGTCGTCGAGCGCGGTACCGCGACGTCAGTCCGACGCTATCTGCCCGCAACGATCCCGGTTGCCGGGAAGACCGGCACGACGAACGACAACAGCGACGTGTGGTTCGTCGGCATGACGCCCGAGCTCGTCGCCGGCGTCTGGCTGGGATTCGACAAACCGAAGACGATCACTGCCGGCGCTGCCGGCGGAACGCTCGCCGCGCCGATCTTCGGGAAGATGATGGCGGAGTACTACGCTGCTCGAGGCTCGGCGCAGTGGACGCCGCCGCAGGGGCTCATTGTCGCGCAGCTCGACCGAGTCAGTGGCCAGCTCGCGGACTCAACGACTCCGCCGGACCGGCGGTACACGGAGTACTTCCTGGAGGGTACCGAGCCACTGCCGCTTCGTGTGAATGGCTGGCAGCTATTCAAGAACGGGCCGATCGTGTTCTGACGCGCCGAGCGCCTAACGAGATACTGCCTCGGTCGGCGGATCACTCGTGGCGGATCGCGTCGATCGGGCTCAAACGCGCCGCGCGCCGCGCCGGATACGTTCCGAACGTCAGGCCGACGACGATGGCGGAGAACGCGGCGGAGAGCACGGTCGACCACGAGAACGTCGCGTCGAGGTAAATGGCCTGCGCCTGCGCCCGAATCCCGGCCACGATGGCAAACGCCCCGGAAAGTCCGAGTGCCACACCCAGCAGGCTCCCCGCCCCGGAGATCGCCACCGACTCGGCCAGGAACTGGACCAGGATGTCGCGCCGCCGGGCGCCTAACGCCTTCCGCACACCGATTTCGCGCGTACGCTCGGTCACCGAGGCCAGCAGCACATTCATGATCCCGATACCGCCAACGAGCAGCGAGATACCGGTGAGCGCGCCCATGAAGAGCTTGAACACGAAGATGCCATCCGTCGCCTGAGCCAACCGCTGTGTCGCCGTCTGCACCTGGATACGGCCTTCCCACCGTCCGAACCGCTGCGCGACCCAATCCTCGACGAGCCCCTTGGTGACATCCACTTCCTCGAGACGCTTCGCCTTCACGAGAAGGGTGGGAGTTCGAGGCGCTGTGGTCGCGGGAAGAACGGTGCTCGCAGCGACAAAGGGCACGTAGAGGTTCAGCGCGAATTCCCCTTTGTACGGCGCCAGAATCCCGATCACCTCGCGCGGATTTCCGTTCACGCGTACGGTCCTGCCGAGCATGGACGATGGGGAACGGCCCGCGGCCAACTCCTGCGCGAGCTTGTTGGAGAGCACCACCACGGGAGCGTTTCGTGACGCTTCGACCGGCGAGAAATATCGACCGTCCGTGAACCGCAGGCGCATGAACTGATCGGCATCAGCGAGCGTGGCGGTGACGCCGGTTGACCGCCGTTTGCCGGTCTGCGGCGATTCTACCGTAGCGCGGCCAGAGAGTGACAGCGAAACGCCGCTCGCGCGGTCGATCTCATCGCGAGCCGCGGTGGCGTCGGCAAGCGTAAAGACCGGATAGTCGCGAACAGGGAGCATCTGCCCATCGACCGTCTCTGTCGTTCTCGACGTGACGCTCACCGTCTGCACATCGGTCGTACGCTCGACTTCCGCACGCGCCATCCGCTCCATCCCGTCGCCGAGCGAGAGCACGGCCACCAGCGACGCGACCCCGATGATGACCCCGAGCGTCGAGAGCGCCGTTCTCAATGGATTCACTCGAAGCGCGTCCAGGCCAACTCGCGATGCGGCGACAACCGAGAAACGCATTGCACTGCTCCTGATGGGTGAACCAGCAAAAAGAAACCGCGCTGGCTCACGTACGAGCCAGCGCGGTCATGTGTTGCAGGTTCGGCTGCGGAGTTGTCAATGACCCGGCGAACTTACGCCGCTGCCATCGCTTCCTTCTTCTCCTCCGACGCCTCGGTGTCCTTTTCCGGCACCAGCGCGATCTTCAATACTTCTTCCAGCGTTTCCACGGGGTGGAAGCTGAGCTGCGAGCGCACTTCCTCCGGAATGTCCTCGATGTCCGCCTCGTTTGCCTTCGGCAGAACGACGACCTTGATGCCTGCCCGGTGAGCGCCGAGGACTTTCTCTTTCAGGCCGCCGATTGGTAGCACGCGGCCGCGCAGCGTGATCTCCCCGGTCATCGCGACATCCCGGCGCACCGGCCGGTCCGACATCTCCGACACCAGGGCAGTTGCGATCGCGATTCCGGCCGACGGACCATCTTTTGGAATCGCGCCCGCCGGGACGTGAATGTGCGCCTCGATCGCGCCCAGACGGTCCTTGGGGATGCCCAGCTTGGCCGCATTATTCGTGGCGTACGTGAACGCTGCCCGCGCTGACTCCTTCATCACGTCACCGAGCTGGCCGGTCAGGATGAGCGACACCGCACCGCCCGGGCCGACTTGCATGGACTGGTCGACGTTAGGCGCCCCGCCATAATACCGGCGGATCGAAGCCTCGACGAACATGATGTCGCCACCCATGGGCGTGTAGTACATGCCTGTTGCGATGCCAACCTCGTTCGTCTCGGCAGCGCGCTCCGGATGGACCTTCGGACGGCCGAGAAGCTCTCGGACCTCGTTTGCGTCGATCTTGCCGTCCTCGATCATACCCGTGTCCCCCGCGGCGATTCGTCGCGCGACCTTGCGCGCCACGGCGCCAATCTGGCGCTCGAGCTGCCGCACCCCGCTCTCGCGGGTGTAGTTGGACACGACGGACATGACCGCGTCATCGGTGAAGCTCACCTTCTTGTCGGCAAGCCCGGCCTCTTCGAGCTGACGCGGGATCAGGTATTTCTTCGCGATCTCTGCCTTCTCTCGTTCCGTATAGCCCGCGAAGTCGACCGTTTCCATGCGGTCGAGCAACGGCCCCGGAATGTTCTGGATGAAGTTCGCCGTCGCGATGAAAAGGACCTCGCTCAGGTCGAACGGAACGCCGAGGTAGTGGTCAGTGAAGCTGTCGTTTTGTGCGGGGTCGAGCACTTCGAGCAGCGCGCTCGACGGATCACCCTGGAACGAGACCCCAAGCTTGTCCACTTCGTCGAGGAGGAATACCGGGTTCTTGGTTCCGGCCTGCTTCATTCCCTGAATGATTCGGCCCGGCATCGCCCCCACATAGGTGCGGCGATGTCCGCGGATGTCCGCCTCGTCGCGAGCGCCGCCGAGTGCGACGCGGACGTACTCGCGTCCGAGCGCGCGCGCAATGGACTTCGCGATGGACGTCTTGCCGACGCCCGGCGGCCCGACGAACAGCAGGATCGGACCCTTCGCCATCGCGCGAGCCTTCGCCTCTTTCGCATCGGTGATCGTGCGGTCGTCGTCATCAACAACGTTCAATGATGGCGTCGCGTCATCCTTCGCCGCCTTGATCTTCGAAGCCGGGAGCTCGCCGGTTTTCTCGACTTCCTCGGCGAGCTGTTGCGCGCGGAGCTGACGAACGGCAAGGAATTCGAGGACCCGGTCTTTCACGTCCTGTAGCCCGTAGTGATCCTCGTCCAGCACATCGGTCGCACGCCGAAGGTCGAGATGGTCGTCCGAGCGGGTATTCCACGGAAGCTCGGCAATCCACTCGAGGTAAGTGCGAATGACCTGCGCTTCCATCGATTCCCGCCCGGATCGCTCGAGTCGGCCGAGCTCGCGCTCAACTTCGGCTCTCGCTTCCTTGGGCAGGTTGAGCTTCGTCAGCTTGTCGCGTAGCTCGCTGACTTCCTTCGCCTGATCGTCGTCGCCGAGCTCTTTCTGGATCGCCTTGAGCTGCTCGCGGAGATACATCTCGCGCTGGCGCTCTCCGAGCTCCTCCTGGACCTGCGACTTGATCTCTTCCTGCGCCTCGAGCAAGCCGATCTGGCGCTGAACATGAACAAGCACGCGCCGGAGTCGCTCCTCGACGCTCAAGGTCTCGAGCAGTCCTTGCTTTTCCGCGACTGGGAGCTCGATGTAGCCGGCGACCAAATCGGCGAACCGCCCGGGCTCTGTTACCGAGTCGAGAACCTGATGAACGACCTCCTCGGGTAGTCCGCGACGTTCGCCAAGCTCCGCGGCGCGCTCGCGGATTTCCTTGTGGAGCGCCTCGAACGCAGGATCGTGATCGTTCAGCGGCGTCATCTCCTCAGTGGACATGACGACCGCGGTGAGATAGCCCTCAGAAGTCGAATACTGGAGGGCAGTGGCGCGCTGCTCACCCTGAAGCAGGAGTTGAACACCACCAAGGCCGCGCTGGATCTGCCCGATGCGCGCGATCACGCCCATCGAGTAAAGGATGTCCGGTGTCGGTTCATCCGTGTTATCGCGCTGCGCGACCGCGAACACCAGACGGTCGCTTTTCAACGCCGCTTCAATCGCGCGCAGCGTTCCCGGTCGGCCAGCCGCAATCGGCGCGGTGAGGCCCGGAAAGATCACGGTTCCGCGAAGCGGAAGGACCGGAAGGGTTTGGCGTTGAGCCATTCTGAGTCCCTGTTCTGAGAGAGCGTCCCGCGTCCGGCGGGCCGGGTGTGACGGCGCACACTCCATTCCACGGCATTCGGCGAACCAATGCAAAGCCGCGGAACCGGGCTGCGACTCATTCGCGTTGTCGCATTGCGGGGCCTTTGTGCATGGATCGGGCACGTGAGTTACGCCAACCTGGCGGAGATTGCAACTTTCGGCGGCCGCTATGTCGTAGGGGTGGTCGCAAACGGCAGTGAGACGTCGCCGTACCGCAGTTGTGGTGGCGGTGCATCTCAAGCCAGCGCGCCACCTTACTCGTCTTTTCAGATGTCCGTCGCGGTGCTACACTACTCCACTCGCCCCTCCCACCAACGGATAATCTCGGTGCCGGATCCCGTCGTCTCGTCCTCGGACGCTGAGCTGCGCGCGCATGTCGAGCGCGTGCTCAGTGCCAACTATGAGCTCGACCGTGAGATCGGCCGAGGAGGGATGGGAATCGTCTATAAGGCGAAAGATCGCCGACTGAAACGACACGTCGCGGTCAAGCTGCTGCCTCCCGAGCTCGCGTTCCGCGGCGAGATTCGGTCGAGGTTCTTGAAAGAGGCCGAGACCGCCGCGCAACTCAGCCATCCGAACATCGTTCCGATCTACAGCGTCGACGAGCGGGACGGGCTCGTCTACTTCGTCATGGCTTTCGTCGACGGCGAGAACCTCGCCGCGCGCCTGCATTCACAAGGCCGCCTGGACTCCACTGAATCGCGGCGCATTCTCAAAGAGGTGGCCGAGGCGCTCGCATACGCCCATGAGCGCGGCGTCGTGCACCGCGACATCAAGCCGGACAACATCCTGCTCTGTGCGGATGACGATGGCCGCGTGATGGTCACCGACTTCGGCATCGCCCGAGCGGTGAGCGAGGGATCGGATTCGCGACTCACCGCCACAGGGATGGCCATCGGCACCCCGGCATACATGTCTCCCGAGCAGTCGATGGGCGAGCGAGACATCGATGGCCGTTCGGATCTCTACGCCCTCGGTGTCGTCGGGTACCAGATGCTCGCCGGCGAGTTGCCGTTCAACGCGCCGAGTACGCCGGCGTTGCTCGTCAAACAAATCAGCGAACGCCCGACGCCGCTCGACGTCCATCGTCCCGACGCACCGCCAGATCTCGCACGCGCCGTGATGATGCTGCTGGAGAAGGACCCGGCGAATCGATTCCCAAGTGCCGATGCGCTCGTGACCGCGCTCGATACCGGCGACGTGCCGGAGCTTCCGCCGTCGAGCATGACGCAGGAGCGGAACCGCCTCGCGGGGATTCCGACGCAGTCGCGTGACTCGTGGTCTGTTTCCGGCGAGATGGGCAGCGACGTGACGGCGGAAGAAATGGCGCGATGGCGGGACGCGAAGGTTGTCGCGTTCCGGAAAAAGCTGGCGCCGTTCTTCGCTGTAAGCGCGGTCATCACGGTGCTCGCGATCTTCGGCGTCCTCAATGCCATGGGCGTCGTCGGGATCTGGAGTGTGTACCTGGCGTATCAGTACGCCAAGCTCTGGACCGACGGGTTCGACTGGCACGATGTGTTCAAACAGCCGAAGGACCGGCTGTTCTTCGATGTGGTCGCGGAATCGATCGACGATTTCCGCGCGCTGTTCGACAAGAAGAAGCGCAATGAAGTCCTCGAGCGCGATCGCTTGCGAGCGCGCAGGTCTAACCGACGCCTGTTCGGCGATAGCTCGGGGACGAAACCGCTACCCACATCGGAGATTCCCGCTGCGAATCTCGCTCGCGTCTCCCCAACCTACGCGGCGAAGGTTCGTGACGCCGCGCGGCACCGCGACGACATCCTCCGGCTCATCGAGACGCTCCCGAAGCGAGAGCGTCAGCAGGTAGAGGAAGTCCCGGCCACGGCCGATGCGCTCTACCGTCGCATCGAATTGCTGGCGGGGGACCTGACGGAGCTCGACCGCGGGTTCGCGGCAGACGATGGGGACAAGGTCGAGCGCGAGATCGAGCAGCTCGAAGCCGCGGCCAACCCGTTGGACGGTCGAAGCGAAGAGCGAATTCGCCGGCTGTCCGTGCTGAGGCGAAAGCTGATCTCGCTCCGAGACCTCAAGAAGCGTCGTGAAAGCCAGAGTGCCCGGTTCGAGAACTGCGTGCTCGCGCTCGAGAACATGCGCTACGACGTCCTCAAGCTGAAGACGGGCGGGCAGAGCTTCCAGCAGGTCACACAGCTCGCCGAACGTGCGATGGTGCTCGCTCAAGAGGTCGACAACGCGGTCTACGTCGCTGAGGAGATGCGGAAGCTCGGGATTCGCGACTCCGGAGTCGCGAATCGGCGGACCTCGTGAGGTCGGCGCCAGCGTCCGTGACGTGGCCGTTGGGTAAACACCATGCCTGACGAGCTGTACTCTCGGCTTTCCGCCGCGGTCGGTGCCCGGTACGAGATCTCGGATGAGATCGGGCGCGGTGGTATGGGCGTCGTCTTCCGCGCCCGTGACGTCCGACTCCGTCGTGCCGTAGCCATCAAGCTGCTCCCGCCGGAGCTCGCGTTTCGCGACGAGGTTCGGTCGCGTTTTCTCCGCGAGGCGCAGACCGCGGCGCAGCTCAGCCACCCGAACATCGTCCCGATCTACAGCGTCGACGAAGTCGAAGGGCTCGTGTTTTTCGTGATGGCGCTCGTGGAAGGCGAAAGTCTCGGCGTCCAGCTGAAGCGTGAGCCGCGTGCCCCGCTCGACTTCACGCACCGGGTGCTCCGAGACGTCGCGGACGCCCTGTCCTATGCGCACGGTCGATCGATTGTTCATCGCGATATCAAGCCGGACAACATCCTGATTGACCGGGTGACCGGCCGAACGCTCGTCTCCGATTTTGGCATCGCGCGCGCCGCCGAGGGTGACTCGCGGCTTACGGTCACCGGGATCGCCGTCGGAACTCCGGCCTACATGAGTCCCGAGCAGGCCGTGGGCGAGCGAGACATCGACGGGCGGAGCGACCTGTATTCGTTAGGCGTGGTGGGTTACCAGATGCTGACGGGCGAGCTGCCGTTCGCTGCCAATAACACGCCCGCAATGCTCATGAAGCACATCAACCAGGCGGCGCGGCCCATCCGCGACCTGCGTCCCGACGTGCGACCTGGTCTCGAGCGAGCCATTGAACGCGCGATGGCGAAAAAACCCGATCAGCGATGGCCCGACGCAGTCGGGTTCCGAGATGCGCTGTCCGACGACTCCGCCCGCTCGGTGCCGGCCCGCGAGGCGACTGCCGCGCGTACTGACGCACCTCGGCCTAACGCCAGCCAGTCGAGTGCCCACCCGCCAGCGACGCATCGCGCCGTGCGAGACATAGCGCCGCCGGGCAGATACGTACCTCCTTCGGCGCCGGTGGCTCCGCCGGTTCCTCCCTGGCTGCAGCCACGCGACGCCGCCAACGGCTCACAGCCGGCGATACCGCCGTGGATGCCCAACTCCTGGCGTGACGTTCGGAGGCAGTGGCGGGAGTACAACAAGGACCAGCGGCGTGCCCTCCGCGAACAGATTCGGGAGCAGCGTAAGGCATACGCCCGCGGCGTCCTCATGCCGCCCGGGTTCGTACCGGGTCAGGAAGTGCCGATCGAGTACCGGATTCGCGCATTTCGCATGCACGTGGCGCGTGTGGGGACCACCGCCGCCATTCTCGCCGGGGTGAACATCGTCACATCGCCCATGGTACCGTGGTTTCTGGTGCCGGCCGCGTTCATGTCGCTGTCGGTGCTGAGGCGAGGTGGGTCGCTCTGGGCCGAGGGGGTCCGGCTTCGAGACATCTTCGGCAAGGATGCGCGCCTCCCCGCCCGGGGCGCGAACGCGAGCGGCGGGCAGGCGTTAGGCGTGCCGGCCGCGAGCCGTGCGCCGCAACGGGCCGCGGCACTCGTCCCGCGTGACGTGCTCGACGGACCGCACGGGGCGAAGGTGATGCGGGCTGCGGAGGACGAAGCGGAGATCGTCGACGCCATTGAGCGGCTGCCCAAGGCCGATCGGGAGATGATTCCCGACGTCCGCCCGACGGTGGAGTCGCTGGTGGACCGGGTGGCTGCGCTGGCGCAAGCGCTTCAGCGGCTCGACCAGGACGTGACTCCCGAGACGCTGTCACGCATTGACGCGCGCATCGCCGCCGCGTTGACGGAGCCGGACACGAGTGAGCGCGAGAAGCGACTGACGCTGCTGCGTCGTCAGCGGGAGACACTGGACGACCTGCTCGGCCGACGGGAGTCGCTCGTCTCGCAACTCGAGAGCGCATCGCTCATGCTGCAGAACATCCGCATCGATCTCATCGCGCTACGGGCGGCCGGGGTTCAATCGTCGATCGACGATGGGTCCTCCGCGACGCAGGAAGCGCGGGCGCTATCGCGGGACATCGGCCACGTGCTGGAGGCGGCGAAGCAAGTCCGCGACTAGGGAAACCGGTGTTCGGGCATCACGAACACCGCTACATTCCCGACAGCATGAATTGCCGCCTTCGACGACTCGGAAACGCAGCGTGCGTAGCACTCGCCGCGATTCTCGCCGGTGCATGTGACCGGAAATCTGCGCCGACGCCGAATGGGGATGCACGCGCCCCCGCTGCGGCCGCCAGCCCAGCTCGACCAACTCTGCCTGATTCGGTCGCGCGCCCGCAACAGCCACGCGTCTCCACACCGCGTGTCGTTAGGGGCCTCTATGTGAATCGCTGGGCAGCGCTTGGGCAGCGGATGTGGGACCTCATCGACGTCGCGAAGCGCACCGAGGTGAACGCGCTCGTCATCGACGTAAAGGACGATCGCGGGTTCGTCCTCTACCACTCGACCGTACCACTCGCCCGCGAGATTGGCGCCGACACCACGCGGCCGATGTCGTATCGACGCGTGCGCGCCGTGCTCGACTCGATGCGGACCTATGGGATCTATCCCATCGCGCGGATCGTGGTCGCGAAGGATCCACTCTTGGCCCAGCACAAGCTCGAATGGTCGATCAAGCGGCGGTCGGACCCGACGAAGCCATGGCTGGATAAGAACGGAAAGCCGTGGCTCGATCCGCATCAGCGCGGCGTGTGGCAGTATGCGGCGGACCTCGCGAAGGAGGCGGTGAATCTTGGCTTCAGCGAGGTGCAGTTCGACTACGTGCGGTTTCCTGACGAGAAGCGGTTGGTGAGCGAGGCGACGTTTCCGCTCGCCAACGGTCGAATCCGCGCCGAGGTCATTCGCGAACAACTTGGCTTCACGCGCGGAGCGTTGCGCTCGACTGGCGTCCCGATGACGATCGACGTGTTCGGTCTGACAGCCACCGACACGACGGACATGGGAATCGGTCAGCAGTGGGAGAAATTCGTCGACCAGGCGGACGTCGTGCTGCCGATGGTTTACCCGTCGCACTTCGCACCGGGAACGTATAAGCTCGCAAGCCCCAACGCCGCGCCGTACGCTACCATCGACCACGCACTCAACGACGTCGCGCGCAGCCGTCGCGGCGTGCCGAACGCGGCCCGTGTCGTCCCCTGGTATCAGGATTTCACGCTCGGGCCGCCGCGATATGGCCCGGAGCACGTCAGGGCGCAGATGCGCGCCGGCTATGACAACGGCGTCAAGAGCTGGATGCTGTGGAACCCGGGGAGCCGCTACTCCACCCAGGCGCTGGCCACGGCAATCGCGCCCGCAGACACGTTACCGCCAGGTTACGGCGGAAGCGTTCCCGCGCGATAGAAGGATTCCCACTTCTCGCCGCCTAACAAGTACCCGACG
>Ga0136846_1215270_pt1 | contig 18274 bp, 20 predicted proteins | sample HopSoiMetagenom2_FD_96841 | JGI IMG/M metagenome (GOLD analysis project Ga0136846, IMG submission 96841) | Grasslands soil microbial communities from Hopland, California, USA - 2 Assembly 2016 (version 4) | ecosystem: Environmental > Terrestrial > Soil > Grasslands | place: USA: Hopland...
AGGGCGGGCGTCGCCTTCCAGGAGCGCACGAGCTGGTCGTTCCAGCGCTCGGACGACGCGATGCGCCAGCCGAGCGGATTGAGACAGGTGGGCGTGATGCCGCCGTCGGACTCCGCCGTGAGGCGCGCGTCCGCTGGTCGAGCCAGACCGTCGGACGTGCGGCGGGGCGCGACCGGGACATCCGACGCGATGGAGCTTTCGACGACGGCGACGGGTCGGACGTCGGAGCCCCACGGCTTGACGAACGCGGCCACGACGAGGATCGCGACGGCGCCGACGATCAGCGAGATGGGAAGTCGTCGCGGACGCGCAGCGTCGACCCGCCCAAGCCTCGGTCGCGGCCCGGCGGGCTCCCCGTCCATGACGCCGATCGGCCGCCGGCGGCCCGGCGGTCAGTCCTCCCCGAGGTACGCCTTGCGGACCGTCTCGTTGGCGGTGAGCTCGGCGGCGGTGCCGGTGAGGACGACGCGACCCGTCTGGAGGACGTAGCCGCGGTGGGCGATGTTCAGGGCCTGGAGAGCGTTCTGCTCGACGAGAAGGATGGACGTTCCCTGCGCGTTGATCTCGCGGACGATCGAGAAGATCTGCTGGACGAGGATCGGCGCGAGGCCGAGGGACGGCTCGTCGAGGAGCAGGACGCGCGGTCGGGACATCAGCGCACGCCCGATCGCCAGCATCTGCTGCTCGCCGCCCGACAGCGTCCCACCCTGCTGCGTCATCCGCTCCCGAAGCCTGGGAAACAGGACCATGACCCGCTCGAGGTCCTCGCGGATCTCGGCGGGCTTCCGCGTATAGCCACCCATCTGGAGGTTCTCGAGAACCGTCAGGCGGGAGAAGATCCGGCGGCCCTCGGGCGCGTGACCGATGCCCTGGGCGACGAGCCGGTGTGGCGGCGTCCGCGACACGTCGTTACCCGCGAACAGGACGCGACCCTGGCGCGGGTGCAGCAGCCCGCTGATCGTCTTGAGGGTGGTCGTCTTGCCGGCGCCGTTGGCGCCGATCAGCGTGACGATCTCGCCACGGCTGAGCTCGACCGTGATGCCCTGAAGCGCCCGGATCTGGCCGTACCAGGTATGGACATCGTCGAGCAGCAGCAGTGTCTCGGCGGTGGGTGCCGCCGGTTGGTCGGCGGTGAGGGTCGCCGTCATGCCGCCGGCGCTCCGAGATAGGCCTCGATGACCTTCGGATCGCGCCGGACCTCCTCGGGCGTGCCCTCGGCGATGCGTTCGCCGTGGTCGAGGACGGTGATCCGGTCGCTGATGCCCATCACGACCCGCATGTCGTGCTCGATCAGGAGGACCGAGATCGCGAGGTCATTCCGGATCTTCGCGATCAGGCGGGTCATCTCCGCCGTCTCGCGCGGGTTCATCCCGGCCGTCGGCTCATCGAGCAGGAGCAGCACGGGATTGCTCGCGAGCGCCCGGGCGAGCTCGAGGCGGCGCTGGTCGCCGTACGGGAGGTTTCTGGCGAGCTCGTCGTCACGACCGCGGAGCCCGACGAGGGCGAGCAACTCGCGAACCCGCTCGCGCGAGCTCACCTCCTCGCGCCGCTGCCGGCCCGAGGACAGGAACGCGTCCACGGGCGTTGACGTGAGCCGGCTGTGCATCCCGACCAGGATGTTCTCCATCGCCGTCATGTTCGGAAACAGGCGGATGTTCTGGAACGTTCGACCGACGCCGGCCATGACCATGTCGTTCGGGCGCGCGCTCCGGAAGATGCCGACGTAGTGGAGCAGGCGGTTGTACCAGTTCGGTCGCACGATCGCCGCGAGGAACATGGCGGCCAGCGCGGCGAGCGCGACGGCAATGATCAACGCCAGGTGCGTCTGGTCGCGGCTCACGAAGAACTCGCCGGCCGCGATCACGACGATCAGGAGCGCAGGCAGCACCCAGAGGACGGGCTCGAGCCAGGCGCGAATGGGGCGGGCGATCATCCGACGGCCGCGAAACGTGACGAAACCCGAGGTCGGGTCCATCAGCCCCGCGATCACGTTGAAGAACGTCGTCTTGCCGGCCCCGTTCGGTCCGATGAGGCTGACGATCGCGCCGTCGGGGATCTGGAATGTCACGTCGCGAACCGCGACGAGGCCGCCGAAGCGCTTGGTGATGCCGCGCGCATCGAGAACGAAGCTGCCCTCGCCGGCCCGCGGGGACGCCGGGGTCGCCGGCGTCGCCGGCGTCGCCGTGGTCATGCGAGCTCGCCGCTTGCGTCGAGCCCGGTCGGGCTCGGCTCCGCGCCCTCCTCGGCCGTGTGCAGCTCACGCCGGCGACGGGCGCTCGGGAACAGGCCCTCCGGACGGAGCAGCATCATCAGCACGAGCGCGATGCCGTACAGCAGGAACTGGTACTCCGTGAAGTTGACCGACTTCAGGTCGATCGTGATCGGCCCTAGCGAGAACGCCGGGAAGTTGATCGCCGCGAAGAAGACGTTGAGCTGTTTGAGGAACGTCGCCTGGAGCGTGTAGATGATGAACGCGCCGACGGCGACGCCCCAGATGTTGCCCATCCCGCCGAGGACGATCATGGCGAGGACGGTGAACGAGACCTGGAACAGGAACTGGTCGGGGCTGACGACTGTCAGCTTCGAGGCGTTGTAGACGCCGGCAAGCCCGGCGGTCGACGCGCCGAGCGCGAACGCGAGCAGCTTGGTCGTGACCGTGTTGATACCGCTCGCGGCCGCCGCGAGCTCGTCTTCCCGGATGGCCATCCACGCTCGACCGAGCCGGGAATCCTGGAGCCTGTAGATGATGATCAGCGTCAGCGTCAGGATCACGGCCATCAGCAGGTAGAACGGCCACGGGTTGAGGATGTTGAACTCGTGGCCGGCGATCTCGGGCGGGTACACGCCACCAATTCCGTTGGTGCCGTTCGTGTACTGCTCCGCGTTGAGGAAGACGATCGGGACGATCTCGCCGAAGCCGAGCGTGACGATCGCGAGATAGTCGCCGCGGAGGCGGAGCGTCGGCGCGCCGAGCAGGACGCCGAATGTCGCTGCAACGACGGCGCCAACGACGAGCATCGGCAGGAACGGGAAGTCGTTGCCTGAGAACGGCGAGGCGCCGTACGCGTAGGCGTACGCCCCGAACGCGAAGAACGCGGCGTAGCCGAGGTCGAGCAGGCCGGCGAGCCCGACGACGATGTTGAGCCCGAGCGCGAGCAGCACGTATGTGCCGGCGTTCGAGAAGCCGTCCAGCCACGCATTGAACGGCTGGAAGGCGTTGAACGGCGGCGCCTGCGCCAGCACGGGCAGCAGCAGGGTGACGAGGGTCATTCCGCCGATGATCGAGATCGACCGGTGGCGATGGCTGAAGTCGAGGACTCGATCGCGGACCGCGCCGCCGCGGCGCGCCTCGGCCGGGGTCGCCGGGGCCGTCATGCCCGCTCGCCCAGCTGCTGGCCGAGGAGACCGGCCGGCCGGAAGACGAGGACGCCGATGAGGACCGTGAACACGATCGCCTCGGACCAGCGCGAGTAGCCCTTCGATGCGGCGGCGACCTCGATGAAGCCGATGACGAAGCCGCCGAGCGCGGCTCCGGTCGTGTTGCCGATGCCACCGAGGACCGCGGCGGTGAACGCCTTGAGACCGGCGTTGAACCCGAGGTCCCAGCGGACGGAGCCGAGATAGAGGCCCTGGACCACGCCACCTGCCCCCGCCAGGGCGGACCCGATGAAGAACGTGACGGCGATCGTCTGGTTGAGGTCGACGCCCATCAGCTGGGCAGCGTCGCGGTCCTGCGCCGTCGACCGCATCGCCCGGCCGAGCCGCGTTCGGGAGACGAACATCTGGAGGGCGACCATCAGGACGACCGCGAGGACGACGATGAAGATGTTCACGTACGCGATCGAGGCGCCCGCAAGGTCCGCATGCGCGTTCGGGTCGATCAGCTGGGGAAAGTTGTTCGACGCCGGCCCGAAGAGGATGAGGGCGATGTTCTGGAGGATGAACGACACCCCGATCGCGGTGATCAGGGGCGCGACGCGCGGGGCGTTGCGGAGCGGTCGGTACGCAAATCGCTCGATCGTCACGCCGACGACGCCCATGACGAGCATCGTCACGACGAACGTGATCGCGAGGATCACGACGAGGAGCGGGAGGTTGTGGATCGCGAACGGCGCCTCGATGCCGAAGATCGGCAGGAGCGCCTTGAGCAGCAGCTGCATCGAAACGAAGGCGCCGATCATGAAGACGTCGCCGTGGGCGAAGTTGATCAGCTCGATGATCCCGTAGACCATCGTGTAGCCGAGCGCGATGAGCGCGTAAATCGCACCGAGTGTCAGCGCGTTGGCGACCTGCTGCGGTCCGATCAGGACGTAGAAGATCGCGACGAACACGACGGCCGAGATCGCGATCCGGATGTCGCGGGTCAGGCGGATGCCGGCCGGTCGCTGGGCGACGCTCGCAGCTGTCATCGCGGCTTCGAGGCTCCCCTCTGCTCGTGGCGTTGCCGGTTCCGCGAGTGTGGGTCAACCCGCCTGGGCAGGAGCGCCACGGTCGCGACTTGCGATACGGGGCTGAATGCAAGCAAGCCGGCGGAGGCCATGACCTCCGCCGGCTTGCCGCGCACGGTGCCTAGGAGCTGGACGGGCTGGCGGAGGCCCCACCGGCCGGGCTGGCCGAAGAGCTCGCCGCCGGGCTGGCGGAGGCCCCACCGGCCGGGCTGGCAGATGCGCCACCCGCGGGGCTCGCCGAGGCGCCACCGGCCGGGCTGGCAGATGCGCCACCCGCGGGGCTGCCCGAAGCGCCACCGCCGGCCGCCTGTGCGAAGTCGATCTGGCTGTCGAAGGTCCAGTCGCCCTTGAGCGGGTCGGGGGCCTTGTAGAACGAGACGATGAGCTGGCTCGTGTCGCCGTTCTGGTCGAAGTGGATCTGGCCGAGGATCGTGTCGTAGTTCGTCGCGGGGTTGACCGCCGCGGCGCGGATTGCCTCACGGAGCGCGGCCTGATCGCCGCTGAACCCGTTGGTGGCCTGCTTGATCGCCGCGATGATGACCTGCGCGCAGCTGTAGCCCGTCGCGCTGTAGCCGGTCGCGGTGAGACCCGGATACTCCGCCGCGTACTTCTTGACGAACTCGGCCTTCGCCGGGAAGTCGCCGATTGCGGCAAGCGAGCTGTACGAGCCCGCGGCTGCGGGGCCGGCGATGTTGAGGAACGAGCCCTTCGACTCGACGGTGCCGTCCTGGATGCCGTCGGGGCCGATGAACGGAACGTCACCGAGACCCGCCTGTGCCATCTGCTTGCGGACGATCCCGCCGCCCGTGGCGGTGACGCCACCGAAGTAGACGACGTCGGGGTTCTTTGCCTTCGCGGCCGTCAGGAGCGGCGTGTAGTCGCTCGTGGTCTTCGGAGCGCCGTCACGGGCGACGACGGTGCCGCCTTCCTTCTGGAACTCCTTGATGAAGTTGTCAGCGATGCCCTTGCCGAACGTCTCGGTGTCGTCGATGACGTAGGCGTTCTTCTTGCCCAGGGTCTTGATGGCGAACGTCGCCGCTGCCGGGCCCTGCTTGTCGTCCGTGGTGACGACGCGGATGTAGTTGATCTTGTCAGGGTTCGTCTTGCGGACGTCCTTCGCGCCGAACTCGGGCTTCGTCAGCCCCTCGTTCGTGTTCGCGGGGCTGCACTGCAGCAGACCGGCCGCGTTCGTGATCGGGATCTCGGCCTTCGCGACGCTCGAGTTGAGCGGGCCGATGAGAGCGCCGATCGCCGGGTCGGAGACGGCGGACTGCATGTTCTTGGCGCCCGTCTGGGGGTCGTGCGCGCCGTTGAGGGCGTCGTCGAGGATCGGGTCGACCGTCAGCGTGTAGCCGTTGAGCTGACCCGCTGCGTTCGCTTCCTTGACCGCGAGCTTGACGCCGTTGACGATCGGGTCCGAGGCCGACTTGTCGCTGCCCTGCAGCGGCAGATCGATCGCCACCTTGATCGTCTTTCCTGTGCTCCCGCCACCGCTTGCGCTCGGCGCGTTGCAGGCGGCCGTGGCAAGCACGCCAACCGCAACGAGCGCGCCGATCCGGGAAAGTTTCATCCAGTCTCCTCCTACGTGTGATCGCCTCGAGGCACGAGACGATCGCGGTCGACGCCGACCGGCTCCCCGATCCGGCTCGGTGCCCCGGCTGCGACCGCTGCCCTGTGAGCGGAGAGGCGCCGCCCACCCGAACCTCCCCGGGCGACGACGCCGACCTCGCGATCGGCGGTGCGTGACGGTGAGCAGCGCAGAGAAGCCTTGCCCGGACGGCGCGCAGGTGGCCGCCGAAGCGATGCCGTATGATAGGCACCGGCGACCCGAATGCAAGACGGCCGCCACTCCCCGGGTCCGGCTCAGAAGCGTTCATCGCTCGCCGCCCGGAACGCCAAGGCGGTGCGTGGGCCGCCCTCCGATGACGATCGGCCTTCGGGCCGGCGATATCGCCGGAAGCCTCCGCGACGCCCCGCTGCTGAGGTCGACGTCGAACCGCGTGGAACATCAGGTTCGCACCGCACGAATCACGGACGTCGAGCGACTCACGTCGCTTGACGACACGGTTCCGAGCGACCACGCCATGAGAGCTCCGCGCGTCGCAGGCGACCTCCTCGGGCAGCCCGTCCATCCCCTCCAGGTCAGCATCCTGGAGGATCTGATCCGCTCGGCAGGCAACAAGGGCACCGCGGCCGTGGAGGCCGCCACGCCCGATGATCCCGCCGACCTCGCCCGCTGGGAGCGTCGGGGTTTCGGCTTCGCCGGCCCCCTCCTGCGGCGATCCGTCGCGGCGGTAGGGGCCGCCGCGCGGTGCACGTGACGGATCGCCCGCCCCGGGGCGGCAGCGCGCGCGGGCGCGCGGACTAATTCGACAAGGAGTACATGTGGGCAAGAACGTCGCGGTCTTCGTCGACGTCGCGAACATCTTCTACGCGGCCAAGGCGGCCGGCGTTGACATCGACTACGTCACGCTGCTGAAGTCGTCGACCGCGGGTCGGGACTTCGTGCGCGCGTATGCATATACGGGACTGGATCCCGACAACGAGAACCAGCGCAACTTCCACTCGTTCCTCGGCCGGCACGGCTACAAGGTCGTCAGCAAGGACATTCGCAAGTACGGCGACGGCAAGGTCAAGGCGAACCTCGACATCGAGCTCGTCGTCGACATGATGAAGACCGCCCGTAACCTCGACGTGGCCGTCGTCGTGTCCGGCGATGGCGACTTCGCCTCCGCGATCCGCGCCGTCCAGGAGATGGGCGTTCGCGTCGAGGTCGTGAGCTTCCGCGGCAACACCAGCTCGGACCTCATCGACGTCGCCGACCAGTTCACCGACATCACCCAGGTCGCGCGTGTCGAGAAGGGCTCGACCCGATCCGGACGACGCGTCGCCGGCGACGACGAGGACCTCTCGATGACCGAGGTCCCCGAGAAGCAGTCGGAAGGCACGAATGGACGCGGTGGGCGCGGCCGAGGACGTGGTCGCGGGCGGGATCGCGATCGCGAGGAAGTGCCGGCGGTCGAAGCGCCGACGAACGGCGATCGACCGGGCCTCGTTGCGCTGCCCGGCGAGCGGCTCTCCAAGAGCCCGGTGCCAGAGGCGGCTGCATCGGCTGCGCCGTCCGACACCGACTCGGAGTCGGACGAGGACGTCCGGACGGGTGCCGGCGACGATCAGGGGCTCGGCGAGGAAGGCCAGCGCCGCCGGCGACGGCGGGGCGGTCGCGGCCGCGGTCGTGGCCGGACGCAGGATGAAGCAGCAGCACCGGCAGCCGCGGCGCGTCCCACCGCCGGCGGCGACGAATCGACGACCCCGTTCGACGAGCCCGACGTGATGGAGGCGCCGCCCCGTTCGCCGCGGCCCAGCCCGTTCGGCTCCGTCTGGGACACGCAGCTCGGCACGCCCGCGCCGCGTTCCGGTGACCTGCCGCCGCTGCCCGAGGAGGACGAGGACCTCGAGGAGCCGGAGATCCCGGAGTACCTCATCGCCGAGCAGCGACGAGGCCGCAACCAGAACCAGGGCCAGAACCAGCGTGACCGCGGTCGCGGTGGCCGCGGCGGTGGGAATCGGGCCGCGTACGCTGCTGCGCTCGATCGCGAGCGCTACGGACGGGGTGGCGGACCGACGCGGTTCGCCGAGCCGTCGCGGCAGGGCCGCGGACCGCAGCAGCCTCGGTTCGATCCCCGTCGCCCGGCGCAGCCCACGGTGGGTGGCGGCGGTGGCGGCGGTGGCGGCGGTGGCGGGCGGTACGAGCGCGGCCAGGGTCACTCCGGCGATCCGTGGAGCGAGGTCCCCCCGGATCTCGAAGCGCAGATCCGCGCGCAGCTTGGCCGGACACGGCAGGAGCCGTCCCGCCCCGAGCCGTCGCGGTCTCGCACCGAACAGGCCGATCGTGCTCGGGAGCCTGAGGTCACGCGACCTTCGGCCGATATGGATGCGGCACCCGAGGCTGCGCCTGTAGCACTGCCCTCCGTCGAGGGCGAGGCTGCGTCGGCAACGACGCCGCGTGGGCGGGGTCGCCGCTCCACGGCGACGACCGCTCCGACTGCAGAGGCCGTCGGCGCCGCAACCGGACCGTCGGACACTGCGACCCAGGAGACGGCGCCGTCGACACGACGCCGGACGCCACGCCGAACGACGACGACGGACGGTGGGGCTGCCCCGACCGCCGACGCGGAGACCGCTGCGCCGGAGGCGCCGAAGCGGCGCGCCCGGCGATCGACGGCCGCCGATCCGGACGCGGCCGCTCCGACCGCTGCGGACGCGAGTCCTGTGACGGACTCGCCTGCTGCGGACGCCACCGCCCCGAAGCGCCGCACGACGCGACGCACGGCGGCGACGGCCACGGCGGCCGACACCGCGAGCGACACCGGGGCCGAGGAGTCGACGCCGAAGCGGCGAACGACCCGTCGCAAGGCGCCCGAGACCTCGGACACCTAGCCCAGTCATCGCGAGGGACGGCATCGCCCGCGGACTACGTGCGATGCCGTTCAACGCGGTCACCCGGCCGGGCACGGCCGCGGCCGTCCTTGCGATGCTCGCCGGCCGCGAGCCGCACGCGATCCTGATCGCCGGTCAACCCCACGTCGGGAAGACGACGCTCGCGCTCGACATCGCCCGCGGGCTGCTGTGCACCGGAGCCGTCGGAGCAGAGCGCCCGTGCGGAACGTGCCGCAGCTGCCGGATGGTCGACCACGGGAACCACCCGGACCTGCACCGGCTGGCTCCGACCGGGCCCGGCGGGCAGATCGTGATCGGTGGTGCCGGAGCGCGCGGGATCCGCGACCTCGTCGGCGAGCTCGCGCTCCTGCCCGTCGAGGGTGGCGCGCGTGTCGCGATCCTCGAGGCCGCGCATCGGATGAACGACGACGCTCAGTCGGCGCTGCTCAAGACGCTCGAGGAGCCACCGCGGGCGACGACGCTGATCCTGTGTGCCGACGACGAGGATCGTCTCCTGCCGACAGTCCGGTCGCGATGCGCGCGCCTCTGGATCGGCCCGGCCGCCACGCGCGACGTCGAATCGCTCCTCGCGGCGCGCAACCTCGCGGCCGCACCGACTGCCGCCCGCCTGGCCCGGCTGACCATGGGTCGCCCGGGGCTCGCGGTGCGGTACGCCGAGGCGACAGGCGCGTTGCCGATCCACGACGAGCTCGTTCGCCGTCTGCTCGATCTCCTCGGCGCATCCCGGGCTGTTCGGCTGTCGGGCGCGCGCGAGCTTGTCGCTCGAGCCGGCGAGCTCGCCAGCCTCCTGGAGCCTGTCAATGCGACCGCTCCCACGCCTGCGAGAGGTCGCCGCCGAGGCGCGGTTTCCGTCGAGCCGAAAGCCGAACAACCCGATCAGCAGCCGGGACCGCCGGAGGAAGCGGCCACGGATGGCTTCGAGGCCGCCGTTCGCGTCCCAGCAGCGGAACGCCGTCGCGCGCTGGCCATGCTGATCGAGGTCTGGCGCGACGTCGCGCGGGACCTTGCCGTCGTCGGTGTCGATCCCGGTGAGGTCCGCGACCCCTCGTTGCTCGAGGAGCTCGAGGCGGGAGCCGCGGATCTCCCACGCGGGGGAGCCGTCGACTTCCTGGGCCGGCTCCTCCGGGCATCCGAGCTGCTCGACACGAACGTCGCCCCAGAGCTGCTCCTCGACGTGCTCGTGCTGGCCTGGCCCCGCCGGCTCGCGGCGGCGTGAGCAGGCACGCCGAGCGGTCGGTCGGCGAGCCGTGACCGGGAACGGTCACGTGCCGGTCCGGCTCGAGGCCGTCGTCCGCGGTCGCGTCCAGGGTGTCGGCTTCCGGTGGTACGTGACGTCCGTTGCCAGGACGCTGCCGATCACCGGCTGGGTCGCGAACGAGCCCGATGGCTCCGTCCGCTGTATCGCGGAGGGTGCGCGAGACGACCTGGAGCAGCTGCTCGATGAGCTCCGCGAGGGGCCTCCGGGCGCCGTCGTTCGTTCGGTCGACGTCGCCTGGCTCCCGCCCACCGGCGGGATGGACCGGTTCGGGGTGCGATCCGGTGCGCATCCGGGCGATTGAGTCGAGGGCGGTTGGGGGATGATCTCCTGGTTCCGGCGATGACCCTTCCGGCTGCCGGCCGCGTACGACGGGCCTATTCCGCCTCCGCGGGCACGCGCGGATGCTGTCCCGACGATGGAGAAGTCTTCGGCCGAACAGCTTCCCGGGCTGTATCGCGCGATCCTCGACGGCGTCGCCCGCCTCGAGCGCGTCGGCGAGCGCCGGGAGGCCGCGCGGATCCGGGTCGACGCCACGCGGGCCTACTCGACGGCGTGGGATGAGTCGAACCGTCGGCGGCTCGAGCACCTCCTTCGCCGGATCGATCGGACGCTCGTCGTCCACCGGCACGCCGCCGGCCGGACCGTCTTCCGGGAGGCCAAGGCCTCGTAGTCGTCGTACGCTCGGTTGGTGAGCACGTCGATCGCGACCCTCGTCGACCGAACGCTCACCGCTTTTGACGCGCTGACCGCGGTCGCCGAGCAGGTCGTCGACGAGACGCAATACATCACGGACCTCGGCCTCGTCTGGCGAGGCCGTCTCAACGCCGTCCGCGCGGCTCGCGGTTCCGAGACCGCAAGCGACGAGACGATCTCGGCCATCGATGCCGCCTCGTCCGAGGTGGCACGGATCGTCGATCCCCACCGTGCGATCGACTGGCTGTCCACCCTGCCGCAGGTCGCCCTCGTCGCCCTCGACGAGGCGACGTAGTGCGCTTCCAGGACCCGCGGCCGGACGGTCGGGCGATCGTCTACGCGCGGATCCAGGCCGATCCGCTCGTCGATCGGTGCGCCGATCTGCTGGCCGACGCCACGACCGCCGAGCGGATCCTCGCGCGTGCGGTGATGAACGGGGAGTCCACGGATGCCGCCGTGTGGCGCCGAATGTTCCCCTCGCTGTTCGGCGGTTCTGCTGACGCCGACGCGTCACCTCAGCGCGCCCGGGCGGAGGCGATCCTGGCCGCGAGCCTCGCCGTCGCGGAGCGAGGCGAACAGGTGCGGAGCCAGTTCCGCGGGGCGATCGTCGAGGCGCTCACGGAGCGACTGATCGCACGCCGGACGGGGCCGGTTCGACGAGAACGACGCATCCTCTTCGACGGCGTCGCCGCAGAGATCCACCCGTACGACCTGACCGTCGAGGCCACCGGCGCGGCCGAGGCCTGGGACTGCAAGTGGGGCGCACGCGGGATCAAGGCCGACGTGCTCCATCAGCTGGACGACGCGCGACGGCATGCGGCCGAAGACGGCGAGCGGCTGATCGCCGGCCTCGTTGTGTTCGACGCCCGCCGCTCGTGCGAGGTCCGGCTGGTGCGAGAGCGGGGTGCGAGCGGGATCGCCGGAGTCCGGCTCGTGGCGCTCGAGGGTCTTGACCGTCTCGCCGGTGCCGCCCGACCCGCGACCGCTGAGTCATGACGACGGTCGAAACGCGGGCCCCGCGTTCGGCGATCGTTCCGTACCGCGTCCGGTTCGATGAATCGACGCCGGCAGGGACCATTCGGACGTCGGTCCTGCTGCGCTATGCGCAGGACGCGGCGTGGATCCACAGCGAGGGGCTCGGCTACGGCCGACCGTGGTACGCGGAACGGGGGCTCGCGTGGCTCGTGCGAGCGGTCGATCTGGAGGTCCGGAGCGAGGTCGAGACAGGGACGTCGGTCGGCGTACGGACAGAGGTGATCGGGTTCCGGCGGATCCTCGCCCGGCGCCGGACCGAGGTCAGCGTGGGACCGGAGGTCGTCGCCGTCCTCGTCACCGACTGGGTGCTGATTGACGACCGCGGTGCGCCAACCCGGATCCCGGCCGAGTTCCCACGCGTGTTCGGTATCGACGAGCAGACGTTTGCTCCGACGCGCGTCGACGGCGGTCGTGGGCTGGCGAGTCGCGAGGATGGCGTCGCCGCGCTCGACTTCGTGGTCCGTCCGCACGACCTCGATCCGATGGCGCATGTGAACAACGCCGTCTACCTCGACTACCTCGAGGAGGCCGTGGCCCTCGCTCCGGCCGGTCGTGAGGCGTTGCGCCAGCTGCCTCGTCGGACGCGCCTCGAGTACGTCACCGCCGCAGGGCCGGGTGAGGCGATCCGCAGCGTCGCGTGGCGGGATCGTGCCGCTCGGTGGGCGTTTCGCTTGGTGCGAACACGCGACGAGGGGGAGCTCGCGCGGGGCGATCTCACCGTCTGACTGTCGCTGGACCGGGACGATCGCGTCATGTCGGCGCAGGACGTGCACACGCGCACCGGGGCACGTGCGCACCGCGGGCCGCGGCATGGGACAGCCGGCGGATGGCCGCCGTGCTCGTCAAGGGTGGATGGTTCGCCGTGCCGCGAGCGGCGGACCGCCCGGGCCGGACAAATGGGGCGCAGGCCCAGGTCCGCTCGCTCGCGTCAACAGAAGCGGGGCACATGAACGACACCGGCATCCCGAGACAGCACGCCAGACCGACACAGCCCGGTTCACGCGTCGAGGCGACGAGCGCTGAGGGCTCGCCGATGGTCTCGTGGCGCCGCTTGTTGCGTCACCCGGCGCCGGCCGATCTCGTGCTCGCCGTCGCCACGGTGACGTTGGCCGTCACGATCGCGGCGGCACCCGCGCACGCCGCGAGCCTCGCGACAGGCAACGCGGGCGCGGCGCAACAGTCGGGGCTGAGCGGGGAGCCGCCCGTGCTGATGCTTGGTATCGGCGCAGTCGGGGGGATCGCGGCGCTCGCAACGCTGGTCCGGACCAGGCGACGCCGACACGGACGTCTCGATACCGACGGCCGCGACGTCGTCGTGAGCGCACCGTCGCTCACCGTCGAGGCGCGTGAGTTCGTCCTTGACGCGCGCGTGACGACGGACCAGGCCTCGACCGCAACGTCGACGGACGGCTCGGAGGCCGCGAAGCCTGGACCGCGGTGGGTCTCGCAGCTCGACTCGCGAATTCCGGTGCTGCCCCTCGTCCAGCTCCAACAGGAGCGGATCGTGGACGATGCCGACGCTCCGGGCGAATGGGACGCGCTCGTGCAGCGACGTGGAGGACGCCGCGGCTGAGATGCCTCGGCCGGCTCCGTCACGTTCCCGCAACGGCGAGCGCGACGGCCTGCCGTCGCCCGCGACGGCGTCTCGCCGACGATCGCCCTGACCGCAGATCCGCGGCGATTTCTCACGTACCCCGGAGGCCCACATGCAGGGATCGACCGGCACCTACCAGTCGCCCCTCGACAACGAGACGTACGACCTGATCCAGACGCTGACCTCCAAGCTCGAGGCGATCGAGCTGTACGAGCAGTACCAGGAGGACAGCTCGGGCGACGCGGCCGACGTCTTCCGCGAGATGGCCGAGCAGGATCGCCAGAACGCCGAGCGCATCGTCGGCCTCCTGAAGAACCGCTTCGACAGCCTGGAGCTGCCGGGCAGCTGAGCTTCGGCTTCGTGGCCCCCTCGGGCTTGGCCCGAGGGGGTTTTGTCGTGTCTGCGGCGGGTTTCACGAGCGCGGCTTGGGCTTTCTGCTGAGCCTCGGTATCATCTGGGCGTGGCTGCTCCCAATTCGATCGTCGACGCGCTCGCCGACGCCGGGTATCGGCTGACGCGGCCACGACGAGCGGTCGCCGACCTCATTGCCGCGCACGACGGCCACTTCACCGCGTCTGATCTCGAGGAGGTCGCCCGGGACCGGCGCGTCGGCGTAAGTCGCGCGACGCTGTTTCGGGCGCTCGAGCTCCTCACCGAGCTCGGTCTCGTGGAGCGGCTCGACCTTCCGTCGGGCGAGCACGCGTACGTACCGTGCGCCCGCGCGCATCACCATCACGTGATCTGCTCGCGCTGCGGACGCGTTGCCGAGGTGGAGGACTGCGGCGTCGCGGGCGCTGTCGACGAGATCGCCCGCCGCAGCGGCTACCGGATCGAGACGCATCGTCTCGAGCTCTTCGGGCTGTGTCGCCACTGCCAGGCGAAGACGACCTCGCTCGCCTGAGATGGCTTTCCGGGTCCGCGCCCGTAAATATGTGTCGTCGCCGGTCCTGCGACTCGGTCGCATCGCCCCACGTGCGACCCTGCTGCCCTGGACGCTGCTCGTCGTCGTTGCCGCGCTCGCGGCCGGTTGCTCGAGTGGAGCGGCAGCGGGGCCCGGCGGGCCCGGAGCGTCCGCGAGCGCCGGTGCCGGCCTCCGAGTCGTTGCGACGACGACGGTCTTCGCAGACATCGTCGCGAACGTCGGGCGCGGACGCGTGACGGCCACGTCGTTGCTACCAGCGGGCGTCGGCCCGGAGGACTACGAACCGCGACCGGACGACGTTCGCAAGCTCTCCGACGCGGACCTCGTCGTCTCGAACGGCGTCGGGCTCGACAACTTCCTCGATCGGCTCCTCGCGTCGGCGGACGGCAACAAGCCCCGGCTCGTGCTCGGTGACGGCATCGCGACGATCGACGTCGACGGCCAGCCCAACCCTCACTTCTGGCTCGACCCCACGCTCGTCCGCGACCACTACGTCCCGGCGATCGCGGCGACGCTGACGCGGCTCGATCCGGTCGGCGCGACCACGTACGCGGCGAACGCGGGCACGTACCAGGCCGAGCTGACGTCGCTCGATCGCGACCTCCAGGCAAAGGTCGATGCCATCCCGGCCGCGAACAGGAAGCTCGTCACCTTCCACGACGCCTTCCCGTACTTCGCGCGGCATTTCGGCTTCGAGCTCATCGGCGTCGTCCTCGCGAACGTCGGCCAGGAACCAACGGCGACCGACCTCGCGGCGCTCGTCGAGAAGGTCCGCGCTGCCCACGTGAAGGCCGTGTTCAGCGAGGCACAGTTCAGTCCGAAGCTGTCCGAGACGCTGGCGTCCGAGGCCGGGATCACCCGCGTCGTGACGACCCTGTACAACGACGCGCTCGGGCCGCCACCTGCCGACACGTACGTCGGGCTGATGCGCTGGGACGTCGACCAGGTCGCGCAGGCGCTGTCGTGACCCACGAACGCACCGACTTCATCGCGGGAATGGAGCCTTCCGCTCCCGACGCGCCGGTGCGCGTCGATGCGATGAGCGAGGCGCCGTCGGCGGTGCGCGACGTGACACCGCTCGGACGGCCGTCGGTCGAGCTGCAGTCCGTGTCGGCGGCATACGGCCAGCGGCTCGCGCTCGACGACGTCTCGCTCGCGGTCCGGCCGGGCTCGCTCCTCGCCGTCATCGGTCCGAATGGGGCCGGGAAGAGCACCCTCCTGAAGCTTGTCGCGGGTCTGATCAAGCCCGTCTCGGGCAGGATCAGCGTCCTCGGCGATCGGCCACTCGGGCACGCGCACGAGGTTGCGTACCTGCCGCAGGCCGAGGCCGTCGACTGGGACTTTCCCGTCACGGTCAGCGAGGTCGTCACGATGGGCCGGTACGGGCGGCTGGGTCTCGGCCGGCAGCCGGGCCCCGGCGACCGCGAGATCGCGGCGCGCGCGCTCGCAACCGTCGGCATGGCCGATGCCGAGGGCGTCCAGATCGGCGCCCTGTCGGGAGGCCAGCGCAGGCGCGTGTTCCTCGCCCGAGCCCTCGCCGCCGAGCCGCTGATCTATCTCCTCGACGAGCCCGTGACCGGTGTCGACGCACGCACCCAGGAGGACCTCATGGACGTCCTCGAGGCGGAAGCCCGCGCGGGCAAGACGGTCATCGCCTCGACGCACGATCTCATCTGCGCCGCCCAGCGGTTCCACGAAGCCGCGTTCCTGAATCGACGCCTTGTCGCGCACGGTCCCGCCAACCTCGTGCTCGATCGGCAGCTGCTCGCCGACACGTACGGCGGTCATGTCCTCGTCCTGCCGGACGACGGCGGGCGTCTCATCCTCGACGACGCGCACCATCACGACGACGCCCCACGGGGCGAACGGCACTACCACGACGATCGACGATGACCACCCTCGTCGCCCTTTTGACCGACCCCCTCGCGTACGGGTTCATGCAACGCGGACTCGCTGCGGCCCTCATCGTCGGCGTGGTCTGCGCCGTGATCGGCGTGTTCGTGGTCCTCAAGGGCCTCGCCTTCATCGGCGACGCAGTCAGTCATGCGGCGTTCCCGGGTCTGGTCGTGGCGTACCTGCTGAGTGCGCCCCTGTACATCGGCGGCGCGGTGGCCGCCGTCGCGACCGCGCTGCTCATCGGCTTCGTTTCGCGCCGGGGCCGCCTGCGGTTCGACACATCCGTGGGCGTGCTGTTCGCCGGCACCTTCGCGTTCGGGGTTCTGCTGTTCAGCACGATCCGCAACTACGTGACCGATCTGCTCGGCTACCTGCTGGGCAACGTGCTGGGCATCAGCGTCGCGGATCTCGTCCAGGTCGCGGTGCTCGGCGCGATCGTCCTCGTGATCGTTCTCGTGCTCCGCAAGGAGCTCCTGTTCGCGACGTTCGACCCACTCGGTGCCGCGGCCTCCGGTCTGCCGGTCGCGGCGCTCGAGTACCTGCTGCTCGCGTTGCTCGGGGTGACGATCGTCGTCAGCATCCAGGCAGTCGGGATCATCATGGTGGTCGCGATGCTCGTGACGCCCGCCGCGACGGCCCAGCTCCTCGTCGTCAGGTTCGGCCGGATGATCGCGGTGTCGATCGGCATCGCTGCGATCTCGGCGGTGATCGGCCTGTACGTCAGCTTCTACCTGAACCTCGCGTCGGGTGCCTCCATCGTTCTCATCGAGACGGCGCTGTTCGGGGCCGCGCTCTCGCTCGGGCCGAAGACCGGGCTGTTCTCACGTCCCGCGCTGGCGAGGAGGGCCGCGACATGACGACGCCGCAACCGATCGGCGGGCCGGACGTGCGTGCTAAGCCGGTGCCGCCGCCTGCCGATCGTGTCGTCCCCGGGCCGGGCCAGGAGTCCGTCTGGGACTATCCCCGGCCGCCTCGCGTCGAGCCCGTACTCGAGCGCGTCCGTGTCGTCGTCGACGGCGTGACGATCGCCGACAGCGAGCGAGCTCTTCGTGTCCTCGAGACGGCGGGGGCGCCCGTCTACTACTTCCCGCTGGCAGACGTCCGGCTGGATCTCCTCCAGCCGAGCGGCCACGGCAGCGTCTGCGAGTGGAAGGGCGACGCGATCTACCACTCCATCGCGGTGCCAGCCCGGATCATCAAGAACGCCGGCTGGTCGTACCCTGATCCGAAGTCCGGCTACGAGGCGATTCGCGACCACCTGGCGTTCTACGTCTGGCGTGTCGACGAGGCGTGGGTCGGCGACGAGCGAGCGACGCCGCAGCCCGGCCGGTTCTATGGCGGCTGGGTCACGTCGCGGGTCGTCGGCCCGTTCAAGGGAGGCCCGGGCACCTTCGGCTGGTGAGCGTCGGATGTGGCAGAGTCCGGCGATGACGAGCGTCGCGGGACACGTCGAGGGCGCAGCCGACGCGGTCACGACCGACCGAGGGCGGTGGCGCGAGATCCTCACCGACGTGGCGGTCGTGACGGTCACTCCGTTCAGCGGCCCGCGGCTCGGATCGGTCGACGACGACGGGCTTGAAAGGAACGTCCAGCGACTGGTCGGTGCCGGCATCCGGCTCCTCGTCGCGGGCGGCAACACTGGCGAGTTCGCTGCGCTCGCACCGTCCGAGGTCGTCGACGTCGTTCGGACGCACGTTCGCGTGGCGCGGGGCCGGGCGCGCGTGCTGGCCGGGATCGGCTACCGACTCGAGGAGGCCGCCGAGCTCGGCCGCCACGCGATGGACGCCGGCGCAGACGGGCTGATGGTCCACCAGCCGATCCATCCGTACGCGAGCGAACCCGGCTTGATCCGCTACTACGAGCTTCTCGGGGACGCCCTGCCAGGCGTCCCACTCACCCTCTACGTCCGCGGCTCCCAGCTGTCCGCGGATGGGGCGCGCGAGGTGTCGCGGATCGACAGCGTGGTC
>Ga0136846_1213555_pt1 | contig 18272 bp, 16 predicted proteins | sample HopSoiMetagenom2_FD_96841 | JGI IMG/M metagenome (GOLD analysis project Ga0136846, IMG submission 96841) | Grasslands soil microbial communities from Hopland, California, USA - 2 Assembly 2016 (version 4) | ecosystem: Environmental > Terrestrial > Soil > Grasslands | place: USA: Hopland...
AGCTTGCCCGAACTGGCCCGGGCGCTCGAGGCACCGCGCAGGCCGCACGCCGCCCGGCTCCTGCTGGACTCGGCGCGACGCCCGACCTGGACGCTCGCGCTCGACGAGATCCGCGACGACGGCATCGACATGCGTCCTCGCCTGCCCTACGGCGGCCCGTCCGATTTCACCGGCCCAGGCAGCGCCGCGCCGAAGGCATCGTCGCCGCCGTTGTCGGCCCTGCTCGGCGCGATCGAGCTCGACCCGCTGACCGTCGCCGACGACCCGGCCTTCCTCGGCCGCATCGCCGCCGAGCCCAACGTGCCGCCGGCCATCCGGGACGGTCTGGCGCTGCTGTACTGAGTGACCCTCGGCGAACGGCAGCAGGCGCACGCCGGGCCGTCGTCTCAGCGAGAGTCGCGCACGATCTCCAGCAACGCGCCGAGGTGGCGCTCGTAATGCTTCCAGCGCGCGACCGACGTCCGGTAGATCGGCCTGCGCACCTGCGCGACGCTGGCCGTGCGGACGATGCGGCGGTTCTCGTGGAATTCCAGGCAGCGCTCGTCCCAGGGCAGCCCGAGATACTCGACGAGCCGGCGCGCCTGGTTCTCGAAATCGGACACCATGGTTTCGTAGGACACGTCCAGGATGCGGCCGGAGGGCAGGACCGCGCGCCAGTGCCGCATCACCTCGTGATACGTGACCCAGTATCGTCCGGTCGCCTCCAGGTCATACGTATAGGCGAGGTTGTCGCCGATGAACAGCCGCGAGAAGCACGAGAAACACGAATCCATCGGATCGCGCATCGAATGGATGATGCGCGCGCCCGGGAACATCAGGTGGATCAGGCCCAGGTGCTGGAAATTGTCCGGCAGCTTGTCGACCACATGGCTGGCGTGCGGCGCGAGTTCGCGCAGGCGTTCGACATGGCGCCGGCCGAGTTGCAGATACTCGTCCGTCGAATACCCCGCCAGGGTTTGCGGAAACCCGTCCGGGCCCCGCTCGTGGTCTACATGCAGGGTTTCGGGCAGCCAGGTCAGCTCGCCCGCGCCATGCACGGTGGGCAGCGTCGCCAGCACCTGCTCGAGCAGCGACGTGCCCGAGCGCGGCATGCCCACGATGAACACGGGCGTCGGCCCGTCGGCGGCGGGCGCGACGGCGTGGGCGGCGAGGTGGTTTCGAGTGAAGGTGCCGATGATGCGGCGCTGCAGGGCCAGGTGCGCCGCCTCGTCCCAGTGCGTGCTGGCGTTCTTGATCCGGTTGCCTTCGGCGTACGCGCCGAACGATTCGTCGTGGCGGCCGGCGTCTTCCAGCATCTTGCCGATCGTGAACCAGTATCGGCTGCGCCCTTCCACCGGTAGCGACGAAACCCGGTGCTGCTGCGACAGCAATTGCGCGACATGCGGGTCATCGGCCCGGTAGGTCTTGAACTGGGCGAGATTGCAGTGCGCCTCGATCTGAAGCGGCTGCAATTGCAGCACGCGCTCGAACGTGGCTTTCGCCTCGTCGACGAAGCCCTGGGTGCGCAGGCAGCTGCCGAGGTTGTTCAGCGCCTCGAGATAATCGGGCCGGTATGCCAGCGCCTGCCGGTATCGGGCGATGGCGCGGTCGATGTCCCCGCGTTCCTGCAGCAGGATACCCAGGTTGTAGTGGGCGACGGCGAATTCGGGTTCGAGTTCGATGGCGCGGACGAAATGCGCTTCGGACTGCTGCAACCGGCCGAGCCGGCGCAGGCAATTGCCGAGATTCGCGTGCGCCTCGGCCAACCGGGGATCGACCTCGAGGGCCGCGCGATAGCTCTTCTCGGCGTCCTCGAAGCGCTGCAAGGCCTCCAGCACGACGCCCAGCGCATTGCGCAGCGTGGCATCGGGTGGCATCAGGCCCAGCGCGGTGCGCAGCGGCGCCTCGGCTTCGGCGTGCCGGCGCACCGCCACGAGCAGCAGGCCGAGGTTGGCCTGCGCGGCCGCGAGGTCGGGCCGCAGCGCGGCCGCCTTGCGCATGCAGGCGATCGCCTCGTCCGGTGCGCCGCGGCCCGCGGCGGCGATGCCCTGCTGCAACAGGTGGTGCGCGGTGGCCTCGGCCTGGGCGGGATCGAAACGGGAGGCGTCCTGCAGCGTCGTCATGGGTGGGCGGAGTCGGGCGGGCGGGCTCGCGGTCGCGCGGCTGGCGCGCCCGAGTCGGCGGGCGCCCGCGCGGGATGCGCGTGGGCGGCGTCCGAGTTTGCCATCGGGTCCGGCGCGACGCCCCTCGGGAGACTCCGGGTTCCCGGCGCCGAAGCTGAGCGTTGCCTGAGCGCGCCCCGCCGCCGTGCCCGCCTCAGCGCACGACCAGCGTCTGGATCGCGTGCGCCGGGATCGAGACCTTCGCCTCGTCCTTGCCGACGAAGAAACGGTAGTCGACCGCCTTGTCGGTGCTGTTCATCACCACCGTGGCGAGCGACCCGTCGGGGTTGGCGAACGCCGTCGTCTGCAGGTTCGAGCGGCTGCTGGCCGCCTCGACGCGGTGCGCGCCAGGCCGGATGAACTTCGAGAAGTGCCCGAGATAGTAGTAGCTCGGCGTGAACGTGAGCTGCCCGGTGCGCGTGTCGGCATGGACGGGCGCGAAGCAGAAGTTGCCGACGTGGTTCGGGCCGCCCTTCTCGTCGAGCAGGATGTTCCAGTCGGTCCAGCCCTCGGCGCCGTTGTTGAAGTCGTTGATCAGCGCCGTGCCGTAGCGCTCGGCGTTGGCGAACGACTGCATCCGCGCCGGATCGAAGCCCTCGACGGTGGCCTCGGTCAGCAGCAGGTGCTTGGCCGGCCAGGCGTGATGCACGGCACCCACGTTGGCGAACATCGGCGTGCCGCCGGCCCAGGTCTCGTACCAGTGGAAGCCCATGCCCCAGGCGTACTTCGACGCCTCCGGATCGTCGAAGATCACGCGGGCGCGCTGCGTCATCAGGTCGCGGTTGTGGTCCCACACGATGATCCTGCGGTCGCCGAGGCCCGCCTGCGCCATCGCCGGGCCCAGGTGGTTCTTCAGGAAGTCGCGCTCCTGCTCGGCGCTGTAGATCATCGACTCCCAGCGCTGCCTGGCCATCGGCTCGTTCTGCACCGTGATGCCCCAGATCGGGATGCCTTCCCTGTCGTACGCGCGGATGAACAGCGTGTAGTAGCGCGCCCAGGCGTCGGCGAACTCGGGCTTGAGCTGGCCGCCCTGCAGCAGGCTGCCGTTGGTCTTCATGAACGCGGGCGCGCTCCACGGGCTCGCGAACGTCATCAGGTGGCCGCCGGCCGCGGCGATCGCACGCTTGATGAGCGGGATGCGGAACTCACGGTCGTGCGCGATGGAGAAGGTCTCGAGGTTCGCGTCGCCCTCGGCCACGTAGGTGTAGCTGGCGCTGCTGAAGTCGGAGCTGTGGATGGTGGTGCGGGCGAGCGTGTAGCCGATGCCGTCCACCGGGTCGTAATAGGCGCGCAGCAGGTGCGCCTGCTCCTTGGGCGACAACGTCGCGAACACCTCGGCGCTGGCGTCCGTGATGGCGCCGCCGATGCCCAGCAGCGTCTGGTAGGCCTTGGCCGGATCGACGAACACCGACACGTCGCCCTCGGGCGGCTGCACGCCCGGCGCGAACGTCGACGTGCTGGCGGCGAGGCGGTCGGCGGTGCCGGCGGCGGTGGTGTGGATCTGCAGCGTGGCACCGCCGGCGGTGGCCTGGGCGAGGCTGAGCGCGCACGCGACGGCGGCGGGAAGGACGGAATTCATGCAGTCTCCGTAAGGTCGGCGGGAAGCGTCCGTGCCACGGCAGGTCGCAGTCCCGCGGGCGTTCGGATCGCGCATGTTACCGCTGTTTTGAAAGCGGTTTCATGGTGATCCTTCGCTGGCCGAAGACTCCGTGGCGCCCGGAACCGGTGGTACAAACCGCCCACCAATCTCCTGCCCCCCGGCCGCCCATGAAGATCCTTCGCCTCGCCCTCGCCCTGCTGCTCGCCCTCGCCGCCGCGGCCGCCCAGGCGCAGGACATCTCGACCCGCGTACAGGACGGCTACGCCGACTCCGGCGGCGTGCGCATCCATTACGTGACGCTGGGCGATCCCCGCGCCGCGCCGGTGCTGATGATCCACGGCTTCCCGGACTACTGGTACGCATGGCGCGCGCTGATGGCCGGCCTCGCGCGCGACCACTACGTCATCGCGATCGACCAGCGCGGCTACAACCTGTCCGACCATCCCGCCGGCGAGCAGAACTACCGGCTGCAAACCCTGGTCGGCGACGTCGCCGCGGTGATGAAGCAGGCGGGTCTGCCCAAGGCGACCGTCGTCGGCCACGACTGGGGCGGCGTCGTGGCCTGGCAGGTGGCCATGGACCGGCCCGAGCTGGTCGACCGGCTCGTGATCCTGAACCTGCCGCACGTGCGCGGCCTGCGCCGCGAACTGGCGACGAACCCGCAGCAGGTGCGCAGCAGCGCCTACGCACGCTTCTTCCAGCAGGACGACGCCTGGAAGAAGTTGAGCGTCGCGCAACTGGTGGACATCGCCGTTCCCGACAAGGCCGACACCGACACGCGCGACAAGTACACGCAGGCGATGCAGCGCTCCAGCATCGAGGCGATGGTCGACTACTACCGCCAGAACTACCCGCGCGAGCCGTACACGCCCGACAGCTCGCCCGTGACCAGGGTGCGTGCGCCCGTCCTCGTGATCCACGGCCTGGACGACCCGTACCTGTTGCCCGGCGCCCTGGACGGCACCTGGCAGTGGGTGGACAACACGCTGACGATCGTCACGCTGCCGCATGTCGGCCACTTCGTGCTGCGCGACGCGCCGGACCGGGTCGTCCCGCTGGTCGTGGACTGGCTCGCGCATTGAGGCCGAAGATTTTTTCGACCGGCGCGTAAGGACCGGCGTGGCCGCGCGACAGACGGAGGTGCCGCACTTTCAGCGCGCATCATCAACCACCGTCAAGGAGTTCCAGCAATGGACAAGCAAGTCTTCATCCGCACCGCCCTCGCCTCCGTCCTCGCCCTCGGCGCGCTCGCCGCGCACGCCGGCCCGGCCGCGCCGCAACCGGACAAGGACAAGTGCTTCGGAGTCGCCAAGGCCGGCGCCAACGACTGCGCCAGCCCCACCGGCTCGCACTCGTGCGCGGGCACCGCCACCAAGGACAACGACAAGGGCGACTGGAAGTACGTCGACAAGGGCACCTGCGACAAGATGGGCGGCTCGACGATGGCGCCGAAGAAGTAATCTCGCGTCGCTCGCGTCCTCACGAAGGCCAGGCATGACCGCCGCACCCTCCCCGCCCCACGGCGCCGGCATCGGCCTGCGCCAACCGCACTACCGCGAGGTGTTCGAGCGGCGGCCCGAGCTGGCGTTCGTCGAGGTGCACAGCGAGAACTTCTTCCTCGAGGGCGGCGCGTCCATGCAGGCGCTGGAGCGCGCGCGGGCCGCGTATCCGGTCAGCCTGCACGGCGTCGGCCTGTCGCTGGGCTCGGCCGACCGGCTCGCCGGCGAGCATGTCGCCAGCCTCAAGCGGCTGGTCGACCGCGTCGAGCCGGCGCTCGTCTCCGAGCACCTGTGCTGGGGCGCCGTCGGCGGCGTGCACTTCAACGACCTGCTGCCGCTGCCCTACACGAACGAGGCGCTGGCGCTGCTGGCCGATCGCGTCGACCACCTGCAGTCCGTGCTGAAGCGGCAGGTGCTGCTCGAGAACCTCTCGGCCTACGTCGAATGCCGCGACAGCGAGATGACCGAGACGGCCTTCCTCGCCGAACTGGCGCGCCGCACCGGTTGCGGGCTGTTGCTCGATCTGAACAACCTGTACGTCAACGCGAGGAACTTCGGCTTCGCCGCCGCCGAACGGCTCGATGCGCTGGACGCGGCCAGCGTCGGCCAGATCCACCTCGCCGGCCATGACGTGGTCGACGACTGCCTGGTCGACACGCACGGCGCCATCGTCTGCGACCCGGTCTGGTCGCTGTACGCGGACGCCGTGCGGCGCTTCGGCCCGAAGCCGACGTTGATCGAATGGGACACCGATCTGCCCACCCTCGACGTCCTGCTGCAGCAGGCCGCGCAGGCCAGCGACATCGCCGAACGCGAGGCCGTGCATGCCTGAACTGCTCGCCTTCCAGTCTGACTTCGCGGCCGCCCTGCGCGATCGCACCCGCACGCCCGCGGCCGCGCGCTGGCTCGCGGGCGAGGCCGACGTCGTCGACCGCCGCATCGCGATCTACCGCGCCAACATGGTGGCGGCGGCCGACAAGGCGCTGTCCGCCGCCTATCCGGTGATCCGCCAGGTCGTGGGCGGCGAGTTCTTCCACGGCCTGGCACGCGAGCACCAGCGCGGCGCGCCGTCGACCAGCGGCGACCTCACCCACTTCGGCGCCACGTTCGACGCCTTCCTCGCGTCGTTCGAGCACGTGCAGGACATGCCCTGGCTGCCCGACCTGGCGCGGCTGGAGCGGGCCGCGCACGTGGCGTACGGCGCCGCCGACGCGCCCGGCTGGGATGCGGCGGCGCTCGCCGCGATCGCGCCCGAGCACCTGGACGCGATCCGCTTCCGGTGGTCGCCCGGGCTTGCCGTCGTGCAGTCCGCCTATCCGATCGTGCGCGTCTGGACGATCCACCAGCCCGGCTTCGACGGGGCGTTCGAAGTGGACTGGCAACGCGCGGAGACGGCGCTCGTCGCGCGCGACGGCTTCGCCGTCACGGTCAGCGACTGCCCGCCGGCCGACGCCCGCTTCCTCGAGGCCTCGCTGCGTGGCGCGACGCTGGCCGACGCGGCGTCGGCCACGCTCGATCGCCATCCCGACTTCGACCTCGGCGCCCTGCTGGCGCGTGCCTTCGCGGCGCGCCTGGTCTGCGGCGTCATCGACTGAAACACCCCCATGCGACAACTCATCCAACGCGCCCTCGCCCTCACGAGCCTGGCGGATCACCTGCAACCGCTGGCGCTGCTCGCGCTGCGCCTGTATGTCTCCTCGGTCTTCTTTCGCTCCGGCGTCATCAAGCTCTCCGACTGGGGCGCGACGCTGGCGCTGTTCCACGACGAATACAAGGTGCCGCTGCTGCCGCCGGACGTCGCCGCCTGCGTCGGCGCGTTCGGGGAACTCGCGTTTCCGGTGCTGATCACGCTGGGCCTGGCCGGCCGTTTCGGCGCCGCCGGGCTGTTCGTCGTCAACGCGATGGCGGTGATCGCGTATCCGCAGCTGTGGAGCTACGACTGCCCCGCCGCGATCCACATGCACATCGTGTGGGGCGCGATCCTGGCGATACTGGTCCTGTTCGGGCCCGGCAAGCTGTCCATCGACGCCGTCGTGCTGCGGCGCCTGGGCCTGGCGCCGCGTCCCGCGGCCGCCTGAAGGTCGCGCTCAACGGCCGATGAAGCCCTGCACGAGATCCAGCAGCGTCTCGACCTTGAACGGCTTGCGCAGGAACGCGTCGTAGCCTTCGAACTGCTCGCGGATGGCGGCTTCCGGCAGGCCGCTGTTGAGGATGATCCTCGTGGCCGTGAACTGCGGGTCGGCGCGCAGCTCGCGCGAGAACTCGGCCCCGTTCATCAGCGGCATCATGAAGTCGACGATGACCAGATCGGGGACGACGTCGCGGGCCTGCACCAGCGCCTGGCGGCCATTGACGGCGCAGAAGGCCCGGTAGCCCTCCTCTTCCAGGATCAGGCTCAGGACTTCCGCACTGCCCAGTTCGTCGTCGACGACAAGAATGGTCTTCACGCGATGCCTTCTATCCCCGCGCCGTCATTTCGACGGTGAGGGCGCGGGCCGTTCCGGGCTGGCGACGGGCTGTGCCGAAGGAATCACGTCGCCGTCGGCCCGATAGGTTCCGGCAATGTGCATTCCTTGCGAATCGATCTTCAGGCGCCGCAGGCCGGCCTGATAGTCGGTATCGCGCATCTTGATGATCGTGAGCAGCCGTTCCACATGGCCCTCGTCATGCACGAACCGCAGGAAGAACAGGTTGTCGACGAGGCCCGAGACGCCCCAGGGCATCGACACGACGCTGCTGACGACGTCGCGCGTCTCGAGCGTCATCAGCACCGTCACCCGGCGGTTGCGCAGCTCGTTGACGAGGCACGAGAAGAAGCGCGCGATCCGCTCCGGGTAGACGGTGGATTCGAGGAAGCCGGACAAGCCGTCGATGACCAGGCGGCGCACGGCGCGCCGCGAGACGGCGGCGAGCAGCCGCTCGGCGATCTCGTCGACGGTCGCCTCGACGGGCGACTGCCACATCAGCTCCACCGCGCCCGAGGCCTCGAGGGGTTCGAGCGCCATGCCCATCGAGCGCGCCTTGGAGCGCAGCCGATCGGGGCCCTCGAAGAACCCGAGGTGCAGGCCCGGCTCCTCGGGCGTGCTTGCGTGCAGGAAGTGCAGGCCCAGCGTCGTCTTGCCGGTGCCGGTGGAGCCGATGACCACCGTGGCGCTGGAGGCCGGCACGCCCCGGATCGCCAGCAGCGCGTCCAGCGACGCGACCCCGCTGGTGACGGCGCTCTCGCTGGTGGTGGTGTCCGTGGCGGCGATGCGGTACAGCGATTCGATGCGCGGGAAGACGGTGATGCCGTCGTTGTCGATGCGCATCGAGTGCTTGCCGCGCAACGGGCCGGCACCGCGGAACTTGCGCACCTGGATCGAGCGCTCGGAGCGCGCCTCGAACAGCTTGTCCTCCAGCTCGACGAGGCCGTCGACCATCGTGTGCTCGGCCGCCATGCGGTGGATGTTGCCGCTTGTCAGCAGCAGCACCGTGCAGTCCTGCAGCACGGCGATGCTCTGCAGCTCGTGGATGAACTTCTTCAGGTCGAGGTCGCTCGCGCCTTCAGAGGCGGCCACCAGGCCGTCGAGCACCAGCACGCCCACCTTGCGCGTGCGCATCTCGCGCCGCAGCACGGCCATCAGGCCCTTGAGCCCCGAAGTCTCGAGCTCGTGGAAGGCGCTGATGTAGGCCAGCTTGTCGGGGAAGGCGCGGACGTCGAAGAACGACAGCGCCGACAGGTGCTGGATCATGCGCGAATGCGACTCGGCCAGCAGCGTCACGTACACGGCCGCCCCGCCCTCGGCGACATGGCCGTAGCAGATCTGGTTGGCCAGGATAGTCTTGCCGCAGCCCGGCAGGCCCTGCACGATGTAGACGCCGGTGCGAAACAGGCCGCCGCCCAGGATCTGGTCGAGTCCCGGGACGGCACTGCGCAGGCGTTCGATGGGCGGGACGTTGTCGGTGGTCGAGGATGTCATCGTTTCGTGCTCACTTGACGTCCCTCCGCCTGTCGGCTGCGGAGCGAGCGCCTTCGGGCGGCCGGGCGGCGCTCACTTGTCGACCCTCCGCCTGTCGGCTGCGGAGCGAGCGCCTTCGGGCGGCCGTGCGGCGTTCACTTGTCGAACCTCCGCCTGTCGGCTGCGGAGCGAGCGCCTTCGGGCGGCCGGGCGACGCTCATGTCGTCTCGTTCGGGAATTCGGACGGTGAAGGCGCAGCCCTGCCGCGGGACGCTCTCCACCGAGATCTGGCCGCCCATCGACCGCACGAGCCGGGAGACGATCCACAGCCCCAGCCCCGTGCCGGCGCCGCGGGCGGAATGGGTCGCCACCACGAACTTGTCGAAGATCGTCTCCTGGTCCGCGGCGGCGATGCCATGGCCATTGTCGGCGACTTGCAGCACCCAACAGTGCGGGTCCGACGACAACCCGATGGTGACTTCGCTGGCACCGGAATGCTTGAAGGCGTTGAGCAGCAGGTTGTCGACCACCTGCTCGAACGCGACGGGATCCACCGCGCGCATCGGGCCGAACGCCGCCTCGTCGCAGGCCACCCGCACGGTGATGCCGCGCGAGCGTGCGTCCTCGGCCAGGCTGTCCACGAGCGCGGCGACCAGCGCCGGCACGTCGACGCGCTTTTGCGCCATCGCGTAGGTGGCGGCGGGCGTGGCCACCAGCTCCATCAGCACGGTGACCCGTTCCGAGTAGCGCTTGAGCGTGAGCTCGGCCCGGCGGATGCGTTCCGCGGCCTCGGTGGCGTTGCCGGCCTGCGCGGTGCTGCGCGCCAGCGCGAGGTGCAGCGACAGCGCGTGCAACGGGTTGCGCAGTTCGTGCGCGGCGACGGACAGCACGTCGTCGCGCAGCGCGATCTCGCGGCGCAGCGACTCCAGCTCCGGCGCGTCGTCGCGCCGGCGGTCGTGGGGCACGGAATGCATGGATTCGTCGTTCACGGCGGCCAAAGGCGTCATGGCAGGCGCGGCGGCCCCCTCCCGGTGGAGCGACCGACTGTATCCCGGCGACGCGAAATTTCGATGTGGCTGCTCGGCAAAAATCAAGCCGCCAGCAGATCGTTTTCCATGAGCCCCACGCGCCCCTGTCGGGCACGCGGGTTGCCCTGCGACCTCTCCCGCGCACGCTCAGGCCACCGCGTTCGAGCGCGCGCCGGCACGGCGCGGCGTCGACGTCCGGCGCACCCGCGCCTTGGCCTTCTTCAGGAATTCCGCGAGAAAGGTGCGCAGCGACTTGTCCGGGAAGCGCACGCAGATCTGGTCTCCCTTGACGCTGGCGACGACGCCTTCGCCGTAGCGCGGCGCCTTCACGGCCTCGCCGACCTCGAACAGCGAGTTGGAGAACGCGGTCGCATCGAGCAGCCGCGGCACCGGCTCGGGTTCCCGCAGCAGCTCGGTCGACTGCGACGCGAGGCGCACGCAGTTGTCGCAATGGCCGCAGCGCCCCGCGCCATCCGGCAGCGTCTCGCCGAAGCCTTCGAGCAACGTCTTCCAGCGGCAGAACCCGGTCTGCGCGAAGAACACCATGCGTTCCAGCGCCTCGTGGTCGCGCTCCGCCTTCTTGGCGTAGTCGCCGGCGAGCGCCCCGAGGTGCTGCGGCGTCGCCTCGCGCGGCGTGCGCTGCCAGCCGTGCGCGGCGTCGCACCGCGCCAGGCCGCCGTCGCGCAGCAGGCTCAGCGTCACCGCGAGCCGGTTCTTGGGCATGCCGGGAATGCGCGCCGCGAGCTCCGCCTGGGTCGATCCCTGCGGTGCGATCTCGAGGGCCTCGATCACGCGCACCAGGTCGGCCACCAGCGGATAGCGCCGCGCGAGGAAGAACTGCTGCACCTGGCGGTCGCGGCGGTCGAAGATCAGCACGCAGCGCGCCGTCTCGCCATCGCGCCCCGCGCGGCCGGCCTCCTGGTAGTAGGCCTGCATGCTGCCGGGCATCTGGAAGTGGATCACGTAGCGGATGTCGGCCTTGTCGATGCCCATGCCGAACGCGTTGGTGGCCACCATCACCCGGCGCGCGCCGCTCATGAACTCGTCCTGGTTCGCATTGCGTTCGGCCGCCGGCAGCTTGCCGTGGTAGATGGACACCGACTCGCCGGCGTCGCGCAGGCGCTCGAACACCTCGGAGCAGGTCTTGACCGTGGACGTGTAGACGATGCCCGCGCCCGGCGTGGCGCGCAGCGTCTCGCGCAGCCGGTCGAACTTCTCCGCCTCGCTGGTGACCTGCAGCACCTGCATCTGCAGGTTGGGCCGGAACATGCCGGTGTTGACGACCTCCATGTCGGGCACGCCCAGCTGGTGGCGGATGTCGTCGATGACTTCCGTCGTGGCCGTGGCCGTCAGCGCCAGGATGGTCGGGCGGCCCAGCGCCTCGATCGCGGCGCCGATCTCGAGATAGGCCGGGCGGAAGTCGTGGCCCCATTGGGAGATGCAGTGCGCCTCGTCGACCACCAGCAGCGCGACGCGCTGCGCCGCGAGCGTCGCACGGAACTCCGGGTCGGTCAGGCGTTCGGGCGTGGCGAAGACGATGTCCGAGCGCGCGTCGGCGATGCGCTCCATCGAGGCGTCCTGCTCGCTCGCCTTGACCGCGCTGTTGAGCTGCTCGGCGGCCACGCCGGCCTCCTCCAGCTTGCCCGCCTGGTCCTTCATCAGCGAGATCAGCGGCGACACGACGACGGTCGTGCCGTCGAGGTGCAGCGCGGGCAGCTGGTAGCACAGCGACTTGCCCGCGCCGGTGGGCATGATGGCCAAGGTGGGCCGGCCCGCGAGCACGCGCGTGATCACGTCGTGCTGGCCGGAGCGCAGCTCGTCGAAGCCGAAGGTGTCGCGCAGCGAGCGGCGCAGCGCGGCCGGGATGGCTGGTGTCATGTGGATGATCGAGGCAAGCGATGTGCCGGGCGCGACGACGATTCAGCGAAAGCGCACGGACGCGCGCTGCGTGTCGTCGACGCCTCGCGGGTGCTCCGCGGCGTCGCGCTGGCGCGAGCCGAACGCGTGCGCGTAGGCCCACGTGAACTCCGCCCCGAACAGGAAGATCTGCGCGGAGTAGTACACCCAGGCGAGCAGCACCGCGAGCGAGCCCGCGGCGCCGAAGCCCGAGGCCAGCGCGCTCTTGCCGATGTACAGGCCGATCAGCGTCTTGCCGATCGCGAACAGCGCCGCGGTCACGGCCGCGCCGATGCCGACGTCGCGCCATTCGATCGTGGCTTGCGGCATGAAACGGTAGATCAACGCGAACAGCGCGGTGGTCAGCGCGAAGCTCAGGACGAGGTTGATGGCGTGCACCAGCGGCTCCCAGGCCGCGATCGGGGACGTCGACCAGGCCGCGAACGCGTCGAAGGCCGCGCTCGCCGCCAGCGACACCAGCAGCAGGAAGCCCATCGCCAGGATCAGCCCGATCGACAGGATGCGCGTGCGCAGCCACGCCCACCAGGTCGACACCTTCCTGCGCGTGGGCACCTGCCAGATGCGGTTCAGGTCGTCCTGCAGCTCGGCGAACACCGACGTCGCGCCGATCGCCAGCACGGCCACGCCGGTGATCGTCGCGATCACGCCTTGCGACGGCTTCGACACGTTCTTGAGCAGGTCCTGGATCGCCTCGGAGCCCTGTCGACCGAGCAGGCCCTGCAACTGGTCGACCACCGCGCCCTGCGCCGCCTCGCGCCCGAACACGAGCCCGGCCACCGAGATCGCGATCAGCAGCAACGGCGCCAGCGAGAACACCGTGTAGTACGAGAGCGCCGCGCCCATGCTCTGGGCGTGGTCGTCGATCCAGGCCTCGCCGGCCCGGGACAGCACGTGGCGCAGTCGGCGCAGGTACATTGCACTCCTCGCGGTCGTTGTCCCACTTCGGCAACGACGATGCCCGTCCCCTGCCTTCGCGCCATGTTCATCGTCACCCTCACCTACCTGAAGCCCGTCGAGGAGATCGACGCCCTCATGCACGACCACGTCGAGTGGCTCAAGAACGGCTACGCCGAAGGGCTGTTCATCGCCTCGGGCCGGCGGTTGCCGCGCACCGGCGGCGTCATCCTGGCGCGTTCCGGCGACGAGCAGGCGCTGCGCGAACGTCTCGCGCGCGATCCGTTCGTCATCCACGGCGTGGCGCGCGCCGACGTCGTCGAGTTCACGGCGAGCATGACGGCGCCCGGCGCCGAGGTGCTCATCACGCTGTAGCCGTCTACAGCAGCTTGTCGAGGGTGATGGGCAGGTCGCGCACGCGCCGCCCGGTCGCGTTGAAGATCGCGTTGGCCACCGCCCCCGTGACGCCCGTCATCGCGACCTCGCCCAGGCCCTTGGCGCCGAGCGAGTTCACGTGCGGATCGACCTCGTCGACGAACGCGCAGTCGATCTCCGCGACGTCCGCGTTGACGATGACGTGGTATTCGGCCAGGTTCGCGTTGACGAAGCGGGCGTAGCGCGGGTCGAGCACCGACTCCTCGGTCAGCGCCATGCCCAGCCCCCACACGATGCCACCCAGCAGCTGGCTGTGCGCCGTCTTCGCGTTGATGATGCGGCCGGCGCCGAAGCGACCGACGATGCGCGGCACGCGCACGAGCCCCAGGTCGCTGTCGACGTGCACCTCGGCGAACACCGCGCCGAAGGAGTTCATCGAGAACTGCTTCTCCTCCTCGCCGGGCCGGCTGCTGCCGTCGGCCACCAGCGGTGCGCCGCCGCGCCGGCTCAGCAGCACGGCGACGCTGTCGCGCCGTCCCGCGCCGGCGCGCTCGCGCAGCCAGCCGTCCTCGATGGTCAGGTCCTCGATCGCCAGGCCGTGCAGCGGCGACTCGCGGTCGGCGACGGCCAGCGCGAGGAGCTGGCGCCGCGCGTTGACGCAGGCGTCGTCGATGGCCGAGCCCACGCTCTCGACGGTCATCGAGCCGGCGGAGATCGGGGCCTCGGGCAGGTCGGTGTCGCCGAGCTCGAAGCGCACGCGCTCGACCGGCAGGCCCAGGCCGTCGGCCGCGATCTGCGCCATCACGGTGTAGCTGCCCGTGCCGAGCTCGGCAGTGCTCGAGCTCACCACCGCGCGGCCATCGGCGCTCAGGCGCACGCGCGCCGCGCACGGGCTGCGCTTGGCCGGCCGCGTGGCGCTGGCGCAGCCCAGGCCCACCCGCCAGTAGCCGTCGCGCAGCGCGCCCGGGGTCGCCTGGCGGCGCGACCAGCCGATGCGCTCGGCGCCGATCCGGTAGCACTGCATGAGCGCCTTGCTGGAGAACGGCGCATCCTTCTGCCCATCGCGCTTCGCGTCGTTGCGCAGGCGGAACTCGATCGGGTCGAGGCCGGCGGCGATCGCCATCTCGTCCATGGCGCTCTCGAGCGCGAACATGCCGCTGGACTCGCCCGGCGCGCGCTGGAAGGTCGGCGTGCCGACATTCATCTTCGCCAGGCGGTGCGTCGTCGCCACCGCGGGACTCGCGTACAGCATGCGCGTGACGACGGCGCAGCTCTCCACCCAGTCCTCGATGGTCGAGGTCGACGAGATCGACCGGTGCTCGAGCGCCGTCAGCCGGCCGTCGGCGTCGGTGCCCATTCGGATCGCCTGCCACGTGGCCGGCCGGCCGCCGACCGGGCCGAACAGCTGCGGCCGCTGCAGCACCAGCCGCACCGGCCGACCGACCTGCCGCGCGGCCATGGCCGCCAGCGCCACGTGCGACCACGCCGAGCCCTTGCCACCGAACGCCCCGCCGACGAAGGTCGAGCGCACGCGCACCCGCGCCGGGTCGATGCCGAACGTCCTGGCGAGCGTGCGGCGGACGCCGGCGACGTACTGCGACGAGTCCTCGATCTCCAGCCGGTCGCCCTCCCAGCGCGCCAGCGTGGCGTGCGGCTCCATCGGGTTGTGATGCTCGAAGGGCGTGGTGTAGACGGCCTCGTGCCGCCGCGACGCCGCGCGCAGCCCGCCGTCGATGTCCCCGCGCGCGGTGTCGGGCGGCCCGCCGTTGACCTTGTCGGGCGGGTACGCGTTGCGGCGCTCGGCGGCGAACTCCCCGCGCACGGGCGCGCGCTCGTATGTGACGCGCACGAGCGCGGCCGCGCCGTCGGCCTGCTCGACGGTCTCGGCCACCACCACGGCGATGGGCTGGTGGGCATGGGCGACCTGGTCGTCCTGCAGCAGCGACAGCACGCGGCCCTCGGGCGGATCGACCGCGGCCCGGCCGCCCTGCGGCAGCTTCATCGCGTTGACGTGGCTGATGATCGCGATGACGCCCGGTGCGCGCTGCGCGGCGGCGGTGTCGATGGCGACGATGCGTCCGCACGCGATGCTGCTGGTGACCAGCACCCCGTGGGCCAGGCGCGGCACGGCGATGTCGCCGGTGTAGCGCGCCTGCCCGCAGACCTTCAGCGGACCGTCGACGCGATCCAGCGGCTGTCCGATGGCCGTCATGCCGGGGCTCCCACGGTCTGCAGCGCCCGCACGACCGCGCGGCGCGCCAGCGTGACCTTGAAACCGTTCTGCGAGGCGGGCCGGGCGCCCTGCAGCAGCACGTCGGCCGCCTCGCCGAACGCATCGTCGCCGGGGGCGCGGCCGACGAGCCGGGCCTCGGCCTCGGGCCGTCGCCAGGGCTTGTGGGCGACGCCGCCCAGCGCGATCGCCGCGTCGCGCACGACGCCGTCGCGCACGTCCAGCGCCGCCGCGACGGACACCAGCGCGAAGGCGTAGCTCGCGCGGTCGCGCAGCTTCAGGTAGTGCGAGCGGGCTGCGAAGCCGTCGGGCGGGAGGTCGACGCTCACGATCAGTTCGCCAGGTGCCAGCGTCGTGTCGTGCTGCGGCGCATCGCCAGGCAGGCGGTGGAAGTCGGCCAGCGCGATCGAGCGCTCGCCGCGCGGCCCGCGCACGCGCACGCTGGCACGCAGCGCCGCGAGCGCGACGCACATGTCCGACGGATGCGTCGCGATGCAGGCGGGGCTCGCGCCCAGGATCGCGTGGTTGCGGTTGACGCCGCCCGTGGCGTCGCAGCCGCTGCCCGGCGCGCGCTTGTTGCAGTGCTCGAAGGCGGTGTCGTAGAAATAGTGGCAACGCGTGCGCTGCAGCAGGTTGCCGCCGACGGTGGCCATGTTGCGCAGCTGCGGCGACGCCCCGGCCACCAGCGCCTGGCTCAGGAGCGGATAGCGGTCGCGGACCAGGGCGTGGTTGGCGGCGTCGCTGTTGCGCACCATGGCGCCGATGCGCAGGCCGCCGTCGGGCAAGGTCGCGACTTCGGCCAGGGGCAGCCGGCTCACGTCGACCAGCAGCAGCGGCTGCACGATGCCGCCCTTGGTCAGGTCGATCAGATTGGTGCCCCCGCCCAGGAAGTGCGCGCCGGGCGACTGCCCCAGCCGCACGGCGTCGTCGACGCTGCGGGCGCGGTAGTAGGCGAACGGGTTCATCGGGCAACCGCCCTTCGGCCTGCGGTGCGGGCGCTCATCAGGCAACCTCCCCGTCAACGTAGCGTGCATTGACAAGCGCGAGGACTGCGATCGAACTTGCGAACCGACTTCCGTGCCCCTGCGGAGACTGCCTGCGGCGCTCGCCTCTCGAAGGCCCCAATGAGACCCGCGGCCCGCAGGGTGCCGGAAGGCCGCGACGGGCAACAGGATGTAGCGCCAGGCCTGCGAAGCTGGAGCGCCGATTGATGAGCGACCCGCCGAGCCTTCCGACACGGCTAGTCATACCGCAACTGACAGGAGCTTGCATATGGGTAGCAACGATGTCTTTGTCGGTCTGGACTGGGGCTCGCGCGCGCACGCCGTGTGCGTGATCGACAGCACGGGCGCCGTCCTCGACCATTTCGAGGCAAGCCACGATCGCGACGGGCTGGGCGCACTGCTGCGCCGGCTGTCGCGGTTCGGCACACGACTGCGCATCTCCATCGAGCGCCCGAGCGGCTTGCTCGTCGACGCCCTGGTCGATGCAGGCCACCAAGTCGTGCCCATCCACCCCAATGCCGTCAAGGCCTGCCGCCCGCGCTACCGCTGCCACGGCGGCAAGAGCGACGCCTCCGACGCCTTCATCCTGGCCGACATCCTGCGCACGGACGGGCATCGATTCCGGAGCCTGCTGCCGCAGTCCGATGACATCAAGGCCCTGCGCGCGCTCGTGCGCGCACGCGACGACCTGGTGACCACACGCGTGGCGCTCGGCAACCAGCTGCGCAGCGCGCTCGAAGCGTCGTGGCCTGGCGCCGCGCTCATCTTCGCCGATGTCACTTCGTCCATCGGACTGGCCTTCCTCGAGCGATATCCCTCGCCCGTCGCTGCGGCCCGTCTCGGTGAGCGGCGCTTGCAAGCCTTCTGCCGCAAGCATCGCTACAGCGGCCGCCGCACCGCGGCCGAACTCCTGCAACGACTGCGCTCGGGCGCCAGTCCGTGCGTCGATCACGCCCTCGCGGGCGCGATGCGCGAGGTCGTGCGCTCGCTCGTGGCCGTGCTGACCCCCCTGGTCGAGCAGATCGCCGCACTCACTCGCCGCATCGAGCGCGCCGTCGAGGACTCCCCCGACGGCCAGATCATCATGTCGTTCCCGCGCGCCGGCCATGTCTGCGCGGCCCAGATCCTGGCCGAGCTGGGCGACGTGCGCGAGCGCTTCCCCAATGCCGATCAGCTCGCTGCGGAAGCCGGCGCCGTGCCCGTGACCTTCGAGTCCGGCAAGTCGCGCGGCGTGCGCTTTCGCTGGGCCTGCAACCATCGCCTGCGCCGCGCCATCAGCTGCCTGGCCGACAACTCGCGTCACGCCAGCTCCTGGGCCCACACCGTCTACTGCGCGGCCCGCGCACGCGGTTGCGACCATGCCCATGCCGTCCGCATCCTTGCCCGGGCCTGGTTGCGCGTGATCTGGAAGGCCTGGCACGACCGAACTCGATACGACCCCGAGCTCCATCGCCATCCGACGGTGATCTTCCCGGCGACGGGGGGTTGACACAGGATGTCTCATTTGGAAACCTCCGCTTTGCGGGCTGCGGTGCGAGCGCCCTCCGGGGCGGCCGTGCGTGCGCTCATGCGGAAGCCTCCGTCTCGTCGAACAGCGCCGACAGCGCCTGAATGGTGGCCGGGGACGGCCGGTGGAAGAACATGCC
>Ga0136846_1210660_pt1 | contig 18263 bp, 13 predicted proteins | sample HopSoiMetagenom2_FD_96841 | JGI IMG/M metagenome (GOLD analysis project Ga0136846, IMG submission 96841) | Grasslands soil microbial communities from Hopland, California, USA - 2 Assembly 2016 (version 4) | ecosystem: Environmental > Terrestrial > Soil > Grasslands | place: USA: Hopland...
CTTGAAAACCTCGCGACTCTGGAATCGGCAGATTCGAGCTCCGTTGCGGCGGCGGAAAGTCTGGCCACGAGCCTGTCGTTGCTCGATCAGATTCAAAGTGGCCCCGGGCAGCTCATGGCTTTTGGCGGCGCTCCCGGCCCGCCGGATTGGGGCCCCGATCTGGTCGCGCTGATCGAGCGCACGATCAACCCATCATTTTGGGACACGGCGGGCGGCCCCGGCTCGATCTACTATTACCGGCCACTCCTGTGCCTGGTGGTCCGGGCGACAGCCGAGGTGCATGAGCAAATTGGCGGAGTGATTGGCGGGCTCAGAAAGTAGCGAAAAGCCAAGAAAAGACTAGAGCCGCCACAGGCTAATGGGCCCGCGGCGGCTCTTTCTCGTTGTTTTCCTGTGGCCGGCATCGGTGGGGCCTGCCACGCAGTGTCCGGGCCACTCTTGGCCCTGAACCTACACGGGCAGATGCCCGTGCCACCAAGCCGGGCGACCTGATTCGACGTCATGTCGAGCATCGGGTCGCAAGGGCGTTACTTACCCTTCTTCTTCTTGGCAGCTTTCTTCTTCTTCTTGGCCACAGAACATCCTCCGTTAAAAGTTCGGCAACCGGCCGCTGTTCGCTGCTACCAAAGCAGCACGGCCGAGAGCCACACACTACAAAGCCGATCAAGCACCAACTGCGGAACGTCCGCGAGCGAGTGGGCGTCAAGATCTTGCAACACAAAAGTCGCATGAGCGTGACGCGCGATCGACTTATTAACTCCTTTTTGAACTGACCTTCGAACGCATCGTGACAGCGAAGCTATCACTCATGTTGCTTCTAATCTTCAGAATGCTGCGCGAATCGTCAAGAGGAAAAACAGAAATCTGATCGAGCACGTGAGCAGTGAGTCGGTGAGTGGTGAACGACGAGTGATGAACGATGAGTGACGAACTCACCACGGTCGTCGTCCGCCGCCCATCTGTTGCAGCGTGACATAGCTCGAGAACGCGAGCGAAGCAAAGAGCATCGCGGTTAGACCTTGATGCATCACCAAGAATCCAAAGATGGCCATCGCGCCGCCGGCGATCATCGACAGCCACAACGCCCGCTGCATTCCGCCCCATGGATCTTGCTGCAGCAGCACTTGCAGCGCGATCTGTCCGCCGTCGAGCGGCAGCACGGGAAGCAAGTTGATAATCGGCCAGTAGAGATTGATCTGGATGAAACGATCTACCAGTCGATGCAGATTGAGATGGTTTCCAAGTTCGCCGCCGAGTTCTGGCTCGAGATAAGGCAGGACGCCGTCGAAGCCAACGTGCACCGTCCCTCGTGTGGCATAGATCATTGCCACAATCGCACCAAGAAGGAGGAATTGAATCCCTGGACCCGCAGCCGAGATCAGAATTTGCTCCTGCGGTGTCCGTTGTCGCGGCTGAAAGCCGGTGTACGAATCGAACGACCAGGCCGAGCCGAAGCCGAAATCACGGGGCCGTCCTTCGATTGCCAGGCCGCCCATCGCGTACAGCACAATGTGCGATTGGCGGCCAAAACGCCGCATCATCAGGGCATGGCCCAGCTCGTGGATCAAAATCGAGACAAAAAAAGCCACGACCCAGATCAGCAGTCGGATGGCAGCATCGCGGCCGCCCAAACCGCCGGTCAGCACGGCGGCGAGCCAGAAAAAAGGGTGAATCCGGACGGGGAAGCCCAAGATCTGAAAATCAAGGTCAAACGGCGTTCGCGGCGGCTCGGCGATAAACACGGAAAATCGCTGGTTTCTCAGTGAAAATCTGCGGCGCTCACACCTCAGGCAGCCCGCCGACGGCCGGCGCCAGCTGGGGCGCCGCTCAACGCCCGCACAATATACTCGGCGGCGGTTGCGGATGCTCCACCCGTGGCATAACGCTCACGCAAGGCGATGAGTCGCCGGATCGTCCGCTGCCGGCATTCCTCATCCTTGAGCCAATCAATCGCATGCTGCGCAACCTGCTGCGAGCAGTCCTGCCAGGTCGGGTATTCCGGATAGGGCACTTGCTCGTGGCTCGCAGCATCAGGAACGCGCCGCGCGGCGCGGCGACCATATAGCGGCTGATCGCTGGCGAGCAAGTTGACGAGCGTGATGTAACGCACATTGATCAATGGACGAAACAAGTGATAGCTCAGCCAGCCAAGTCGATAAACAATCACCGCCGGCTTGGCGTGATAAAGCAATTCAAGCGACACGGAGCCTGAGCAGGCCAGGCAACATTCAGCGGCCTGGATCAGCTCCGGTGTTCGGCCTACGAAGACATCCGCCGGCACAGGGCCAGCGGCGACGAGCTGGCGAGCGAGGGCTGCCTGAGCGTCGTTATAACTGGCGATCGCCAGGCGCACCTCAGGCCGTTCGCGGCGAACTTGTGCCGCGGCCTGAAGCAACAGCGGCAAGTTGAGCTTTACTTCTTGCGTCCGCGAACCGGGCAGCAGCGTCACCACGCGACCTGGCCGCAGGCGCATTGAAGCTAGAAAAGTTTCGTCAAGCAATTGCTCGTTCAATTCATCGAAGTACGGGTGGCCGACGTAGGTAGCCCGGCAGCCTTGCGCCTTCAGCCAGTCTTCTTCAAAGGGAAGCTTGCAGAGCGCGTGATCGACGAAACGCTGCACCTTGCGAACGCGCCACGAGGCCCAAGCCCAGATTTGTGGCAGACCGTAGTAGAACACAGGAATGCCGCGCTGCTTGGCCATTCGCGCGACATGCCAGTTGAAGCCGGGATAGTCGATCAGCACGACCGCGTCGGGACGATGCTGGTCGAGCGATTGCTCGACCTTGGAGAGCAGCGACCAGAACTGCGGCAGTTTGGCCAGCACGGGAAAGAGACCCATCAATGCCAGGTCGCTCATATCGCGCATGAGCTCGCAGCCGGCCGCTTGCATCTTCGGTCCACCCAGGCCGGTGGCCAGCAAAGTCGTGCGCTGGCGCAATTGATGAATCAGATTCGCGCCGTGGAGATCGCCGCTGGGTTCGCCCACGGAGAAAAATAGGTGCATGGGATTCGCCCATCCGCCGCGAGAATCTGGTATGCCGCCGCGCGGAAGTATCGCAAACGCCGCAAGCGGAACCTAGGTCAAAAACGGGACGGCTGCGACAAGCAATCAAGGGAAAGGCCAGTTTGTCGCGTCAACAGCTCGCCGCTTTGCGAGTGCTGAAGCTAGGTGTACACTTCACAGAGATTGGGGCGGCTAGCTCAGTTGGTTAGAGCGCCATGCTCACACCGTGGAGGTCACAGGTTCGAGCCCTGTGCCGCCCATTGGAGCGGGAGTCAGGTGCCAGGGATCAGTAGTAAACAGCGAAAATCTGGTCCCTGGCTCCTGAACTCCGACTCCATTTGTTTGGTAACCGCCTTCATACGCTTCTGGGCATAGTCTTTGCTCTTTCCCGTGGCCGGTTTCTTGTCGGGCATCCGATCTGCTTCGCATCCCCGCTGGTTGACAGCAGTTGCGACCGAGTTCGGATTAACGGACGGGAATTGCACCTGGATCGACCGCTAGCAAAAGCGGGAGGTCTGGGGTAGCTTTGCGGCCACAGGCGACGCTTCACACGTTTTTCTTCAGGAGATTGCAATGCGCCGTATCATGATGACCATCGCAGGGACGGTAGTGCTCGGAAGCTCGGTGATCGCTCAGGGTCAGGACAAGGGCCCGGCACAGGCACCCGCTCAAGCCCCCGCTCAGGCGCCATCCAAGGCACCGATGCAAGCGCCAGCTCAGGCCCCATCGAAAGCGCCGGCACCCGTCCAAGCGCCGACGCAGAAGATTGCTCCCGTTCAGGCGCCAACCCAAGCGCCGACTCAAAAAATGACGCAAGCGCCGACGCAGTCGCCCATCCAAAAGGGCGGCAAGCAGATGGCGAGTGACAATATGGTTCCGGATGACGCGCAGTTCGCAATGGCCCGACCGGGGTTGTTTCGTCGCTTCCGCTAACGCGGCGCTTGACTGACTAAGTTTGATGGTTTTGTGCCTCGGAGCGGCTGGTTTCGCTCCGGGGCATTTGGCATGCTATCCTTCTGCGCTCACCTTGATTTACTCGCTCTGGTCGGAGGAATGTTGCTATGCAAGCTGGTGTTGCATTGCTGCTCGTTTCGGTCTCGTTGGCTCAGTATGGTCCCCCGCAACGTTTCTATGGTCACGGCGCGATCAGGAAGGACGAGCTGGAGCAACAGCAGCAATCGTTTAAGCAGTGGTGGGGCGATGATTTGGTGGTGAAGCTCGCCGATTTGCCGGTGGAAGGGAAAGTTCCAGAATTTCGTGTTCCGTATAGTGGTCACGATTATCCCGATCGCGCCGGCGGGACGATCTTCGCCCTTTCGAAGTATGACCAGGCCTTTCATCGCGGCCGACAGCTCGCCACCGATTACGAACGAATGGATGTCAGTGCGCATCGCAATGGAAGATCCGATGAGCCGATCCGCGGTCCGTTTGGCCGAGTCTGGATGCGAGGGGGCAGGGGCGTGCCTACGTGGTACGGCCACTGCAACGGCTGGACGGCTGCGGCTATTCGCCATGCGGAGCCCCAAAGAAGCGTCACGCGCAACGGCGTGGTTTTCACGCCGGCCGATATCAAGGGCCTCTTGGCCGAGATTTATATGTACACCGACTCCGAGTTCTTGGGTGGCATCGACCCGGCCATCAATCCGGCTGTGCTGCACCTGACGCTCGGCAATTGGATCGGCCGCGGATCGCATCCGGTTGGGATGGAGACGGCCGTCGGCGAAGTCGTGATTAACTTTCCGGTTTTCAACTACAAATCGGTGATCAATAAGCTCAATCCTCGCGAGACGGAAGTGAAGACCTGGATCACCTACACGCTGAATATCAACCGCGAGATGGACAAGGGTCCGCCCAATTATCATCGCCAGATGTTTTTCCACTATCTTCTCGACCTAGATGATAGCGGCGACATCCGGGGCGGGCGGTACATGGGCGACAGCCAGCAGATTGACATGCTGTGGACGCCGCTCAAGCCGACTCAAGGCGGCGAGGAGCGTAATCGCCGCGGCAATCCGCATCTAGATATTAAGGAAGTGCTGGCGATTTGGCGCGAATCGGTGCCTGAGGACTTGCGAAAGAAGTGGTTGAATATCGACCCGACGGAAGAGGACCGCATGCTGCCACCCAGTGAGGCCGCGATCGCGTCTGACAAGCCGGCGGATGCAGCTGCTGGTGAGGTGGCGAGCGCTGCGTTGTCCACAGCGGGAAGCAGTGCCTTGTCCACCGCGGCGAGCGCTGCGTCGTCCACCGCGAGCACGGAGGCGGTGGTTTCGACTGATATTCTTCCTGCTCCGGTCAGCGGTTCGAATGCCGCATCTTCGGATGGCGCGCGGAGCGATAGCGCGCCGGGCGGAAGTAATAGCGGAGTTGGCGCAGCTCCATAGTCGCGCAAGCGCAGCGGTGGCTCGTAGATTTGCCGTCCGCCTCTAAATGCGCTAAGCTAAGCCGGTCTTCGATCTAAGCGAGTGACCGGATATGCAACTTAGCGACTTGAAATGGCCCGATATTGCGGCCCTGAGCCGCGATATGCCCATTGTGATTCCCATTGCGGCGCTGGAGCAGCACGGGCGGCACATGCCCCTGTTTACGGACAGCTTGCTCTTGGGCGAGGTGATTCGCCGCGTCAGCGAGCGGCTAAAGGATCGTATCCTGTTCACGCCGCTGATGTGGCTGGGCAACTCAGAGCACCATCTCGATTTTCCCGGCACAATGACGGCTGCCCCGCGCGTGTACCTCGACCTGCTCAAAGACATGGTCGAGAACTTTCTGTTTCACGGCTTCCGGCGGATCGTGCTGGTCAATGGTCATGGCGGCAACATCGTGCCGGCGCAGCAGGCGATGTTCGAGCTGCGTCAGAAGCATCGTCAGCGCGGCGATTTGCTGTTGCTTTCGACCACGTACTGGACGCTGGGGGCCAAGCCGCAGCAGAAAGACAGCACGTTTATGCAGCACGCGATGGGACACGCGTGTGAATGGGAGACCTCGATGATGCTGCGCATTCGGCCGGAGCTGGTCGGCGATTACAAGGCGGTGCAGCCGGTGTCCGAGTCGAAGCAGTTTGAACCGGCTCATCGGGCTTGGACCACGAAGGACCTGTCTGAGCCCGGCCACATCGGCCAATCGAATGTCGCCTCTGCAGAGAAGGGCGAAACGCTCTTTCGGCTGTTCGCTGACGATGTAACAGTGTTTTTGGAGCGCGTTGTCGCGTGGAAGGGCGGCGTTGAACCGAAGTGAGTACTGACGCGGATACGGCCGCCATGCCGCAGACGACTGAAATCACCGCTGCCGGCCGCTATATCATCCTCGTCGCCGCGTTTCTAGGCTGGATGTTTTCCGGCTTTCAAATGGCCGTGATGACGCTCACGGCTCGCTCCGCCACGACCGAGTTCCTGCGTAGCGGACAGTTGTCGGCGACCGAAATGTTGCGTGTTGAGCGACTGCTTGTTGCTCCGCGAGTGACTGCGCAGTCGAATCCACCGAAAAGCGAAGAAAAGGAGACACTCAGGGCGGCAGTACCGCGGTGGTTTTCCTGGTACAACGCGGCGTTTTTATTCGGGGCCGCCTACGGAGGATTGGTGTTTGGCTGGCTGGGCGACTGGCTGGGGCGCGTGCGGGCAATGGGGGCGAGCATTTTTTGGTTTTCGCTCTTCTCGGGCCTCGGCTACTTCTCGGCGACGCCGGAGCAGCCCTTGCTATCGCGGTTTCTAGCCGCGATGGGCGTGGGCGGCATGTGGCCTACCGGTGTGTCGCTGGCTTCGGAGGCGTGGTCCGAAGCTTCGCGGCCGCTGGTCGCCGGAATGCTCGGCACGTCGGCGAACGTGGGCCTCGTAACGCTCAATGCGCTGGGCTATGTGTACGACGTCGGGCCCGATTCATGGCGCTGGACACTGTTGGTTTGTGCTTCGCCAATGATTCTCGCTTTCGTGGTATGGTTCTGCGTGCCGGAGTCGCAGCGGTGGCTGGCAGCGCGAAAAGTAGGCGCATCGATGACGGGCTCCGTCTCAATGGCCACGGTTTTTCGCCCGCCGCTGATGAGACTGACGTTGATCGGCATCGCGCTCGGCACGATTCCGATCTTGGGCGGTTGGGGGGCGACGCAATGGTTCATTCCGTGGGCCGACCAGGTCGGCGGCGTGGCTGATCTCAAGTCCAAGGCGCTAGCCGGCATGATGCGATCAGGCGGCGCGGTCATTGGCGGCCTGATAGGTGGTTGGCTGGCGAATTTGGGAGGGCGTCGGCTGACCTATTTCCTCGTCAGCCTGTCGTCGGTGGCACTAGGCGAATACATCTACCTTTATTTGACCCCCAAAGACCCGTCGTTTTGGGGCTTTGTGTTTGCGCTGGGATTTGTGTCCACGATTTTCTTCGGCTGGCTGCCGCTCTATCTGCCGGAGCTCTTTCCCACGTATGCGCGGGCCACCGGGGCAGGCGTTTCATTCAACTTTGGCCGCATTCTCTCGGCGTTCGGAGTTCTGGGGACCGGCGCAATTACCGCCTGGTTTCATGAGGACTATGGTAAGGCGGGCAGCATCACGACGCTGGTTTTTGCGCTCGGGATGCTCGTCATCCTGTTTGCGCCCGACACTACGCATCAGAAGTTGAAGGACTGACTTCAGTCGTTCCGACGTAGTTCGCTACTTGGCGGATGCGTCGGCTTTCTTCTTTTTTCCTCCGGGCGCGGGCGCTGCGATTTTCTTCGCATCGGCAGGGACCGGCGCTTGCTCGGGCGTCAGTACTCCGCCGTCGGGCAGCTCGCGAAGGACGATGTCCTTGACTTGTACTCTCATCGCGGGCCCCTGGTGGATTTGAATGGCGACGATGCCTTCCTGCTCGCGCTCGCTTTCCTGATGATCGATGACGTCCACGGTCACCTGGCCGTTGATCTTGTGAATCAGATGGTTGCCGCGGGCGATGATCATGTACTCGTTCCATTCGGCGACGTCCACCTTTACCGGCTCGGTCTCCTTGACCAGCCACTTCGTTCCGTCTCGATCGATGATCACCGTCTGACCATTCTGAGCGACGATGCCGCGGCCGCGCTCGTCGTAGAGCATCGCGTTGTTGGCTGCCTGCGGATGAATGTCACACTGATAGCCGCCGACTGACCACGCACCCACCTGCTTCAGCTCCTTGCTGCGATATTGAATGCCCGAGTTATTGCCCGTCTGACGTACTTTTGCCCGCAGCTCAAAATTCTTCACCGTGCCGCCGCGCCAAATCAAAAATTGGTTGTACGGAAGCCGCTTGTCGTCTGTGGTGATGCCGGTAATCGCGCCCTCTTGAACCGACCACGATTCGGGGTTGCCTTCCCAGCCGTCGAGATCCTTGCCGTTGAAGATCTGCCGCTCCTGAGCGACGCAGGTGGTGAGAATTGTGAGGAACAATCCGAGTGACATAACGACGTGGAGAGTTTGGCGGGGCATAATGACCTCTAGAAGTAAATTAATATCGAATCTGCTCCGAATAGTGTCCGCCGTTGCGAGTCGCGTATCAAGTTGGCAGCCGCACTCGATCACTAGCCCTACCTACTAGCCTCAGCCACTAGCCCTACGCTCTATGAACAAAGCTTTTGTCCGCGAGCCGGAAACGACCGAAGTGCTCTGCCCCCGTTGCGGGTCGGTCGGAATCGATACGTTGCGGGCCGCGTTTGAGACGCACGTGCCGGCTGATGCCCGTCGGCCGCTGGCAGCTAGCACCTATTTCTGTCCGGCGCCCACCTGCCCGATCGCCTATTTCGATGCGTTCGAGGCAACTGTCCCCGTCGAAGCCCTGACCATCGCCGTCTATCCCAAAGACCCCGCGGCTCCGCTCTGCTCCTGTTTTGGGCTGACGATGGAGGACGTGGAAGCCGACGTCGATGAGGGGATTCCGACGCGAATTCGCGCGTTGCTCGCAAAATCCAAGACGCCGGAGGCTCGCTGCGATGAGCTTTCGCCCACGGGCCGCTCCTGCATTCCAGACGTTCAGAAATGCTATTTCAAGCTGCGCGGCGGAGCGTGATGCCGGCAAGCATTGATAGCACCGCCTTGCGCCGGTGCTATTTCCCCATTGGCCCGTAATTGTTAAATCTCGCCGCTGAATAGGCCTGGCCGCGATCGCTGCGCGCATTTGCAGGCTCGAGCCAGGCGTTAAGGATGACTCGTTTGCCGACTCTGCGTCAACCAAGCCGAAGCACTGGCGAAGGACGTCCACCGTCCAGCGCGCTGTTGGCATTGTTGTTGGCGGCCTTCCTCGGCTGCGGCGCGCGGCCGTATGTCAATGCGCACATTGAGTCGGTGAACACCGAATACCGGCAGCTTGAGGACTATGTCTATGCGCTGGAAGCCGAAAACGGCCGTCTGCAGCAAGAGATCGACGCTTTGAAAACGGTTGGCATCAAAAGCGCGACGCCAGCTACTCCTGCTGCGCCGTCGCGGAGCACCACTCCGCGTCGTCCGACCATCGTGCCGGTGAGGCCAATGCAGTCCGCCCCGAGCGAAAACCCGCCTGATCTTGAGTCGCCACGAATCGAGTTGCCGGGCAGTTCTTCATCGCCTCGTTCGACCTCGCAGCGTCCCGGGCTCGATTCACATGAGCGGACGGCACCGGCTGATACGCCTCCCACGATAGATGTGCCGCCGCTGTTGGAAATTCCCCATTCGGTGAAACCGAGCGAGCCGCTGCCAGCGCCCGCCGGCCCGCGCGAGATTCTGACGCCGACGCCGACGAATCCGACTTCGGCGAAACCTGCCGACAAAAAGGTGACGCATTTGTTCTTGAATCCGCTGCTCACAACTGCAGCCGATTTCGACGGGCAGCCGGGCGACGACGGGCTGCGGATTGTCCTGGAGCCGCGAAACGCCGCCGGTCAATTCGTTTCGGAAGCCGGGCCGGTTTCGATTGTTGTCCTCGATCCGGACCGGCAAGGCGAAGCGGCTCGTATTGCTCGCTGGGATTTTGACCAATCGGCCATGCGCCAGTTGCTCACCGCATCGTCGGGCCACGAAATCAAGGTGGAAGTGCCTTGGCCAGCGTCGGCGCCCACGGCGAACAAGCTGAAGCTGTTCGTTCGCTTCGAGACGGCTGACGGCCGCCGGCTGCAGGCCGACCGTGAGATCTTCGTCACGCCTCCCGGCCAGACACTGAGCCGCTGGACGCCTCGCTCGATCGAGCGACAAGCTTCGTCGCAATCTACGACCACCGCCGATGAAAACGTCAGTGGATCGGTGCGCAGCGCATCGGCCGAAATTCCAGTCACGCCGGGGTGGTCACCTAGCCGCTAGTTTCCCCAGCGATTCACGTCGGAATTTTTCGCCGATTCTCCACGGCCTGCCGCCGATACAAAACTCAATCGAGCCGCAGCCAGAGCTAGAAGCGGTACGGCTCGAAGGTCGTTGGCTGCGGCGTGTCGATCGTGATCTTGCGCCAGCTTTCGCCCGTTTCGCGGAACGCCGCGAAATCTTGCGGTGAATACGCGAATTCCAGATGCGGCGTGTCAATTGGCTTGCCGCCGGTGGCGTGCGAATGCATGGCTGCGTCGAGAATGCCGCTGACCAGTAGCGTTCGCTCGACGGGGTACGGCGATTTTCCGGTCTTGAAGAAATGCGCGATCGCGTTGCTCAGTGCCGTGAACAGGCACAGGTTGCCCCATGGGCCGTTGTAGAGCGCCGTCGCCAGCGGCTCGGCCTGGCCGCGGACGCGGCAGGCAAAATTCCAGCGATCGGCCGTGCTGCCGACGGCCAGGGCGGTGCCACGCGTGCCGTCCTTATAGCTCACGATGAGCGCGTGACGCGCCTGGCGCGACGGCTTCGCCGGGACGGACCCAGGTCGCGATTGGCGTTGAAAATCGGCCTTGTTTTCGGCGGCCATCGCGAGATTAACCAGCTCGTCGCACCAGCGGCCGTCCGCTTTTGCCCGTTGAAAGGCGTCGCCGGCCAGCAGCTCAACGCGCGACACGCCCGTCTCGCCCCCGCGGCGGGCTTCGATCATCGATTGCATGACTTCCAGCGCGTGAAAGTCGTATGACTCGATGCCACCGCCGTGGATCGACACTGCTTCTTCGATCACTGCGCCGGCCGGAACTTCAATCGGCGGCACGCGCTGAGCGAGCGGCACGCTGCTGCCGGCCGTCAGCGGAATGTCGAGCTGCCGGGCCTCGTCGTACATCGCCTTGGCCCAGTCCCAGCGATACGAAAGATGCTTGTCGTTAAAGACTGGCACGAACCGCTGCGAGCGGCGCATCGTGGCCACGATCTGGTCCCAAAATTGTTTGCGGGGATACATCCGCTGGCCCAGCTCGTTGGCCGGATAATCGCCGTGCTCGCCGATCAGCAGCACTGCATCGACCGCCAGCGATTTGCCGCCCAGGCACAGGGCTGCGTCGATGGTGCCAAACAGCGGAATGCTAAATCGGCGCGAAGCCTCACGGGCCATTTCGCCGGTCGGAAACTGGTCGGCATAAAACGAAACGACATTCACCCCCGGATCGGTGTGCTGGCCACGAAATAGATACGTCCCCATCAAATTGACGAGGAAATTGTAGGCATGCGAACGATGGCGCAGCTCCGTAAAAATCGCGGCTACCTTGGGCCGCGCGATCTCCTGTGCTGGCAATCGCGCGGCGGCCGCCGCGGCCAGAGCGCCGCTCGACTGCAGCCAGAGTCGTCGGGTAAGTGGGTAAGGCATGGGAATCATGGCGTTGTCCTGGTCCATGGAATTCGCTCATTATTGCGCCTGGGCAAGCCAATCGCGACTGGCGATCTCGTGTCCCGCTGATTCGGCGGCCGAGCTAAAATCAGGAAATGCGGATTCCGACGAGAGCCGTCAGCGCCGAGGTCGGCTTTAACATGACGCCGATGATCGATGTCGTGTTTCAGCTCATCATTTTTTTCCTGCTGTCGAACCACCTGGCCAAACAGGAGAAGCAGCTTCCCCTACCGCTTCCGGCGGCGAGAAGTGGGCTGGTCGAAGCGGCCGATGCCCGGCCGCGATTGACGGTGAATGTGCTGGCAGATGGAACGCTGCTGGTGGCGAATCGGCCAATTCGGCCTGAAGAGCTGGTGGGCCTGCTCCGCGAGCGGCGAGCGGCGCACGGCGACGAGCTCGAGGTGCGAATCCGGGCCGATCGAGGCGTGCTTTATCGCCGCGTGGAGCCAGTCATGATTGCCTGCGTGCAGGCGCAAATTTGGAACGTGGCGTACGCCGTGGTCGGAGCGAGTAGGTGAGTGGTGAGGAGGTGAGTGGTCATGCGAATTCCATCCAACTACCGCGATCGTCGGCCCGTCGAGCTGCAGCTCACGCCGATGATCGACTGCGTGTTCCTGCTGATGATCTATTTTTTGTGGTCGTCGAGCTTTGCCGTTGCCGAGATGTCGCTGCCGAGCAAGCTTTCCGCAGCGCCCGCCCTCGGCGGGAGCACGCCGCGCGTCAATGAGCCACCGCCTGCAGAAGCCGACTTTCCCAACGTCGTCGTTCGCATCCTCTGGAATGGCAGTGCCAGCGTCTGGACGGTGAACGACGTTCCGATCGGCTCGATCGACGAATTGACGCAGCGCCTGACAAGCATCGCTCGTATCAAGCGCGACGCCCCGATCGTTCTCGACCCGGCCAGCGATGTGCCGCTGGGCGACGTGATCGAGATCTTCGATCTGTCGCGGGTGGTCGGCTTTCAAAAAATTCAGTTCGCGGCGTCGGCGGAGATGCTGGGGCTGGGGGCGAGGAAGGAGTAGCCTGCGTGGCGGCAAGTGTCCGCTATTTCCGATCGCTGGCTTTGATAGCAATCGTCTCGATTGGTCTGCCGGCCTATGCCCAGTCGCTGGATGCGCGATTCGTCGGAGGATTGCGGCAGCGACAACTGTTTGAATTGGCTGAACATTATTGCGCGGACCGGATAAGCCGCATTGCGCCGGGCGATCCGATTCAGGTCGGGCTGACCGTTGAGCTGGTGCGGACGCTGGCCCTTCACGCAGCGAACGCGCCGCTCGATCAGCGCGAGGCGCTGTGGCGAAAATCTCGCGAGACGGCGGCGAGCTTCCTCAACCGGTCGCCGCCCCCGCCGCGGGCCGCCCTGGTTCGTTTTCAAGATGCCCTGACGCTGCTGGCTCAGGGCGATATCGGCCGACAGGAGTTCGAAGCGGGAGTGCTTAGATCCGAACAACTGGAACCGACCCGACAAGCGCTGCGGCAAGCGTCAAGCATTCTCGAATCGCTCGCCAAGGAGCTGAAGGCTGAAATTCCGCTCCGCCGCCGCATCGTGCCGCGGCCGGGTGAAATGTCAGCCGATGAGCTGACGCGCCTGGACGAGCAAGTTCAGCACCAGCTTGCGCGGGCCAATAAGTGCCGCGGCCTGTTGTTCGACCGCGGGAGCGACGATCGGCTATCGCTGCTGCTGGCAGCGACCGGCATTCTGGAGCGGCTCTTGACTCAGGTGCCCGAGCAGGAGCCGCTGCAGGCAGTCATTCAGCTCGATCTGGCCGAGTGCCAGCGATTGCTGGGGAGATATACCGAGGCGGCCAGCGCCGCAGCGGCCGTTGATCATGACGGAGTCGCCATGGAAACGCGCTTGGCGGCGCGTGCCGAGCTTTTGCGCGTGGCCATTGCTCAAAACGATTTTTCTAGCGCGCAGCGGCTAATGGATGGCGGCGGCTCAGCGATTGCGCAAGCTTGGGCGGAGCTTGATTTCGCTCGCTTTGAAGCGTTGCTCGCTTTTGCACGTGCGGCAGGCGAGGGAAAGCGGATTTCCGCCAGCGACCCCGCGCGGCCGCAGGAGATGGCAAGAGCTTATCAGCAGCAAGCGGCCGAGCACGCTGATCGGCTCGAAAAGACGTACGGGCCCTACTGGGGCCGACGCGCGAGCCAGTTGCTCATTGCCGCCATGCCACGCAGCGCATTGGGAAGCGCTCAACTGCTGGCCCGCGCCGCGGATGGCCTGTATTTGAAAGGCGATTTCGATCAGGCCATCGCCACCTATGACGACGCCGCGGCACAAGCCAAGGCGAAGGGCGACTTTCAAACCGCCTTCGAGCAAGCCTATAAGGCGGCACTCGCTGAGCAAAAACGCGGACGCGCTGCGGCAGCTGCAGATCGACTCCGCGTCCTGGCCAATGCCTTCCCGACGCATCCGCAAGCGTCGCAGGCACACTTGCTGGCCGCGTGGAATGCGAGTCACGAGGCTGCGAAAGACAGGGCGGCGGCCGGCCTGTACGAGGAGTTGTTGCGCGAGCATCTGACATCGTGGCCCACCGCCGAATCGGCAGATCAGGCCCGTCTGTGGCTGGGCAAGCTGCGTGAAGGCCGAGCCGATTGGCCGGCTGCGATTGTCGCGTATGCAGGCGTCTCAAGAGGTTCACCGCACTATGCAGCCGCCATCGGGGCGCTCGCCCGTGCGTGGCGTGCAGAGTTGGCGTCACTCGCCACTGCCGGGCGGCCCACCAGCGACACGGCCGGCGAAGCCATTCGCTTTTTCCAACGAGCCATCGTGGGAGAGGAAAACCGCTGGCCAGAGCGATGGACCGACGCGGACCGCACGGCAGCACTCGCCGCGGCGGAGCTGATCATCGCTTATCAACCAGGAAGCGCTTCAGACGCGGAAAATCTGCTTCGCCGAGCGCTGGCCAGCTCGTTCGATGCGCCGCCCACGTGGCAAGCAGCGGCTCAGGCCCAGCTCGTCATCGCCGTGGCCGCTCAAGGCGGCCGGCAAAAGGAAGCGCTCGATGAGCTGCGCGCGATTGCCGCCGCATCCGGCGACCATATGCTCACCGTGCTGGAAGGCTTATCGCAGGTCGCCGCGCAAAGCACCGACCGGGCTCGACAGCAAATTGCCGCCATCCAGCTAGAGGCGGCCGCATCGCTTGCCAAAAGCTCACACTCCCTCACCCCAGAGCAGCGGCTCACGCTGCAGTGCTTGGAAGCCGAAGCACTCGCCAGCCTGGGTCGGACCGATGAAGCGCTGGCCCGCTATGAGCGGCTTGCTCAAGCCAATTTCGATAGCGGCGCGGTTCAAAAAGGCTATGCCAGGCTGCTGCTCACTTCGTCAGACGCCGTACGACTTCAAAAAGCGCTCGACCAATGGCGGATCGTTGGCAGCCGCACGCCGGCGCGAACGCCGCAATGGTTTGAAGCCAAGTACTCCGTGGCCCTGGCTCAATTCAAGCTGGGCGACCGGCCGGGCGCCGCGATGCTGCTGCGTTTTTTGCTTGAAACACCGCCAGGAATGAAAGGCAGCGACTGGGAAGGAAATTTTCGCCAGCTACTGAAGAAGTGTGAGCAATAGCTTCCTGGCCCATCCTACGACAGCGGAAATCTGCGCCGACTGTGAAGCTGCGTTTCATCGGGCGCACGATTCCGGCGAGCGAATTCAAAGCCGTGAGGCTCCGGAATAGCATGGACAGCCGCTCTTCGCAGCTTGTGGCCAACTTGCAGGCTCTTGCGAATCAGCAGTTGCTCGGCGGGATCGACATCGGCCAGGAATTCGATGCGTCCGGCGACTTTGGCGGCAATGCAGCGGCCGTTCTGAACCACGAGACAATTCTTGTGCATCGCCGCGATTCGCGGGCCCTCGCCAATGACTCCCGACAAATTCAGCGGATCCGCGGCAGAGATCAAAATCCACTCCGCCGCCGTTTCGCTGTCGCGCAAATCGCGCAAGCGGCCGACCGCCGATTCCATCGCAAACTGCTCGCCGCCAACACGGGCAATAAACCGCCCGCCGCGGACCTCGCCGCGCAATTCCATCCGACGCAGCACACGGGCCAGCTCCCACCACGGCGGTGCGGCGGGCTCGCGGGACAGCAAATCGCGGAACAGAACACCGTAGCGGTTCAATAGCAGCTTGCACCAATGCTCCGCCCTTGTAGTAGGCACACTCCGTGTGCCGTCCCCCGATGGGAAATCGCTGGCTACAGCGGACGGCGCGCGGAGCGTGCCTTCTACCTGACCCGGAAAGAGCGACCAGCGACCGATCGGCGAGGCGGGCCGGTGAACCTTCATTTTTGCAAAGCGGCGGAGGCGAGCGGTTGTTGCAGATTTGCCGCCCGCAATAGCTCGCACGGCGGCGAACGTATCAGACGATACGAGTCCCAGCGCCGCCAGCTCGCGCAGCACTTCTTCCAGCTGCGAGGGCAACAGGCCGGTCGTGGCCTTCAAGTCCTGAAAGAACAGCGCCCCGCGGGCTTTCAGGGCGGCAAGCACGTCTTGCGCCTGTCCGCTGGCAAACTGCGTCACATCAGGCCGCTCATCCGATAACAGCCACGCCAAATCCTCGCGCAAGGCGAGCGAGATTGGCATGCTCCGCGTCAACGCAGACATCTGGCCGTCTTTCTCATCGCGCCGCGGCGGCCGCAACCGGCCCCACACCAATTCACCCGACAAGAACAGATGATCGAGCCACTGCGGATCGTAATCGGCGACTCGCGGCGCCAGAACTTTTTCTTCCCACACGCCGGCCGGCAGCTCGAAGCCCTCAAGCTGCGCGATCGCTTCCCGCAGGCCCAGCTCACCCTGCAACTGCCGTTCGCGCGGCAAATGGTGCTTTTCGATCGTGTATTGCCAAAATACCTCCGGCGGCACGGGCTCAATCCGCCGCCGCAGGCCATCCAGCGTCAAGCGATGAATGCGGGCAAGCAGGCGGCGTTCGCACCATTCAACTGAATCCTGACTCCTGTTCCCTGGCTCCTGGCTCTTAAACTGGCCCCGCATGGCCACGCCGGATCCTTCCAAGGACTCCAATGCAGCAAAAACTTGAGAAGGTTCCAAACTGAGCTTTTCAGCCAGCTCCGTCGCCGTCTGCGGCCCACGAAATTGAATGTGCCCGCGGACAATCTCAACACGACCGTCGGCGGCCGACCATTCCTGCTTTTCGATCGCCTCGGGCAGCGCCAATTCCGGCCGTACCACCGCGTCCTTATAGGCAGACCGGACCAGCGGCCAGCGCTCGGCAGCAATCCAAAACCGCCGGCCGCTGGGCAATGTAGCGACCGCAGCCCGTCCAGCGCGACCGAGCTGATCGAAGTATGCGTTCCACTCGCGCCCCTCTTCTTCCGGCAGCACGCCGAAACTCATCAGCGCGTCGTGCAGCTCATCCGCGTCGCGAACCAGCGGCCAGGCTTCATCAGCGACCTGGGCAATCGCCGACGGATCGAGCTTCGACAGGTCCTGCACCTCTTCCAGGGCCAGCGACCGCCGCGTCGTCACCGCCCGCGTCCGCCGCTCTTCCAGTGGAGCATCGTCGAGGAATGCGTAGGGCTGCGCATTGAGCAGCTGATGGCTGAAGGGCGACGGCTCTCGCGTTTCAATCGGATAGAGCTTCACCTCGCCCGACTTGATCTTGTCGAGGAAAGCGAGCCACCGCTCAACGTCCATCGCCTCCGTGAGGCAATCGTGCATCGTCTGCTGCACGAGCGGCTGATCGGGAATCACGACGGGACCGTGATGGTTTTCCAGGCAGCCGACGGTCTCCGGGAATGCCGCGGCCAGCAAATCCTCGCTGCGAAACTTTTGCAGAAACGGGGGGACGCGTTTGCCGCCATTTTGACGCAAGACGGCCAAGGCCCTCGTCACATTCCACCGCCACCGCGCGCCGAACATGGGAGCGGCGATCACCGCCTGCTCCAGCAGATCGCGCCCATTCTGAGAATTCAGCATGCCGAACAGGCTGTCGATTGGAAAACTATGTTGCGGGCCGATCGACAGCAGCACGCCGTTATCATCGGCCGCAGCTTGCAGCTCGAAATCGAAGCTGCGGCAAAACCGCTTCCGCAGCGCCAGTCCCCACGCCTTGTTGATTCGCGCGCCCAGCGGCGCGTGAATCACGAGCTGCATTCCCCCGGATTCGTCGAAAAACCGCTCGAACACGATCTCCTCGCCCGTCGGCACGCGACCGATCGCCGCCTTTTGTGCCGCCACATAGCGCAGCGCCTGCTCCGCAGCATACACGCAGCAGCGGGTTTCGGATTGGAGCCAGGCGGACGGCTCGCTGGCGGCTGACTGGGAAGCGCTGAATGCTGAGTGCGAAGTAGAGGAGCTTCTTCGCTCGTACACTCGATCCCACTGTCCATCATTCCGCACTCCGCATTCCGCATTCCGCACTTCGCCCTCCAAAACAGTGCCGTTAACTCTCTTCGCAATCTCCCGCCTCAGATCCGACAGCTCATCCGACAGCTCGATCGTTCGCCCCGGCGCTTCGCCCAGCCAGAAGGGAATCGTCGGCGGCGCGCCGTGAGCGTCGATGACCGTCACCTGATCACCGCGGACATGACGGATCATCCAGGAGGAGTTTCCGAGC
>Ga0136846_1213474_pt1 | contig 18262 bp, 16 predicted proteins | sample HopSoiMetagenom2_FD_96841 | JGI IMG/M metagenome (GOLD analysis project Ga0136846, IMG submission 96841) | Grasslands soil microbial communities from Hopland, California, USA - 2 Assembly 2016 (version 4) | ecosystem: Environmental > Terrestrial > Soil > Grasslands | place: USA: Hopland...
CTCCTCTCCCTCTTCGCTGTCGCGGCGGTCATCCTTGCTGCGATCGGCCTCTATGGCACGATGGCATCCGCGGTGCGTCAGCAGACGCGGGAGCTCGGTGTTCGGCTGGCGCTCGGCGCGACGCCTGGCGATCTGCACTGGATGGTGTTGCGTCGCGCGCTCATACTCTCAGCCTGCGGCGTTGTTGCCGGCTTGATCGCTGCTGCAGCTGCATCGCGACTGCTCACGTCATTGTTGTTCGAGGTCAACGCTTCGGATCCACTCACGCTGCTCGGCGTATCGCTGGTGCTTCTCGGCGTCGCGGTTCTGGCGGCGTATATCCCCGCGCGGGGTGCAATGAGAATCGATCCGGCCAGAGCGCTGCGTGCGGAGTGAGTAGCGACGCGGCGCTCCGCGCCAGACTTGATGCCCAGGTCGACCCCGGCGATCGTTGTGCATGCTACGCCGCGATTTTGTCGGTCTTGGGACCAGGCTCGCCGTTGCCCGCGCCCTCGGGTTGGCTCAGCCGCGCGCTGAGACAGTCCTCGACGCCGCTACAAGACTGCGTGAGCAAACTCATATCCTCGCGCCGCCCTATCTCGACGCGCACGCTCACTCCTCCAGCGCCCTGCTTCTCGCCTATCGCGCCTTGTCCGGTGGCCCATCGCGTCGCGAGTCGCCGGTCGAGGGCGCCGCGTTGATTCGGCGTATGGACGCTGACGGGGTTCGCCGCGCCTTCGTGCTCTCGACGGCCTACCAGATGGCGGCAGACGCCTTCGGCACCCGCACCTCGGAGACGGCGGAGTACACGCGCGTTCGCCTCGAAAACGACTTTACGGCTGCGGAGTGCGCGCGATATCCTGCGCGTCTCGTGCCCTTTCTGAGCCTGAATCCAAAACGCGACTACGCGGTCGAAGAAGTCGATCGCTGCGCCGAGCAGAAGATGCGCGGACTCAAACTGCATCTTTGGAACTCGCTCGTGGACACGCGACAGGCGGCTGATCTCGCGTCCCTTCGCCGCGTTGTCGAACGGGCCGCGCATCATCGACTGCCGGTCGTCGCGCACATCCTCGTCGGCGCCGTGCCGAACTACGGTCCCGACGACACCGAGCGATTCGTGCGGGAGATCATCATGCCGTTCGACACATTGCAGATCAGCCTCGCGCATCTCGCGGGCGCGGGCGGGTTCGGGACGCAGGAGCAAGCGTGTTTTGAACGATTGATCGCGCTTTGCGGTCCTGACACGCCGTACGCGTCACGGGTCTGGACGGACATGGCTGCCATCCTCACCGCGACAACGCCAGCTGACGACGCGCGTCGGCTCGGGGAATTGCTGCCGCGATGGGGCGTGCATCGCGTATTGTGGGGGAGTGATAACGTCGACGACGCCCTCGCGCTTACGCGTAAGCAATGGCCACTCGATGCGACCGCGTGGCAGCCGATCGCTGAGCAGCGCGGCACGGCATTGGTGGCGGCATAGCGTCACGCCAACACAGTGAGTGAGCTGAAGAAGCCGTTTAAGGCGGCGGGTGTATTCCTCGCGCTTGCCTGTGCGACGATCGCGGTCGGCCTCGTCGTGCACTTTCACGGTGCGGCGCTCGGACCCGTCGCACGCGACGTGCTCGGCGACGCGCTGTGGGCAATGATGATCGCGTGGTTGGCGGGCGTGCTCGCGCCCCGCGCGCGCCTTACCGTGCGGTGCACGTGCGCTTACGCCGTGTGCGCGACCGTCGAGCTCAGTCAGCTGTACCACACTCCCGCGCTCGATGCAGTTCGCGCGACCACGCTGGGCCACCTCGTGCTGGGCAGCGGATTCGACCCGCGCGACCTGGCGGCATATGCCGCGGGCATAGCGCTCGCGGCGCTTCTCGAGTCGGCGATCCGTCGGCGGCACGTGCACCGGCTCACCGCCTAACGAGATCGCGCCAGCCGCGTTGCTGCCAGGCTGCCGACTGGTTCTCGCGCCAACCCAACCGTTCAATGGCCGGCAGTGTCGTAGCCTTGCACGCGCCAGCCGTCGTGGCCCGCGCCTTTCACGAGTCCTTTATCCCCGTGCAATGCCATCCTCACGCAGACCATGCAGCCACTCCATCCGACCCGCCGCTTGCCTAACGCTTGCGGCATTGACGCTCGTGCTGGTCGCCGCGTGCACGAGTAGCGGGGCCGTCACGGGTGGCGCCACCACCGCGCCGACGCCCGCTACAGCGGCGATTGAAGCAGCGCTCGACGCGCAGGTACCCGCGATGCTCGCCCGCTACGGCGTCGCCTCGGTCGGCATCGCACTGATCCAGGACGGGCGCGTCGTGCTGGAGCGCGCCTACGGCGAGCAGTCCGCCGGCGTGCCCGCCACGACGGGTACGCTCTATGGCCTTGCCTCGGTGACCAAGCCCGTCTCCGCCGAGACGCTGCTGCGGCTCGCCGCGGCGGGTCGGCTCTCGCTCGACGAGCCCGTGGCCTCGGCCTGGATCGATCCCGACGTCGCCGGCGATCCGCGCGCTCTGCAGCTCACGGTGCGTCACGCTCTCGCCCACCAGAGCGGGCTCCCGAACTGGCGCGGTCACAGCCCGGGCGGCCGGCTCGCCTTCGCCTTCGCGCCGGGGAGCGCGTACGCGTACTCGGGCGAGGGCTACGACTATGCGGCGCGCTTCGCTGAGCGAAAGCTCGGGCGCAACTTCGAGGACTTGGCGCAGGAGATGGTCTTTGGCCCAGTCGGCATGCGGAGCACGTCCTACTCGCGGCGCGGCTGGATGAGCGGGCGTCTGGCGGTGGGGCTCGACTCGGCCGGACGCTGGGGCGAGCCCCAAGTCGAGGACTCGTCGCACTGGAATGCGGCCAACAACTTGATCACCACCGCTGGCGACTACGCGCGCTTCGTCGTGAGTGTGATGCGCGGCGAGGGGCTCACACCTGCGCTGCAGGCCGAGCGGCTGCAGCCGGCGCGCGGTCCGCAGATGAAAGGGCGGTGCCAGGACACGTCGGCCGTCTGTCCGCGCACAGTCTCGCAGGCGCTCGGGTGGGTGCGGCTCGACTACGCCGCCGGCCCGGTATTCATGCACACCGGCTTGAACGGCCGCCCCGGGGGCGAGCGCACGCTGGCGTATTTCGACCCCGCGCGCCGGCGGGGCGTCGTGGTGTTCACGAGCGGGTCGAACGGCGCGCGGCTCTACGCCGAAGTGGCGGCTCTGCTGGACCCAGGCGCGCCGATTGTCGCGTTCCTCGCGGCGGAGTGAAGCGCCCTCTGTTCAGAACCTCAGCCGCTCGAGATCAATTCCACCTCGACGCCGAAGGGGTCGATCACCACGATCGTACTGGCATCGGCCGGCCCGCAAACGCGGACCGTCAAACCGGCGTCCCAGCACCGCTCCGCGATCGCATTGACGTCCTCGACGACGAGCTTGAGGCGATCCTTCGCGGCGCTGCCGAGGGCGCGGCTTCGCTGATAGCCCCTCACGGCGTCAAAGGCGCCGGTGCGCCCTCCGAATCGCGGACGCTCGCAGGCACGGCGGCGAGAATTGCCTCGCCCAGCATGCCCGCAAGTGCCATGGCGGCCAGCCCCATGAGGAGATGAACCAGCCTAACGATCCAGTGCATCGACCCGACGAGCACCGCCGCCTGCTCGAGCCCAAACGCCAGGAGCGCCAAGCCCCACAGGAGTCCGAACGAGGCAAGGCCACGACGCGTCCGGGTGATGAGCGCCAGCACGGCGACCATCCAGAGCGTCAACACGATCAACGTCCCGCTGATGATGTGGAGCGGAAGTAATGTGTAGGCGTGGCCGGTCCAGAAGAGAGCGCCCGACACGAGTTGCAAGGTCCCAGCGATGCGCACAATCCAGAGACTGATGGCTGCAGCGGTTCTCATATGGCGATCATGGTTACGGTTGTCACATTGACGCGCACGTGCGGGTCATCTGAATGACACGCAACGCGGCCGAGATGTGACGGAGGGACAGTGACGAGCGAACACGACGGGATCGCAAACCAATTCGAGGAACACCGCAGTCATCTACGCAACGTGGCCTACCGCATCCTCGGCTCCGCGAGCGACGCCGACGATGCCGTGCAGGAGGCTTGGTTGCGCGTGAGCCGGGCGAACTCCGACGAGGTGCTGAATCTCCAGGGCTGGCTCACGACGGTGGTCGCTCGGATCAGCCTCAACATGCTCCGCGCGCGGAACGTCCGTCGTGAGGGGCCGATCGACGCTGAGGAATTCGTACCAGCGATCGCTGGTGCAGGGCCTGACGCCGAGCAGGAAGCAATTCTCGCCGATTCGGTTGGGCTCGCGCTTCTCGTTGTTCTCGAGCGTTTGACGGCTGAGGAGCGTCTCGCCTTCGTGCTGCACGACATGTTCGACATGCCGTTCGAGGAGATCGCGCCGCTCGTTAGGCGCTCACCCGCTGCAGCGCGTCAACTGGCGAGTCGTGCTCGCCGGCGCGTGCGCGGAGCCGGGATGGCCGGCGATGCCGATCTCCAACGGCGCAGACAGGTCGTGGAGGCGTTTCTCTCCGCCTCGCGACAGGGCGACTTCGTCGCGCTCCTCGCGCTGCTCGATCCGGAGGTCGTCGTCCGCATCGAGGACGTGGCCCGACTGCCCGGCGGAGAACGCGTACTCCGTGGGGCAGAGGCGGTGGTCGAGCGGGCGCGCGACTTCTCTCGCGCCGCGCGGTTCTGCCGATTCGCGCTGCTGAACGGCAGCCCCGGTCTCGTAATGGCGCCGCACGGGCATCTCCTCCGGGCGCTCGTGTTCACGTTCGCTGGCGACAAGGTTGCGAGCATCGAGGTGATCGCGGATCGGGCGCACCTGCGTCGACTCGACGTTTCAGTCCCGGAGCCGGACGCGCTCTGAGGCGCTCGGGCCCGTCACATTCGTGCGTGCCCGCCTGTCATCACGAACGAGAGCTTGGACGCGTCGAAAACCCAAACGGGAGGGACTGAAATGCCTAACGATATTGCAGCCGCGAACAAACGACTCGTTCGCCGCTTCTATAGGGAGGTCTACGGCGACTGGAACATGTCCATGGTAGAGGAGGTGGTGTCACCTCGGTTCGTCTCTCACGACTGGCCTGAGGGTGGCCCGACCGGTCCGGAGGGGTTCGGCGCATTCTATTTGGCGATACGCACCGCGGTGCCCGATGCCCGATATGAAGTGGACGACCTGATCTCCGAAAATGACAAGGTGGTGGTTCGGTGGCGGCTGCTCGGGACGCACCAGGGCGACTTCCGCGGCATCGCTCCCACGGGCCGGGCGATCGCGCTCAAGGGGATCGCAATCTACCGGGTGGACGGCGGCAAGCTGATGGAGCGATGGGTCGTAACCGACCTGCATGGCGTGCTGGAGGAGATCCGGGACTCCTCCGCAGTCGTAGGTGCCCACGAGCCCCAGGCGGCGGCCTAACGGCTATGACCGTCGCGCCGGACGGGGGCCTCGCCGACAAAGCGCCGCTGACGAGCGCTAAACGTTAAGGAACAGTAATCGTCCGTCCGTTGAGCTCATTGCGGGTGGCACGCGCCCTCGCCATCGTGACGCGTCGTGGGGCGATGCGGTGCGCGAGGTACTCAATGGCATCCGCAAACGGCTCGACCATGAGAGGGAGAGCATGAGCAAAACAGAGACGACGGCGCCAGCTTGGTCCCGCCGGCTCACGGCCGACCTGGACGCCGCCGACGCGAAGGCAATCGCTCTCCAGCGGCTGACAACAACTCAGCTCAATTGGAAGCCGCGACTCGATATATGGAGCGTTGGCCAGTGCCTCGAGCATCTCTGTCTCTCGAACGAGGTGTATGTGCCTCCGATTCTCGAGGCATTGGTCGCCGCTCCCACAGGACCAGTGGAGGAGATCACCCCAGGCTGGTTCGGTCGCTGGTTCATCCGCACCTACATCGAGCCGAGCACGCAACGAAGTCGCGCGAAGGCGCCGCGGAAGATCGCGCCCGTCGCGTCGCAGCTCACTCCGGCGATAGTCGATCGGTTCATCGCGAGCAACGCGAGAGCGCGTGAGGCGATCGCGCGCGCTCAGTGGCATGACGTCAATCGCGTGCGGTTCAGGAATCCGTTCGCACCGGTGATTCGATTCACCGTGGGGACTGGTCTGCAACTTCTCACCCGGCACAACCACCGACATCTGCTTCAGGCGGAGCGGGTGACGCAACTGGCTGAGTTTCCACATTAGCGAATCACTCGTATGTCAGCTCCCCGACGCCCGCCAACTTTCATCTACACATATCTCGTCCTATTCTGGGTTGCCGCCTGCGGACAATCGAACGGCGTGCGTCACGATTCAGCCGATGGGCGAACGTCCAGCCCGAGTACGAACGCGCCCACTGTGTCCTACGGCCTCAAGCTCCTTCAGGGCGGCGCTTTCACTCTCGCCATTCCGCTCGAGGCCATCGTCGATCGCCAAGTTGACTCTCTTGGGAAACCCCATTGGAACGTGCGGGCTCCGGCACAACTAATTACCGCCGGCCTCGGGACCGCTGATACGACGCGGTTCACAGATGATCGGCCCCTCTACACGCTCAGCATCTCAGTCGGGCAGAAGCCGGTGGCGCAATCTCTGAAAGCGTGGGGCGATAGCCTCGTTGCTGCTCACGAGGCGGCGGCGGACGAATTGGAGCGAGGCGAGACGGGCGAGCTTGTAACGGTGGCAGGGACTGAAGCGTACCTGCGCGAGCCAACCTGCGGCGACTGCGGCGTCTACATTTTCACGTTTGCGAAAGGGGATCGGCTCGTCGAAGTGGAGTACTCCATGGACACGAGCGAGCCCCTCGGGGTGCGCAAGCACGGAATTTACGCCCTGATGCTTTCGACGTTTCGCTGGAGCGCGTCTGGCGCACCGTGATGCGGTTCGTTGCACCGCCGCACACGCTCGTTGCGGCTGCCAAGCGAGCCAGTGATTTGCATACATCCTCATTCACGGCTGTACGTTCCCACGACGCGCATTCTCACCGTCTCGCGCTCCACGTCGCATAATGCGGCGGCGACAACGGGATCGCCGGCGCGATGCTCGAACTCGAGCACGAAGTGATAGGTCCATGGTTCACCAGTTGGCCGTGACTCGAGCTTCGTTAGGTTCAGCTCTCGCTTCGACAGAGGGGTGAGGACGCGCACCAGCGAGCCAGGACGGTTGTCCACCTCGAGGATGAGCACTGTTTTCGCAGGACTGTTCGCTGCCATTCGCGCCGGTGCCCGCTCGAGTACCACGAATCGTGTCTGATTGTCACCGCGATCCTCGACATTTTCGGCGAGCAGCTCCAGTCCATACCGTGCCGCTGCAATCCGGCTCGCCAACGCGCCGCGCGTAGCATCACGGGCGGCGGCCACGTCTCGCGCCGCGCCGGCGGTGTCGTACGCCGCGCGTTGATGGACGGAGGGATGCGCCGCGAACCAGTTCGCGCACTGCGCGAGTGCAATGGGATGGCTCTCGATCGTTCGAATCGTGTCGAGCGAGGCCCCGCGGCAACCCATTATGCAGTGGTGAATCGGGATCACGACTTCACGCACGATATGCAGTGTCGGCTCGGCGAGAATCGCGTCGTACGATGCCGGGACACTTCCGGCCAGCGTATTCTCCACGGGTAAGACACCTGCATCCACCTGGCCGCGTGCAACCTGCCGCGCGACATCGCGATTCTCCCGGCAGGCGACCGGGTCGCCGCTCGCGAATGCGCGCTGGACCGCCTCCTCGCTGAAGGCGCCGAGCTCACCCTGGAATGCGACGCGTACCATGGATCGAAATCAATGCGTGTAGTTGATCCCTTGATCTGCCGGCCAGCCCGTAATGGGCAGCTCCATTTCAACGTCGCCGCCGACAGGATGTCTCTTGAAAATGGTTGAGGCGGCGCTAAAGCATGGGCAAACGAGCCGTATGCGTCCGTTCTTCTCTAGGTGACTCCTCCCGAGGGATGACAAATGCGCGATGCTCTGCGGCCGCTCACAGCTCCATCTGCAAACGGCGCGACCCAGCAAGTGACACAATTCGAGCCACGCTGCACGTTTGCCTCTGGAGTCGAGATGTGTCGATTGATGAGAATGGTCTTGGCCTTCTCTCATATACTAGTGCTGCCGGTGCTTGCGGCATCGTGCGGCAGCGGCACCGAACCGGCGCCCAAAGCGACGAGCCTCGCTCTCGTCACTGCGCCATCTGCCTTGGCGGAGACAATGTCGCCACTCGGTACGCAGCCCATCGTCCAGACGGTGGACGCGAGCGGCGCCGCCGTGCCCACTACCGCAACTGTCACCGCGGAAGTGCTGTCCGGCAGCGGTGCGGTCACGGAAGGTGGATCGGTCACAACCGACGCCAATGGCCGAGCGGCTTTCTCCAAACTGACCCTGGGCGGCGTCTGGGGACAGGTCGGCAGAGTGACGCTGCGCTTCACATCCCCCGGCCTCGAGCCTGTCCTGAGTGACGTCGACCTGCGGTGCGCTGCCGTTCGGCCACTAGCGATCGGCCAAACCGTGAACGGCACCCTGACATATGGCGACTGTACCTTCGGGAGCGTCGCCGTCAGGAACACCGCGTTCAGGAACATCTTCGAGATCACGGCCTCGCAATCGCTCACGGCCGTCCAGTTGACGACGGATTTCGCTCTCGTCGTGAAGGGGCCTAACGAGCTCGATCACTACTTCGGGTGGGTCGACCCCTCCGGCGACCGCATCAGCTTCAAGGCCCTTCTGTCCCGAGGACCAATTCGCGTCGCCGTGACCGCCATCGTTCTAGGCGACCCACTCGGCGGCGGCGGCACGATCAGTCTGGGCCCATACAGCCTCACGGCGGCCGCGGCAACCGAGGACCTGACCTGCGACCGATTAGACGCGGTGGCAACGAGTCCGATCACGACGTCTCAGAAGCTCGATTTGGGCGATTGTGTGTCCGGCGGCTTCCTCGAGGATAGGCTCATGGTGGATCTGCCACCGAACGCCACTCTGTCCGTCTCGATGACGACGAGCGCTTTCCAGCCTCGCCTCCGGCTCACAGATGGGAACTCGAACGAACTCCTGGCCGCGGCGACAGCCATTGGCAGCGCGAGCCTGACATTCGCGAACGGGAGTACGGGGAAAGGCTATCGCTTGCTTCTCTCTTCGCAGGCAAGCGGGAGCAGCGGCTCATATACCCTCAGCATCAATATCGCGTATCCGCCATCCAGTGCGGCGACGAATGTCATCTCGCCGCTTTCGCTGCTCACCAACAAGTCAATCGCGCGGAACGCCGCCCATGTATCCAGACCTTGAGCCGCTTCGCTTTAGGACCTCGCCGGAGAAGTAGCACGGAGGCCTCACCCGGATATGGTGGCAAGAAAGCCGCTCTTGTCCATCATAGTTGAACAGAGAGACGTGGCACGGAGCGCGCCTAACGCGAAGGCCAGGCCGACGTCGGCCTCGGAAGGAGAGAGGGAGATGAGTAGCGTACTCAAAGCCTGCCGCTCTCGGCAGGCCTTGTCTCACCGCAAGGCTCGAGCTCACTGCTAAAGAAATGGCGTCAACAGGTCGCCCGTTACCAGCGCATTGAGCAGCCAGGCGCCCCCATCGGAGTTCGTCATGACAACGATTCCCGACTTATGCGGCAATGATATCAATGAGATGCAATGGAAGCCTTCGTTATCGCCCGCGTGACCAACGATCTCGCCGTGCTTCGTGCGGAAAATAGCGATGCCGAGCCCCCAGGCGGTGTTATACTTGTCATGCGTTTCGACTTGCGGCCGTACCATTTGAGCGACGGTCGAGGGTCTGAGCCGAAACTCATCGGGACCTCTTGGATCAAGGATTTCCGACATGAATTTCGCGTAGTCCGTCGGCGTCGTGAGGAGCGCGCCGGCCGACGCATACCGCGCGGCGTCCGCTGGAGTCGAGCGCTTATTCTCCATCGGCTTGCCGGCGTTGTCGTGTGGCCTTGCCATCTTTCGCGCGATCGAATCATTCCAGACGTAACCACTCGACGTCATGCCGAACGGGTCGAAGATGTTCAGCCGCATGTACTCTTCGATCGGCTGTTGCGTGAGCTCGGTGATCACCGACTGTAGGTAACTGTAGCCCTCACCTGAATAGGACCATCGACTGCCAGGCGTGAACGCGATCGAGAGCGGTTGCGACTCCGAGCGCCAGTTCGGGAATCCGGTCGTGTGCTCGAGCACGTGCCGAGCGGTGATCAGCTCCAGGCGCGGATCGCCCTCGAGAAAGCGCGATGACGTGTAGCGGGTGAGCGGCGTGTCGAGGTCGAGCACGCCGCGCTCGCAAAGCTTGAGTACCGCGTAAGCAAATACGGGTTTGCTCATCGACGCGGCCTCAAACATCGTCGCCTCGTCCACCGGAACTGCCGACGCGGCATCCTTCACGCCGAATGCGCGTCGTTCCGTCATTTTTCCGCCGCTGATCACCGCGAGTGAGACGCCAGGCACCCGGTGCTGCTTCATCAAGCCCGGGAGCTGCTTCTCCAGCTGGGTCATCGGACTCAGACGGAAGGCACGTCCATCGAGCGAAAGCGCGAGCGTGGTGAGCACCACGTTGCCGCTCTGCACGAAGAAGTCTCGGCGGTCGATGCTGTCGGTCATGGAAGAAAAAACGGGAGTTACTGGAGCATTCGCCAAGATGCTTAGGCAATCAAGGGGCGAAGCATCTTGGCACCCCAAGCATCTCGCCTCTTACGTTGCCCGTGGACGGGCTGTACCGTATCCCTGGTCCGCACCGTCGAGGGCATCGTGGACGACTGGATCGCGGAGTTGCGGCGCGGTCAGCAAGAGCCCGCGTGGGACCTCTTCCTCGACGGCTATCGTGGCCTCCTTTTCGCCGCGATCCGCCATTACGTCCACGAGTATGACGACGTGATGGATGTCTTCACGTACGTGTGCGACGAGCTCCGTACCGACGACCTCCGAAGACTGCGCGTGTACGTCGATGAGGTCGAGCACCGCGCTCGATTTTCGACGTGGCTCGTCACAGTCGTCCAACACCTGACCATCGACTGGTTGCGGCGGCGCGATGGCCGTTCCCGGCCTTCCGCTCTCGCGCGGCGACTGCCTCCACTGCGACGGCAAATTTTCGAGGGCGTCTTCGTCGAAAATCGGACGCACATCGAGACCTACGAGTTGATTCGCGCGCGTGATGCGCCTGCGCTCACGTATCGCGAGTTCCTCTCCGAATTGCGCGAGACGTATCGCGACGCATTGGCAGACGGACACGTTCGCCTGCCGACAGATCACAACGGCGGCTTCACCGAACTCGAGATTGCAGCCCCGGTCACCGATACATCAGAGGCGACGGAGCGACTGAATGAGGCCTTGATGTCGCTCACCTCCGAAGACCGGCTTGCGGTGCAGCTGTACGCGATCGAGGACCTGCCTGCGGCCGATGTTGCGCGCGTGATCGGGCTTCCCGGAGCGAAGGCAGTCTACAAGCGTGTCTACCGCGCGTTGCACACGTTGCGCGAGTACCTGGCGCGCGCGGGAATTCGGAAGGGAGATCTCTGAAGTCGTGGGCAACGGCGGCGTCGTCGTCCGTCTCATGAAGCAGTGCTGAAGGAGGGGGCGGGCATTGCTCAACAGGAGATCGGCTGTGAACCATCCGGGTAGTGACGATGTTTTGAACTTCGCTCGCCATGACGGGCGGAGCTCTCCCGATGTCGCTGCGCACGTGCAGAACTGTGAGGCGTGTGCCGGAGAGGTGGAGCGTCTTCGCTCCACAATCGAGAGACTCCGTCGACAAGCCACCCCCGAGTCCACACCAGCACCGGACTGTCTTGACGATGCGGCCGTGGCAGCTCTTGCGGGCGGCGAGCACCTTGGTGAAGACCGGGAGCGTCGTCTGAACCACGCGTCGACATGCGCGTACTGTCGCCATCGCGTTGCCACTGTCGCTCGTGCGCTCTCCGATCCAGGCGTGGCTGCCGAGATCGCGGCCACCAAATTCGCGAGTCGAAGGCCACGCCTGTCGGTCGCATTCGCTCTCGCTTCTGCCGCGGTCGCGGCAGCGGCCGTGCTGTTCCTGGTTCTGCCACCCGTCGATGGTGGGTCGCGCGGGTCACATCGTGCACCGACGGCGGTGGAATCAACCCCGCCCCTCATCGCACCCCTTGGCCGCGTCATCGACGCAAGACTGCTGCGGTGGGGCAGCATGGCGGGCGCAGACCGGTACCGAGTGACGCTGTTCGATACCAGTGGCCACGTTCTATACGAGGCCGAGACGACCGATACGGTTATCTCTCTACCCGATACGATCCTTCTCACGTCAGGCCGGAGATACCTCTGGGAAACAGAGGCCCGAACGGGCTGGGATCGATGGTCCGCCTCGAAGCTGGCGGCATTCACGATAACTGGAGCTGACCGACGGTGATTTCATTGTCGGTGCTGGCTGCGCTCGCGCTCGCCCAGGCGCCTAACGGTGACACGCTTCGTCTCCGTCTCGCGCAGCTTCCCGAGTCGGCCCTCGTGGCCGAATGCCGCACGCGCCCGCTCGACGTGCGTGAGGCGTTCGGCGATGCACTCGCGGCAGCCGTGAATGGCCCGCCCAGGTCGCGGCAGGAGGCCCTTCTGGCAGCCGATCGGCTCGCCGCGGCCTACGCGCTCGCATGGAGCGATTCGTTGTTCGTTCGAGAAGTGACACGTTTCGCCGCCGCGTCGCTCCAGTGGCGTGTGGCGAAGGTGTGGCTCGATAGCATGCGGCGCGTCGGCATCATCGCGTACGGGCGTGATGGCCCGCGGAGGGCGATCGCGGTCTGGAGGCGTGGACTCGCTCGCGCCACCGCCTTGAAAGACACGGTTGCGATCGCATCGATGCTCGGCAACATCGGAGCGGCGCTCTGGCGCGAGGGACAGCTCGACAGCGCCGAGCGGTATCTCGAGCGCGCGCAGAGGTTCGCGGCAGCAACTGGGGACAAGCGTGTCGAGGCGAACGCGCTCGGTACGCTCGCAAACGTGAGCGCCGATCGCGGCGAGCTCGCGGAGGCGAGGGAGCGGTACACGCGAGCGTTGGCGCATCGTGAGGCTATCGGCGACTCGCGTGGTGTCGCCGCCGATCACAATAACCTGGGCCTGCTCGCGCAGTCCGTCGGCGACATGGACGAAGCACGTCGCCGCTTCGAGACCGCACTGGACCTCAACCGTACCGCCGGACGTGAGGACGTCGCCGCGACGAACCTCGTCAACCTCGCCGCTCTCGCCACGCTAACAGGTGATTTCGCGCACGCCGTGACACTCTATCGTGCTGCGCTCGTTGCGTGGCAGTCACGAAACATGTGGGCGGAATCGGCAGACGCATTTCGCGGCCTGGGGCAGCTCGGGCTTCGTCGGGGCGACTATCCCGCCGCGGCCGCCGATTTTCGACAGGCTCTGATGATCTTCGAGCGCACAGGCCCCGCTGTCGATGCGCTGGCGGTGCGCGGTGAGCTCGCCGGAACGATGGCGGCGATGGGGCAGCTGCAACCCGCGCTCGACGAGCTCCGTCGCGCCGAGCGCTCCGCCGACTCGTTGCGCGCGCCGGCGGCAATTCGCGCCGGGATCGCGCTCCAGCAGGCGGACCTCGCCGTTCAGCTCAACACGCTGGCCGAGGCGGATCGTTGGTACGCTCGCGCCGAGTTTCTCGCACAACAAGCGCACGATCCGACCGCCGAAGCCGAGGCGCGAAACGGTCGCGGTGTGCTGATGCTCGCGCGCGGCGACGATCGGGCGCAGACGGTGCTCGAGGGCGCTCTCCGAGCGCAGCTCGCCTCGGGAAATCTTCGCGGCGCCGCACTCACGCGCTTGTCGTTAGGCTCCGCTGCCACGGCGCGTGGGGATACCGGGCGCGCACGACGCTACGCGGCCCGTGCCGCTCTCGAGCTGCAACGGCTCGGCGATCCGATTGGGACGGCCGCGGCGCTCGGAGAGCGGGCCGCGCTCGAGGCAGCGCTCCAGCTGCCGGCGGTGGCGGAATCGCTGTATCGTGCCGGGCTCGCGCAGATCCAGGGTCACGTCGCACCGGATGTGAGTTGGCGGCTGCACGCCGGTGTCGCGCTCGCGCGACGCGCTCAGGGCTTTGCCGACGACGCGGCGCGCGAGCTGCGCGTGGCGACGAGCGACGTCGAGGCCTCGAGTCGGTCGCTCGCGGTGACGGAGCGCCGGTCAGCCTTTCTGATGGATAAGTGGGAGGTGTACTCCCAGCTCGCGCTCACCGAGCTCGCGCGCGGCCGGGCCGCCATCGCGTTCGAGTCGAGCGAGCGACTGCGCGCTCGTGAGATGCTCGAGCTCCTTGCCCGCGGCCGCGTCGACGTACCAGGGGATACTGCCGAAGAGCTGATCGCACACGAGCAGGACCTCCGTCGCCGCATCGGCGAGCTGACCCATGAGCTCGAGGTTACTTCGGCAACGGGGGAAGCCGTGCGGGGTCGTGACCTGCAGCGCGTGAGCGCAACGGCTCGGGAAGCGCTCACGCACGCCCAGGATTCCTATGCCGACCTCCTCCAGGAGCTCCACGATCGAGCGCCACGACACCGAGGATTACTCGCGCCGAGCACGGTCACATGGCGCGATGTCGCCGGACGTCTGGCTCCGGATGAGGCCTTCGTTGAGTATTTGCTCAGCGACTCCGGATCCGTCGCCTTCGTCATCGCGCGCGACACGATCGCCGCCATCCCGCTTGCCTTCGGCCGTCGTGATCTTGCCCCCCTGGCAGCGTTTGCGCGCGGCACGATCGAAGCGACGCCTTCGTCACGTATCGACTCGCTCTGGCGCGGACCGCTGCGACGTCTTCATCAGTACCTGATTGCGCCTATCGAAGAGGCCGGGTTGCTCGCGCACACGACGCGCCTCGTGCTCGTACCACACGGCGAGCTGCATTATGTCCCATTCGCCGCTCTCCTCGATACCCAACACCGATTCCTCGTCGAGCGCTATGAGATCACGACGACGCCGTCGGCATCGGTGTGGGTCGCGCTCAGCGTCCGGGCACCACGACGCGCGAGCGCCGGCTTTCTTGTCCTCGCGCCCAAGCCGGATGCACTCCCGGCGTCGCGTCGGGAAGTCGCCGCCATTCAGCGGCGCGTGGGTGCCGATGCGCGAGTTCTCATCGCTGGCGAGGCAACCGAAGAGGCCTTTCGGCGCGACGCACCGACACGTCGTGTGCTGCATCTCGCGACCTACGGCATCCTCAATAAACGCAACCCGCTCTTTTCCTTCGTTGCGCTCGCGGCGGGGGGCGCACAGGATGGTCGCCTCGAGGTGCACGAGGTGTTCGGAATGCAACTGGCAGCGGACCTCGTCGTGCTTTCGGCGTGCGAGACGGGCGTTGGCTCGGGAGCGCTCAACGATGTCCCGCCAGGCGACGACTGGGTGAGCCTCACGCGCGCCTTCCTCCACGCCGGTGCGGCCCAAGTCGTGGCCACACTCTGGCCAGTCGATGACAGGGCGACCGCGTCGTTGATGGAGCAATTTTACGATGGGTACTCGTCAGGTCGCGGCGCGGCGTACGCGCTCGCGCGCGCGCAGCGACAGCTGCTGATGTCGTCGGCAACTGCACACCCCTTTTACTGGGCGGGCTTCGTTGTGGCCGGCGGCGCGCGCGCGAACACGGGAACGCGTGGCGCACGCAACTCCATGAATGGAGATGACCGTGACTGACGCTCGGTGCCCATCGACGCGCATGTCGTTGCCAGTCGCGCTCCTTTCGCTCGCGACGATGTTATCGATTGCCTGTCGAGATGCCTCGCGCATAACGGGGCCCGGAAAGGAGGGCGCGACTCTCGTGGTCTCGGACCCTTGGGTCATTTTCTCAGGGGAGCTTGGCGGCATCGGCAGCGTCCGAAGCGTCGTCGGTGCGGCGACCGCGAGCGTTGCGTACGTATCGCTGCCGCCGGGGACACTCGATGAGGCTAATGCCGCCACGGTGCGCAACGTCAGTAAGAATGCGCAGCTGACCGTAACGGTGATCGACGGCGGCTTCGATCCGGTAGCGATCGTGGCCGATGCGGGAGATACCCTCGAGGTCGACCCAGACGGTGGGGTCGATCAGCCGATGACGGTCGTCGTGCCGGTGCGGCGTCCGCCGCAGGTGGTCCGCACCTATCCGCTGCATGGCAAGCGAGACGTGGCACTCAATTCGAGAATTCTCGTCGTCTTCAGCGAGCCACTCGATAGGCAGAGTGTCAACGGATCGACGGTCCAGCTGATGCGTTCTGGCGTCGTCGTGGCGGGGCGCGTCCAAATCGATGACGCGGGCCTGACGATCGACTTCGTGCCCGACACGCCGCTTCTGCAAGGCACCGACTACGAGATCGTTGTCACTGATGACGTGCGCGACCTCGATGGCGAGCACCTCCAATCACCCGTACGGGCGGACTTCACCACCTCTACATCGCCGCTGTCGGTACAGCGGATCGCGTTCTTCGACTGGGGCGCGATGTACGTCATGAACACCGACGGTTCGGGGTATCAGCGGCTGATCGCGGATGAAGTGGGTACGCCGTTGTCAGTCACGCACCCCGCGTGGTCGCCGGACGGATCGAAGATCGCCTTCTCCGCCACTCGCGGTGGAAACTGGGACATCTACGTCGTGAACGCCGATGGCTCGAACGTCACGAGACTGACGAGCGATCCGGCGCTCGACGCCGCACCGGATTGGTCACGGGACGGCAAGCAGATCGTGTTCACGAGCAACCGCGGCGACGGGTGGACCGACATCTACGTCATGAACGCGGACGGTACGAATGTGAAGCGGCTCACGAGCGATCCCGCCTCGGACTACAACCCGGTCTGGTCCCCGGACGGACGCAAGATTGCTTTCGCGAGCGACCGCGTCGGAGGTGGCGACAAGGAGATCTACACGATGAATGCCGACGGCTCCGGAATAACCAGACTGACCTTCGATCCCGACCCTAACGACAGGCCCGACTGGTCGCCGGACGGTTCTCTTATCGCCTACGACCGCTACGAGGCGGCTGGACCGGGGGGAGTGTACGTCATGGCCGCCAACGGCGCTGGTGAAAAGCGGCTGACCAGTGGCGGCGGTGCTCCTGCCTGGTCACCGGATGGCAAAATCATCGTGTACTCCGACGGCTCTCTTTACGTCATCAAGGCGGACGGCACGGGCAAGCGCCAGCTGTCGGCGGTCACGGCCTTCGAGCCCGCCTGGTCGCCGCGGTGAATTGCCGATAGACGCCCTCTGGCACGACCGGAGCGGAGATCTCGGGAAAGCGGCGCCTCTTGTCCGTCTCATTGAGTACTTGCTGATGGCGGCACAGTACGCGAGACAGGAGGAGGCCCATGTACACCGCAGTGCGACCCGCGCCAATCGTACTCTGCTCGCTGGCTCTCATGCTGGCTGGATGCAGGGATGCCACCCGGCCGACCCCCGTCGTTGCGGCGCCGAACTTCACACAGCGAAGCGACGCGCCTGACGACGAGAACGGCCCAGTCGTGACGATCGATCACCAGGTCCCCCACCAGTCCACCGTGGCGGGCAACGCGGGCGAACTGGTTCACCTCTTCCTCCGCGAGCGCGTGCGCAACGACATCGACGAGCGCGCACGTACCGCGGTCCTCATGATTCACGGGCGCAGCACCCCGGTGCTCGCCGGAATGGAGCTCAGATATGGTGACTACGACTGGGCTCTCTGGCTGGCGCGCTCGGGGGGCTTCGATGTGTTCATGCTGGATTTCCAGGGCTCCGGCCGGTCGCCGCGCCCCAGGATGGATGACCCGTGCAACGTGCCGTTAGGCCAGCAGAGAAGTCTGTTGATCCCGAATCCCCTCGCAACCACTTGCTCGCCGTCATACGCCGCGACACTCAATACGACGGGAAGTGACTTGGACGAGCTCGACGCAGCGGTCGAGTACATCCGCGTTCTGCGCCGCGTTGACAAGGTGCACCTGATTGGCTGGTCGCAGGCGTCGTTTCGCATTGGTCCATACGCTGTCCAGCATCCGGACAAGGTCGCAAGCCTCTTCTTCTTCGGCCCGATCTTCAATACAGGGTTCACGCGGACTCCGCCACCGTCAGAGCCTACTCCGATGACGCTGACGACGCGTGCCGACCTGTTCACGAGTAATGCCGGCACCACGGGTTGGAGCACGTGCGCGGGTCAGCGCGAGCCCGGCATCGAAGACGTCATCTGGGCCGCGATCATGGAGAACGACGCGCTTGGCCACACGTGGGGACCGCCCGCTGCCGGTGCGCCGGAAGGCTCCCCGCCCGAGGGCGTGATGCGAGTGCGACAAGCCATCCTCTCGGGATGGAACAGCCAACTGGCGTCCCAGCTCACCGTTCCGACGCTGATCATCCGCGGAGAATTCGACACGGGCCTGGGCGGACGGCAGGACGTGGC
>Ga0136846_1240070_pt1 | contig 18262 bp, 13 predicted proteins | sample HopSoiMetagenom2_FD_96841 | JGI IMG/M metagenome (GOLD analysis project Ga0136846, IMG submission 96841) | Grasslands soil microbial communities from Hopland, California, USA - 2 Assembly 2016 (version 4) | ecosystem: Environmental > Terrestrial > Soil > Grasslands | place: USA: Hopland...
ACGCGATCGATGCGTCAGAGCGCCCGGCGGTTCGAGATCAGGGTGGATACGTGTTTCGCCGACGTGATTCGCGCGTGCGCCGATCCGGCGCGCGAAGATGGGTGGATTACTGCCGACTTCATCGCGGCATATGAACGACTTCACGAGCTCGGGTGGGCCCACAGCGTGGAAGTGTTCGATCGCGACGGCGCGCTTGCCGGCGGCCTGTACGGTGTCCGCATCGCGCGCGTGTTCGCCGGGGAATCGATGTTCCACCGCCAGCGCGACGCGTCAAAGGTCGCGCTGATGGCGCTGGTGGACCTGATGCGCACGAACGGCCTGACGCTCCTCGACGTGCAGTGGTGCACCGAGCATCTCGCGTCGCTCGGCGCCATCGCGATTCCCCGCGAGGACTACCTGGCCCTGCTGGCCGACGCCTCCTGAGCGCGGGCACCGCTCAGCACGTTGCGGATCGAGTAATTCCCTTCGTGACAGGCATATTCGAAGATCTGATAGTCCGGCAGGCCCGCCAAGGGAATGTTCGCCGTCCACGGCCGCGTGTAGGTCGTCGGATCGGTAATCGTGAACCGGTAATCGATCTCATCCGCGGCCACGCGCGTGAAGCGCTCAACCGCACGCAGCGTCTCCGGCGCCGACGGGAACCTCAGCGCGGTCCGCGGACTGTAGTTCGTGGTCTCCACGACCAGCGTGTTGTTCTCCCAGTGCCCGCGCGAGTCGCCGTTCCACTGCCGGATACCCGGAGCAAGATGCGGCCGGCCATCGAGCGGAATTCCCCGGACATCGTGGATGTTCTCATCGAGAATCGCGACGTACCCCGGGGTCTGAAAGATCTGGTACGTGTTGTTGTAGCCCGTCGGAAGGGGCGGCACTCCGTGATAGACGATGCAGCGCTCCTGAAGCGGCCGATCCTCCCACGAGTCGTACGGGTGCGTGCGCTCCGCCTCGGCGAGTTCGGCCTGCCGGCGGCGTCCTTCGGCTGTGAGCGGTGGAAGCCGGCCGTCGGGCGGATCGATGATCAGCGACGTGCGCCCGATCGACTTGCCGCGGTCGTACCAGTATGCGTTGTAGGCGCGCGCGAGATCGGCTTCCGCTCCGCCATCGCGGCGGTCGGCGTCCGTTTTGGCGCCTTCGTTGATCGCGGCGACTTCTTCCTGGCTGAGGACCTCTTTCGACGCCTCTCCGTTCGGGCGTTCGAGTGGCGTCACGGTCGCGTACGACCACTTGCCCTGGAGATCCGGCTCGCCCCACGAGGTTCGTGGTTGCACGTATGGTTTCCGCGGTGCCGCTGCGCCGGGTTTCGCGGACGGCGCCTGGCCGGCTTGCGCCGCCGGCCTCATGGCGGCACCTGTGGCCAGCATCATGAGAATGACCAGCGAAACGAAAAAACCGCGCATCTGAACCTCCCCTGCGCTAACGATGAGCCACTAGCGCGCGCGTGTCAACCGCCTCGTGTTTCTGATCAGCCGCCGTACACCAATGTAAAAGCCGATTCCGGAGGACAACGTGCCACCGGTCAGAAGCGCCAGCACAGCCACGTCCCACAGCGGCCGTTTGTCGTACCAGAACGCGAAGTCGAGGCTGTGGAACCCGTGGTAGATCCAGCGCTCTATCCGTTCCCGCTTCGAGAAGCGCGCCACCGGCTGGCTCATCATGGGATCGATGTAGAACCACGACGCGTCTGGGTCGTCCACTTTGATGCGAAGGACCGGCAGCGGCGGCTTCGGGCTCCGGGCGTAGTAATAACTGTCGTACGACGACAATAGCTCCGCCTCGAGGATCGGCGCCTCCGGGTTGCCTTCCTTGAAACGGGCGATCAGCGAATCAACCGGAAACAAACCGCGTCGCGCCCCCAGAGGGTTTACCGTCATCAACAGCGCGCGCGGCTCCACCCCGCGGACAAGATAGTGCGGTTCGCCCTGGACGTTCACGAACTCGACTTCTTTCGGCACGCGTCCGCCGAGCGCCTGCATCCAGGCGGCAGCGTCAGGCACAGGGAAAATCGACAGGTTCAACGCACGACCGGTGAAAGCCTGCCGGAGACCGGCGCCAGAACCGCCTTCGGTCGACGTCCAGTCAAACGGCTGCATCGATAACCATCCGCTGAAGACCCATGTCAGCGTGAACACGCCAAAAACGACACCCGTCACGTAGTGCCAACGCATCAGTCCGGCGTAATTCGTGCGGTACTGCACGATTCCGAGAATCAGCCCAAGCAGCGCGAGCAGCGTGCCCGCGCCTGATGTCCACAGGATCGCCTGGCGCCAGGCAGAGTTGTTGCGGCGCAGCTCGATGACGTACAGCCAGTGCGGAATTGCGCTCACCCACGCGATGGCCCTGGTACGGCGCGTGGTGACCACGCTGACCTCAGACAGCGGCTCGGACACGTACAGCTCTGTTCGCGCCGCGTCGTCCACGACAATCTTGTGAAGAGGCATCTGTCGGCGATTGCCGATCGTCCACTGGTCGGGTTCCGTCAGCACGCCCGCATGGTGCAGGGACGAAGGGCTCGCGTTCATGAACCGTGCGGCGATCGCCAGCGCTTCCGCGTCGGTGGCGTCGTCCAGCACGGCACCGTCATCGGCCAGCACGGTCGTGCGTCCGCGGCCGGTGAAACGGTACGCAGGCCGGCCGTTGACGGTCAGAAGTACGATACGGCCGCCGCCCGGACCGAGTTGGGCTTTCTCGGCCGCTTCCGCCGGCGTCAGCTTCACCCGGCTCCAGTCGATCCCCGGCATGCGGGCGAGGCGTTCCTCGGGCGAGAGCGCCGGCATCGCGCCCGCGTACATCATCCCGATCCCGGACACGAACCACACTACGAACAAGAGCCCGAGGCCGATGCCCAGGTACCGGTGGACGAGGATTACCCACTTTCTGAACCAGATCGTCACCGGAACGCCCGCCGTTTTGCTGGTATCGTTAACCCCTGGGCTGAACGCATGCGCGCGATTGTATTAGATCGAGACGGCGTGGCGGCGCTGGACGGCTACCCGGCGCCGACCATCCGCGATGGCGAGGTCCTGGTCGATGTCCTCTGCGCAGGTATCTGCGAGACCGACCTGCAGCTGGTGCGCGGCTACATGGGATTTCAGGGCGTCCTCGGGCACGAGTTCGTCGGCGTGGCGCGAACGGGCCCGCTCGCCGGCCGGAGGGTCGTCGGGGAGATCAACTGCAGCTGCCTGAACTGCGACACGTGTCGCGCGGGCCGGCCGAGCCACTGCCCCAATCGCTCCGTCCTTGGCATCCTGAACCACGATGGCGCGTTTGCCGATCTCATCGCGGTGCCGCAGCGAAACCTCCACGCCGTGCCCGACTCCGTGCCGACCGACGCGGCCGTGTTCGTCGAACCGCTCGCCGCCGCTTTTCAGATTCCGGCCCAGCTCGCCATCAAACGTCAGGACCGAATCCTGGTGCTCGGAGACGGACGCCTCGGCAACCTCTGCGCGCAGGTCCTGGCGTCGATGTCCGACCACGTACGGGTCGTTGGGAAGCATGCGAACAAACTCGCCATGCTCCAGTCACTGGGTATTCCGACCTGCCTGCTCTCGGACCAGCCGGAGCCTCGATCGATGGACATCGTCGTGGATTGCACAGGCTCGCCAACGGGACTGCCAACTGCGCTGGGACTCGTACGCCCGCGCGGAACCATCGTGCTCAAGACCACGGTGGCCGGCGAGCAGACGATGGCGTGGGCGCCTGTCGTGATCGACGAAGTAACGATCGTGGGGTCGCGGTGCGGGCCGTTCGATCAGGCACTCGCCGCGCTCGAAGCGGAGCGCGTCTCGGTCCTGCCACTCGTATCGGGGCGATTCGGCCTGTCGAAAGGGGTCGAGGCGCTCGAGCACGCCTCTCAGAAATCAGTGCTGAAAGTGCTGCTCGACGTCGCCCGGCCGAAGTAGCGCAGGCCTTCAGGCCTGCCTGACAGGGCGGGGCTGCCCCCCCGCACACTCTTCTGAGTTACGATCCGCAGCCCGTTCCCAGCATCTGCAGCGACGTCAGGTTCAGGCGCGCGTCATTCTGATCCTTGTACAGCAGGCCGCGTGCCTCCATCTTGTGGCCGACATGGCCCTCAGGCTTGAATGGCACCACGCTGATCAGCTGAAACGTCTGCGTCCCGAGCGCCTTGCTCTGGGATACGCGAATCGCCGCCGCGGTCGGCTCCTCTTCCCGCGTCAGCGCCGGATCGCTTGTGCTGGTGAGCGTCCAGCCTTTGTTCGACGCCTGCGTCAGGCAGCCCACTACCTGCACGAGCGAGAAGTTCGGGATGGTCGCCGCGGTCTGGCCTTTCCTGACGAGGTCGATGATGCCGAGGCTCTCGCCTTCCGCGCGGAGCTCGGTCTTGCCGGCCGGGAAGCCGTTCTGCTGCAGCAGGTACGCGACGATGTCGATTTTCGCATCGTCGGTCGACTCGTTCGGCGAGTTGGGCGGCATCGTCTCGCGGATCTTGTCGAAAAGCGTCGCGACGCTGCCGTTGTCCCAATGGGCCAGGAAGTCGTCGCCCTTCAGGGTCGGACCGCGGTCGCCCGTCAGGTCGAGCTTATGACACCCGCCGCACCGGCCCGTGAGGAAGTTCTGCTTGCCGCGTTCAGCCTGCGCCTCGGTGAAGACGCCGTCGAACGTCGTCTTCCTTGCGATCTTGATGTCCTCGAGGGCGCGCACGTCGCCCTTCAACTCGGCGTTCCCTGCCGGCATACCGTTGACTGCCATGATGTAGGCGAGGACGTCGGCTTTGACCTCATCGCTCACCAGCGAGGGGCCATCCTGCGGCATGGTGTCGCGAATGAACATGAACAGGGTGGACAGGCTCTCGTTGTCATATTTCGACCAGAACACGTTCCCCTTGAGTGCCGGACCGCGTTGCGAGCCGGCAAGCTCGATGTTGTGGCATCGTGCGCAGGATCGTTCGAACGGCTCCTTTCCGCGGGCCGCCTGTGCGCTTGTGTACACGCCGTCCCAGATCTTCTTGTCGGCCGGGGCGCCCTGCTGCGCGGCAGGCCTGGCAGCGGCGGCGGAGAACATCAGCAGCCCCAGCGTCGCAGCCGTGGCGAACAACGGAATCCTTCGGGGCATGTCTTTCGGTCCTTGGTTATCGCGCTTGCGCGCGCTCGATGACAATCGGCTCGAGCTGCTCGGGCGTCCGGCTCAATTCCTTTGCCCCGCTCGGGAACTTGTTCGCTTGCAGCAAGTACGCGATGACGTCCACGTACGCGCTCGTCCCCAGCGTGCCGGGCTTGTCCTTTGGCATCGAACGCTTCACGCTTTCGAAGAGTTCGCGCACGGACTTGCCGTTCCAGTCCGTCATGAACGAGTCCAGCACGAGCGACGGAATCTCCTCGACCTGATCGCCCGACATGTCGGCGCCGTGACAATGCTCGCAGGAGCGCCCGTACTGCCGCTCGCCGCGGGCCGCCTGTGCGTCCGTGTAGACGCCGTCCCAGACGGACTGCCTGGCCGGCGGATTCTGCGCCAGCAGGCCTGCACCAGCCGTCAGGCCGGCCACGGCCGCGAAAACGATCGCCACCCGCCACTGAGTTTTCTGCGCCGCCACTGACACGACCGGGACGGTGCCTACTGCTGATTCGCCGCGCCCGGCGCCGGGCCGCCGGCCATCAACGAACGGAGAAGGGTCGCCATCGTTTCGCGAGGAGCGCCGCCGCGACCGCGTCCCCCACCGCCGCCACCGCGGCCGGCAGCGCCGCCGACACCCATGGCGATATCGAGCGGGGTGCGGCCCTGCTTATTCTTCATGTCGAGTATCGCCCCGTGTTCGGCGAGATACTTGACGACTTTTTCGGCGCCGCGCTGAACCGCCGAATGGAGGGCCGTAGCGCCGTTCGTATTGAACGCGTTGACGTCCACGCCCCGATCGAGGCACAGCTTGATCGCTTCGATCGAGCTTTCCTCGGTGACGGGAATCGCGACCGCGTACGCGCCGACGACTGCGCCGCCCGCGGCGGCGATCATCAGTACAGTCGTGCGGTCCTTGAGGGTGAGTTTCGGGTCGGCGCCCGCATCGAGCAGCATGTGCATGAGCTTCAGATCGTTGCTCTTTGCGGCTCGGGCAAGCGGCGTCGTCCCTTCACCGAGAGAAGCATCGCCTGTTGGCGTGTGGTGACGGCCGATGATCGGCCGTTTGAGCCGGGCGTTCACATTGCCGCCCTTCTCGATCAGCATCTTCGCGATATCTGCAGAGTCGAGCTTGTCGACGAGCTTGGGCGAGGGCCGGCTCAGCATCGGGCCCATCGTGTGCATGTCCACGGCCGAGTACAGCGCAGTGGTGCCGGTGCTATCAGCGACATTCGGATCCGCGCCCCGTTCGATCAGGACCGCGGCGGTATCGAAGTGGGCGTTGATGATGGCGTACATCAGCGGGGTCGTGCCATCGGGGTCCGTGGCATTCAGATCGGCCTTGAGGTCGGCGAGTGCTGCGACGGCGTCAGCGGCGCCATCGCGCGCCGCGTACATGAGCGGCGTCCAGCCGCCGCGCGGCAGCACCGTCACGACCATTCCCGACGTTTCCCACTTGAACTCCGGAAAGCTCAGGAGCTTCGATCGCTCGTTCTTGTCGGCCCCGAGCGCAATCAGCGTTCTCACCGCCGCAGCGTTGTTCTGGGCCGCGGCCCACATCAGCGCGGTCTGGCCCTGCCAGTTTTCCTTGGCCTCGATCTTCGCCCCCGTCTCGACGAGCAGCTTGATGCTGTCTACGTTGCCGGTGCGGGCGGCCGTCATCAGCGCCGTCTCGCCCTCGGGCAGTGCGCTGTTCGGGTCGGCTCCGGCTTTGAGCAGCGCCGCGACCACCGCCGGGTCGCCGTTCTGCGCGGCCAGCAGGATGGGGGTCATGCCGTAGCGGCTCGTGGCATTGACCTTGGCGCCCGCGCGCAGCAGCATCTGGACCGTCGAAACGTCGTTGGCACGCACCGCCCAGTGCAGTGCCGTCATGCCGTCAGCCTCGGCGGCGTTCACGTCTGCATGCTGCGCAATCAGGGTCTTCACGACCGCGGCGTTGCCTTGCTTGACGGCGTCCACGACACGAATGCCGTTCCCGCCAGCCGCGCCCAGGCTGGCGATGGCTGCCGCCGCGAGCAGGCAGGTGTAGCGTACGGACTTCATCGGCATTCGTGACTCCCCCGGTCTACGGTCAACGTTTACGTCAGCTTCGACGCGTCAGATTTCGACGCGGCCGGTGCTGAGCGCGCCAAACTTCTCGATCTCGCAGCCGAATTTATTCGCGAAGTCGAGCATCAGGTTGGCGATGGGCGTTTCCTTGGCCGCCTGAATATGGCGGTTCCCCTTGACGAGCCCCGCGCCGCCGCCGACGATCGCCGTCGGGATGTTGAGGCGCGAGTGGATATCGCTCTCGCTCATGCCGCTGCCGTACAGGATCAGCGAGTGATCGAGCAGCGACCCGTCGCCGTCCGGCGTGTCGTGCAGCTTCTTGACGAACTTGGCGAAGAGCGCCATGTGGTAGGTGTTCAGCTTGACCAGGTTCGCGATCTTCTCGGGGTTGTTGCCATGGTGCGACATCGAGTGGTGCGGCTCGGCGATGCCGATGTTCGGGTAGACACGCTGGCTCGCATCGCGGCTCATCATGAAGGTGAACACCTTCGTGACGTTCGCCTCGTAGGCAAGGGCGAGGAGGTCGAATTGCAGCGCGACGTGATCTTCGAATGATTCCGGCACGCCGATCGGCGCGTCCGGCACGGCCACGGTGGTCGTCGCCTGCTTCTCGGCTTTCTGAATGCGCGCTTCGATCTCGCGGACGTTCTCGAGATAGTCGCTCAGCCGCGATTTGTCCTTCGGCCCGAGCCCGCCCTGCAAATCCTTCACGTCGTCCCGCACCGAATCGAGAATGCTGCGGTCGGTCTGCATGCGCGCGAGACGCTGGGCGCTCGTGCCGGCGCGGCCGAACATCCGCCCGAAGGTCCCGCGCGGGTTGATTTCCATCGGCAGCGGCGTTTTCTCATTCGCCCACGACAGGGTGTTCATGTACGCGCAGGCGTACTGCGTGTCGCAGCCCCCGACGTAGCCGGTGAAGTCTTCCGTCGCGAGCTCGATCGACGGGTACACCGTGTCGCCGCCGATCTGCTTGGCGATGACCTGGTCGATCGTGACGCCGTTGTGCACGTCCTCGGCGATCGTCCGCTTCGGGATGACGCCGCTCAGCCACGCGGCCACGGTCGTCGCGTGCCCGTCCAGCGGGTCGCACAACTCGGAAACAATCGTCACGTGATCGCGGAATGGCTCGAGTGGTTTCAGAATCGGCGTGAACTCGAAGTTCGCGCCCGTCGCCTTGGGCGTCCAGTACCCGGGGCGTTCACCCAGGGGCACGAAGATCGCCCCGAAACGGCGCTGCGGATTGGCTGCCGTCTTCGCCGTGGCTGTCAACGCCGGCACCATCGATTCGAGCAGCGGCAGCGCGAGAGTCACTCCCATGCCGCGCAGGAAAGTCCGCCGGGGTAACGCCAGCTTTGTGATGAACATGGTCACGGGCTCCTTGATTGTGCGAGGGACCGTCAGTTGGCCGCGGCCCTGACGGCTGGATTCTCGATGTCGGTCGGAACTTTCGCGCGCTTCTGGAACGCCGTGCTGTTCACGACGCCCATAATCAGAGACGAAAACCGGTAATCCTGACCGGCGGATTCGCGGACGATGCGGCGCACTTCGGGCTGGTCGTACGACGCGAGGCCGCGCCCGAGCGCGTAGATCATCAGCTTCTCCGCCACCGTTCCCACGAAGAGTTCCGGCTGACGAAGCAGCGCCTGCCGCAGCGTCACGACACCGTCCACTTTCGTGCCGTCGAGCAGTTCACCCGAGGCGTTGATGGGGCTGCCCAGCGTGCCGCCGTCGCGGGTTCGCCAGGCGCCGACGGCGTCGAAGTTCTCCATCGACAGGCCGATGGGATCCATGATTTTGTGACAGCTGGCGCACACGGGATTCTTGCGGTGCTCTTCCATGCGCTCGCGCATTGTGAGGATCTTGCCGCCGCGATTCGCATCCTCGTTGAGGGGCGGCACGTTGTTCGGCATCGGCGGCACCGGCGCGCTGAGCAGGTTGTCCAGCACCCACTTGCCACGCACGACGGGCGACGTGCGATCGGCGTGCGACGTCACCATGAGGATCGCGCCCTTGCCGAGCAGTCCCTTTCGCGCGTCGTCGGTCAGCGTCACCCGGCGGTAATGGCTGCCGTAGATGTTCGACACGCCGTAGTGCTTCGCCAGCCGCTCGTTCAGATAGGTGTAATCCGCCGTCATCAGATCGACGACGTTGCGATCCTCCCGGACAATGCTTCTGAAGAACAATTCCGTCTCGCGCTGAAGCGCCTGGCGGAGGTTGTCGTCGAAGTCCGGAAACTCGAGCGAGTTCGGCTGCAGGCTTTTCAGGTTGCGAAGATAGAGCCACTGCCCCGCGAAATTGCTGACAAGAGCCTCGGCTTTCTCGTCCGCGAGCATGCGCCGTACCTGCTGGTTCAGCACCGCCGGCGTGTGGAGGGTACCCTGCCCCGCGACGCGCAGCAGCTGATCGTCAGGGATGCTGCTCCACAGGAAAAACGACAGCCGCGAGGCGAGCTCGAGGTCGCTGATGCGGTATACCGTCCCCGGCAGCGCGCCGGCCGGGTCGCGCTCGACACGGAACGAGAACTTCGGGCTTGCCAGGATGCGCTGCAGCGCCGTCTGGATTCCCGTGTCGAAGGTCCCCTGCTTGCGGCCCACGAGAAAAAACTCGTGGAGGCGCTCGAGATCGGCGGCGCTGACCTGTCCGCGATACGCGCGGCGCGCCAGGGTCGACACGATACGGCGCGCACAGGTGTTTTCGGGGACGGCTGGCGACGGCCGGCACGTGAAGATCTTCCGCCGGCTCGGCGTGTCGCCGGGGCTGGTCGGGTCGAACGGACCCGTGAGCGTGAACGTGTCGAGATGCGGATGACCGATCGTGTCGAGCGTGTCGTTCGAGCTGCGGATGAACGGCTGGAGCCGCAGCGGGTTGATCGCGTCGCTCCGCTCCAGGAATGCGGCCGTGATGACATGCGGGCCGGCCTTGAGCGGGATGCGGACGTGCGCCCGCGCCTCCACATCATCGCCGGCCTTGGTCATGTTCTTCAGGTTCGCCTTGAAGTCGTCCTCGCCGCCGACCTTGGACAGATGGACGCGCGTGCCGTCCACGGTGTACTCGAGCTGGTGTTCGTACTCGAGACCACGGACGACGCCGAGGTTGGTCGGAAAGAGTCGAATCGAAAAGTCGTACGTGCCGTCGAGCGGCAGCGTGGTTTTCGCCAGGATGCCGCCGACCGTCCCGATCGGCAGGCCTTCGGTGTGAATATCCTGCGAGGCGTCCTGGCGGATGCGAAAGGTTTCGCCGGCCGGGCCGATGCCCGGATCGCCAACCGCAAGCGAGCTGATTTTGCCGGCCGCGGCCAGGTACCGCTCGAGCAGCACGGGCGAGACGCCCAGCGCGTCCGCGATATTGTCGAACCCATACGCCGCATCGTCCGGCGGCAGGAGCGCCGAGGCATCGACATCAAGCGCCAGCAAATCGCGGATGGCGTTCGCATATTCGGCGCGGTTCAGCCGGTGCACCAGCGGGCGGCCGGGATTCGGATGCGCGGCCGCCGCCTGATCGAGTGAGGTCGTGAGGTAGGACACGAGCGAAGCGCGTGCGGCCTGATCGGGCTGCGGCGATCCTTGCGGAGGCATCATGCCGACGCGCACTTTTCGTACGACGCGTTCCCAGGTGTCGGCCGCCGCGGATGGATTGGCGATGTCCGTGGTCTGGAGGGAGAGGCCGCCGGACTTGGCGCGATCGTTGTGGCAGGTGACGCAGTACTTGGTAACCACCGCACCGTGATCAGCGGTTCCGGCCTGACCCGCGGCAGCCTGCGGGCCCGCGGCGAGCGGAACCCCGCCCCCCAGGGACAGGATCCACATCGCTCCGGCGAGCGCTACCACGCCCTTACGCATTCCTGTCCCTCCGCCAAGCTGCGGCCACCGACGTCCCGACGCTCGAACACACCGGGACCAAACGCGCCCGGGCGGTCATATCCACCCGAAAATGTAGCAGAAGGCCGATCAAACACCTAAGCAAAACCCGGTCAAAGGCCTGGGCGAACATCTCGCGAATGTTCAGCCGTAAAAGCAGGGCCCGAGCCGCGGATAGCGCTGATGTCCCGCTCGCGTTCCACGCCGCGGCACGTGCCCGCCCCTGGGCGATTCGTTCGCCAATACAGAGGCACCTCAAGCCGGTTCAAGGTGATTTGAATCCTGCTTTTGAGCGATGTACAGTAGCGACCCATCCGGAAGTGCCGATTTTGAAGCAGCCGATGCGGGCGTTCGCCGTGGCTATCCCTCGCGGGTTCATCGCCGCCCTGTGCGCGATCGCCGCCGTTTCATCACCTGCCTGGGCGCAGGTGTCGAGCGGGGCCATGACAGGAATCGTCAGGGATCAAGCCGGCGCGCCTGTTCCGGGCGCGACGGTCACCGTGACCAACAGGGAGACCGGCCGGCAGCGGATTGTCGCCACAACGCCGGAGGGTGTTTACACCGCGCCAGGTCTGCTGCCCGGTACCTACCGCATCGAGGTCCAACTCGCCGGCTTCAAGCCGCTTCGCCGCGAAGGCGTCCAGGCGGCCACCGGCCAGACGATTCGACTCGATTTCGAGCTCAGCGTCGGTGATGTTCGCGAGCAGGTGACGGTCAGGGACGATGCGCCGCTGCTGCGTGCGGAATCCGCCAGCCTCGGCGCGGTGATTGGAAATGGGCAGGTCGTACAGCTGCCGCTGAACGGCAGATCGTTCATCACACTGGCGACGCTCGCTCCGGGCGTCGCGCTGCCCGCCGGTACGCAGCTGCCCCGCATTAACGGGGGACGGCCGCGCACGAACGAATACCTGTACGACGGCATCTCGGTGCTGCAGCCGGAACCGGGACAGGTTGCGTATTTCCCCGTCATCGATGCGATCCAGGAATTCAAGATCGAGAGCAACAGCCCCCCGGCCGAGTTCGGCCGGTTCAACGGCGGCGTCGTCAACCTGACGACCAGGTCGGGCGGCAACGCATTTCACGGCAACGCGTTTGAGTTCTTGCGCCACGAGGCGTTGAACGGCACGAACTTTTTCCAGACGGCGCTCCAGACCAAACCGGATTACAGGCGCAACCAGTTCGGCGGCACACTCGGCGGCCCGCTCGTCAGAGACCACACGTTCTTCTTCGTGGACTATCAGGGACAGCGGCAGACGATCGGCCGGACTGCGACATCGACGGTGCCGACGATGCTGCAGCGGCAGGGCATTTTCACGGAGGCGATCGCCGGTCGCGTGCCGGCGATCTACGATCCGGCGACCACCGCCGGAGACAGTCGCTCGCCTTTTCCGGGCAACGTCATTCCGCTTGGGCGCATGGATCCCGTCGCGATCTCGCTGCTGCAGCGCTACCCCCTGCCGACGTCGTCCGGTACCGCCAACAACTATTCGCGAACACTCGGTGAGGTCGACAACCAGGACCAGTGGGACGTGCGCCTCGACCAGCGGCTGGCGTCAGACCGGGACGCGATCTTCGGCCGCCTGACGCATTTCCGCGAAGGTTTCATTCCCGTCGCACCGCTGCCTGAAGGAAGCGGCGTCACCTCCGGCACCCTGGGACCGCAGAACACGACGGCGTGGTCTTTCGCCTCCGCCTACCAGCACACGTTTTCCAACACCATGCTGAACGAGGTGCGGATGGGGCAAACCAGCCGCACCGTTGGCCGCACGGCCGCGCAGTTGACGACGTCGGCGGGCAACGCGTTGAACATCCCGGGCATTCCGGCGACCGCGAAGTTTCCCAATACGCTGCCGACGTTCCAGATCGCCGGCTACCAGCAGCTGGGCTCGCCGATGAACACGGCTTCGGATTTCCATACGAGCGTGACACAGGTCGCAGACTCGCTCTCGTGGGTGAAAGGCCGGCATTCCGTGAAGATGGGCCTCGACTGGCGATGGGAGCGATTGGACGTCGTCCAGCCGCCGTACCCGACGGGGCTGTTCTCGTTCAGCAACCTGTTCACCGACCTGCCGACGAACTCGGCGGGCACGGGAACGCCGCTCGCCAGCTTCCTGCTGGGCCAGGTGCAGACGTTTTCGATCGACCTGCAGCACTCCCAGATCCAGGAGCGCGCGCGATTCCAGGAATACTTCATCCAGGATGACTGGAAGATTTCCGACCGGCTCACCGTGAATCCGGGACTGCGCTACACCCTGAACTTCCCATCGACGGAAATCAACGGTCAGACCGCCGTCTTCAACCTTCAGACGCAGCAGCTCGAGTATCCCGGGGACCAGCCGGTGCGGCCGTTGAAAAAGGACAACTTCGGCCCGCGTTTCGGCGCAGTTTACCGCCTGACGGACAAGACCGTCCTCAGCGCGGGGTACGGCCTCGTGTGGATCGAGATGGCGGGCATCACGACGCCGTTTACGACGCCGACGTTTCCGTTCCTGCAGACGGTGACCGAGCGCACGCTGGACAACATCACGCCGGCCTTCCTGCTGCAGGACGGACCACGCGTCGCACCGATCTCGCCAACGGCGACGGCCGGTCTCGGCCAGGGCGTGTTCTCGGTCAACGCGGGCCTCGGCTCCGGGTACGTCCAGCAGTGGAACGTGTCGGTGCAGCGCGAGCTGTCGTCGAACACGACGTTCGAAGTCGCCTACGTGGGCTCGAACATCACGAATGTCGGCCTGCCGGACTCCAACCAGAATCAGCTGACCGCCAGCCAGCTGGCGATTGGGGCGCCGCTCCAGCAGCGGGTGCCGAATCCGTTCTTCGGCGTCATCCCCCGCTCCTCGTCGCTCGGGGATCCGACGATCACGCAGGCGCAGCTGCTGAAGCCTTTCCCCGAGTACACGACGGTGAGCCTGTACCGCAACAACGTTGGCACGACGCGGTACGACGGGCTCGAACTGAGCGTGCGTCAGCGCCTCTCACATGGATTGCAGTACTCCGCCGCTTACACCTATTCGAAGCTGATGGATGACGCCTCCTCGGTGTTCGACGCCTCGATTCTCACCGGCCCCGTGGCCAACTTCCCGGTCGCCGACAGCTTCACGCGTTCGCTCGAGCGCGATGACTCCAACGGCGACATCCCGCACGTGTTCGTCTCGTCGATCCTCTGGGATCTGCCGTTCGGCGCCGGCCGCGCCCACGAGCCGCACGGCGTGGTCGGAGCGATCGTGAACGATTGGCAGGTGGTCGGCCTGGTGACGCTCCAGTCCGGTATTCCGGTGGCGGTCACGCAGACGACCAACTTCAACGCGTTCGCCGGCTTCGGCACGCAGCGGCCGGACCTGGTCGGAGATCCCACGCTGCCCGCCGATCAGCGGACCGCTGCACACTGGTTCAACACCGCAGCGTTCAGCACGGCGCCGATCTTCACCATCGGTACCTCCTCCCGGAACCCGGTGCGGGGGCCTGCGTATCGCGACGTCGATCTCTCGTTTATCCGGCGGGTCGCGGTCACGTCCGGCCGGTCGCTCGAGTTCCGCGCCGAAATCTTCAACCTGCTGAACACCGTGAACCTCACGCCGCCGGCGTCGTGGGTGCTGGGCGCGGCAAACTTCGGGACGGTCACGACGGCGCTCGATCCACGGGTCGTCCAGCTCGCGATCAAGTACAACTTCTAGCCGCGGACGTTGTGGGCGAAGGACCGGTCGGACGCACACCGGTGGCGGCAGATGTCGTTCGTAATCGTCGATAATTCGGCTATAATCGTCCTGATTCGCAATGCTGACTGGACGTTTTGTGACTCTCTCCCTGGCCGTCGCCGTCTGGGGGTTCTCTCCCCTGCATGGCAAAGCGGAGGGCGCCAGGAAACTCGCAGTCGCGGCCGCTTCGGATCTGCAATTGGTGATGCCGGCGCTCGCTGAGCGGTTCGAGCGGGAAACGGGCGGTCACGTGTCGTTGACGTTCGGATCGTCGGGCAACTTCTTTTCGCAAATCCGGAACGGCGCCCCCTTCGACCTCTTCTTCTCTGCCGACGTCGACTATCCCAGACAGCTCGAGAAGGCCGGACTGGCTGAGCCCGGCACCCTGAAACCGTACGCGTTGGGGCGGCTCGTGCTGTACGCCCCGACGAACGCCGGCATCGATCTCAGCCGCGGCGTGAGCGTGCTTACGGACAGCCGTATCCACCGGATCGCGATCGCCAATCCCGCACACGCGCCGTACGGTCGCGCGGCAGTCGCCGCGCTCACTCACGAACACCTCTACGATCGCGTCCAGCCGAAGCTCGTGCTCGGTGAAAACATCTCCCAGGCCGCTCAGTTCGTCCAGTCCGGCAATGCGGAGATTGGTTTGCTGGCGCTGTCGCTCGCGCTGTCGCCGGCGCTTCGCCGTGCGGGCACGTACGTCGAGGTGCCTGGTTCGTTCTACCCGCCTATTGAACAGGCAGCCGTGGTACTCAAAGCGTCGCCACGGAAAGACAGCGGCCGCCAGTTCCTGGCGTTTCTCGAGCGGCCCGACAATGTGAAGACAATGAGAGACGCCGGGTTCCTCGAGCCGCGGCTGGCGATCGGATCGCGCTGATGGACTGGAACGCCATCGCGCTCAGCCTCCGATTGGCCGCGCTGGTCTCGCTCATTCTGCTGATCGTCGCGCTGCCGATCGCGTACTGGCTCACGTTTTCGCGCCGGCGCTGGACTTTCGTCTTCGAGGCGCTCGTCGCGCTGCCGCTGGTGCTGCCTCCGACGGTACTCGGCTTCTACGTGCTCCTCGCCATCGGATCGCGCAGCCTGATCGGCCGCGCGTGGCTGGCATGGACCGGGCACGGCTTGGCGTTCACCTTCGAGGCGCTGGTCCTGGCCTCCATTCTTTACAGCCTCCCGTTTGCGGTTCAGCCGATCAGCGCCGCGTTCGCTCGGATCGACACATCCCTCCTCGAGGCGTCGGCCATGCTCGGCGCGTCTTCGTGGCGCACGTTCTTCCGCGTCACGCTGCCGCTGTCCTTCGAAGGCATTCTCGCAGGCGTCGTGCTCAGCTTCGCCCACACCCTTGGCGAGTTCGGCGTCGTGCTGATGGTGGGCGGCAATCTGCCCGGGGTGACACGGACAATCTCCATCTCCATCTACGACCAGGTGCAGGCGCTGCAGTACGAGGCCGCCAACTGGACCGCCCTCATGCTGCTCGCGTTCTGCTTCGCCGTGCTCGCCGTCGTGTACGGATTGCTGCGCAAACCCTGGTCGGTCACTCCGCTGTGAACGGCGTCAATTCGAGTGACACGGCGACCGAACTCGTGGTTGTCGCGCGGAAGCGGCTCTCCGCCGAATTCACGCTCGACGTGTCATTCGACGCGCGGCCGGGCATCACGATCGTCTTCGGCGAGTCGGGGTCGGGCAAAAGCACACTGCTTCGGACAGTCGCCGGCCTGATCGAGCCCGAAGCCGGCCACATCGCCATCGGTGGTCGCCGGCTGTTCAACTCGGCGACGGCGGAGACGGTGCCCGCTGGCCAGCGCCGGATTGGTTACGTGTTTCAATCGCTCGCGCTCTTTCCGCACATGTCCGCTGGGGCCAACATCGAGTACGGCCTGGCGCACCTGCCGGCGGCCGCGCGTACCCTCCGCGCGCGCGCGGCGGCCGACTCCTTCCGCATCGCCCACCTGCTCTCGCGCCGCCCGTCGGACATCTCGGGCGGTGAACGCCAACGGGTCGCACTGGCCCGCTCGCTGGTAACCGACCCGTCAGTCCTGCTCCTCGACGAACCACTGACCGCCCTCGATCACGCGACTGCGTCGCGGATTATGGACGACCTGCGATCCTGGAACGCCGCCCACCGCATTCCGATCCTCTACGTCACGCATGCTCATCGCGAAGCGTTCGCCCTGGGCGATCGCGTCATCGTCCTCGAGGGAGGCCGGATCGTCGCCGCTGGAACGCCTCATGAGGTCCTCGACTCGCCGACATCCGCATCCGTCGCGCAGCTCGCCGGGTTCGAGAACCTCTTCACCGGCGTGATCGTGGCACGCCGCCGCGACGCGGGAACCATGCAGTGCCGGCTGACGGCGGGCGGCACAGGTACCGAGGTCGAGACGCCGCTGGCCGACGGCGACGAGGGGTCGGCTGTACGGCTGGCAATTCGCGCCGGCGACATTCTGCTTGCGACCGAGGAGCCGCGGAACCTCAGCGCCAGGAACGTGCTGCGCGGCCGGCTGACGTCGCTGACCCGCGAAGGGCCGACTGTTCATGCCGCCGTCGAAGCCGAAGCTGGTGCGCGGTTCGCGGTTCATCTCACACCCGGTTCGCGGGATGCGCTCGCCCTCGCCGCCGGCGATCCGGTCTGGCTCATCATCAAGACCCACTCGTTCCGAATCGTTTCGTCATGATACGATTCGAGTTGATTATCTACTGAAGGGATAGAGGGGTCATGGCGCTCCTGACCGTTCGCGCGGCGGCCGACCGGCTCGGCATCGGCTATTCGACGCTGAAGCAGTGGATCTACCAGGGCCGCATCCGCACCACGCAGACCGCCGGCGGGCACCACCGCCTTGCCGACGCCGAAATCGACCGGTTCCTTGCGCGGCAAAGCCCCGCGGCGGCTCCCGCCCCCCACGGCCGGACGGGGACGACCGGCCTCATCGTGGCGCTCAGCGGACGGAACCGGCTCCGCGGGTTTGTCGAAGAGGTGCGGAGCGATGGGCTGCTCGGCCAGGTCCGGCTCCGCATCGGCGATCAACGGCTCACGGCGGTGATCACCGGCGACGCCATTCACGATTTGAAACTGCGCCGCGGCGACGAAGCCGTGGCGATCATCAAGTCCACCGAAGTCATGATCGCCCGCGAAGCTGAACTGGTCGAACAGCCGAAGCGGCGCCCGGCGAAGCGGCGCGCGAGAGCGCCGAGGCGCACTTAACGCGTCTGCGTTCTCTACTTGACCGCAAACACCCAGATCGCCCCGCCTTCGGGCACTTCGGGAAAACTGCCCGGCCGCAGCGCGTTCAGCTGCGTCTCCATCCCCTGCGAGTCCACGCCCCACCCGGACTGGACCGCGACGTACTGCTTCCCGGCGACCAGAAACGAGGTCGGTTGGCCGATGATGCCCGAGTTGGTAGGAAACCTCCACAGCAGCTTCCCCGTCGCGGCATCGAACGCGTGGAATTCGCGGTCGTTCGTTCCGCCGGAGAACACAAGACCTCCGCCGGTGGCGAGCATCGGCCCCCAGTTTGGAGAGGTCGCGTAGGTGTGCGTCCATACCCGTTTGCCGGTGTCCACGTTCCACGCCTGTACCTCGCCGACGTGGTCGGCGCC
>Ga0136846_1221676_pt1 | contig 18261 bp, 17 predicted proteins | sample HopSoiMetagenom2_FD_96841 | JGI IMG/M metagenome (GOLD analysis project Ga0136846, IMG submission 96841) | Grasslands soil microbial communities from Hopland, California, USA - 2 Assembly 2016 (version 4) | ecosystem: Environmental > Terrestrial > Soil > Grasslands | place: USA: Hopland...
AGCGATCACATTCGGCGCCTCGGCGCCGTAGCGGGCGACCAGCGACCCCGGCAGCTCGGCCGGTGACCGCAACGTCGCAACCGGGTTCGACGGCGCTCCGACCAGCGGCAGATTGCGGGTGCGGCACGGGCGTGCAGGCAGACCCCGCAGCGTGACCGCGCGGTCGAGCACATCCTCGGCCATGAACCGGTATTCGGTCAGCTTGCCGCCGATCACACTGATCACACCCGATGGCGACTCGACGACGGCGTGCTCGCGCGACACGTCGGCCGTCCGGCCTTCTCCGGTGTCGATCAACGGCCGCAGTCCGGCATACGCGCCGATGATGTCGTCGGGACCCAGCGCGATATCCAGTGCGGTGTTGACGGTATCCAGCAGGAACGACATCTCCTCCGACGTCGGTTGCGGCACATCGGGAATCGGTCCTGGGGCAGCCTCGTCGGTCAGACCGAGATAGACGCGTCCCAGCTGTTCGGGCATCGCGAAGACGAACCGATTGATCTCGCCGGGAATCGGAATGGTCAGCGCCGCAACGGGATTGCCAAACTCCTTCGCATCGAAAACCAGATGCGTTCCGCGACTTGGTCGCAGCCGTATCGAGGTGTCGACCTCCCCCGCCCACACGCCTGTGGCATTGATGACGGCGCGCGCGGAGACGTCGAACGACTCGCTGGTGCGCTGATCGGTCAGTGTCACCGAGGTGCCGGTCGCATTCGATGCGCCGACGCGGGTCAGGATCCGCGCGCCATGCTGCGCTGCCGTGCGCGCCACCGCGGTGACGAGCCGCGCGTCGTCGATCAGCTGACCGTCGTAGGCGAGCAGGCCGCCGCTCAACCCATAGCGACGCACGGTGGGCGCCATCTCGATCGTGCGCTCGGCGCTGATACAGCGAGAACGGGGCAGCGTCGATGACGGCGTGCCGGCCAGCCTGCGCAACCCGTCGCCTGCGGCGAACCCGAACCGCACCAACGCCCGCGACGCCGCGTTCATTTCTGGCAGCAACGGAACCAGCTGCGGCATCGCGTTGACGAGGTGAGGGGCGTTGCGGCTCATCAGGATTCCGCGTTCGACGGCGCTGCGCCGCGCGATGCCGACATTTCCCGTCGCCAGGTAGCGCAGCCCACCGTGGACCAGCTTGGAGCTCCACCGGCTGGTGCCGAACGCGAGGTCGTGCTTCTCCACCAATGCGACGCGCAGGCCGCGGGTCGCGGCGTCGAGGGCGATGCCGGTACCGGTGATGCCGCCGCCGATCACGATCACGTCAAGCGGCTCGCCGTCGGCCAGGGCCGCCAGCTCGCTCGCGCGCCGGGACTCATTGAGTGCTGTCGAGCCGGTCATCGTTTGAGGTATCCGTTCAGTGAATGGGCCAGTTCGACGGCGAGAGCCTCGGCATCCAGGATGGGCGCGACGATTTGACCGGACTGAATCGTCGACTGGGTGATCAGCAGGCACATCGCGGCGAGTTGACGCGGGTCACCCGCCCGCACGCTGCCCTCTTCCTGAGCGAGCTTCAGGTCGGCGGCGATCGCATCGATCAGGATCTGCTGGCTGGTGCCCAGCCGCTCGGCGATGTACACCATCGCCAGGCCGGGGGCCTTGCGCAGCACCGACATCACCACCTCGTCGCGGCGCAGATGTTCGGCGACCGCGACGATGCGCTCGACGAGCGGTTCGCGGCCCACCCCGCGGCCCGGCACCTCGTCGAGCACGCTCGTGGTCAGCGTGGTCAGCAGCGCCGCCAGAACCGAGCGGGTATCCGGCCAGCGGCGGTACACCGTCGGCCGGCTGACCCGGGCGCGCCGCGCGATCTCGGCCAGCGTCACCCGGTCCACGCCGTAGGCGAGGACGCAGTAGGCGGCCGCCTCCATGATTCGGTCGCCCATCGTCGGCGAAGGATCGTTACTGATTGACAGCATGTGTAATACTGTAACGCATGATGCGTCCTGATGACCAACAGACCGCACTCCTACCCCCGATGAATTGGAACGCATGGGGCGACCCCGCGGAGGCGAAACCACTGTCTGACGGCATTCGCTCGTTGCTCAAGCAGGCACTTGGCGTCGAGGACACGACCACGGCCGAACTCGAGCCCGAGCAGGTCAGGTTGCGGCCGTCGACACTGTCGCTCGCCGATCTCGACGCGTTGGCAGCCATCGTCGGCACCGAATACTGTGGCATCAACGACCGTGCCCGACTTCTGCGCGCAGGCGGTAAGTCCACAATGGACCTGTTGCGGCGCAAGGATTCCGGCGTGCAGGATGCGCCCGATGCGGTGCTACTACCCGGCGACGAAGAAGATGTCGCCGAAATCATCCGATACTGCGCGGACCACAGCATCGCGATTGTCCCGTTCGGCGGGGGCACCAGCGTGGTCGGCGGCCTGGATCCGATCCGCGGCGAGTTCAAGGCCGTGGTGTCGCTGGACCTGAGGCGGCTGAACCAGCTGCACTCGCTGGACGAGGTGTCCGGTGAAGCCGAGTTGGGTGCGGGACTGACCGGGCCGGACGCCGAACGGCTGCTCGGCGAGCGCGGCTTCGCCCTCGGTCACTTCCCGCAGAGCTTTGAGTTCGCGACCATCGGCGGGTTCGCCGCGACGCGGTCGTCGGGTCAGGACTCCGCGGGTTACGGCCGCTTCAACGACATGGTCCGCGGCCTGCGGACGGTGACGCCTGCCGGCGTGCTGGACCTCGGCCGTGCGCCGGAGTCGGCCGCCGGCCCGGACCTTCGACAACTGATGATCGGCTCGGAGGGCGTGTTCGGGATCATCACCCGCGTGCGGGTTCGGGTGCACCCGGTGCCGGAGGCCACCCGGTATGAGGCGTGGTCGTTCCCGGACTTCGCAACCGGCGCCGACGCCTTGCGTGCCGTCGTGCAGACCGGCACCGGGCCCACCGTGCTGCGGCTCTCCGACGAAGCCGAGACCGGCGTCAACCTCGCGACCACCGAAAGCATCGCTGAGGACCGCGTCACCGGCGGCTGCTTGGCCATCACGGTGTTCGAAGGCACCGAGGCCCACGTTGCCAGCCGGCACGCCGAAACCCGGGCGCTGCTGGAGGCGAGAGGCGGCACGTCGCTGGGTGAGGCGCCCGCCCGAGCATGGGAGCAGGGCCGGTTCGGTGCCCCGTATCTTCGTGACTCATTGCTGTCGGCGGGAGCACTGTGTGAAACGCTCGAGACCGCGACCAACTGGTCCAATGTGTCCACACTCAAGGCCGCCGTGACCGAGGCGCTGACGACCTCGCTCGCCGAATCCGGCACGCCCGCGCTTGTGCTGTGCCACATTTCGCATGTGTATCCGACCGGAGCGTCGCTGTACTTCACCGTTGTCGCGGGCCAGCGCGGCAATCCGATCGAGCAGTGGCGCAAGGCGAAGACCGCCGCGTCGGACGCGATGATGCGCACCGGTGCGACCATCACACACCACCATGCGGTCGGCGCCGATCACCGGCCGTGGATGCGCGACGAGGTCGGCGACGTCGGTGTCGCGGTGCTGCGGGCCGTCAAGGCCACCCTCGATCCGGCCGGAATCCTCAACCCCGGCAAGCTGATTCCGTGACCCAACGCGAGGTCGGGCGCGTCACGGTCCTGACGAACCCGATGTCGGGCCACGGCAACGCGACGCACGCGGCCGAGCGGGCGATCGCACGGTTTCAGCAGCGCGGCGTCGACGCGTGCGAAATCGTCGGCACCGACGCGGACCATGCGCGGCGGCTTCTCGACGACGCGCTCGAGCGCGGCACGGACGCCGTTGTGGTGTGCGGCGGTGACGGTGTCATCTCGCTGGCATTGCAGTCATTGGCGCTCGGCGACATCCCGCTGGGCATCATCGCGGCAGGCACCGGCAACGACCACGCGCGTGAATACTCGCTTCCCAGAAACGATCCCGAGGCCGCAGCCGATGTCGTCGCCGACGGCTGGACGGAGACCGTCGACCTCGGCCGCATCGACAACCACGCCGGAACGCAGAAGTGGTTCGGCACGGTGATGGCCGCGGGTTTCGACTCCCTGGTCAGCGACCGCACCAACCGCATGCGATGGCCGCACGGCCGGATGCGCTACAACCTGGCAATGGTCGCCGAAATCTCACAACTACGGCCGCTGCCGTTCCGGCTGGCGTTCGACGAAGGCGAGACGATCGTCGCCGACCTGACCCTGGCCGCATTCGGCAATACCAAGAGCTACGGCGGCGGCATGCTGATCTGTCCAGAGGCCGACCATACCGACGGCCAACTCGACATCACCCTGGTGTACGCGACGTCGCGGACCCGGCTGATTCGCTTGTTTCCCACCGTTTTCAAGGGCACACACGTCGGATTGGATAGGGTCACCACGGCCCGCACGAGAGCGGTCAGTGTCGACTCCCCCGGCATCAACGCCTACGCCGACGGCGAGTACGTGTGCCCGCTGCCGGTCGAGGTGTCGGTAGTGCCGGGCGCGCTGAAGATTCTTATCCCACTCCCCGGTTCAGCCAGCTGACCTCGCCGCTGTCGCCGCCGTCGCGGTAGGGCTCGAGTGCCTCGTCCCACGCGGTACCCAGCACGGAGTCCAGTTCGGCCGCGAGCATATCGGCGCCCGACGCCATCAACGATCGCAGCCGCATCTCGCCGACCATCACGTCGCCATTGGCGCTCATCGCGCCGCTCCACAGTCCCAGCTGCGGGGTATGGCACCAGCGGTGCCCATCGACGCCGGCGCTGGGATCCTCGGTGACCTCGAAGCGCAGCACGGACCATGAGCGCAGCGCGTTCGCCAACTGCGCGCCGGTGCCGACCGGCCCGACCCAGTTGGTGATCGCCCGCAGCTGTCCTGGCATGGCGGGCTGCGGGGTCCACTTGAGGTTTGCCCTCGCCTGAAGGGTCGACGACAACGCCCACTCGACGTGCGGGCATACCGCCGCGGGTGAGGCATGGACATACACCACACCCGTCGCCGCGTCGGCGAATTGGTTCGCTGCACGCATCTACTGCTCCTTCGGCTCCACGAGGGACGTCTTCCCCAACGACCTGGTAGGAGCCGAACTACTTGCAGATGGATGTGTGTCTTGCGTGTCTATTGTGCCCTGTGAGGCATCTGTTGCGCTAGTGTGCCCGGAATTCTCTCAGGACTTCGTCAGACAGCGCTGGCCAGCACGGGTACGCCCACTCCCCGAATTTGCGGTCAGTCAGCGCCACGAGCGCCAGATCCGCCTCCGGATCGACCCACAAAAACGTCCCTGACTGGCCGAAATGGCCGTATGTGCGGCCCGAGTTGGCCGATCCGGTCCAGTGCGGCGACTTGGCGTCTTTGATTTCAAAGCCGAGCCCCCAGTCATTGGGCCGCTGCACCCCGAAGCCCGGCAGTACCCCGGTCAGACCCGGAAATTGCACGTCAGTGGCCTGGGCGTGCATCTGCGGCGACACCGTTTTGGGCCGCAGCAGGTCGCCGGCGAAGGCGGTCAGGTCCGCCACCGTCGACGTCACCCCGAAGCCCGATGCTGCCGCGCCGCCCTCGAGCGACGAATCGGTCATCGCCAGTGGCTCGAACACCGCCTCGGACAGGTAGTGGCCGAATTCGATGCCCGAGGCCTGCTCGATCGTCTCGGCGAGCACCTGAAATCCGTAATTGGAGTACACGCGTCGCTGGCCCGGCTTGGCCATCAGCTCCGGCGAGTGCATCGAGTACCCCGCGGCGTGGGCGAGCAGGTGCCGAACTGTGGACCCCGCCGGTCCGGCCTCGGTGTCCAGCTCGACCACGCCCTCTTCGATCGCGATCTGCGCGGCGCGGGCGACGAGCGGTTTGGTCACCGACGCCAGCGCGAAGCGCCGCGTCGTTTCGCCGTATTCAGCGACCACACCCGACGGCCCGACCACGGCCGCGGCGGCAGATTCGACCGGCCAGTCGGCGATCGCGTCGAGGGCGGGCATCGACGCGAGCCTATGCCATCAAGTCGTGTTGATACGCGTATGCCGTGGCCGCCGAGCGGGACGGCAGTCCGAGCTTGGTGAAGATGTGGTTCAGATGGCTGGCGACCGTCTTCTCGCTGATGGACAGCTCGGTTGCGATGGCCCTGTTGGTCTTGCCCTGCGCGACCAGCGCCAATACTTCGGTCTCGCGTGTGGTGAGAGCTTCTTCGCCGCCGTGCTGCTGCGACGCGAGTCGGCGAAGTGTCTCAAGCGTCGAACTTGCAGCACGTCGTTCCATTTCGGCGCTGTCGAGATCGTCGACGGCTCGGCAGGCTTCGGCGATCAGCAATCGGGTGCGCGCCTCTTCGTACGGAGAGCGCAACTCAACCCACTCGGCGACGGCGCGTCGTAGCGCGGCCAACGCACCGCAGGCATCGCCGGCAGCGAGCAGGACGGAGCCCGTGCCGAGGGCGGCGTGAGCATGCAGCAGTGACGAGCCGAGTTTGTCTGCGATAGAAGACAACTCGACGGCAGCCGCTCGAGCACCTTCGATATCGTCGGCGGCGATCAGGATCTCGGGCGCCGCGATCAAAATACGGGCGCGGTCGATGGGCTGGTTTGATTCGGCAAGCCGTCGCCGCAACTGCGCGGCCGCGACATCGACGCGGCCCTGCGCGAGTCTCATCAGAGCCATCCCCGGCTGTGGTTGGCACCCGTGTGAGTTGGCAAGCTCGTAGTTCCGCTCGGCCATCGCGAATTCGCCTCGCAACCGGTGCAATTCGGCTTCGATGTAGTGCGCGCCGCCCAGCGTCAGCGTATTCATCGGTTCGCGAAGCCCCGCGCACGCCGCCCGAGCAACCTCGACACCGTCGGACCAGGCGCCGTGGAGCATCAGCAGTTCGGCGCGGTGCAGCAGGCAGTGCCCGCGGTAAAGGACAAGACCCTGTTGCGCATCGCACCAGCGGGTGAACGAGTCGGTCCATTGCTCGCAGCGGCGAACGTCGAACAATTCGTGGCAGGCATCGATCACGGTGCAGTACGCATCTCCGACGGCCATGGCCGGGATCTCGCGGGCCTCCACCGACACCATCGCGTCATCGAGCAGCGCGAGCCCCTCCGCAACTTCGCCGAGGTAGATGAGACACCGGCCCTCGCCGATGCGCGCGAATGCGAGCAGTTCGGGGTCGCGGAACTTCTCCCCGATTTCTGTGGCCCGCCCGAAGGCCGCGTGCGCCGCGACGATGTCGCCGTCTTCGAAGATGCGGCACGTTCCCGCGACGTGCTCGACGAATCCCCGTTCGACACAGTCGATGCCGGTGTCGTCAACCAGTCGCTGCGAGCGCTTCACCCATCCGCTGCTGCGCGCGATATCGCCGGTGAACCCGAGCGCTTGGGCCAATCGGATCCCGAACCGGATGGCCCGGACGGGGTCGCCCTCGTCGAGGCAGAGGTGATGGCCCCTGGCCCAGGCGTCAAAGCTCTCCCGGTCGCGACCCGTCATGTACGCGGCCGTGGCCAGCCGGTCGATTTCGTCGACGTCAAGCGCCTTTTCCGCCTCGCGGGCGGCGAGTCGGCGGAATTCGTCGTCCCACGCGACCACGCTTCCAGTGTGGTCGATTCCGCAGGGCGAGGTGCGCGAACTCGCGCAACACCGCCGCGTCAGGCGAAGAACGCCGCGGCTTGGCCGGGGTCGGCCCCCACAAACATCCACATCTCCGCGATCTTCTCGGCCGTGAACCGGTAGATGAACGCGTTGTCGGATTCCAACGTCTTGCCGCGGCGCCCGAACACAGCGTGCTCCCACTCGGCGGCCCATCCATCGGTGCCGATGCAGAACTGCTGCTCGAGCTTCACATCCCCGTTGGTGGCTTCGAAGATGGCGCCGATGGCGCCGAGTAGACCGTCGACGCCGGCGTGGTCGCCCGCCGTGGCGATTGGGGCCCGCAGGTGGAATGTGAACTCGTCGGCGAATATCGAGCTCAGGGTCTCTCTGTCGCCGTCGAAGATGGCTTGGGTCATCCGGTTGACCGTCGTGACATTTGGGTTCTCGTTCATGCTTGGGAGCGTATGAACCCGGGAGCTGCCGCCACATCGGGAGAACAGTGGATTTCCGGCTGCGGAGTATCGGTATTTCTGTGGATGTCCCTACTTGCGCGCGACGTAGTAGAGGTTGAGCGGGTCCGATTCGATCTCTCGCACCTGAACGTCGCCGAAGCCGGCGTCGGCCAGCATCGACGTGGCTAGCTGACGTCCCCAAACGGTGCCCAACCCGTCGCCGTCCAGTCCTAGCGACACACTCATGCAGTGCATCGTCGACACGGTGTAGAGGTAGGCGGCGAACGGGACGCCGACGTTGTCCTCGACGCGGCTGGACGCCTTGATGTCCACCATGAGGAAGACCCCGCCGGGTCGAAGCGCGCGGTAGATGTTCGCGAGCACCTGTGCGGGATGGGCTTGGTCATGGATCGCGTCGAACGCCGTGATCACATCGTAGGCGTCGGTGATGTCGAGCCGCCCCACATCGTGTGGTTCGAACGACGCGTTGGTCAATCCCAGCCGCTCCGCCTCGGCGCGGCCGGCAGCCAGACCCTCATCGGAGAAGTCGATTCCGGTGAACTGGCTGGCCCGAAAGGCTTGCGCCATCAGGTTGATCGCATGCCCGCTGCCGCATCCGATGTCGGCGACCTCAACGCCGGCCCGCAGCTGTTCGGGCAGCCCCTCTGCCATCGGAAGGATGACGTCGACGAGCGCGGCGTCGAACACCTCGCCGCTTTCCTCGGCCATCAACGTGTGGAAGCGCGGGTACTCGCTGTAGGACAATCCGCCACCCGTTTTAAAGCAGCCGATGACCTTCTGCTCCACTTCGGCGATCAGCGGGATGAACTGAGCGACGCGGGACAGGTTGTCCGGCCCGGCCGCACGGGTCAGCACCGCGGCGCGGTGCCGCGGAAGCGAATATGTGTGCGCCGCTGGGTCGTAGTCGACGATCCGGCCGGCGACCACGCCGCCCAGCCACTCGCGCACATACCGTTCGTTGAGGCCGGCAGCCTCGGCGATCTGGGCGCTGGAGGCCGGCGGCAGGTCGGCCAGCGTGTCGAACAATTTGGTCTGGTGCCCGACGGACAGCAGGATGGCCAGGCTGGCACTGTCGAGCGCGCCGACCATCCGTTCGGCGAACTCCTCGGTGGTATCCGGAGCGGCTCCCGGGTTCTCGTTCAGTGTCGTCATGCCAGCCTCAACGGTATTCCGGTCACGTCAGTTCAATCGACCGTTTCGCCAGGCCCATCCAGTATCCGTCGATGACCTGCCGCGGCGATTGACCCGTATCGCCCGACGCCCCGAGCGCGACGAACAGCGGGGAGAAATGCTCGATGGTCGGGTGCGCGTATGGCATGCCTGGCGCTTGGTGCCGGAAGTCGATGAGCGCGTCGACGTCACCGGCGCCGAAGCGCTCCTGAGCCCAGGCGTCGAAGTCGGTGGACCAGCCCGGAGGGGTCGCGTTTGGCGACGGGTCATCGAGAAACGGCAGGCCGTGGGTGGTGAAACCGGATCCGATGATCAGCACGCCGTCGTCGCGCAGCGGACGCAGCCGCCTGCCGAGCACAAGTAGATGCTCGGGGTCCAGGGTGGGCATCGAGATCTGCAATACCGGGATGGAGGCGTCGGGGTACATGACGGTCAGCGGTACGTAGGCGCCGTGGTCGAGCCTGCGGTCCGGGTCGTGGACGACAGGCTCGTTGTACGGCATCAACGCCTCGATGCGAGCGGCGAGATCGGGGGCGCCCGGCGCGTCGTAGGTGACCTCGTAGTAGCGCTGCGGGAATCCCCAGAAGTCGTAGGTCAACGGGGTCTCGGTGGTGGTCGATCCGATGGTCAGCGGCGCGGCCTCCCAGTGCGCCGAGATGACGAGGATGGCGGTTGGTGTCGGCAGCTCGCGGGCCCATGCCGCCAGCTGCGAGACCCACAGCGCGTCGTCGACGAGCGGCGGTGCGCCGTGGGATATGTAGAGCGCCGGGATCACCTCTCTAGCCTGCCATCGCAGGCATTACGTTGTAAGCATGACTCAGACGGTGCGAGGCGTGATCTCACGGAAGAAGGGCGATCCGGTGGAGGTGGTGGATGTCGTCATCCCCGACCCCGGGCCCGGCGAGGTCGTCGTCGACATCATCGCCTGCGGTGTGTGCCACACCGACCTGACGTATCGCGAGGGCGGCATCAACGACGAGTACCCGTTTCTGCTCGGGCACGAGGCGGCGGGCACCGTCGAGTCCGTTGGCGAGGGCGTGACACACGTCGAGCCCGGCGACTTCGTGATCCTGAACTGGCGCGCGGTGTGCGGTGAATGCCGGGCATGCAAGCGAGGTCGGCCCTGGTACTGCTTCAACACTTTCAATGCCTCCCAACCGATGACGCTGACCGACGGCACCGAGTTGACTCCGGCGCTGGGCATCGGCGCATTCTCCGACAAGACACTCGTGCACGAGCTGCAGTGCACCAAGGTCGACCCTGAGGCCGATCCCGCCGTGGCCGGGCTGTTGGGCTGCGGTGTGATGGCCGGACTTGGTGCGGCCGTCAACACCGGCGCCGTGACCCGCGACGACACGGTCGCGGTGATCGGTTGCGGCGGAGTGGGTGACGCCGCGATTGCGGGCGCGCGACTGGTCGGAGCCAAGCGGATCATCGCCGTCGACACCGACAACAAGAAGCTCGAGTGGGCACGGGCTTTCGGCGCAACGCACACGATCAACGCGCGCGAGTTCGATCCGGTCGAGACCATCCAGGACCTCACCGACGGCAACGGCGCCGACGTGGTGATCGACGCCGTCGGCCGGCCGGAGACCTGGAAGCAGGCGTTCTACGCCCGCGACCTCGCGGGAACCGTTGTGCTGGTTGGTGTTCCAACGCCGGACATGACGCTCGAGATGCCGTTGATCGACTTCTTCTCCCGCGGCGGCTCACTGAAGTCATCGTGGTACGGCGACTGCCTGCCCGAGCGGGACTTTCCCACTCTGATCAGACTGTACCTGCAGGGCCGGCTGCCGCTGGAGAAGTTCGTGTCCGAGCGCATCGGGCTCGACGACATCGAAGACGCCTTCCACAAGATCCATGCGGGCGAGGTGCTGCGCTCGGTGGTGGTACTGAAGTGAACGGCGGCCCGATCGGACGCGTCGTCACCCACGGCACGTTCGAACTCGACGGCGGCAGTTGGGAAGTCGACAACAACATCTGGGTCGTGGGCGATGACTCTGAGGTCGTGGTGTTCGACGCCGCGCACGACGCGGGCCCCATCGTGATGGCCGTCGGCGGTCGCCATGTGGTGGCAGTGGTGTGCACGCACGGCCACAACGACCACGTGACGGTCGCTCCCGAACTCGGCGAGGCGCTGGCCGCCCCTGTGCTGCTGCACCCCGCCGACGACGTGCTGTGGCGAATGACGCATCCGGACAAGGATTTTCGTACAGTAACTGACGGCGACACGCTCCGCGTTGCGGGCCACGAACTGCGGGCAATACATACCCCGGGGCATTCTCCGGGGTCAGTGTGCTGGCATGCGCCCGAGCTCAACGCCGTGTTCAGCGGCGACACGCTGTTCCAGGGTGGGCCCGGCGCCACGGGCCGCTCGTATTCCGACTTCCCGACGATCCTCGAGTCGATCTCCGGCCGGCTCGGCAAACTGCCGGGCGACACCGTCGTGTACACCGGCCACGGCGACTCGACCACCGTCGGCGACGAAATCGTGCACTACGACGAATGGGTGGCCCGCGGCCACTGACGTACGAACTACCGCGACCGTGCGTGTTTGCACCACGACACGCCGGAGTTTGGTGGCATTTTGCGCACGGTCGTTGCCCTGTCAGCGTGCGCAGCGTGTACGCAAACTGCGGCGTGTCGACGTGCAAACACGCACGCTCGGCGCAGTTAGCTGTCGAGGATGCGGCGCTTCTCGGCCTCGAACTCCTCTTCGGTCAACGCGCCGGAATCCCGCAGCGCGGCAAGCTGCCTGAGCTGTTCGAGGCGCACGCCCTGATCGCTCGGCGTGTAGCTCGATGCTGAGGCGGTGCTGCTGCTCCACGTCGGCTCGTTGAAGCCCACCATCTCCTCCGGTGCGAGTGGCCTCGCCGCCTTGGCGAAGCGGGCCGACCACATCAACGCGGCGACGAGCTCGACCACGCCAAAGGCAAGCAGCCCGCCGAACACCCATGTGAGCCAGCCATAGGAACTGCCGTGGCCGAACGCGAGTCGGGGATTGATGTAGCCGTTGACATTTCCGTCGGTGACGATGTCGTAGGTGCCCTCTGCGGGAATCTGCGCCACCCACACCTGCACGTGCGTGTCACTGTTCACCGTGGTTGTGCCGCCGACGCTTTCGCTCACCTGAGGTTTGGGAACACCTGCAGGCGGAGTGATCGAAAAGTTCAGATCCGGAATCGGAAATCCACTTGACGGGCTGCCTGTGACCATGGTGTGGAAGCTGACGGTCACCTCACCCGCGGGCATGTGAAGGCTGGTCGAGCCTGGGACCGGCACCTCCCCGTACGCGTCGTAATCGTCGAGTACGAATGCGTTCAGGATCAGCGTCGCGACGAGGCCGACGCCGCCGATCACCAACGTGAGGATTGAGGACAGGATCGCGATGCGCGGTCCGGACCGGCTGCCCATGGGCGAAGTCTGTCACGCCTCGGTTTGTGCTGCGGTGCCAATCAGCCAGGTGACTTAACCCGCGCCTTCGTCGACGCCCGCCCCGTCCGAGAGCTACCGTCGTACTGTGCCCGAATCCAGCATCGTCGTGCGCCCCGAGCCGTTGGAGAGCGGATCGTATACCGCCAGCTCGCGGCTGCAGGCGGCCGGATTGCTGGGAGCGATAGCGCATTTCGAAGAGGCTGCCAGAGCCGTCCCACTCCCGAAGCCCCCGCAGCCGATCGTCATCGCCGATTACGGAGCATCCACGGGACACAACTCCCTCCTGCCGATCAGCGCCGCGATCGCGGTGGTGCGCAAACGCACCCGGCCCGAGCACTCCGTCCTGGTGGCACACACCGATGTGGCCGACAACGACTTCACCGTTTTGTTCCAGACGCTGGAAGAGGACCCCGATTCCTACCTCAAGAAAGACGCGGCGACCTTCGCGTCGGCGGTCGGTCGGTCCTTCTACACCCAGATCCTGCCGTCCAACAGCGTGAACCTCGGCTGGACATCGTGGGCAATTCAGTGGCTCGGCCGGGTTCCGACACCGGTTCCCGATCACCTGCAGGTGGCGTACAGCGGCGAGGAGAACGTGAAGGCGGCCTACGCCAAGCAGGCCGCGCACGACTGGCATGAGTTCGTCGCATTCCGGGGCCGCGAACTGTGCCCGGGCGGTCGTCTTGTGGTGTTGACGATGGCGATCGGCGATGACGGCGAATACGGCTACCGCCCGCTGTTCAAGGGCATGCTGGCCGAGCTCGAGGACCTGATGGCGCAGGGCCTGGTCACCGCTGACGAGATGCGCCGCATGTGCATCCCGACCGTCTCCCGTCGCGCCTCCGATTTTCTCTTGCCGTTTGCGCCGAAGGGTCGATTCGAGCAGCTGGAGATCGAGCACCTCGAGGTGTTCGATGCCGAGGACCGGTTCTGGACGCAGTACCAAGTCGACCACGACGCAAAGGCTTTCGCCGCGCAGTGGGCGGCATTCGCCAGGGCCTCGGTATTCCCGACGATGGCGGCCGCACTCGACGGTGGCCGCGCCGATCCGCGAGCCGCCGAGTTCGTCAATCGGTTGGAGGCCGGTCTTGCCGCGCGGATGGCGGCCGAGCCGGAGGAGATGCAGATTCCGCTGGCGCAGCTGGTGCTGTGGAAGCGACCCAAGGCGCACTAATCAGCCGGCCATCCGGTCGCGAAAGGTGTTGCGGTAGCTCTGCGGCGCGACGCCGGTAAGCCGACGGAACTGTTCACGGAAGTTGGCAGGTGAGCTGAATCCGACGTCACGGCCGATCTTTTCGACACCGTGCGCAGTGCTCTCCAGCAGCTGCTGAGCGTGTCGGACGCGCACTCCGGTGAGCCACTGCATCGGCGTCTGGCCCGTCTCGGCCTGGAATCGGCGGTTCAGCGTGCGGATGCTCATGACGGCCCGTCCGGCGATATCTCGCAGGGTCAGGTCGCGATGTGCTTCGTGTTCGATCCACGCGAGCACATCATCGAGTTCGGTGCGTTCGGCAATGCGCTTGGCGGGGGCGGTGTTTCGCAGAATGAACTGCGCCTGCCCCCCGCTGCGGTGCAAGGGTGCGACGGCGAGCCGGGCGGCATCGGCAGCGACGGCGGCGCCGTAGTCACCGGCGACCATGTGCAGACACAAATCGATGCCAGCCGACGCGCCCGCAGACGTCAGCACTTGTCCCTCGTCGACGTAGAGAACATCGGGGTCGAGATCCACTGCGGGGAAGGTTGCGCGAAACAGGTCGGCCGCGAGCCAGTGGGTGGTCGCGCGTTTTCCGTCGAGCAGCCCAGCCTCGGCGAGGGTGAAAGCGCCCGAGCAGATCGACGCGATGCGGGTGCCTGCCGCGAACGCGGACTTCAGGCCCCGCAGCACCCCGTCGGAGGTCGTGATGGTGACGTCATTGCGGCCAGGAACGACGATCGTGTCCGCCTGGGTCGCCGCCTCGATGCCGTAGTCGGTGGCGATGCGCAATGGCCCCGCATCGACGACCGGTTCAGTACCGCACACCAGCACCCGATATCCCGGCTCGCCGGACGCCAGCACCACACGGCCGAACGTCTCGACGGCGGTGCTCAAGTCGAACACGATCGTGTCGGGAAGGGCGAGAACCGCGATGGTGTGCACGATCCGACAGTAACAGCCGTCGTGGCAATATCTTGGCGCCCAGTGCCGATCTGGCCACTACCCGATCACGGCATCGATGAGATGCGGTCCGGGCTCAGCGATCGCGGCGCTGAAATGGCTAGCGAGTTCGTCCGCCCTGGTGGCGCGTTTGGCGGGGACACCGAACCCTTCGGCGATGGCGACGAAGTCGATGCCGGGGTTGGACAGATCGAGCAGGGACTGCGCCTTGGGGCCTCCAGCGGAGGCGCCGACACGGTTTAGTTCGAGTTGCAGGATCGCGTATGCACGGTTGTTGAGGATGACGACGGTGATATCGAGTTGTTCGCGGGCCATGGTCCACAGCGCCGAAATCGTGTATATCGCGCTTCCATCGGCCTGCAGCGCAATCACCGGTCGCTGCGGTGCGGCAATGGCTGCACCGATCGCAACGGGCAGGCCCTGGCCGATCGCTCCGCCGGTCAGCGTGAGCACATCGTGCGGTGGCGACCCGGCGGTCGCATCGGGCAGCAACAGGCCGCTGGTGTTGGCTTCGTCGGAGATGATCGCGTTCTCGGGCAAGAGCGCACCGATGACCGACGCCCAATTGTCGGATCTCAGCGGCCCGGTTGGTAGCTCCGCCGCCCTCGCCGGGGGCCCGGAAACATCCGCAGCGCCGAGGCTGTCAGCGATTTCTTCCAGCTGCCCTGTCCACAGATGGTGGACCTCTGCGCCTGTCGGCACCAGATCGCTCGACATGTTGGGATAGGCGAAGAACGTCACCGGCGACCGCGCTCCGGCCAAGATCAAATGCCTTGTGCCCCTGAGCTGTTCCTGCGCCATTTCGGCGAAGTAGCCGAGACGTGGGATGGGGGGCACGCCCCTGCCCCGGGCGAGCCGGGCGGGAAACGTTTCCACGAGCGCCCTGGCGCCGGTCGCAGCCGAGATGCGGGCCGCCGCCCGCAAGTCTGCGGCGGTGGTCGCCTGCCCGCCGAGCAACAGGACCACGTGCTCGCCATGCTTTTTCAGTATCTCCGCGGGCTTGGCGGCCCGGTAGAGATGTCCTTCGACCGTTCTGATCGAGATGGTGAGTTTCTCGGCAATCTCACGGTTCGTGTATCCCTGCGCGACGAGTGCCATGATGTCCTGCTCGCGCGAGGTCAGCGCCTCCTGTGGCGTCGTTTGAGGAACCGCGCCATCGGACGACTCGCTCCACGACAGATCCGCGGGGAGGACGAGTGTGGCGATTTGCCCCGCTCCGTAAGTCGCGGTGGCAATCGCGTGGTCCACCGTGTTGCCGAGTTCAGCGGCGGACGCTGGTCGATGCACCGTGCCGTGCAGCCAGTGACCAAGCGCCTCGATGTCGCATTGCAATGGCGCATCGAGTTTTTGGTGATCGGTCGCGTGGTCGCCGACGATGTTGACGACGGGGCTGTGCGCCCGCCGGGCGTTGTGCAGATTCGCGAGACCGTTCGCAAGGCCCGGTCCCAGGTGCAGCAGGGTGGCCGCGGGCTTGCCTGCGATGCGGGCGTAGCCGTCGGCGGCACCGGTGGCCACACCTTCGAACAGACACAACACCGCTCGCATCTGTAGCGCGGAGTCCAACCCTGCGACGAAGTGCATCTCCGATGTGCCGGGGTTGGCGAAACACACGTCGAGTCCCCCGGCGATCAGTCGCTCGATCACCACGTGCGCGCCCGTAGTCATCCACCCATAGTGGTCCACGCGTTGGCAACATGTCGGCGAGTTATGACCAATTCCCCACTGGTCCATTGCGGTCCGTTCGCCCGACGATGAGGTCGTGCACGCACAGATTGTGTTGTTCGACGGGTTTGACCCGCTCGACGTCATCGCGCCGTTCGAGGTGCTCGCCGCGGGCAGCGAAGCGGTCGGCGGTGAGTTGGAGGTGGAACTCGTATCCGCCGAAGGGCCACGGCCGGTGGTGAGCGGCACCCGCGGCCTGGTGTTAAACGCCACGGCGCAACTCGATCCGGCGAAGCCGGGCTACGTCATCGTCCCGGGCGCCAGCGGTCCCATCGATGGCGATCCGGATGAAACGGACACCATCCCGGTTCTGCTGGCCCGGTTCGGCGAAACCGAGGCGGCGCCATTGATGCGAAAGGCGATGGCCAACCCCGACATCACGGTGGCGACCGTCTGCGGTGGATCACTCGCACTGGCGATGGCGGGGCTTCTCGAGGGTCGACACGCAGTCACGCACCACCTCGGCATGGACGTGCTCGAAGCGACCGGCGTCAACGTCATCCATGCGCGGGTGGTCGACGACGGCGATCTGGTGACGGCCGGCGCGGTGACCTCCGGCCTCGACCTCGCGCTCCATCTGCTCCAGCGAAGGTATGGCCCGCGGGTTGCGCTGGAAGTCGAGTCGCTGTTCGGCTACGAGCGGCGGGGCACGGTGTGGGTGTGAGCATCATCGGAGACTGGGACGTCGCGATCAAAACGCCGATCGGGTCGCTGGCGGTCGTCTACACATTTTCCGACGACGGCGGCGTCACCGGCACCGCGACGGGCAAGGGCGAGACTGTACCGCTGCGCGACATCGCCGTTGACGGACAACGGGTTACCTGGCGACAGTCGGTGACCAAGCCGATGCGACTGAACCTCGAATTCGACGTCGTGGTCGAGGGCGACCGTCTTACCGGGCATTCGAAAGCGGGACGATTGCCACGCTCGGCAGTTACGGGTGTGCGCCGTGAACACCGTCAGGGCCGCATCTCGTAGGCGCCGTCGTAGGCCTTGACCCGCTGCCAGACCCGATCGAAACGCGCGGCGTCCGATACCGGCTTGCGGATCGCGCCGAGCGCCAAGTCCTGCTGGTCCTGCGTCGAGCTCGGTTTGCCATGCAGCGCAACGGCATACGTGCTGAAGTCGCGGATCTGGAAGTCGAAGATCTGATCAATGATGTCCGCCATATCCGAGTCAAGCCCCGTTAGCGCGGCCTGCTCCAGAATGAGTTGCCCATAGACGATGAGTGAGAACAGATGCCCGACGTTGAGCATGAAGCCGAGGTCCTGCTGCTGTTCCGCGGCCGGGGCCGCGTTGGCCAGCAGCGTCTTGAACGCCTGGGCTTGTTCGTAGAATCGCGCGACATTCGGGATGCTCGAGTGCTTCTCGTAGATCGGCGTCCAGTCGGCGAACTGCACCTTGCCCGCGCCGCGGGTCGGCCCCTGATTCCAGAAGAACACGTCGTCGGCAGAGTCGTTGCGAGTACCGATCTCCGGATACTCCACCGGGTTGAACATGTAGTTGGGCATGAACTTCAACACCAGGCCGACGTTGACGTGCACTGTGCCCTCGAGTCGCGGCAGCGTGCCGATGAGCTGTGCGACCTCGCGGAACATCGTGTTCTTCTCGTACCCCTTGGCGGCGATCACGTCGTGCAGCGCACGAAGCACCGTTTCGCCCTCCATCGTGACCTTGGCCTTCGTCATGGGGTTGAAGAGCAGGTAGCGCCGGTCGTCGAGGCTGGCGCTGCGGAAGTAGTCGACGCAGCGCTGACTGAACAGCTTCATGGCGACCAGCCGCGCGTACGCATCGACGAAATTTGCCCGCACGTGGGCGAAC
>Ga0136846_1242891_pt1 | contig 18257 bp, 15 predicted proteins | sample HopSoiMetagenom2_FD_96841 | JGI IMG/M metagenome (GOLD analysis project Ga0136846, IMG submission 96841) | Grasslands soil microbial communities from Hopland, California, USA - 2 Assembly 2016 (version 4) | ecosystem: Environmental > Terrestrial > Soil > Grasslands | place: USA: Hopland...
GGTCAGCTGACCGAGTGTGCGGGCGCCGAGGATCGGTGCGGTGACGGCAGGACGGTCGCGCAGCCAAGCGAGCGCCACGGCGACCGGCGAAGTCGCCAGCCCTTCGGCGGCGGTGGCGACCGCCTCGACGATGCCGCTGCTCCGGTCCGCGGCGACGAGGTCCGGCCGGGTGCCTACGGCGGCCCGCGAGTCGGCGGGGATCCCGTCGCGGTACTTGCCGGTGAGCACGCCGCCGCCCAGTGGCGACCACGGGAAGATGCCCACGCCGAGCTCGAGGCACGCGGGCACGACTTCCCGCTCGACGCCCCGGTCGACGAGGGAGTAGCGCACCTGGTTGGCGACGATCGGCGCCCGGCCGGGAACCGCACGTTGCCAGATGGCTGCGCGCGCGATCCGCCAGCCGCAGTAGTTCGAGACGCCTGCGTAACGGACGCGCCCTGACGACACCGCGAAGTCCAGCGCGCCGAGCGTCTCCTCGAAGGGAACCGTGTCGTCGACGTAATGCACGTACCAGAGGTCGAGATAGTCCGTGTGCAGCTTGCGCAACGACTCGTCGAGCCGGCGCAGCAACGCCGCGCGCGACGCGTCGACGGTTCGCCCCTCGGGTGTCCGTGTGATGCCGGCCTTGCTGGCGATCACCAGGTCGACGCGTGGCACGACGTCGGTGATCAGATGGCCGAGCATCGACTCGGCCTCGCCGTAGCCGTAGGACGCGGCCGTGTCGACGAGCGTTCCGCCGGCATCGTGGAAGGCGACGAGTTGGGCAGCTGCGTCGTCGGCGTCGGTCTCGAGCCCCCACGTCATCGTGCCGAGCCCGAGGTGCGAGACCCGCAAGCCGCTGCGACCCGCGATGCGCTGCTTCACGCCTGCAAGCTACCGGCTCGGTGCGGCGCTGGCCCGCATGAGCTGGTCGCTATGGTGGCGCGGTGCGTCTGGGACTCAACGTCGGCTACTGGGGAATGCGCGGCAGTGGAGCTGACGACCTCGCCCTGGTGCTCGAGGCGGAGCGGCTCGGCTTCTCGGTCGTCTGGGCGGCCGAGGCGTACGGCTCGGACGCGGTCACCGTGCTTGCCTACCTGGCCGCGAAGACTTCGCGCATCGACGTGGGCAGCGCGGTGCTCCAGATACCGGCGCGTACGCCGACGATGACGGCCATGACCGCGGCAACGCTCGACAGGCTCTCCGGGGGCCGGTTCCGGCTGGGCCTGGGGGTGTCCGGCCCGCAGGTCTCGGAAGGCTGGCACGGCGTCCGGTTCGCCAAGCCGCTTGCCCGCACCCGGGAATACGTCGACATCGTCCGGCTCGCGCTCTCGCGCAGACGCGTGCAGTACGAGGGCAACACCTACCGGCTACCGCTGCCGGACGGTCCGGGGAAGGCACTGCAGCTGATGGTGCAACCCATCCGAGCGCAGATCCCGGTCTACCTGGCGGCCATCGGGCCCAAGAACGTCGAACTCGCCGGCGAGATCGCCGACGGCTGGCAGCCGATCTTCTACGCGCCCGAGCACGCCGGCGAGCACCGGCGCAACCTGGAAGCGGGTCGAGAGCGCGCCGGCCGCGATCCGGCCGGCTTCGACATCTCCGCCACCGTGCCGATCCGGACCGGGGACGACCTCGCCGCCTGCGCCGACCCGGTGCGCCCCTACGCGGCTCTCTACCTCGGCGGCATGGGCAGCCGGGAACAGAACTTCTACAACGCCCTGGCCGTGTCGATGGGGTACGGCGAAGCGGCCGCCACCGTGCAGGATCTGTTCCTGGACCGCCGCCACGACGCCGCGGCGGCCGCGGTGCCGTTCGAGTTCATCGACAGAACCTCGCTGCTCGGGCCGGTGGAACGGATCGCGGCCCGGATGCAGGCCTACGCCACAGCGGGCGTGACAACTCTCTCCCTCAGCCCGTACGGGGACACGACCGACCAGCGCATCGCCGAGCTACGCGCGGCCGTCGACGCGCTCGAGACCTCCGGCGTCGGGTAGATGAACCTTCTTCAGGCGATGGTCCTCGGCATCGTCCAGGGCCTGACCGAGTTCCTGCCGATCTCCTCGACGGCGCACATCCGGATCGTGCCCGCGCTGTTCGGCTGGCACTTCTACGGAGGGACCACCAACGACCCGGGTACGCAATTCACCGCAGTCGTCCAAATCGGGACAACGCTCGCGGTCGTCCTCTATTTCTGGCGCGAGCTGCTGCACGTCACCGTCGCGTGGTTCCGCGGCATCTACGACAAGAGCGTCCGCGGCACGCTGGAATACCGCCTCGGGTGGTATCTCATCGTCGCCACCATCCCGGTCAGCCTGTTCGGTCTTGTCTTCAGCGACCAGATCGAAACGGGTGCCCGCAACCTGTGGCTCATCTCCTGTGCCCTCATCGGTTTCGCCATGTTGCTGTTCGCCGCGGAGAAGGTGGGCCGGCGTGACCGGGACGAGGAGCAGATCAACGCCGGCGATGCGATCGCCGTAGGCGGCGCGCAGGCACTCGCGCTGATCCCCGGGGCGTCGAGGTCTGGCACCACGATCACGGCCGGCCTGTTCCGTGGCCTTGACCGGGAGGCGGCGGCCCGATTCTCCTTTCTCTTGTCCATTCCGGCCGTCGTGCTGTCCGGCGCCTATGAGGCGATCCACCACGGCAAGGGCCACTCGCCGGGCGCGGGGCTCACCGGCATCGCAGTCGCCTTCGCCTTCGTCGTCGGCCTCGCGGCGATCCACTGGCTGATGCGCTGGCTGACCAGCCACTCCACGATGATCTTCGTCTATTACCGGGTCGCGCTCGGCGGGCTGATCATCGTGCTGCTGTCCACCGGCGTCCTGGACGCCACCAGGTGAGCGTCCCACGGTGAGCACGGTCTTGCTCGTCCGGCACGGGTTGACCGCGATGACCGGGCCGGTGCTGGCCGGCCGCACCCCGGGAGTGCACCTCGACGACCGCGGGCAGCGACAGGCTGCGGCGCTGGCCGAGCGACTGGCCGCGGCACCACTCGCGGCGATCGTCACCAGCCCGCTCGAGCGGTGCGTCGAGACGGCGCAGGCGATCCGGGACGGCCACCCGAAGGTGCCGGCGTGGCACGTCGAGGACCGGCTCGTCGAGTGCGGCTACGGCGACTGGACCGGCCGGGCGATCAAGGAGCTGAGCAAGGACCCGTTGTGGAAGGTCGTCCAGAGCCAGCCGTCCGCAGTGCACTTCCCGGGCGGCGAGGGGCTGGCCGAGATGGCCACCCGGGCGGTCAGCGCCGTTCGCGAGTGGGACGCCGAGTTCGGCGACGCCCTCTGGCTGGCCTGTTCCCACGGCGACATCATCAAGGCGGTGCTCGCCGACGCCCTCGGGCTGCACCTGGACCACTACCAGCGCATCGTCCCCGACCCGGCCTCGGTGTCGGTCATCCGGTATACGAGCACCCGGCCGTACGTCCTCAGGGTGAACGACACCGGCGGCGACCTTGCCGTCTTCTCCCCGCCCAAGCGCCGGCGTCGGCGCTCCGCGAACGTGGACGCGACCGTCGGCGGCGGCGCGGGCGGCGGCAGCGTCTGACCGGTGAGCGTTCATTAGGCTCGAATCATCATGCGACAGCTGTTCCTCTTCGAACGTCCCACCAGGTTCATCGCCGGGACGGTAGGCGATCCGGGGGATCGCACGTTCTATCTCCAGGCGGTCGACGGCCCGCGGGTGGTGTCGGTCGCTCTGGAGAAGCAGCAGGTCGCCCTGCTCGCCGATCGGTTGGAGCAACTGCTCGACCAGATCGTCGCCCGCACCGGCACGGCGCTGCCCGCCGGCGAGGCAGACAACGCGGCGCTGGAGCAACCTGTCGACGAGGAGTTCCGAGTCGCCGCCATGGGCCTGAAATGGGACGGCGACACCGGCCTGGTGGTCATCGAGGCGCAGGCCCCGGTGGAGTCGGTGGACGAGGCCGAGCAGACCCTGCTCGAAGACGTCGACGAGGGTCCGGACGCGCTGCGCGTGCTGATCGATCCGCGGGCTGCCCGCTCATTCGTCATGCGCGCCCGCAAGCTTGTCTCGGCGGGCCGCCCCCCGTGCCCCCTCTGCAACCAGCCGCTCGACCCGGCCGGCCACGTGTGCGTCCGGCTGAACGGCTACCGACGCGGCATCGCGATGCAGCAGTGACCACTCGACCGTGCCGGCCGTGACACCCGACGAACTCACTCCCGCGCTCCCGCTCGCGATCGACGGCGGTGCCGGTGCCTCCCTCGACGAGGCGCTTGCCCTCCTTCGCACCGGGGAGATCACCGTCGAGGGCCGACTCGTCGACGCCTCGAACGCCACGTTCTACTGCGCCGTGGCGGCGGCGGGCTGCGCGGCGGCGTGCGTCTACAAGCCCATTGCCGGCGAGCGGCCGCTCTGGGATTTCCCGGACGGCACGCTGGCCGAGCGGGAGGTCGCCGCGTACGAGGTCTCGGTGGCCATGGGCTGGCCGATCGTCCCGCCCACCGTCCTGCGCGACGGACCCGCCGGGCCGGGCATGGTTCAGCTGTGGGTGGACGTCGACGAGACCATCGATATCACCCGGTTGATGCGCCGCCGTGACGTCGAACGGCTGCGGCAGATCGCGGTGCTGGACGCAGTGATCAACAACGCCGACCGGAAGGGCGGCCACCTGCTGCCGCTCGCCGACGGGCACGTGTACGGGGTCGACCACGGCGTCACCTTCCACGTCCAGGACAAGCTGCGGACCGTGCTCTGGCAGTGGGCGGGCGCCCGGCTGCCGCCGCAGACCTGCGAGGTACTCACCGCGCTGCGTCGCGACCTGGACGGCGCGTTGGGGGAGCGGCTCGGCGAGCTGCTGACCAGGCGCGAGGTCGCCCGGACGCGGGGCCGGGTCGATCGGCTGCTGGCCACGCGGCGGCACCCGGAGCCCCGCGGCGACTGGCCGCCCGTGCCCTGGCCGCCGATCTAGCGGCCACACCTCCCCTGCCGGGCCGGCTCCCTGCGGCCGATACCGTGTCGCCGTGGATGCCTGGCCGCGCCTTCCGATCCCGGAGCTGCCCGGCGATGCTCCGCCGCTGCACCTGTATGACACGGCGACCCGCTCCCTCAAGGCAATCGCGCCCGGTCACCGCGTGCGCATGTACGTCTGCGGAATCACCCCCTACGACGCCACGCACCTGGGCCACGCCGCCACCTATCTGGCCTTCGACCTTGTCCAGCGCATGTGGCGCGACGCCGGCCGTGCGGTGCACTACGTGCAGAACGTCACTGACGTCGACGATCCCCTGCTCGAGCGCGCCGCGCACGTGGGCGAGAACTGGATGGCGCTCGCCGAACGCGAAATCGGACTGTTCCGTGAGGACATGACGGCACTGCGGGTGCTGCCTCCGGACGAGTACGTCGGTGCCGTCGAGGCCATTCCGGAGATCACCGAGGCCATCGAACGGCTGCTCCGCGACGGCAAGGCCTACCGGCTCGAGAGCGACGTCTATTTTCCGGTGGCTGCCGCTCCCGGGTTCGGCAGCGAGTCGAACTACGACCGGGCGAGGATGCTCGCGCTGTTCGGTGAGCGTGGCGGCGACCCTGAGCGGCCCGGCAAGAAAGACCCGCTCGACTCACTGCTGTGGCGCGGGCGCCGCCCCGGCGAGCCGTACTGGGACGGCCCGCTCGGGAAGGGCCGGCCGGGCTGGCATATCGAGTGCAGCGTCATCGCCCTCAACCGGCTGGGCATGGGGTTCGACCTGCAGGGCGGCGGATCCGATCTGATCTTCCCGCACCACGAGCACTCCGCCGCGCATGCCGAGGCGTTGACCGGCACCGCGCCGTTCGCCCGCTCGTATGTGCACGCGGGGATGATCGGGCTGGACGGCGAGAAGATGAGCAAGTCGCGCGGCAACCTGGTCCTGGTGTCGAAGCTGCGCGCTGCCAATGTCGATCCCATGGCGGTGCGTCTCGCGCTCCTGGACGGTCACTACCGCGCCGACCGGGAATGGACCGGGGGCCGGCTTCCCGGCGCAGAAATTCGCATCGCCCGTTGGCGCGCCGCGGTAGCGCTGGCCACCGGGCCGCCGGCCAACCCGGTCCTGAACGCGGTGCGGACGTCGCTGAGCCGCGACCTGGACACGGCGGCGGCACTTGCGGCGGTCGACCGATGGGCCGACAGCGCCCTGGAAGGACCGCAGGCCGACGCATATCCGGACGGGCCCCGCCTGGTGCACCGGATTGTCGACGCGCTGCTCGGCGTCGCACTCTGAGTCCGGGAGCACGCGCAGGGCAGCGCCGACCGGGTACGGAAACCCGCCAAACGGGCATACCCAAACCATGACGAAAGACACGCATACCGCCAGCGTTCGGGCCAGCCGCTACCGGGTGCCCCGCACCCGCGGTGCCATGAGCGGCCTGCTGCTGCTCATCCTCGGCGCATGGGCCGCCTTGGCCCCGATGATCGGCCCCTATTTCAACGTCGCGTACACCCCCGCTCCCAACGACGCGTGGCATTGGACCGCTGCCCGCGGCTGGCTGGAGGTGCTGCCGGGCGCTGCGGCGTTCCTCGGCGGGCTCTTGCTCCTGGTCAGTTCGAGCCGGGTCATGACCATGTTCGGGGGCTGGCTCGCGGCCGCCGGCGGCACGTGGCTCATCGTCGGTCCCACGCTCGCCGACCCGTTGAACCTGGATCTCGGTACACCGGACCCGAGCTCCAACAGCGGCCTGCAGACCCTCGACACGCTACTGCTCTTCTACGGCGTCGGTGCCGCCATCCTGTTCGTCGCAGCCGCCGCTCTCGGCCGGCTGTCTGTGGTGAGCGTGCGCGACGTCAGAGCCGCCGAACGCCGGGTCGCCGACGAGCAGCAAGCACCCAACGCCGGTACAGGCTACGGCCAGGCGCCGCCGGCCACCGAAGACACGACCGGCACCCGTGCGGCCACCGGACGGCACAGCGTGCGCGACGACTCCGCACGATCGACTACGGTCAGCCAGACACCGCAGACCGAGCAGCAGCCCTACGCGCAGTCCGCGGCGCCCCCGCCGCGCGAGCGCAGCTAGTGATCAGCTAGCCACAGCGACTCGGGATCACCCCCGGGAGCTGCCGCCGGCGTGACCACCCCCGCGGTCGCGCCGGCGCAGGTACCTCTCGAACTCGCGCGCGATCGCGTCACCGGACGCCTCGTGCATCTCGCTGCGGTCGATCTCGTCATCGCGCTGCTCGAGGTTGCGGATGTACTCGATGACTTCGTCGTCCTCGGCAGCCATCTCGTCGACCAGTTTCTGCCACTCGTCGGATTGTTGGGGCAATTCGGCCAGCGGGATCGGAATGTCGAGCACCTCCTCGACCCCGTGTAGCAGTGCGAGCGTCGCCTTCGGGTTCGGCGGCTGCGACACGTAATGGGGCACACCCGCCCAGAACGAGATGGCCGGGATCCCGCTCGCAACGCACGCGTCCTGCAACACACCGACGATGCCCGTCGGCCCTTCGTAGCGCGAGCGCTCCAACCCGAACCGGGTCGCCGAATCCGGGTCGTACGCTGTGCCCGTCACCTGCGTCGGCCGGGTGTGTGGCGAGTCGGAGAGCAACGCACCGAGCGTCACGACAATGCGCACATCGAGATCCCGAATGACGCCGAGCAACTCGGCGCAGAACGTGCGCCACCGCATGTTCGGCTCGATGCCGTGCACGAGCACCAGGTCGAAGTCGGCACCGGGCGGGCGGCAGTAGGAGAAGCGCGTCGTCGGCCAGGCGATGCGCCGAGAAATGCCGTCGACGAGCGACACCGTCGGCCGGTTGACCTGGAAGTCGTAATAGTCGTCCGGGTCGAGTTCGGTGAGCGGCTGGGCGTCCCAGACCAGTTCGAGATGCTCCACCGCTCCGCTCGCGGCGTCCCCGGCGTCGTTCCAGCCCTCGAACGCTCCGACGAGAACCGGATTGACCAGGCGTGGCCAGTCGCCGGACCCTGCCGATCCGGGAAGCTGGCGCTCGTCCATGCCCCCACCCTACGACCGGCACCCATTCCGACGGCCGACGACGCGACGCAGGCGGCGCGCTACGACCGGCCGGCAGAGCTCGGCCGGGCCGAGTGTCTGACGACGCTGTGCCGCGGCAACGGCCGTGGCGCGGAGTTGGGCGAGTGAGCGCCACCCGTATGCTCGAAGTCCGCTCTGCTGATCATCGTCGGACCTGCCGAGGACGCCGCTTGCCCGAGACACCCGCCCTGCGCCGGGACTGCACCGAGGAACTGACCGCTGCGCTGCGCGGCCGGATCCTGGTGCTGGACGGCGCGATGGGCACGGCGATCCAGCGCGACCGGCCCGGCGAGGCGGCATACCGCGGCGAACGGTTCGCCGACTGGCCCAGCGACCTCATCGGCAACAACGACATCCTCACCCTCACCCAGCCGCAGATGATCGCCGATATTCACCGGCAGTATCTCGAGGCGGGCGCGGACATCATCGAGACGAACACGTTCAACGCCCAGGCGATCTCACTCGCCGACTACGGCCTGCAGGACGTCGCCTTCGAGCTGAACCTGGCCGCCGCGCGGCTGGCCCGGCGCGAGTGCGACGCCGTGACCGCCCGCACGCCGGAGCGGCCCCGCTACGTTGCCGGCGCGCTCGGCCCGACCACGCGGACCGCCTCCATCTCGCCGGACGTCAATGACCCCGGCGCGCGCAACGTCTCCTACCGGCAACTTGTCGACGCGTACTTCAACGCCGCCCGCGGCCTGGTGGAGGGCGGTGCCGATCTCCTGCAGATCGAGACGATCTTCGACACATTGAACGCCCGGGCGGCGATCTTCGCGGTGGAGACGCTGTTCGAGGAGTACGGCCGCCGTTGGCCGATCGTGGTTTCCGGGACGATTACCGATGCCTCAGGCCGCACCCTGTCCGGGCAGGTGACCGAGGCATTCTGGCACTCGGTACGTCACGCGCGGCCGCTTCTGGTCGGGTTGAACTGCGCACTCGGTGCAAAGGAAATGCGTCCCTACCTCGCCGAGATCGCCCGGGTCGCCGACTGCTTCGTCTCCTGCTATCCCAACGCCGGGCTGCCCAACGCCTTCGCCGAGTACGACGAGGCACCGGAGGAGACCGCGGCAATGATCGCCGAGTTCGCCGCGAGCGGCTTCCTCAACCTCGCCGGCGGCTGCTGTGGCACCACGCCGCTGCATATCGCCGCCATCGCCGAAGCGGTGGCGGACAAGGCACCCCGGGAAGTGCCGGAGGTCCGTCCGGCGCTGCGGCTCTCCGGCCTGGAGCCGCTGACCATCACCGACGAGTCGCTGTTCGTCAACGTCGGCGAGCGCACCAACATCACCGGCTCGGCCAAGTTCCGCAACCTCATCCGCGACGGCGACTACAACGCCGGACTTTCGGTGGCCCGTCAGCAGGTCGAGAGCGGCGCTCAGGTCATCGACGTCAACATGGACGAGGGGATGATCGACGGCGTCGCCGCGATGGATCGTTTCCTCAAGCTGGTTGCCAGTGAGCCGGACATCAGCCGGATCCCGGTGATGATCGACTCCTCCAAGTTCGAGGTGATCGAGGCGGGCCTGCGCTGCGTCCAGGGCAAGCCGATCGTCAACTCGATCTCCATGAAAGAAGGCGAGGACAAGTTCCGCCGCGAGGCGACGCTGTGCCGCAAGTACGGCGCAGCCGTAGTCGTCATGGCCTTCGACGAAGAGGGCCAGGCGGACAACCTGGAGCGCCGCAAGGGAATCTGTGAGCGCGCCTACCGGATCCTGGTCGACGAGGTGGGCTTCCCGGCCGAGGACATCATCTTCGACCCGAACGTCTTCGCCGTCGCCACGGGCATCGAGGAGCACGCCAACTACGGCCTCGACTTCATCGAGGCGACGCGCTGGATCAAGCAGAACCTGCCGGGCGCCCTCGTCTCGGGCGGCGTGTCCAACGTGTCGTTCTCCTTCCGTGGCAACAACGCGGTCCGCGAGGCCATCCATGCGGTGTTCCTGTACCACGCGATCGCGGCCGGAATGGACATGGGCATCGTCAACGCCGGCGCGCTTGCTGTTTACGACCAGATCGACACGCGGCTGCGCGAGCGGATCGAGGACGTCATCCTGAACCGGCGTCCGGACGCCACCGAACGGTTGCTCGAGATCGCGCGCGAGTTCGCCGGCGACGGCAGCAGGGCCGAGGAAGTGACCGAGGAATGGCGCAGCCTGCCGGTCGAGGAGCGGATCACCCACGCGCTCGTCAAGGGCATCGACACCTACGCCGAATCGGACACCGAGGAACTTCGCGCGCTGATCGAGGCCCGTGGCGGCGAACCCATCGAGGTGATCGAGGGCCCGCTGATGGCCGGCATGAACGTGGTGGGCGACCTGTTCGGCGCAGGCAAGATGTTTCTCCCGCAGGTCGTCAAGTCCGCGCGGGTGATGAAGAAGGCCGTCGCGTACCTCATCCCGTTCATCGAGGCAGGAAAGTCGGCGGCCGACGCCGGGCGCAGCAACGGCATCGTGGTGATGGCGACGGTGAAGGGCGACGTCCACGACATCGGCAAGAACATCGTCGGCGTCGTGCTGCAGTGCAACAACTACGACGTGATCGACCTCGGCGTGATGGTGCCGGCGCAGAAGATCCTCGATGCTGCCAAGGAGTACGGCGCCGACATCATCGGGCTGTCCGGACTGATCACCCCCTCGCTCGACGAGATGGTGAACTTCGCGGCGGAGATGGAGCGCCAGGGCTTCGAGATCCCGCTGCTGATCGGCGGCGCCACCACCTCGCGGGCACACACGGCAGTCAAGGTGGACCACAAGTACCACGGCCCGGTCGTGTGGGTGAAGGACGCCTCGCGCTCGGTGCCGGTGGTCGCCGCGCTGCTCTCCGACGACCAGCGGCCGAAGCTGCTGGTCGAGGTCAAGGCCGACTACCAGTCGCTGCGCGAGCGGCATGCAGCGCGCACCGACGCCAAGGTGATCCTGCCGCTCGCCGATGCCCGGGCCGACCGGACCCCGATCGACTGGGCCGGCTACCGGCCACCCCGGCCGCACCTGATCGCGCAGCAGTTGCGCGACATGCACACCGACGACTACCGCACGCCCACCGTGCCGCTGCAGTACGTCCGGGCGTTCTCCGACTATTCGCTCGCCGAGCTGCGCGAGTACATCGACTGGCAGCCGTTCTTCAACGCCTGGGAGATGAAGGGCAGGTTCCCGGACATCCTCAACAACCCGGCCTCGGGTGAGGCAGCCCGCAGGCTGTGGGAGGACGCGCAGCGGATGCTGGACACGCTGATCGAGGAGAAGTGGCTCACCGCCGCCGGCGTGCTCGGGCTGTTCCCCGCGAACGCGGATGGCGACGACATCGTGGTGTATGCCGACGAGACCCGACAGCAGGTGCGCCTGACCTTGCACCAGCTGCGGCAGCAGACCGAACACCAGCCCGGCATCCCACACCGTTCGCTCGCCGACTTCGTCGCGCCGAAGGACACCGGCCTGCCGGACTACGTGGGGGCCTTCGCCGTCACCGCGGGCCTGGGTATCGAGGCGAAGATCAAGCAGTTCAAGGCCGCGCTGGACGACTACAGCGCGATCCTGCTGGAGGCGCTCGCCGACCGGCTCGCCGAGGCGTTCGCCGAGCGGCTGCACCAACGCGTCCGGACCGAGTTCTGGGGCTACGCCCCGGACGAGGCGCTGGACAGCGAGGCGCTGATCAAAGAGCGTTACGCCGGCATCCGTCCGGCGCCGGGCTATCCCGCATGCCCGGAGCACACCGAGAAGCTCAACATCTGGGCACTGCTCGACGTCGAGGCCAACACCGGCATCGAACTCACCGAGAGCATGGCCATGTGGCCGGGGGCGGCGGTGAGCGGTCTGTATTTCGCCCATCCGCAGTCCCAGTACTTCGTGCTCGGCCGGGTGGGCCGGGATCAGGTCGCGGACTACGCGAGCCGGAAGGGCTGGACCGTTCCGGAAGCCGAGCGGTGGCTGTCAGCGAACCTGGGATACCGGACCGACGACGAGTAGCGGTCGACGCGTGACGCAGTGCCATACCATGCCGTATGCCGTTCAAGCGGTCTTCGTCGACATGGATGGCACGCTGCTCGATTCCGAGAAGGTCTGGGATGTCTCGTTGGCGGAGTTGGCAGCCTGGCTCGGCGGAGAGCTGTCGGCCGCCGCGCGACGACGCATGATCGGCTCGAGCCTCGCCCGTTCCGTTGCGATCCTGCACTCCGACCTGGACGTGATAGCCGACCCGGAATCCAGCGCCGCCTACCTCACCGAACGCACCGCGGAGCTGTATCGCACCGAGCTGGTCTGGAAACCGGGCGCGTACGACCTGCTCGTCGGTCTCCGCGGGGTGGGCATCCCGACCGCGTTGGTCACCTCCACCCGCCGCTACCTCACCGAGATCGCCCTCGACACGCTCGGCCGGGAATTCTTCGCCGCCACGGTGTGCGGCGACGAAGTACGCCGTCCCAAGCCGCACCCTGACCCGTACCTGCGCGCTGCGCAACTGGTCGATGTCGACCCGGCCCGCTGTGTTGCCATCGAGGACTCGCCTCTCGGAATCGCGTCGGCCGAGGCCGCCGGCTGCGCGGTGCTGGCCGTGCCCAGTGAGGTGGCGATCGAGCCGAGCGCGAACCGGACCGTCCGCCCCACGCTTGCCGGGCTCTCGGTCGCCGAACTCGCCGACCTGGTGCCGAGATGACTGGTGCCGAGATGACTGGTGCCGAGGGGACCGGTGCCGAGGTGACCGGTGCCGAGATGACGGGCGGGTTCGGCTCACTGTGTGACGTGCTGCCCAGCGTCGCCGCCATCCTTGCGGTGCCGGACGCGGAGGACCGGCTCGGCCTCCGGAGGCGAATCGGCCCGGTCCGGCGGGTCCTGGTGATCGTCGTCGACGGGCTGGGCTACCACCTGTTGCCGAGCGTCGCACCGCACGCTCCGTTGCTCGCCTCGGTCCTCCGGGGCGACATCGGCACGCTCGACGAGCTCGCTTGCACCCTGCCGTCCACCACGCCCACCAGCCTGGTGTCGTTCAGCACCGGCGTGCAGCCGGGCGAGCACGGCATCCTCGGTTTCACCCTCAACGTGCCGGGAACCGACCGGGTCCTCACCCACATTTCGTGGCGCGACGACCCGCCGCCGGAGAAGTGGCAGCCGCTGCCCACGTGGTTCCAACGGATCGGCGCGGCCGGGATCGGCAGCGCCGCGGTACTGCCCGATGTGTTCGCGGGCAGCGGATTGACCGCCGCCGCCTACCGCGGCGCGCGGTTTCGCGGGGTCCGGCGCGAGGACGACTACGGGGCGGCGATCCTGGACGAACTGAGCGCCGGGCCGGGCCTCGTGTATGGCTACCTCGCCGCACTGGACACCGCCGCCCATCTCCACGGGATCGCGTCGCCGGAGTGGGCCCGCGCCGCGAGCCGGGTAGACGCACGCCTCGCGCAGCTGCTCGATGGCCTCCCGCCGGACGCGGCGCTGATCGTCACTGCCGATCATGGAGGCCTCGATATCGCGCCGGACGCGCGGCTCGACATCGACGCCGACCCGCTGCTCGGCGAAGGGCTCCGGGTCGTCGCCGGCGAGCCGCGGATGCGTCATCTGCACACCGTCGAAGGCAGCACCGCGGAGGTCCTCGCCCGGTGGCGCGGGGCGCTCGGGGAGCACGCGCAGGTGCTCAGCCGCGACGACTCCATCGCGGCGGGATGGTTCGGCCCGGTCGCTGCCGCCCACCGCGACCGGATCGGCGACGTCGTCGTCATGTGCACCGCACCGCTCGCCGTCTTGGCTAGCCGGCACGAGCCGCCCGAGATCGGCCGACTAGTCGGCTTCCACGGCGCGGCGACGCCTGTCGAGACGGCGATCCCGCTGATCAGCCTGCGTCGCTGATCAAGGGTTGCGCACCGTGGGCTCCGCGTCCCGCGGGTCGCTGAGGGTCGCACCCTCCGGGAAGGGCGGCGGCGTGCCGCCGAATTCCGGGCAGAACGCCTGGTGGTCGCACCACTCGCAGAGCCGGCTCGGGCTCGGCCGGAAGTCGCGGGCCTTCATCGCCCGCTGAATCGCGGCCCAGATGGCGAGCACGGTCCGTTCGAAGCGTTCCAGCTCGTCCGCGTCCGGCGCGTAGCTGAGCGTGTCGGAGTCCGCGAGGTAGATCAGCCGCAACTGGCGTGGTACGACGCCGCGGGTGCGCCACAGCACGAGCGCGTAGAACTTCATCTGGAACAGCGCCTTCGCCTCGAACGCCTCACGTGGCGTCACGCCCGTCTTGTAGTCGACGACGCGGATGTCCCCGGCCGGCGTGACGTCGAGCCGGTCTACGTACCCGCGCATCCGGACTCCGTCGACGACGACTTCGATGAGCTCCTCACGCGAGGCCGGTTCCAGGCGGGACGGATCCTCCAGTTGGAAGTAGTTGCCGAGCAGTACGCCGGCCGACTTCATCCACTCGGCGAACTCGCCCCCGTCGACATCGTCGGCGAACAACTCCTCGACGCCGGGCTCCTCGTCGCAAACCCGCTGCCACGCGGTGGGTAGCAGCGCTCGTGCGGCATCGACGGTGCGTTCGAGGGCGGGCAGATCGAAGAGCGCTTCGAGGACCGCATGCACCATCGTGCCGCGCGTGGCGGCCAGCGAGGGCCGTTCCGGCAGCCGGTCGACGCAGCGGAACCGGTAGAGCAGCGGGCAGGCCTTGAAGTCTGCAGCGCGGGAAGGCGACAGCGATCCGAGCACTTGCTCGGGCAGCGCGACCGCGGTCTCTGGTTCGGACACCTGCGTCATGCTCCGGACGGTAAGCGGCGGGTACGACAATTCCGGGACGCCGTGCCGAACGGCTGCCTCGCCATCACCGGCGGAACCTCGTCGACCGTCGGTCGCGCCCTCGGGCATCGACCCGCGCCCGCGGGTCGGCGTCCTCGGTCACGCGCTGAACGGTAGTCGCTGCTCGTGCCGGACGGCCCGTAGCATCGCCGTCGTGACGAACCCGGCCGGAAGATCCTTCCGGGCGGGCGTCGTCCTGGGGCACTTCCGCGGCGTGCCGGTCGTCGTGGCGCCCTCATGGCTGATCGTGGCGGTGCTGTTGGCCGCGCTCTACGCCCCGGTCATCGAGGCCGCGGTGCCGACCATCAGCACCCGCGACTCCTATTTCGCGGCGGGCGGCTTCGCCGTGCTGTTCGCCGGGTGCGTACTGGCACATGAACTGGGGCACACCGCGGTCAGCCTCGTGCTCGGCCATCCGGTGCGCCGGGTCGTGTTGTTCGCCCTCGGCGGCGCGTCGGAGATGGCGAGCGAGCCCCAGCGCGCGCGGGACGAGCTGCTCATCGCCGGCAGCGGGCCGCTGGTCTCCCTGCTCGTCGCCGGCGCGGCGTGGCTGGGCTACGACGCCGTTCCGGCCGGCGCCGTGCCCTCGGCGCTGCTCGGCCTGCTGGCGTGGAGCAATCTGCTGCTCGCCGCCTTCAACCTGCTGCCCGGGCTACCGCTCGACGGCGGCCGGCTGTTGCGGGCCGCGGCTGCCGGCCTCGGCGCGCAGCCGGCCACCGCGACCCGCGTCGCCGGCTGGGCGGGACGAATCCTCGCCGTCGGCGTCGCGCTGACCGGCCTGCTCGCCGATGCGTCGTCCGGGCGGGTCGTGGCCGGGGCGTTCACGATCGCGCTCGCCGCATACCTGTGGTTCGCCGCCTCGCAATCGCTGCGATACGCGTCGATACTCGATCGACTGCCGGGCGTATCGGTGCCCGACCTGTTGCGGCCCGGTGTCTTCATCCCCGACGACCTGTCGGTGGGTGAAGCGCTGCAGCGGGCGTGGCGGGTCGACGCCCGTGGGCTCGTGCTACTCGACGCGGCGGCACAGCCGATGGCCATCGTCGACGAGGCCCTGATCGGCTCGGTGCCCCCGGAGCGGCGCGCCGGGACGCCGGTCACCGCGGTGGCGCGGGCACTGGAGCCCGGCTTGGTGGTCCCGGAGGACATCGACGCGGCGAGGCTGATGCGGCTCATGCAGACGACGCCGTCGCATGAGTACCTCGTCGTGCGAGCCGACGGCAGTGCGGTGGGCATCATCGCCGCGCGCGACTTCGCCGACCGGCTGGCCGCGAGCGCACCTCGATGAGCCGCCCGCCCGGCTCCGGCCCCTTCCAGGTGGGGGAGCGGGTGCAGCTTTCCGACCCCAAGGGACGACTGCACACGGTGACCCTCGCCCCCGGCATGCAGTTCCACACGCACCGCGGCGCGATCGAACACGATGCACTGATCGGTGCCGCGGAGGGCAGCGTGGTCGGCTCCACCAGCGGCACGCAGTACCTCGCGCTCCGGCCGCTGCTCGTCGACTTCGTGCTCTCGATGCCGCGCGGTGCCGCGGTGATCTACCCGAAGGACGCTGCGCAGATCCTCACGATGGGCGACATCTGCCCGGGCGCCACCGTCCTCGAGGCGGGCGCGGGTTCCGGTGCGCTCACTTGCGCGCTGCTCCGCGCGGTCGGCCCGACCGGGCGCGTCGTGTCCTACGAGGTGCGCGACGACCATGCGGACGTGGCAGGGCGCAACGTCGAAACGTTCTTCGGCCGACAACCGCAGAACTGGCTCCTGCGGCGCGCCGACGCGGCCGAGCACCCCGCCGAGGAGCAGGTGGACCGCGTCGTTCTCGACATGCTCAGCCCGTGGGAGGTCCTCGCGCGGCTCGCGGGAGCCCTGCGTCCCGGCGGCGTGCTCATCGGTTACGTCGCCACCGCGACCCAGCTCTCGAGGCTCGTCGAGGCCGTGCGCACGCACGGCGGGTTCACCGAACCGACGGCGTGGGAGACGTTCGTCCGCGGCTGGCACGTCGTCGGCCTGGCGGTCCGGCCGGAACACCGGATGATCGGGCACACCGCGTTCCTGGTGTCGACCCGCCGGTTGGCGCCCGGGGTCACCGCGCCGGTCCGCCAGCGCCGCCCGACGTCGACGTGAGCTATGCGTCCGGCCCGGCGATCTCGACGTCGTCGGCGCGGCGGACGACATGGATGCAGTCGCCCGGGCACTCCTTCGCGGACGAGATCACATCGAGGCGCAGGCCGTCCGGGACGTTGGCGCGCGCACCGGGTGTGGCGAGTAAATCGCCGGTGCCGTCCTTGACGTAGGCAAGGCCGTCGACGTCGAACTCGAAGACCTCCGGCGCGTACTGCACACAGAGCCCGTCACCGGTGCAGAGGTCCTGGTCGATCCAGACGCGGAGCGGCTCGCTCATCACACCTCCTCTGTTCGCGCTGGTCCTGATCGCCGGCTCTGGGCGAGCACGCTTGCCCGGTTACCGGCGGGAAACTCCTCCGAGGTCCCGGCGTGTTTGCCCTTCAGGAACACCAGGGTAGTTCCGATCGAGAGAGTGCTCTCGTGTGTAGGGTGGGATCTCGCGAACACTCCGCGGGATGGGAGGTGGCCGCATGGGTCAGGAGCCGCGAGGCGGGCAGGAGAACCCGCGCGGACACGCCGACGCCGACCTGCGCCGTCGCACCGCTTTTCTCGAGCAGGAACTCGAGCTTCTTCGCGCCAAGGTCTCCGAATCGCCTCGCCACATGCGCCTGCTGGAGGACCGGCTCGCCGAGGCGCAGGCCCGGGTGACGGCCCTCTCGGACCGCAACGAGCGGCTCGCCGACACCCTGCGCGAAGCGCGCGACCAGATGGTCCAGCTCAAGGAGGAGATCGACCGGCTTGCGCAGCCGCCGAGCGGTTACGGCGTGTTCCTGGAGGCGTTCGACGACGGCACGGTCGACATCTTCACCTCCGGCCGCAAGTTGCGGGTGGCCGTCTCTCCGGAAGTCGAGACGGCCGGTTTGAAGCACGGCCAGGAGGTCATGCTCAACGAGGCGATGAACGTAGTCGCCGCGCGCGGCTTCGAGCGCGCCGGTGAGATCGTCATGCTCAAGGAGATCCTTGCCGGCGGCGACCGGGCGCTGGTGGTCGGACATACCGACGAGGAACGGGTCGTCTACCTTGCCGACATCCTGCGCAGCAACCCGCTGCGGGCGGGTGACTCGCTGCTCCTCGAGACGCGTTCCAGCTACGCGTACGAGCGGATCCCGAAGAGCGAGGTCGAGGAGCTGATCCTCGAAGAGGTCCCGGACATCGACTACTCCGACATCGGCGGCCTCACCCACCAGATCGAGGCGATCCGGGACGCGGTCGAGCTCCCGTTCCTGCACGCGGACCTGTTCCGCGAGCACCAACTGCGGCCGCCGAAGGGCATCCTGCTCTACGGCCCGCCGGGCTGCGGCAAGACGCTCATCGCGAAGGCGGTCGCAAACTCCCTCGCCAACCAGGTGCAGAAGGTGCACGGCGGCGACGAGAAGGCCACGGCGTTCTTCCTCAACATCAAAGGCCCGGAACTGCTCA
>Ga0136846_1221632_pt1 | contig 18255 bp, 18 predicted proteins | sample HopSoiMetagenom2_FD_96841 | JGI IMG/M metagenome (GOLD analysis project Ga0136846, IMG submission 96841) | Grasslands soil microbial communities from Hopland, California, USA - 2 Assembly 2016 (version 4) | ecosystem: Environmental > Terrestrial > Soil > Grasslands | place: USA: Hopland...
AAGTCGGTGATGGCGTCGCTGGACTACGCCAACTTGTCCGAATACGTGTCTTTCGGTACTGCCGATTTCAACAAGATCGTCGACGGTCTGATCGCCAAGCAGTAGCCCCCTAAGTACTCCGACTACCGCGAGCGCGCATGTCTGCACACCGACACGCCGGCATATGCGTACATATTGCGCACACTCGCGCCTTCAGATCCGCGGCTCGAAATGGTCTGGGTGGACGTAGAACTCGAGTTGGATGTTGTCTGGATGTCGGAAGACCACAGTGGGACCGAAACCGATGTCGACGATTCCCGAATGAGGGACACCCATCGCATCGAAATGTGTGACCCATCGCTGTAATTCGTCTTGATCCGAGACTCTGAATGCCAGGTGATCGAGGCCGACGCGCTGTTCATCGAAGGCGTCGCTTTTCGCGGTCCCGTCGTGGGTCAGCACTGTTACGGCGAGGCCCGACGGATGCACCATTGATCTGAACTCGTGTGCTTCGATACGCCCCTGGTTGACGAGCTTGAAGCCAACCATCTCTTGCCACCAGACTGCCGTGCGCTCGCAGTCGGAGACCGTCAAGTCGATGTGCGAGAACCCCATGAGCTGTGGCATAGCGCTTCCTCACCGCAAATCGGCACTGCCACCAGATTGCGCCCAAACTGCATTTTCCGGCTGGTAAATCGCAAGGTTTGCAATGGGTGAACGTGCGCAAAGTGCACGCATTTCGCGGCGTGTCGGGGCGCAAACACGCGCGTTCGCGGTAGCTAGTGCTCGCGCTTAGGTGACGAGTCCTTCTGAGCGCTGGATGGTGCCGGTGATGCCGCTCGCATCCTGTTGTGCTAGAAGGACAGCGGCGTTGGCCATCGCCTCCGGCGGTTCGACCATTTCGGGCGGAATCTCCATGCCGCCGCCACCCGCTTGCCAGCCCTCGGTAAGCACCACCCGCGACGGACTGAGGCAGTTCACCGCAATGTTGTCGGGCTTCAGATCCGCGGCGAGACCGAGATACAACCGTTCGACACCGGCCTTGGACACCCAGTAGGCGTTGGAGCCGTGCTCGACCATGCTGACGCCGGTGGTGGTGATCGCGATCAGCGACCCGCCACCGCGCTCCTTGACGTGCGGGATGACCGCCTTTGTCACTAGGAAGACGCCCGTCAGGTTGACGTTCAAGCACAGCTGCCAGCGCTTCAGTGGCGTCGACTCGATCGGGCCGAGCCACAGCACGCCAGCGTTGGCAACAAGGATGTCGATCCCGCCGAACTCCGAGACTGTCCGCGCAACAGCCGCTTCCACCGACCCTTCGCTGATGACATCGCACGGCACCGGCAATGCCCAACCACCCGCAGCCGTAATGCGGTCGGCGACAGCGTGAATCGTGCCCGGCACCTTGCCCTCCTGCTCGGAGCGCGCCGCTACCGCGACCGCCGCACCTTCGCGGGCCAGCGCCTCGGCGACCGTCGCACCGATGCCGCGGCTCGCGCCTGCGACGAAGGCAACTTTGCTGTGCAGACTCATTTCGGCGGGAACCGCAGCGCCCCGTCGAGGCGAATGATTTCACCGTTCAGATAGTCGTTTTCGATGATGCTCTGCGCCAGTTGCGCATACTCCGTCGACCGGCCCATGCGCTTGGGGAACGGTACCTGCGGAGCCCAGTACTGCTCGAGCTGGTCGGCCGCCTTGCCGTATGCCGGGGTGTTGATGGTGCCCGGCGCGATGGTCACGACGCGAATGCCGAGTGGCGACAGGTCGCGAGCCGCAACGAGCGTCATGCCAAGCACGCCGCCCTTGGCCGCGGAGTAGGGGAGCTGACCGATCTGTCCCTCGTAGCCGGCGATCGATGCAGTGTTGACGATGACACCGCGGGCCCCCTCTTCGAGCGGCTCCGACTTGGCGATCTCGGCGGCGGACAGCCGCATGACGTTGAAGACCGCGGTCAGGTAGAACTCGATCGTCTTCTTGAAACCGTCGAGGTCCAGCGGTGAGCCGTCCTTGCCGATCAGCCTGCCGCCACTGGCAGGACCGCCGTGCGTGTCGACGGAGATCCGCAGCGGAGCCAGCGACGAGGCCTCGGCGATTGCCGCATTGACTGACTCTTCCGAGGTGGCATCGGTGCGGACATAGCGCACTCCCAGTTCGGTCTCGAGCTGCTTGCCCTTGTCATCTGCGAGGTCGGCGACGACGACCTTGGCGCCCGCGCCATGCAGGCGCCGGACGGTTGCCTCGCCCAGGCCACCTGCTCCGCCAACGACGATCACCGAGCTACCTGCTATTTGCATGTGGTTCCCCTTCTTGCAACTGGCACTCTCGGACTGAGAGAATAACATTCTCATTCGAAACGGAGACGCCTATGCCTGACGCCGTCATCGTGTCTGCCCTGCGTACGCCCATTGGCACTGCCATCAAGGGCACATTGCGAGACACCGATGCTTACCAGCTGGCGGAGCACGTCGTGGGTTCCGCGGCAGCGGATGTCGATAGCCCGCAGATCAACGACGTGATCCTGGGCGAGGGCCTCTACGGCGGCGGCGTCGTTGCCCGCCATGCCGCGATCACCGCGGGCCTCACCTCGGTGCCGGGCCTCGCGGTCAATCGGCACTGCGCCGCCGGCCAGGCCGCCGTGCAGAGCGCCGCGGCCAGCATCCGGTCGCCGCGACAGGTGCCCGGATGCTCGTCACCTTGGTCCACGAACTGCGCAGACGCGGCGGCGGAATCGGGGTGGCGGCGATGTGCGCCGGTGGCGGAATGGGATCGGCAACGGTCATCGAGGTTCCGGCCCCGTAAGCTGCGAATCGATGACCATCGACGAGCTCATCGACGCGGCGCGCAACGGATCCACCCGAGCGGCCGGAAAGTTGCTGAGCCTGGTCGAAAGTCCGCGTCGCAATGAGGTTCTCGACGCGCTCGGCGCGACTACGCCGCCCAGAATCGTGGGCATCACAGGACCGCCCGGGGCGGGCAAGTCGACGACGGTCGGCGCTTTGGTCAGCGCCTATCGAGAGCGCGAGATGCGAGTCGCGGTACTCGCGGTCGACCCGTCGTCGCCATACAGCGGTGGAGCGCTGCTGGGCGACCGGATTCGAATGGCCGCGCATATCAACGATCCCGACGTGCTGATCCGTTCGGTGGCCACCCGAGGACACCTCGGAGGACTGGCCGCTGCGGTGCCGGCTGCCATCAGGCTGCTGGCTGCGTTGTCGTACGACCTGATCGTGTTGGAGACGGTCGGCGTCGGTCAGTCGGAGATCGAGATCGCCGCGATCGCCGATCCGACGGTACTGATCCTGAATCCTGGTGCGGGCGACGCGGTACAGGCCGCGAAGGCGGGCCTGCTCGAAGTCGCTGACATCGTGGTGGTGAACAAGGCCGACCGCGAAGGCGCCGATCAGACCGTGCGGGACCTGCGAGCCGAGACGATGGCGCCGATCCTCAAACTCGTTGCCGCACAAGGCGAAGGAATTCCAGAGCTCGTTGAGACGATCGATGAGTTTCACCGGACCGATACACCTAGGCGGCGCAACGCACGTGCCCGTGCACAGATTCTGTCGCTGGCACAGACCCTGCTGCGTAACCACCCAGAATTGGATCGGTTGGCGCAGCAAGTCGCCGAGTCCACGTACGACCCGTACGCCGCCGCCGAGCGGCTATTCGCAAAGGAGATCGATGACGCCTCGTTCGAGTGACAAGGAAGTTCTGGTCGTCGTCGGCACGGGCGGAATGGGTCTGTCGACCGCCCGTCGCGTCGGTGCCGGTCGCGTCATCGTGCTCGCGGATATCAGTCAAACTGGATTGAAGGCGGCCACAGAGGTGCTGAGCGCCGACGGTCATCACGTCGTGACGCAGCAGGTCGACGTCACATCCCGCGCCTCGGTGGCGGCCGTGGCCGATGTGGCGGCTTCGGCCGGCCGGGTCACCGCCGTGGTTCACACAGCAGGCCTTTCGCCGCAGCAGGCATCCGCCGACAAAGTTCTGGCCGTGGATCTGCTCGGTGTCGCGCTCACCCTCGAAGAGTTCGGCCGTGTCATCGAGCCGGGCGGCGCAGCTGTCGTCATCACAAGCATGGCTGCCCACATACAGCCTGCGCTCGATCCCGATGTGCAGCGGCAACTGGCCGAGACGCCCACCGACGAACTGCTCAACCTCGATGTATGCAAGGCGATTACTGACAGTCGCCTTGCCTACCCGTTCGCCAAGCGTGCCAACCAGATCCGGGTTGCGGCGTCAGCGAGCGCATGGGGACTGCGGGGTGCCCGCATCAATTGCATCAGCCCAGGAGTCATCTCAACCGCGATGGGTCGGCTGGAACTCAGCGGCGAGTCCGGCGGGCTCATGCGGACGATGGTCGACAACGCCGGTGTGCGACGCATCGGCACGCCGGAAGACATCGCGGCCGCGACCGAATTTCTTCTCGGACCAGGCGCAGCATTCATCACAGGTGTCGATCTATTGGTGGACGGCGGAGTTATCGCCGCAATCCAAACGGGAACTATCGACCTAGCTGCCGCTGTCGGCTGACGCGGGCAGATTGAGCATCCGGCGCGTCATCTTGTTCAGCTGCGCGCGCAGTGTCTCGCCGTCGACGTCGGCGAGCAGCGGGTGCATCACCGCGACGCTGATCGCGCTCGAAAGCATTGCCGCGTGCAGGCGCGCCTCGACCCCAGCCTCCGTGCCGAGCAGTGCCGCGTAAAGGCGTTCGATGAACCGCTGAAACGGTTCGTACTCGGCCTGCAGGCGGATGATGACCGGGTCGAACAGCGGAACGCTGAACGCGCCGCGCCGGTCGACGGCCTGCTCGATCATCCTGTCTAGCAGAACTTCCCGCGCCCGCAGCTCGTGTCCCTCCGCCTCGGCGGCCTCCACCGCATCCTCGAGCCTGCTCATCTCCCGCTCGGTGATCGCGATGACGATCTCTTCCTTGGTCTTGAACTGGCGGTAGACGGCCGCCTTCGTCACGCCCATCTCGTCGGCGATCATCTGCAGCGACGTGCCGCTGACCCCGCGCTCAGCGATCAACTTCAACGCCGCGTCGAGAACCCGGGTCTGAGCGGCGGTGCGCGTGATCTCGCTGAATTTCCGACCGGCTTGCGTGGACGTCACAGCCCGAGGGTAACCGAGGATTGACCATCCGGTTGCCGATCGGCTACCGTCCAAGTTGCCGATCGGCAACCAACGCTACGTGTGAAGGGGTTCGACGATGAGACGCACCGATGGCGAGTTGATCCTTTTCTGGACCTTGCCCGCGATCGCGATCATTTGGGTGTCGGCCTTCTTTCTATTCCCTGGGTTTCTGCACCCCATGTCGCCAAACATGTCTGCGGACGCGGTCGCGGATTTCTATCGCGATGAGACCGCACGGATTCGCTACAGCATGATCTTGTTCAACTGGTTCGGCGTGGGTCTGATACCCACAGTCATGCTGTTGGCGATGCAGGTGCGCCGGATGGCTCACCGGACGCCGATCCTCTCCTACAGCCTGATCGGCTGTGCCGGCGGACCGCCCTGTCTCTTCTTGATTGCCAACATATTCTGGCTCCTCGGCTCCTTCCGGCCAGAGCGTTCGCCGGAGTTGACCCAGCTGCTCAACGATCTGGCGTGGGTCACCTTCACCATTCTGGTTCCGTACCTGATCGCCCAATGCCTACTACTGGCGCTGGCGATCTACTGGGACCGCCAGGAGCAACCCGTTTTCAAATCCTGGGTGGCGCACTTCAACCTTCTTGTCGCGGTCGCCTTGGCGCCTGCCGCCTTTGGCGCGATGACATTCAGCGGTCCGTTGGCGTGGGACGGGCTGTTGTCCTTCTGGGTCAAGAACATCGCGATCGCCACCTGGATCGTCGTCATGGGGGTCGTCCTCGGCCAAACCATCCTGCGTCGGCGAGCCGAGGAGCCTGTCGCCGCATGAGTACGCCGACAGCCGAATCCGTGACGGCTGAGGGCTCTCCGCTCAGCCGGTTCCTCTGGAACTTCCGTCACCATCCCAAGCGCGAGCTGTGGTTCGCGTGGTGGGTGATGGTCATCTTCTACCAGCTGTACGGTGTGCTGTTCTTCCTCGTCACCCGGGTGCAGCCGCCGCCGAGTCCGGCATGGGATACCCCGGCGGTCCTGCAGTGGTTCAGCGAGCGGCACTTTGGTCTTCTGGCCGGGTTCGGCATCGTGTTCCTCATCTCAGGGATGTGCGCGCCGATGAATGCGCTCCTCGCGTACTCGATGCGGCGCATGTCAGTCAGTCGCATCCTCGGGTATTCGTACCTGATCATGTACTCGCTCAGCGCTATTCCCGGAATGCTGGTGATGGCCATCGCGATGACCGTTGGCGCCCTACGGCCGGACCGCGATCCCGAAATAATCCACTGGCTCTACGATTTCGCTTTCCTGTCATTCAGTGGCACCATGGGCGTCTTCATGATCGGGTCTTTGGTGTGGCTGATCGCGATACTGATCGACAAGAACCGGGTCTTTCCGAAGTGGTTCGGTTATCTGGGGCTCTGCAATGCGCTGACCGAAGTTGTCGTCGCGCCGGCATGGATATTTCAACGCGGCGTCTTCGCCTGGAACGGCGCGATCGCATGGTGGATCAACATGGTCGTGTTCGTCACTTACACCGCCTGTTTCATTGTCCTGCTGCGGAAGATGATCCAACGCGAGGATTTCGGTACCGGTCCATTGCCTGACCTACCGCCCAAAGAGACACGTAGTCAGCCAGATTCGGTGGGGGCATCGCAATGACGAATCTGCAGGCAGACTCCTCGACGGAGCAGGCCAAGCGCAAGCCTGTCAGGTTCGTGCCGGGGCAGCCGGACATGTGGGTGTTCGTCCTTTTCGAGTCGCTGCTCTTCACGGGGTACTTCTCGGTCTACCTCATCGGCCGTATCCAGAACCGGGACCTTTTCCTGCAGTCCCAGGCTGACCTGGACCTTCGCTTTGGGATCTTCAACACCATCGCCTTGCTGCTGAGTTCGTGGGCGATCGCCCGGTGCGTCCAGGCGTCCCGCGAGGGCGCGTACCGGGAGGCACTGAGGGACGCGTTCCTGACGATCGGCTTCGGTGTCGCGTTCCTGGTTTCCAAGGTGCTCGAGTGGGTGAAGGAGATTCGTCTCGGGAACACGTTCACCACCAATGAGTTCTTCCAGCACTTCTTCTTCTTGACGTCGATCCACCTACTGCATCTGCTGATCGGCTTCATCGTGATGGGCGTCGCCGTCTATCAGCTGTGGAGCCCTGCTCGGCGATCGCAGCAGCTGGTCGAGACGTGCGCCACCTACTGGCACACCGTCGATTTCCTGTGGGTCCTGATCTTTGCATTGCTCTACGTCGTGAGGTGATCGGTGATCCGAACATTCAACAAGAGACTGGCGATCGTGTGGCTCATCCTGTCGGCGATGACGTTTGCCTACATCTGGCTGGACGACAGGGCCGATAACGACGGGATGCTGAGCGCGAGCACCGTCGTCACCGTGAGCGCGATCGTCATCGCGCTTGTCAAGGTGCGCATCATCTTCCGGGAGTTCATGGAAGTACGACATGCCCCCGCATTGTTGCGCCGTCTCACCGATGCTTGGGTCGTGCTGATGGCGGTGTGTCTGCTCGGCAGCTACCTCATCGGCTCAGCGGTAGCGTGCTAAAGCTTCTGCGAGCAGACGCAAACTGACCGCGACACTCCGATGTCAGGGTGCCTTAGCGTCTGCTCGCGCGGAGACCGCCAACCCCGCGCGGTAGCCGAACACCATTGCCGGACCGAGGGTTCCGCCTGCGCCGCCGTAGGCCTTGCCCGTCGCGCCGGCCATCGCATTGCCCGCGGCATACAGACCCGGGATGGGCGAGCCGTTCACATGCAGGACGCGGCCGTCGCGGTCCGTCCGCGGGCCGCCCTTGGTCCCCATTGCGCCGATCGACACAGGCACCGCGAAGTACGGGGCCGTGTCGATGGGACCCAGCGTCTTGCCCGCCGTGGTGGTTGCCTTATCGTCACCCCAGTACCCGTCGTAAGCGCTTGAGCCGCGGCCGAAGTCGGGATCAGTCTCGTGGGCGACGTTGTCGTTCCACTCAGCCAACGTGCGTGCCAGGCCGTCGGGGTCGATGCCTGTCTTGGCACCGAGTTCGGCGAGATCGGCCGACGGCGAGAACCAATCCGGGGCCGGCTCGCCGGGCAACACCCCGAGGAATCCGTAACGCTTGAGATGGAGCGAGTCGAAGACGATCCAGGCCGGGTCATTCGCGTAACCGTTGCGCGGGTCCAGGTACTGGAACGGCCCGGCCATCGAGTTGTACTCACCGGCCTCATTGAGGAACCGCTTGCCGGCCCGGTTCACGATGATGCTTCGCGGCCTGGTCCGTTCGAGCCGGACGCTACGGCTGCGCGGATGTCCCGCGAAGGTGTCGCCCGGCAGCTGCACGATCGGCACCCACCAGGCTTCGCCCATGTTCGCCAGGTCGGCGCCGTGTGCCATCGCCATGCGCAGCCCGTCGCCGGTGTTGTTCGGCGGTGACACCGCACCGTGCATCGGGCCGCGCAGATATGCCTCGACTAGCTTGGGGTCCCACTCGAACCCACCGGTGGCCAGGACGACGCCACGCTTAGCGCGCACGCGTAAATCCTTGCCTTCATGGGTGATACGTACGCCGGTAATCCGTACACCATCGGAGATCAGGTCCACGGCGCGGCCATCCGTTCGCGGTACCACGCCGATGTCGAGTAACCCCGTCAGCAGCCCGGCGATCAGCGCCGTACCGGCCACGCAGTAGTCACCCTCTTCGTCCACCGAGGCGTGGATACGGGCCCGGGTCTCGGCGTCGATACCGACATTGCTGAAGTCCGCCGGGAACGCCGTGATCCGACCCCGCCAATCGCCCAGCCGCGACAGATCGAACGGCTTGGCGTTCAACGACCGCCCGCCAGACGGCCGTCCACCCGGCAACTCCGGTTTGTAGTCGGGGAAGCCTTCGGCGACCTCGAATCGCAGATCGCAATGCGCCTCAATGTAATCCAGCATCTCCGCTCCCGTCCTGACGAACGTCTGCATCAGCTCGTCGTCCATGAAACCGAGCGACTGGGCACGGAGATAGTCCATCGCGTCCTCGACCGGCAACTCACCGTCGGCCGCGCGACCGTGCGCCGGAATCCAGACGATGCCGCCCGACACCGCGGTTGTGCCACCGACGGTCGTGGCCTTCTCGTAGACCTCCACGGACGCGCCGTTGCTCGCCGCAGTCAGCGCGGCCGTCAATCCCGCACCGCCGCTTCCCAGCACAACCACGTCGACGTCGTTGTCCCAGTCGTTCACGATTTCATCCCTTCAGCTCAGGATCGCGGATAACTCGTTGGCCCCGTTGATGACCGCGTCCCTGCCTCCCAACACCACATCCTCGCGGTGAGAAATGAGGTTGATGCATGTCGGCGGAGACGGCGGCCGCCGCTTCACCGGCACGGCAAGGCCGTATGTGTTTGGCTCTACCTCGCCATGCGTGATGACCCAACCCTGCTGGCGCGCTTGCGGAACGAGGTCACGCTCTCCTGGGCGCGGCGGCATGCTTGCGAGCAGAGCGATCCCGGCGGCTCCCCGCTCCAGCGGATATCGGCTGCCCTCGTGAAAGTTCAGCTGATAGAAGACGTTGGTCGGCACGATCACCGCGATCGCCACCTGCTGATCGCCCTCGGCGACGAGGAGTGACACCGTGGTGCCGAGTTCATCGGCCAATCCACGCAGCGTGGGCACGCTCAACTGCCGGACGTTGTTGTCGAACGAAGCTCCCAACACCGCGAGTCCGGCGGCCGACCGGTATCGGCCGTCCTCGCCCTTGGCGACCATCCGGAACTGCGCCAGCGTGCTGAGCAGCCGATACGCGATGGTGCGGTGAACGCCGATGTCGTCGGCGACCTGCTGCACCGACAACCCGGTTCGAGATGCGGCGACCAGTTGCAGCGCCGCCAAACCCCTGGCCAGCGTCTGTGATCCGGGCGCACCGTTCGGGGCGGCACTGCTGCTCGCCTCACTGGCCGACGCAGCCATGGCGGGCCCCTTCCTTGACATACAGCACTCGCGAGAGTGATCCTCTGACTATAGTGCACATGGATGTGCGATAAATGAGCAGAGTGCTTACAAAATACGAGAATCACATTCTCGGCGTCAAGAGAGGGTCACCAGTGGGGGAGTTCGAGAGCGTCTGGAGCGATCTTCAGGGCGTCCCGTTCTCGCAGGGCTACCTCGACGCCGGCGGAGTGCGGACCCGCTATCTGCACGCCGGTGATCCGGGCAGTCCGGCTCTGGTTTTTCTCCACGGGTCCGGCGGCCACGCCGAGGCATACGTGCGCAACCTGGAGGCCCACGCCGAGCACTTCTCCACGTGGTCGATCGACATGCTCGGCCACGGATATACCGACAAGCCGGGTCATCCTCTCGAGGTCAGGCACTACGTCGATCACCTGATGTCGTTTCTGTACGCGATCGGCGCCGAGCGCGCACACATCAGCGGCGAGTCACTCGGCGGTTGGGTCGCGGCCCGCGCCGCCGCCGATCACCCGGATCGGATCGACCGCCTGGTCCTCAACACCGCGGGCGGCTCGCAAGCCGATCCCGAGGTGATGCAGCGGATCATCACGCTGTCGATGGCCGCCGCCGAGAACCCGACATGGGAGACCGTGCAGGCCCGCATCAAGTGGTTGATGGCCGACAAGTACAAGGACTACGACGACATCGTCGCGAGCAGGCAACGCGTCTACCGCCAGCCGGGTTTTGTCGCCGCGATGAAAGACATTATGGCGCTGCAGGATCCCGAGATCCGCGCACGCAACCTGCTCGGTCCGGCCGAGTACGGGACGATCACCGCGCCGACGTTGGTGGTTTGGACCAGTGACGACCCGACCGCCGACGTCGCCGAAGGCCGGCGCATCGCATCGATGATCCCCGGTGCCCGGTTCGAGGTCATGCCGGGCTGTGGGCACTGGCCTCAGTACGAGGACCCAAAGACGTTCAACTCGCTGCATCTCGACTTCCTGTTGGGACGGTGACGATGAGCAAGGAAGCGGACGTCGTCATCGTCGGGGCTGGACCCTCGGGCCTGACGCTGGCGAACATCCTTGGCCTGCGAGGCGTCCGCACGCTGGTGGTCGATGAACGCCCTTCCATCATCGACTACCCCCGTGGTGTCGGGCTGGACGATGAGGCGCTGCGCACGTTCCAGTCGATCGGCCTGGTTGACCGGGTTCTGCCGCACACCGTGCCGAACCAGATCCTGCGGTTCTTCGACGCCAAGCGCCGGCTGCTCGCCGAAATGGCGCCGCCGGATGCCCGATTCGGCTGGCCCAAGCGCAACGGCTTCGTTCAGCCTATGGTCGACGCCGAATTGCTGGTGGGGCTGGACCGATTCGACCACGTTGAGGTGGCGTGGAACCGACGGATGGAAGGCTGCGCGGAAACCCGTGACGGCGTAACGGTTGAGTTCGCGGATGGTCATGAGCCCGTGCGGGCACGCTATGTGGTCGGATGCGACGGCGGCCGCAGCGTCACCCGCCGCCTGATGGGTGTGTCGTTCGACGGCACCACCTCCTCGACACGTTGGCTCGTCATCGACTGCGCCAACGATCCGCTCGGCCATCCCAATAGCGAGGTGGGCGCGGATCCCGCGCGGCCATACGTCTCGATCTCCATCGCTCACGGAATTCGGCGCTTCGAGTTCATGATTCACGGCGACGAGTCCGACGAAGACGCCGAGGATCCGGCGTTCGTCAGGCGCATGCTCGCGCAGCTGGTCCCGCACCCCGAGCGCGTCGACATCATCCGGCACCGGGTCTACACCCACCACTCGCGCATCGCAGGTGCGTTCCGGAAGGGCCGGCTGATGCTGGCGGGCGACGCCGCACACCTGATGCCGGTATGGCAGGGGCAGGGCTACAACAGCGGCATTCGTGACGCGGCCAACCTCGGGTGGAAGCTCGCCGCTGTGGTCAACGGCCACGCCGACGACGCACTACTCGACACCTACGACCTCGAACGGCGCAAGCATGCTCGCGCGATGATCGACCTGTCCACGTTGGTCGGGCGGGTCATTTCGCCGACGAACCGACGGCTGGCGTCGCTGCGGGATCGGGTCATACACGCCGCGTCCGCGGTGCCCTCGCTCAAGCGGTACATCCTCGAGATGCGGTTCAAGCCGATGCCCCGGTACGAACAGGGGGCCGTCTGCCACACCGAGCCCCGCTCTGAGACCGCGCCAACGGGCACGCTGTTCATTCAGCCACGCGTCGACACGCGCGAAGAGCAGAACGTTCTGCTCGACGACGTGCTGGGATCCGGCTTCGCCGTGCTGTGCTGGAGTAACAACCCCCGCGCACTGCTCGGCGATGAAGCGTTTGACCGGTGGAAAACATTGGGGGCCAAGCTTATTGCCGCACGGCCCATGACCCAGCTGCACTGGACGGGACACGACGACCCCGACGTCGTCATCGTCGGCGACCGCACCGGCGCGCTGAAGTCGTGGTTCGACATCCACACCGATTCCGTGCTCTTCCTGCGCCCCGATCGCTGCATCGCCGGAGCCTGCATCGCCCAACGCGCGCCCGAACTGTCCGCATCACTGTTCAATGTCCTCTGTCTGACCCAGGGAGGAGGTAACGATGCCACTGGCCCTCTGCTGTATGTCACACAGCCCGCTTCTGAATCTTCCGGGACCGTCGCAGGAACTCCTTGACGACATCGAGTCCGCGCTCGCGCAGACGCGTGACTTCGTCGCCTCTTATGACCCGGAACTGGTGGTCATCTTCTCGCCGGATCATTACAACGGGTTCTTCTACAGGACGATGCCGCCGTTTTGCATCGGCACCGCGGCACAGGGCGTCGGCGACTACGGCACCCATGAGGGACCCCTCGACGTGCCTGCCGACGTCGCAACCGACTGCGCCAGTGCCATTCTCGAGTCCGGCGTCGACGTGGCGATCTCGGCTGCCATGGACGTCGACCACGGGACGGTGCAACCGCTGCAGAAGCTGTTCGGAGATGCGACGGCGCGGCCGGTGATCCCGATTTTCATCAACTCGGTAGCCACACCGCTCGGGCCGCTGCGCCGGGTGCGGGCATTGGGTGCCGCAGTCGGAACGCACCTCGCGACCCTGGGTCAGCGAGTCCTCGTCGTCGGATCCGGTGGGCTGTCCCACGATCCGCCTGTGCCGACGTTGGCGACGGCCCCGGCGGCTGCATTGAACAGGATTGTGCACGGCGAACCGATGACACCTGAGCAGCGACAGGCCCGACAAGTGGCGGTCATGGATGCCGCGCGCGCGTTCGCCGACGGACAGGGACCGCTGCAGCCCCTCAATCCCGACTGGGATCACGCCTTTCTCGAGCTACTCGATTCGAACCGGCTCCCCGAGGTCGATGCCTGGTCGAACAGCTGGATCGAGCAAGAGGCCGGCCACTCGGCGCACGAAATCCGAACGTGGGTGGCCGCATTCGCGGCGATGGCTGCCCACGGACGCTACAAGACGCAGCAGCGGTTCTACCGGGCAGCCCCCGAACTGATCGCAGGATTCGCCATCCGAACGGCGGTGCTGAACCCGTGACTTCGTTCGACCACACCGTGGATGTGCTCGTCATCGGATCGGGCGGCGGCGGCATGACCGCGGCACTCGCCGCCGACGCGTCCGGGCTCGACACGCTCGTCGTCGAAAAGTCTCCTCAGTTCGGCGGCTCCACTGCGCTGTCCGGCGGCGGCATCTGGGTGCCTCGGGCGCCAAGCCAGCGCAAAGAGGGCTACGTCCCGGATCCCGACGGGGTGTTCGAGTACCTGAAACAGATCACCGGCGGTCTGGTCAGCGACTCGCGACTGCGCCAGTACGTCGACACCGCACCGGAGATGATGGAATTTCTCGAAAACCTCAGCCCCTGGTTCGAATTCGTGTGGAAGCCCGGATACGCCGACTACTATCCCGAGCTACCCGGCGGCTCCGAACTCGGCAGCACCATCAACGTGCCTGCGATTGATCTGCGCAAGCTCGGCGACGAGCAGCAGAACCTGCTGCAGCCGTTGGCGTTGGCGCCCAAGGGTATCTGGTTCGCCCCGAAGGATCTCCGGTTGTTCTATCAGGTGCGCCAGAATTGGCGCGGCAAAGCCGTCCTGGCGAAGTTGATCTGGCGGATGTTCCGGGCGCGGGTTTTCGGCGACCGGATGGCCGCCATCGGCCAGTCGCTGGCCGCGCGCCTGCGGCTGGCGCTCAAACAGCAAGGCATCCCGCTGTGGCTGAACTCGCCCATGACCGAACTCATCGCCGATGTCGACGGGACCGTGACGGGAGCGGTGGTCGAACAGGACGGGCGCCAACGGCGCATCCACGCGCGGCGCGGCGTGATCCTGGCCAGCGGCGGATTCGACCACGACATGGCGTGGCGCCGCGAGCACATCCCGGAACTGGAAAAGGACTGGAGCTTCGGAAATCCCGCCGCGATGGGTGACGGCATCCGCGCGGGGGAGAAGGTGGGCGGCGCCACCGACCTGCTTGACGAGGCATGGTGGTTTCCGGCGATCTGCTGGCCGGACGGGCGTCTGCAGTTCATGCTCAACGAGCGCATGATGCCGCCGCAGTTCGTCGTCAACGGCGACGGGAAGCGGTTCATCAACGAGGCGGCGCCGTACATGGACTTCGCCCACGCGATGATCGACGGCCAACGCTCCGGTGTCACGCACATTCCGTGCTGGCTGATCACCGACATCCGGTCGTTTCACCGATATGTCGTCGCCGGTCACCTCCCGATCCCGAAGGTTCCGTTCGCGCCGGTGCCCACCGGTTGGAAGGTACCCAAGACCTGGTTGGATTCCGGTGTCATCAAGGAGGCCAACAGCTTTGAAGAACTCGCGACGAAGATCGGCGTGCCGGCGGCAAACCTGCGCGCGACCGCCGACCGCTTCAACGAGCTTGCACGCAAGGGTCACGACGACGACTTCAACCGCGGCGACAGCGTCTACGACAACTACTACGGCGACCCGTCTCTGCCCAACCCCAATATGTATCCGCTGGGCAAGCCGCCCTACTACGCGTTCCAGATCATCCTCGGCGACCTCGGCACGTCCGGAGGGCTGCGCACCGACGAATTCGCCCGCGTGCTCCGCGACGACGGCAGCTTGGTGAAAAACCTTTACGCCGTGGGCAACGCGTCCGCAGCCGTAATGGGACGCAGCTACGCGGGGGCAGGCGCCACCATTGGGCCTGCCATGACGTTCGGCTACGTCGCTGCCAAACACATCGCAAGCACATCCGAGAGCAACCAGCAAGACCGCTCGATCTTCCAAGGAGGAAGCAAGTGAAGATTTCGCTGTTCTACGAGTTCCCGCTGCCGCGGCCGTGGACGCCTGACGACGAGCACAAGCTCTTTCAGGACGGCCTCGACGAGGTGGAGGCGGCGGACAAGGCCGGGTTTTCGACGGTGTGGTTGACCGAACACCACTTCCTCGAGGAGTACTGCCACTCGACGGCACCGGAGATCTTCCTCGCCGCAGCGAGCCAGCGCACCCGCAACATTCGGCTCGGGTTCGGCATCATGCATCTTCCGCCGGCGGTCAATCATCCTGCGCGGGTCGCCGAGCGCGTTTCGACGCTCGATCTTCTCTCCAACGGCCGGGTGGAGTTTGGAACGGGCGAATCGTCGTCGGTCGGCGAGCTCGGCGGATTCGGTATCGATCCCGCGGACAAGCGGACGATGTGGGAAGAAGCGCTCGAAGTCTCGATCCGCTGCATGATCGAGGAGCCGTTCACCGGCTTCAAGGGTCAGCACATCGAAATGCCGCCGCGCAACGTGGTTCCCAAGCCGCTGCAGAAGCCGCACCCGCCGGTGTGGGTCGCATGTACCAGGCCGGCGTCGGTGCAGATGGCCGCGCAACGAGGCCTCGGCGCGCTGAGCTTCGCCTACACCGGACCCGGGCCGCTCACGGAGCGAGTCAACGGCTATTACAAGGAGTTCGAGGAGAACGGCGCGCCCGTCACACCGCAGATGAACCCGAACATCCTCGCCATCGGCGGTGACCTGTCGATGATGGTGGCCCCCACCGACGAGCAAGCCGTCGAACGGCTCGGCTTGGGCGGCGGCTTCTTCGCGTTCGGCATTATGCACTACTACATGACCGGCATGCACACGCCGGGACGGACCGGTGTCTGGCAACGTCATCTTGAAGAGATCGAGAAGGATCCGAGCGTTGTCTACGGCCCCGGCCGAGGGCCGATCGGCAGCCCGGCCACCGTGCGTGAGTTTCTCCGCGGCTACGAGGAGAGCGGCGTCGACGAACTGATCCTGCTGCTCACCCCGCGCAGTCACGAGGCGACGATGGAATCCATCGAGTTGATGGGCAAGGAGGTGCTGCCCGAGTTCATCGAGCGCGACGAGAAGGCGGTCGCCGATAAGGCCAAGCGACTGGAGCCGATCATCGAGAAGGTCGAGGCTCGCAGGCCGGTGTCCAAGGCGCCCGTGTTCGACGAGCGCTATGCGTTCGGCGGTCTGCCGACCGGCCGCGAAAACTACACCGCCAACGAGGTGTCCTTGGCGATGGACGAAATGAACGCCGGTATCGAGCAGGCTGCCGCGAAACTCAAGGCAGGAGAAGGGTGGACCAGCAGGAATCCCGCGGCCGACAAGCATTGAGCCGTGACTCAGATTGACGAGCTGTGGCGCTACGACGGGAAGCGCGTCGTCGTCACCGGTTGTGCGTCGGGTATCGGTGAACATGTCGCGCGTCAGGTCACGGAGTTCGGCGCGGAGGTCGTGGGCCTCGACCTGCGACGTCCTGCGCTGCAGCTCAAGGAGTTCCACGAGGTCGATCTGTCCGAACCGGCGTCGATCGACCGTGCCATCGCGTCGATCGAGGGCCCGGTCGATGCGCTCTTCAACGTCGCAGGCGTGTCATCGGGCATCGGCGATCCGCTGCGGGTGGTCACCGTCAACTTCCTCGGCACCCGCCAGTTCACCGAAGCATTGGTGCCGATGATGCCGCCGGGGTCGGCGATCGCGAACGTGTCGTCGCTGGCGGCATCGGCCTATCGGGAGAATGCAGTCGTCACCGCCGGTCTGCTCGACACCGAGTCGATGTCCGACGGGATCGAGTGGTGTCGGCGCCATCCGGAGCCGGTCGCCGATGGCGGCGGGTATCGGTTGTCGAAGGAGGCGATCATCCTCTACGGGATGGCCAACGTGGGCACATTGGGGGCCAAGGGAATCCGGATCAACTGCACCGCTCCCGGTGTGACGGAAACGCCGATCCTCGACCAGCTGCGGGGGGCCTACGGGCAGAAGTTCCTGGATTCTTTCCAGACCCCTCTCGGCCGCGTCGCATACGCGGACGAGCAGGCGACTGTGCTGGTCTTCCTCAACAGCGATGCGGCGAGGTATATCACCGGCCAGGTGATCTGGGTGGACGGCGGCGCGGTGGCGGAGCGCATCTTCGGCGACCTGTCAGATGCCCAGGAAGTCGAGAGGCGGAAAGGCGAGTAATGGCCGGCATGAATGATTTCCGTCGGGTAGCCGATGATGTTCGCAACTGGGGGCGCTGGGGCGACGACGACGAGATCGGAACGCTGAACTTCATAACAGCGGACAAGGTCGCCGAGGCGGCCAGCCTCGTCAGGCACGGCAAGGTCTTTCCCCTGGGTGTCGATTTCGGCTCGTCGGGCCCGCAGGGCGCGTTCCACTACCGGCAGAACCCGATGCATGTGATGACGATCGACGGCGGCGACGCCAACACGTTGCTCCAGTACGGTCCCAAATGGCTGCAGAATCCCACGGCCGTTCAGTTGAGCGGCTATTCCGAGAGCGGCCCAATGCGTTTCAACGACGACATGATCATCATGCCGTTGCAGGCGGCCACCCAATGGGACGCGCTGTCACACGTCTACTACGAGGACAAGCTGTACAACGGGTTCCCGGCGAGCTCGGTGACCAGCCTCGGTGCGATCCACTGCGGCATCGACAAGGTGGACGGCAAGGGCATCACGTCGCGCGGCGTGCTGCTGGACATCGTGCGTCTGCGAGGGGTGCCGACCTTCTGTGAAATGGGTGACCCGATCACCCCCGAAGAACTCGACCAGGCCGCCCGGGCGCAAGGTGTCGCGATCGGTCGGGGTGACATCGTGCTGGTCCGAACCGGTTGGTGGGCACGCTTTTTGGAGACTGGTGACGGCACCGAGCCGGGCGCAGGATTGGACTGGCGCTGTGCGTCGTGGCTGCATGACCACGACGTGGCGGCGGTGGCAGCCGACAACCTGATGGTGGAGAACCCGGAGTCCGGTGT